>Ga0315280_10000419_pt1 | contig 78798 bp, 107 predicted proteins | sample YL17G06_40_MG_FD_203697 | JGI IMG/M metagenome (GOLD analysis project Ga0315280, IMG submission 203697) | Sediment microbial communities from Yellowstone Lake, YNP, Wyoming, USA - YL17G06_40 | ecosystem: Environmental > Aquatic > Freshwater > Lake > Sediment | place: USA: Wyoming | collected... | reverse complement strand
ACGGCGTGTAGTTGAGAAGCAGACCCACTAACGGGACCAATGCCAGGCTCAGTCCCACGCTTAGTGCGAAGCGTTCGATCGAATCCAGCTCGCGGCCTTTAGGAAAGAGCGCCTCGACTGTTACGTATCCTGGAATGAAGAGGACGAACACCGAGCCAAGCACCCAACGTAGAATCACGAATGGAAACGCGGACGGCATGAGATAGATTACGAGCAATGTTGCAAACGAGACCGCCAATGAGACGTAGAGCCACAGGTTCCTCTCCCAGAACCTCAAGTATTCCGTCAGGGACTTGGCAGCCGGCGAGACATCTTCCAGGGCCACCTTGTCCTGCTCGGCCAATCTCCAAACCAATTCCGCGACTTCCGTCTTCGTGAGCGAAGGATTCCTCACGGCGAGCACATCGTGCAGTTCCTGAACGCCCGCGGTGGCATTCTTTTCGAGGTATCTCAACGCTTGTTCGTCCAAACTCGTGTCCTGGGATTGAGGATTGCCTGCTCTCCCGTGCTTCAATGGAGACACGCTCTTGGCCGCTATCGCTATATGGTCTATAATCGCGACTACTTGAATGAATCCCAATTGCCACGCATCCAAAGCAAGCTGGCTACAGTCGCTGTGCTCACAATACTGGCCGTGATCGCAATCGGGCCATTGGCGGTGAGGTCTCAGACTGTTGGACCTCTGGAGCCCCGGTTCGGCCAAACGCTCGTTAAGCTACACCAATCCGAGACCGGGGGCGCAACATCAAGCGAAGTCGCGGAATTGGTCGCTCTTTTGAACAAGGCACTTGAACTGGACGGTGAAGCCCTGAAGCTGAACGCGCCTGAGCAAACGCAGAAGCGAGCTGACTTACGTGCACAAGTCGATCAGATCCTGACGACCGTTGAAAACCGAGCCGCCGACCTTACGGTGGTCGCGTCTCAAAGGTCATACACGAATAAGGTCCTCACCTACGTAGGGGGAGTAATAGCGGCCGTTCTCGGAACCATCGCATACGCCTTCATCGCGGCGTTCTACCAGAAGTATCGTGTCAAGCGAACGTTCCAGATGAGGGTCACTCGGAAATGAGTTTCACGTCTTCACAGAACCGGCGAACGCTGATCGCAGTCTTCATCACCCTACTTGTCGTCTGTGAGATGATCGCATATGTGGCCACGACGCCGCGTCCACGTGAGCAGTTCTTCCAACTCTACGTCCTCGGCGCGAAACACATGGCGGCGGACTACTACCCGAACAACGACACGGATATTCGCCTTGGAGAACCAGTCACATGGTATCTAGGCGTCACCGACAATATGGGCACAGTGCAACTAATCTCGATACGTGTCAAGATTGGGAACCAGACCATCAAGCCGCCTGACGACCAGCAAGCGTTAGAGTCGCCTGCGCCGGTTGTGACTCAGTTCACGCGTTTCATACAGGACAATGAGACTTGGGAAACTCCATTCGCGTGGAGCATATCAGATGCAGTCTCAAGCGGCAACGCGACGCGCATTCTCACGTTGCAGATCAACAATGAGATCTATCAGTTACAGGATTGCTCAGCAAGCAACGGCCACAACTTTCGACTGATCTTCGAACTCTGGGCATGGCAGACAGACGCGAACGCGTTTGAATTCGGCTGGACCGCGGGCGGCGAGCATCGAGTAGCCTGGCTGCAGGTCTGGTTCAACATGACAAGCCCCAGGCTCGCATAAGGCTGAAATGGACAGCGAACGGGCCATCTTGTTACTCTCATCCGACCAGGGGCAGGCTCTCGATGTGAGGGGAGTTGTTTGGGGCGGAAAACTGGGAGCTATGCCGTCTGGATGGGCGTGTTTTGTGGCGCGTTGGCGCGATTGTGGCTTGTTCGGGCTTATTCGTGGAGAAATATTCGAGGGCCTGCTGGGCGGGGATTAGGCGTGGTTGAGCGCGCGGTTACTTTCGGCGACCTCTAATCCTCTAATCGAGGCCACACTGACGCCCGATACGGCATGATCCCGGTGAAACGTAAGATTCCAAAACACGAGCCATCCACGAAGCATCGCGGGGATCCATCAAGGCAGGCGGTGTCGCGTCGATCCACGCGCAAGACAGATGGTGAAAGCATCATTCGGCCTGCAGGGTTTGAAGAAGAGTCTGAAGCGGAGCTGGCTGTGACGAGGATCTGTGACCTAATCCTCGGCCGGCTCAGCGAAACGAAAACGCAGCGCGATCAAGACCTGCGGAAGCAACGGCGAGGCGACCGCCAGATTGACCATGTCACCAACGAGCAGTGTTGAACACGCTAGTCACGGTGCGCCAGCCGCTGAAGAGCAAACGCGACAGTGGCTACTTCAACAATTACGTGCGATCACGGAAATTGCGATGCAGCGAGTAACGAGCGGTAAGACGCCAGCGTCGGATCGGATCAAATGGTCACGAATCGCTATCGCCGCAGGGCAGGCATGCAACGCGGTACTACGCGACGTGGAGATTGACGCGCTGAAACAGCAAATCAACGAGCTGAAACAGCTCACGCTCGCGAGGCTGAGCGAGGATAAGGACGCGGACGCGAATGAGGATCAACGAGATTAAACGGGAAGCTCACAGACTCAAACGAACAATCGAGAAACAACCGCGAATCTGGAAGTTCCATGGAAGACGCGTCGTCCGCGCGGACGAGTGGAAATGGGGAGACTGGTCGAAGCTACCTGACAGCTACTCCATCCTCATAGTGTATGGGGAAGAGTATGCCCGACGAGTATCTACGCGACTACGCCGCACTCATGGAGAAACTCGAAGACCCAACCTACGCCCGTATGATCTGCTGGAGCTGCGTGATCCATCGAGCCCAAGATGCGAAGAAGGAACTTGACCGCCACACACGATACTGGCAGGAGAACGGAGGAGAAACCGCCAAAGAGAGATGGTACCAGGAAGCAGGCGAACCATACGCGTCAAGTTTCCGCAAAGATGACGCCATGCGACAAGTGGAATGGCGAATCTATAATGAGCTCGCCGAGGCGAACAAACGCACATGCGAGATCCTCAACTACTTCCATTGTCCCTACGGTGACGCGTGGCGTCAACTCCTAGAGGACGGCCACGACGCAAACCGCCTCTGGGAACACATCGAATGGTACGATAATCACTGGAATCGCAGCACGTCATACACGCCTGCAGCGTCGGAGATGAAATGGTACCACTACAAAGAGCCACCCATCATCGATGTGACAGACTACGATGATATCATTCGCGCGATCGATGACGGTAGACTCGACACGATCATAACCGAGCACCTGCGATACATGAAAGAGACAGACCGAAAGATCTGGAACCTCTGAGCCTTGAATGATTATTGAAGAAGTCACGTGACCCAAGAGGGACAACAAGCCATTGAAACCAAGTTGGGCACGAGCAGAAACTCTGAACAAGATCGGCTCAGAAGAGGCCCGCTTCGTGGAAAGCGAGATTCGGAATGAAGTTTAATAGCCTCCAGCGTTCGACGCTGTCGGCCTAGTGACGCCGGAGGGGGGTGAATCAAGTGAGGTTGTTCGAGGCCCTTGCGCTGAGAAAGACTCTTCAGAATCAACTCGCGCAACTGATCAGTCTAAGAAACAGCACCTTCGAGTATCCCGAAGATGAAAAACCCGCGTTCGACTTCGAGGAACTGACGAAGCGAATAAAGGAGAAAGTCGACGACGCTACGCGCCTGAAACTGGCGATAATGGGGGCGAACATGAGCAGCAAGCTTCCCAATGGACTAACCCTCTACGAGGGGATCATCGAACTCGCAAACACCAGATCCGCGATAGATCAACTTCAAGACCTCATACAGATTGGGAGGAAAGGACTCTTCCTGAGTGATAGGAGACGAAGCACCACGGAAATCCGGACGCTCAAACAGGCCTCTCCCGAGAGCATCCTCACGATGATCGAGCATTACGACACGAAGAGACGCGTCCTAGATGCGATGATCCAGGAAGCGAACCACACGGTTGACATAGCTTGGCCACCCAAGCAGTAGAGAAAATAGGATGCCTGGCTGAGGTATCTTGATCAGGGGAGATCGGGGAAAGAGCTGGTCGACAGTCGAGGACCCGCAAATCAAAGAAAACGGAACCTAGCGTAGAGGCGCTCGCTTCAAAGCTCATAAGATCTTGGAGCTTAAAGATCAGCTTCGCGGAAAGGCGAAGGTCATGGTTCAAGGATCAACTTCGCGGATCTGAACTCTCGATCGCTCCCAACCCGACCCCATCTCTTCGCAAATTCAGCTGCGGTAGACTGCTCTCCTGTGGGCCACCATATGTAGTATGATTCTCTGATCTTGAATTTCGTACACGCCCCTGTACCGACCTACCCTTAGAGAGAACAGACCCTTCAGGCCCCCGTGAAGAGGCTTTCCAGCAGCCGGATCGATTTCAAGAAGCAATACCTTCTCGGCAACCCTTCTTTGCGACTCCTGAAGCGCCGTTCGAATCTGGGCGTGTGAACGATCCTATATCTAGGCTTCAACGCCTAGTTCCCCGAGCAGGGTACGAAAAGCCCGAATCTTGCCTGCTCTTGCTTCCCTTCTGGAGAGTGCTATCTCACGCATCAGCTTCTTGTCTTTCATCACGTCCATAGTCTCCAATAGTCGTTCCAGGAGATCCCTGGTCTCCCGTATGAGGGCCAGTTGAGACTTATCGACAAGCAGCGTTGTCAACTCTCTCATCGCCACATCAAGAACCTACATCTCGAAATAACCTTTTGCATCACAGGTCAAGTGGCGCGACAAGAACTGTTGCAGCCAAGAGCCCTGATCGTATCGGATTCCTCGACGAATACAGGCGTATCCAAAGGCCGGGCATGAAACACCACCGTTATCCAAGGCTCTGACTGAACACGACGAAGCAACAGAATCACGTGCTCAGGCATACACGCATTGAAGCATTTCGATGCGAGACATTTCCTCACGGTTATACGTGAACGCACGGATGATCGAGGGGTCGCATGGAAAGCCCATCGCCTTCTTGCATCCTTGGCCTTGGATGAAGATGCCAAGACTGCCAAAGGAAGAAGAGAGAACCTTTAGAATCTCTCCGGCGTCTCGAGCGAGAACGCAAGCTTTCTTGTGATACTGATTTTTGCCCAGCCTGATTCGTCGCATTGTCTTCCTGTCCAGCAGAACTTCCATAGCGTCTATGATCTGCTCGAACCTTACCGATGCTTCGCATAGTTCAGCCACAATTGATTTTGGTTGCCTCAACGTTTGGCTATTAGCACGGAACGAGACTCGGGAGAGGACTTGTTCGGTTCGCCATATGTCCTAGGAGACCCGCAACCCGCAGGGCCATCGGAAGGTTTATGCTAATAGGGTCGGTTGTTACCAAGGTGATCTTGGTGACATTGGTTATAAGAGGCTTGGATGAGAAGACGAAGCGCTCCCTCCGTGCCGAAGCAATTAGGCGCGGCCTCAGGCTGGCACAAGCAGTCAAGGAAGCCTTCCAACTCTGGCGATCCTACGACCAAGACGCTCAGACTCTCTCGGAGAGGGACGTAAACAACGCCGCCTATAACGCCCTGCGGCAAGAACTTGAGAAGTACGCGGGCAAGACGATCCTCATCGCTGGAGGAAGACTTCTAGGAACTTACGAGAATCCGCGTTCGGCTGCGACGGACCTTAGACTGAAAGCTCCCGAAGCCCGACATGCCATTATCACCGCAATAGGCAAGGACGAGAGGGAGGAACTGGAGTGGCTAGGCGGCTCTTTGAATCTCTAGAATGCTGGTCCAATCTGGACGGAAATCGTCCGACGCTGCCCGTAACCCTCAGCACCCTAGACGGGCAACGCGTAGTCCATGAACAACCGATGCCGATCGACACGGGGTTCGCTGGAGCAATGCTACTATCCCGAGAAGCCTTCAGCTATTTCGAGAAGGCCGAGCTTCCGGAATCTGAATCGCGCATCTACCGAACCCTCATAGGCCCCGTTCCCATGCGTACCGCACGTGCCCTCCTCACATTGCCGCTCGCCGATGAGATGGAAATTCTGGTAGATACTCCAAAATACGGTGTAGGAAAATCCTTGATCGGCCTGCGAGTGCTGGACGGAATTGAAGTGCTCCTGAGCGGGCAGAGGTCAGAGACCTGCCTCCTAAAGGAAAGAAGCAAACCTTAACCTCAGCCCACAACGCGATGGTGAAATCCCACAGCCTGTGAACCCGTCTCACTCAGAAACCAGATCATGAGACGCCGAATGCGGAACAACATGTGCAGTGGCGGACCCGCGGCGGCTAACCATTCTTCGCAGATGGACGGAACCCCAGAATATCGAGTCGGAGTACGCATCTACCAACGTGAATGTTGGCACCCTGCTCGAGGCTCTCACGCCGTCTTAAAATAGTCAGTTAACAAAGGAACGGTAGGGAGCCGAAAGTTGACCAAATCCATGCTCTCCGCACAGGAGAGGAAGATGCTGTCAGAAACACGGGATATTCTTGAAGAGCTTTTGGAAACAGAAGAAGTTCTCAGAGATAGAGCGCTGACGAAATCCATCAGGGACTCCCAAGAAGATGTGAAGGCGGGCAGGCTCTACACAATTGAGGAACTCAAGAGCAAACTCCGCAGAGAAGGCAAACCTGTAGCCTTGTATCCACGCGAAGCTTCCTGAGAGATCTGCGGAGACTGGAGAAGCCAAGTATTCGACGCATCCTGCAGACGGTTGAACTACTGAAGAGTGCTCCATACCTCGGCAGAATCTGCGAGGGCAACTTGAAAGATTCCGATCCCTACGGGTCGGGGATTTCAGAGTAGTATACTCAGTAGATGAGTCTAGTCGAACAGTCACGCTCCGAGCCGTGGGTCATAGAAGGTCGATCTACAGATACTGAAACCGACGTTAAGGGCCCGTCAAATTTGTGGCTGGTTTGACTAGGTGCTGCGACTCTAGTTTCATTAGTATCGCGCGGACTTGACGCCGCCATGTTTTCTATCGGTCAGTCCACGCTGTACGATCTGTACGACGGTTGGAGCCAGGAGAATCAGTGAGATGCCTAATCCCTCGGCGGTGAGCAATGGTGCATCAAGCCACGATGAGGGGTACCAGACCAGAACCTCATTCCACATATGAAAACTAGGATTCGGCCAGAGCGAGAGGGGTTGACTCAAGAGCGGCCAGAATAGGGGCGTGGACGTCTGAAAGAGATCCAACAGCAAGTGAGAGAACACCCCAAACGCAGCCAGCAACACTAATGGCCGTGCTGTCTTCCGTTTCCACGTCAAGGCAAGAAAGGTGAGCAGTACGAGGCCAAGCACGACCACCGAGTGGGTCGGAGACCTGTGAGTATTGAATACCACATCCAGATCCGGCGTCAGGACGATTAGTGAAGCAAACGTGGCTTTGCGGAGATCAAGCCCTACTGCTCTGAGCGACACGAAAGGAACGACGAAATGCAATAACGGCTCAACCATCAGTAAGACCTGGCAGTCGGCCGACTGCATGAATGTGCCCTATCAATGTTGCCAAGCGGAAAGAATCAAGTTCCAAACTGGAAAAAGGGAGGAAGGAGAATGCCGGGTTCCATGGGAGGCTCGTTCTAGTGAATGTGCTTGACAGCGCCGACGACTAACGTATACGACGTGTTCGCTGTTCCGTCGCTGAAGCGGAACGTATAGGTGCCCGGTAGGAGTTCCATGTCCTGCGTGAATGTCCGCCAGCTACCTGCCAAGTAGCTGGTGCATTTGCCGCTGTCTGAGTGAACCTGCACCGTCTGGAAGATCACGTTGGCGTTCGTGGCTACGTTCTGACTCTTCTGCTGACTCGCACCACCATACGAGATCTTGAACGTGTAAGTGAGCGGGAGCAATTCCATGGTTGTGGTTGTTGTGCCTGCACCGAAGGTCTTCCATGCACTCGCATAGTATTGAGCTCCTCCACTCAACTCTGTAACGCCATTCGAGGAAAGAAGTTTCATTGTAACCAGTGTCGTCTGGAAGACCACGTTGGGATTCGTGCCCACATTCTGGCTCTTCTGCAGGCTCGCACCAGCATACGAGATCTTGAACGTGTAAGTGAGCGGGAGCAATTCCATAGTGGCCGTCGTTGTGCCCACGCCGAACATCTTCCAGGCGCCAGCGTAATATTGGGCTCCTCCACTCAACACCGTAACGCCGTCATGGGCAAGAAGCTTCATTGTGACTAGCGTTGTCTGGAAGACCACGTTGCGATTCGTGGCTACGTTCTGGCTCTTCTGCTGGCTTCCACCAGCCCAAGAGATCCGGAAATTATAGGTGCTAGGCGGCAGCGCCATGCTGACTGTTCCATCGCTGCCTGTAGTGCCGAACGCTTTCCAACCGCCGCCGTAGTATTGCACCACCGCGCCGCTGAGCCCATTCCCGTTGCTACCGAGCAGCTTGACAGTGACTTGGGGGACAGTCACCTTGAATGATGCTGACGCAGAGTTGCCAGCCTTGTCCATCGCAGAGCAAGTCACCACAGTCGTACCCCCGAGGAACGTGGAACCTGAAGCCGGAGTGCAGGTAACGGGCACAGAACCATCCACGAGATCCGAAGCCGAAGCCGAAAAAGTGACAACCGCTCCACCAGGGCTTGTGGCTTGCACAGTCATATCTGATGGAAGCGTCAACGCTGGAGGAGTCCTATCAGCAACTGTGACGTTGAAGGAAACGGAACCAAGGTTACCCGCCTTGTCCGTAACAGAACACGTTACCGTGGCTGAACCCAACATGAACGTGGAACCGGACGAGGGCGTGCAAGTCGGCGTCAAGGAACCGTCCACAACATCCAACGCAGAAGCAGTGAACGTAACAACTGCCCCAGCAGGACCACTGGCATTAACGGTAATGTCGGCTGGAACCGTGACGACTGGAGCGGTCTTGTCTTGAACGGTTACCGTGAAAGCGCCGGTCGCAGTGTTACCAGCCTTGTCGGTTGCAGAACAAGACACCGTGGTCGCCGCTATCGGGAATGTGGAACCTGAAGGCGGAGTGCAGGAGAACGTGTCGAGACCGGATAGCGAGTCTGAAGCGCTCGTAATGTAGGAGACTGTGGCTCCGCTCGGACCGGTGGCTTCCACGGTAGGCGATGGCAACGTTAGCGTTGGAGCGGTGAGGTCGATCTTCACTGTCACCGAGGCTGAGTTCGACAAGCCCGCATTATTGGTGACAGTGCAGGTTAGCGTGGTTCCCTCTAGCGGAGTTTCATTGTTGAGGGTTGTCGTCGCGCATCCGTCTGATGAAGCGATTCCGGATTCAGGGTCCGAGACGGACCAGGTGACCGTGACAGGCACATTATTCCAGCCGTTACTGTTAGCGGTTGGAGTAACCGCGGGCGTAATCACGGGCGCTGTAGTATCCGCGAGGGCGAAGCTGACGGTTATTGTTCCAGCGCCATGTATTGTGACTGTCGTCGACGCGGATGAGTTGGCGAAGACTATCGATGCTGTATCGCTGGACCACGATGAGAAAGCATAACCAATGTTAGAGCTAGCCTGAATGTTGATGACAGCGCCATCGTCGTACCAAGCCGTGGCAGAAGACTGACCGCTGACAGTAATAGCGCCACCTCCAGACGGGTTCACGGCGAAGGTGACCTCCCATTGAGTCTTCCAAGAGGCGGTCTCAGTAATCGGACTGTTAAGAGTAAAGGAGTGCGAAGCATCAGCTCCCGTATAGCCGCCTGTGTCACTGCTGGCCCAGCCTGTGAAGGCATATTGCGTTCCAGCTCCGCCACTGGCGGGACTGGTCACAGCGAATGTTGCGGTGGAGCCAGCATCATACCATGCCTGACCGGTCGGATTGCCATAACTTGACGTGACCGTAAGGTGGTACTGGGTCTTGTATGTTGCAGCGAGTGCGGTGGGCGCGTTTATTGGACCAGAAGGAGAAGCGTTTTGGAGTAGGCACTGTGTCTTGCCGTCACTGGACGTGACCGTTGAGGGAAACACGTCTACGGCTGAGCCGCCGGCGTTGACCCACTCAGTTGTGGGCATGGAGACAGGTAGACTGCAGCCGGTCTGTGAGTACGTGATCTGATACTGGGTTTGATAGTTGGCTGTGTAGGTGGTGGGAGACGAGGGCGTCGTGATTGTGCGGGATTGATCTCCCCCATCAGCCCAAGATGCCCAAACGTACTGGATTGCTGAATCTCCTAGGACTGGGGAGTTTGCGGTGATGGTGTGGGAGCTTCCTGGAATCCATGTGAACGTTTGTTGGGAGGTGTAGGTTGTGCCGTCGACGACTATGGAGCCTGACGGGTTAGCAGTCAACGTGATGGACACGGTGGCCGGAGATGAGGTTGTGCTGGTTGAACTGGTTGTTGTGGTTGTGCTTGTGGATGTGGTTGTTGTGCTTGTTTGAGTTGTTTGAGTCGTCAAAATAGTCGTTGAGTTGGAAGTACTTGTGGTCGTGGTGGTCTGTGCTCCGATTGTGAACGTGTACTGTTTCTGACTGTTGCTTTCGTCCAGTTCGGCAATTTGGTTGTCGGGATCCACTGTCCACGTGGTGCTGTGCGTGCCTGCTTGAGCTGTAAGCGAACCCACATACCAGACTTGGGTTTCGCCTGGTGCGATGTTGTCTGGGCCTCCTCGACCGTAGTCGCTGTCATAGTACACGTCCAGATAGAAGTTGGATGCGGTTGCAGTTCCGATGTTCTTTATGGACGCAACGATGAGAAATTGGTCGCCAGCCGCCACCGCTGTGACAGCCTGACCGGGGCTTGAGCTCTTCTCGAGCCAAATGCTATCAACCGTTAGATCAGGAGAGGAATCCGCGTGAACTTGATGGACCGGGCTTGCGAGAGTTGGAACAAGGAGAACCGTCAGGACAGCCAAGAATAACAGGATGTGGGGTAAGTGGCTTCTGTGGACCAAACTACATCTGCTCCTTCCGGACCTGGTCCCACGAGACTAAACATGGTGTAACCCAACCGACGTAAGGAACGTGACGATTGGGAGGACATGTTGAGGATGCGTTTCCGATGAATAGGAATAGTCCTCCTCGAGTGGCCTTCTGAGCGATCGTGGTCAACTCCTGGCCTGTTTGAGTTCTTGCAGTATTGCACCGCTATTGGGTTGGAGTCAAGCGGCCCCTCCCCCCTTCATTGCAGGTTGAGATTACGGCAGATTCGGGCTGAAATAGTCAAATTCGCTCGAAATCAGCCTTTTCTAGGCTGAAAGACCTGAAACGGAGCTCCTCCACTGTGCCATGGCCGCTGCCAGGAAACGGAAAGTGAACGAACGCCTAGGAGCAGTACGTCCCCTGATGCTGAATCCTAATTGTCCTCTCGCAAGCTGACGATCTTGTCTGTTCCCTCTCGTCGGCGCGCAATGTAGCGATGAAGCTCCAGTCTCGCGAGTAGTCTGCTCATCGCGTAATCCTCCATGCCCAACTCCTCCACGAGTTCAGTCTGCTTCCTCGGACCTGATTGCTCAAGATGCATCAGCAGCCTAACCGCTTGGAGGCGCAGATCGCTCTGTAGGAGACTCGGCTTGGCCCAATGATTACATTTATATGTTTTTGTAAACATTGCTTGTTTGGAGTAGAGATTTGGAGACTATAACCGCGCGTGTCCCAGAAGACCTCCTCAAGGATTTGAAGAGGATCGAGAGTGAGGAGAGGACCGACCGCGCCGAGGTCATTCGCAGACTATTGGCTGAGGCAATTGGAGACTGGAAACTGAGAAAGGCTTTGGAGATGATACGTGAGCGAAAAGCGAGCATCAGAGCCGCGGCCAAGTTTGCGGGAATACGTTACCTTGAGCTGCTCGACCGAGTTGAGAAGGAAGCCATCCCGCTCGACTATACGCTCTCTGATTTGAGGGCTGACGTGGAGGCTCTAAAGAGGGGGAAGTGAGTGACAGTATGCGACTCAGGCCCTCTCATCCACCTCTCGAGGATAGGAAAGATCGATTTACTGAAGAGACTGTTCGGTTTCGTATGGATAACAGAGTCCACCCATAGAGAGGTCGTCGAGGACGGCAGGGCACTAGGGAAGCCTGGAGTGTCCGCTGTCGAGCAGGCCATCGAAGAAGGATGGATCAAAGTCGCGAAGCTTGAACCTCGCGATCTTGAACGCGCAGCACGTCTGGCACGGAACGAGCCCATCGATGAGGGAGACGCGAAGGCAATAGTGCTAGCCCTGAAGTCAAGAACCGCGCTAGTCACCAATGATAGAATGGTAATCTTATCAGCCAGATCTCTAGGAGTCGAGTGCCTGTGGACGACGTCGCTCCTGCTCAGGGCAGTTAGGGCTAGGGCAGTAGCCGCGAGCGAGGCATTGCTCATGCTTCAAAAGCTGGCAGAAACCGGGCTCCACATGCGACTGGAAGTCTACGAGGCACTCCGGGCGGCGATAGAGGAGCTACGCTGATCTCATCATGCAGATCCCATTCCAGAGCAGACTGCGAAGCCCACGCATCCGCTGGGTCAGCGCGTCCTCTCCGATTCCGAATTCTACATCTCGTTGCGCAAGCTGACGATCTTGTCGGTTCCCTCACGCCGCCGGATAATGTGGCGATGAAGTTCCAGCTTCGCGAGTAGTCTGCTCATCGCGTATCCTTCCATGCCCAACTCTTCCGCGAGCTCAGTCTGCTTGTTCGGACCGGATTCCTCAAGATGCATGAGCAGTCTGACCGCTTGAAGTCGCAGGTCGCTCTGTTTCGGGAATAGCTCCGCGAGCTCAAGCTCCAGATCCTCAGCCAAACACTCAACCGAAACCGCTTCTTTCACAACCCTCGTGTAGGTGTGTTCCTTCGTGCCTGTCTCCCAATGTTGGAGAGCTTGAGCCAGACTGGAGACTTGTCACCTAGCTAGTGATGACTCTCGGAATGGGAGTTCAAGGGGAGCGTATCTTCAGCTCGCGACGCCCGTAGACAACTCTCTTGAGCGCTAAGAGCACTTTGTCAAACGTCTGGAGGTACGAAACAGACGGCGCCAGAAAGCTTGCCAGTATCAGGGCGTCCCTTCCTCCGAGCGCGTATCGCTCCGCGAGCGCAAGCCCCGTTCTAGTTGTGTCTAGTGTTTGGTTGAGAAACAGGTTGTTCCTGTCATCCAAGGCCTCTCTCAGCACCAGTCCTGCTTGCTCTGGCAACCACTTCAGCTTGAACACCAAGGCATGATAGGTTTCGTGAATCACAGTTGGATTAAGGGCCACCCGCTTCGAAGCGAGAGACTTCACCCTTTCATGCTGCGGGTGATCCCGGTCCAAGTAAGCAACGAGAATGTTTGAGTCTATCGCCAGATACCTTTGATCTCTTCCGGCGTAGGCCACTCTGGTTTACCCGTCCTCTCTGGAGCCAGCCCACACAACTGTCTCCACCCTCTCTTGCGTTTCCGAAGCGGTTTGATTACCACGACATCCCTTCCCTTCTCGATCGCAACGACTGCTCCACTGGTCAGCCCTGCACTCTCCCTGATCTCCTCTGGGATCAAGACCCTGCCACGTTGATCCACGACGGTTTCCGTCATTAGCTTCTCTCCCACGGAGCCGGTGGGAAAGGCCGCTAAAAAACCTTCTGTAGAAACAAGCGAGATCACGCCTCGAGGGCTCACCTAAAGCTCCTGAATCAGTTGTTCCGCGCCCACTCGAACTGACTTGTCACTGTCCCTTTTCGATTTTCAGCCACGCCGCTTGACCTTGAAGATGCCCAGTTGCCTCGTCTTGACATCGCCTGGCCATCCCCTTCCACGATCTCGCCCGTGAGGTCAACGAGCAAGAGACCACCGGAACGAGAATGACAATGCTGGCTAGTAGAGGGAGGAGACGACGACTGCCCGATGATTCTGCCACTCATCGTTTCCAGTTTGTGGATTATCTCACGAACCGCGTCCGGCCAAACGTACCAGCGGAAGACCCAATCTAGCTTGCGGCTCTCGGATGCCAGATGGCTTGCCCAAGAGTAGACCTCACTTATGGGCACAGAACTGACTGGTTCGGGTTTCTTTGAGCCAGAGCTGAGATCGGATGCAAGCTTTGACGTAGCCACATCCCGCAGAATAGAATATGCTGTCGGAGTATTTCATCGGGAGAGACGGTTGAAACTACTCAGTTAATCGTGCCGACCGCTGCACGCCGCCAAGAGCAAATCACGCTGTGAGCTCGGCTTCTGGTACTGAACTGGGCAGAGGGCTATTCTCGGCTTCGATGCTCTTGCCTACCGAGTAACAGAGTCTATTCCAAGAACTCTTCTTGGAGCGGAGCCAAGGAGATACGCAAATGGCGCCACGCCTACGAGAGAATCCATCAAAAATGCTCAAAGACGATGTGATCCACGTTTCACGCGACCAAATCGATAGCGATGGATCGAGATCGAATATGAGACTCATCCTGGACGCGAGCGTCGCGGCGAAACGACTCAACATCGCAGCCCCCATATGATTGACTACGCAGCCTCGAAAGACCGCGCGAGCGCTAAATGTCTCGCCGGGCTCACATATTCAGCTGTCTTTGAGATCACGCAAGTGTAGCGTCGGGACCTCTTTTGAGGCTCTTTCGTAGAATGCGTCGTCAGCGGTTAGGAGAGTTGCTCCTGTCTTCTCGGAAGCCTTCACGTAGACGCTGTCATAGTAGGTCGTGTCATTCTTGACTGCCCAAGTGAGCGCGTCCAAGCATTCCTGCTCATCCAATTCAATGCAGCCAAGTTTGAGCTTGATGAAGTGTGAGAACTTCTGTGAGGCCTCGTGAGCGTTGATCATTCTCTGCTTGACGGCCTTCCAGAGAGTATTCCCAACTTCGTATGTCACAAGTCCAGGTGCCTTCAGCTCGACGGCGTCGTCGTGGAACCTCTGCAGAAGACGCTCGGCCTTGTCGGAGAGCTCCTCAACCAGCAGGAACCTTGCGGCCACGGAGGCGTCTACGACGTAGACCTTCAACGCGTCTTCCTCGTTTCCCGTATTGCCTGATTTATGAAACCTTTCGGCACGACATGCTTGCGGATGCAGAGGCCCTCAAGAAGCCCCTGTGCAGCTTTCTTTCGTTCCTCTCGCTCGATCCTCTCCACAATCGCCTGACGAACATATCGGGACCAATTGATGGTGACGAGCGCCATCCTCTTTCTCAGCCTGTCGTCAACCTTCACCGTGATTGTCCGCACCGACGGCGTCACCCGCCAGCATTACCAAAGTACGGCTTAATAGACCTTACTTTGGCTTTCCCGAGACTCTCCCAAGGCCAGGCGGGTCTCACCGGACTCGTGTGCCTTCGGATATCCTTCTTGCTGGAGAAGCATCCTTCCTCCCGCTATTGCGAGCAATGCGCTGCTCTTCCCGACTCCCTGAAATCCAACAAGACCTATGATTCCGCCATTCGTCGTTTCCAGTTTGCGGATTATCTCACGAACCGCGTCAGGCCACACGTACCAGTAGAAGACCCAATCTAGCTTACGACTCTCAGAGGCGAGCTGGCTTGCCCAAGAGTATTCGCCTAGACGAACGTCAGAATAGGGCATTAGAGGACAACTGAACGAGCAAAGCAACCAAGAATGCGGCGCCTTCTATGATAGGCCAAGCGAAGCTCGGGAAGTCAATCATCCTGAAACTCAACGGGAGGAACAACGGAAACTTGGATCCTCCAGCTGACAGTTCGCTCGCGGCGAATACGTCGTAAGCGATGGGCGAAAGGATTGAGACGGGGACGGCGAATGCGATCTTGGCTAGTAGACCATTCTTGGCGCCAAGCCGTTTCACTGAAAAGGGCCAACAGCGCTGTGGAGAGAAGAATGAACAAGATGGAATGCGCGGGCCTATCGATCGGAGACTGGAATCCGATGGATAAGAGATGATGGACGTCGATGACGACAGCCAAGGCCCCGGTAAGAACAATCAGCATGAGATTCCAATAGGCGTCTTTGAGAAATGCAAGGCTTATTATGTGACGGACTCCACGTCTGAATCTCCGTGTCTTCAATGAAAATGCGAGCGGACTCGTACATCTTCTTCCTGCGTTCGCTTAGGAGACTGATGGAGAAGTATGAGGGGGAGTATGTCGCCGTCGTGGGCGCGAAAGTTGTTGCTCATGGACGTCACGGGAAGGAAGTCTATGACCAAGCACGTCGTAGACACCCGCAATCAAGGATACTGCTCGGCCAAGTTCCGGCGAAGGAGGCTATGGTGCTTTGGGTCGCGTCCGCTTCTCATTCTCGAGACAGAAATCTGAGGCTTTCGGATATATAGCGCGCCCCATAATCAGGGTCACAATGCGCGCTCATTCTGGCGAACTATTCGATACCACGGCGCTGTTTGACTCAGGCGCAGATGTCTCCATGTTCTCACCGAGCGTGGCTGAGATATTGGGCGTCAAAGTTAGGAATGGAAAGAGAAGGATCTTTCGGGGTCTCGGCGGGGCGGTTGAGGCATATGTTCATCGTCTCCACTTCAACATAGGGAGCTTGCGCTTCTATGCCAGGGTGGCGTTTGCAACAGTGGAAATACCAAACATCGTAGGGCGGTTGGACATCATGAAAGACATCGACGCGATCTTCAGAGATGAGAGAGAGCTTTCTCTCAAGTCATCGTAGCCGTCGACAGGAACCGTCTTGAACAATTCTCTGCGCCACTTGAAGATGATTGCATCATAATCATAGTTCGAATAGTGATCTGAGGGATTCGCTGGCGCTGGTAGGGCAACATTCTGCCGACGCACATGGTCATAAAAGAGCCCCGCAACGCGCTCGTTTTTCCGATTCCCTGCAGCCTGGCCAAGCAGACAATTCCTTTTGCCATGATCTGCAGCAGCCGCCTGACGCGCTGAACACTGCCAGGCCAAATGTGCCGGTATATGACCGAACCTCGATCCCTGCTTTCCGCCGTCATGCAGCTCGCCCACCTGTGAAGGGACTGCAAGTCTGTGTCTGGTTCACTTTTCCTTGACCGAGAGCTGAGATCGGATGCAAGCTTTGACGTAGCCACATCCCGCAGGATAGAATATGCTGTTCGGGGTATTTCACCGAGAGAGGTTGTTGAAACTACTCAGCTATCGGTGCCGATCGCTACTCGCCATCTAGAAGAATTCGACTTTCGCGTTCACTTGTGAAGATGCTGAGGAGAGTCGGCAGAGTCTCTGTGCCGACTAAGACCAGGCCACTTCGGGAAACACGCATTCGTGCTAAGCATGGTCGCCTATTTCCTGCTTTCTGGGAGACGAAGAAATAGCCGGCACCGCTTGCTCTAGCTCTGGGAACCATCTTCTACTTTCGCTTCGCGGCAGACAGGAGCTTCGATTCGTAGTCGAACACTGGGTTCACCAGCACCGCGACTATCCGTGTGCCGCCTAGAAGAGTCCTCAAGTTGAGGATGTCTTGTTTCTCTACGCCGCCGAGGATCGGGGCTAAGGTCAGATAGACGCCCAAGTAGAGGAGTCCGCCGACAACCAGGTTGACTACGCCAACTCCCGCACCATCCAGCTGAATCAACCCTAATGTTGGCGCAGCCGCTGCCAAAGCGTCAAGGAGAATCTTTCCACCTGCTTTCAGATCGGGCCGAGCGTCATACTTTCCTGAAGCCTGACGAACTCCGTAGAGGGTTGAAGTCGCGTTGGAGACAATGTATACGCTGAGGAACCCAAATGGTACCACATCAACGATTCGCCCATCATCGACGTCACAGATTATGATGACATCATGCAAGCGACCGAAGACGGCAGACTCGACAGGATCATAGACGAGCACACACGCTACATGAAAGAGAACGACTGCGAGATCTGGGCACTGTGAGTGCGATTGTATGTTTAAGTATATGTTCAAACATCCCCGCTCCATTGAGACGCCTTGACAAAGACCATAACGATACGAGATGAAGTCTACAGGAAGCTTCTGACGGTCAAGAGAAGAGACGAGAGCTTCAGCAAACTCTTCGAAAGACTCACCGAAGACATCAGCACGCCGGAACTCCTGAAGAAGCTCAGGGGATGCGTCGAATTCACGGACAAGGAGCGAATGCTTTCAGAAATCCAAACTCATAGAGTCGAGCGTAGGCTATGATAGTACTGGATACCGACGTTCTGATTGAGATCTTCGACAAGCGATCCAAGAAGGGCGATGAAGCCCTGAGAAGGATCCTTGAATGCGACGACAAGATCAGCATTACAGCGATAAACCTCCACGAGATCATGTACGGCTTGCACAAATACGCTAAACCCGTCAGAGAAGTTCTACAGTTGCCCGTTTTAGACTACGGAAAAGAAGACGCGCAACTATCCGCCAAGTTGGAGGCGGAAGCTGAGAAAGCCGGGACAACCATTCGTAGAACAGACGCCATGATAGCCGCCGTAACCATCAAGAACGGAGCAAGCCTCGGAGTACTCTAGTCTAGGTTCCCGCATGAAATACTGGCTATCCTCAGACTCATCTTCATAGTCTCGAGCGCCAATCCTTGGCATCAGATGTGTTGAATGAATCACGGATATTGCGGCTTGAGGGCGCTCGTCTATTGGACAAACAGACGGATCGTAACGACCTGTCCAAACCATATGGGCACTTGCCTTTTCTGAACCATTTGAGGAAGTTACCGATGACGTTTAGTCCAAGCCCGGTCAGCAGATAGACAGCGGACAATATTGTTAGGTATCGTGGGGCGAGAGCGTATCCTTTCCCATATGTTAGAAGCACGAGGTCTCGCGAAAAAACCATAACGCCCATTGAAGCGGGAATCAGCATCAATGATGCGTACTTGACAGCCAGCACGTACCCCCTCGCAAGATCTCGACTCTGGCTCTCAGGATTCATTTTAGAGAACATAGGGAATATCGCTGTCGAGATTGGATAATATAGCTGAGAGATGGCTCGAGATAGCTGATCACCGTCGGCCTAATGAAGAAAGGATTCGTATCCCAGCACAAGTCGCGCTGGGTCCAATGTTGGCGCGGCAGTTGGCTACTACAAATAGGGTGAACACTGTCGGTGACCGGATTACTCGATGTTGCTCAATAACCCCTTTTGCGTCGACCTTAACGCTTGCAGGTGCGGCTGTCTGCACACTTTCATACGCCATCTATCTTCGCGATAGACCATCTCTAGTATCCTAACGTTTTCGTTTGGGGAATCGATTCTGCGGGGACGCAGCAAACCGTTTGATTGCCATCTTTTCGGTTGACAGATCGGTATTCACGCTTTTCGAAATATGTAAAGCACGCTTAAGTGATGATAGTAATCTACATTGCGCGGCATTGTTTGCGATGCTACGAGGACAAAACCGTTATTTTGGAAGATTTGCACGTATTTCGTGAAATCACGATACTTCTGATACAATCGATCGGAATCGGATTTCTTTAGGAACCTAATCGCATCACCTAAGCCCGAGAAACGGGACGGGTGCTTGTGAAGCATCACTGCAGCGAAGTCGGATAGCAGAGTTCTAACCCTCATTCTGAAATCAAAAGGATTCTCTGCCCAAGTGAAAATGAAAATCCATTCCTTAGAATACGTACAGAGATTCTCCAAGATTCGAATGTACGCCGCATCATCCAATATGTGAAACAGAATGTCAAGACAGAGAACTATGCGAGCCCCTATCCCTTTGACAGGGGTCTGAGCGTCCATTAGAATAAACTTCCATTGCGGACGTTCATGCATATTCTTTTCCAATATTGTCGGCGAGATATCTATTCCGACATATTTCGCGCAATCGCGGCCTTCCCAAAACCGCAGATCACCACAACCAACATCGATCACATCATCCATCACGCCAGCATAAGCGTGAATGTGGCTCCATTTCCACTCTCGCGATTTCCCCACCGAGCCAAGGCCGCTAGTACCGCCTGCAGAGTATCGCTGTTCCCAGTATTCACTCATAGAACCTGGGTCTAGACTTAGAAGCGTTTTATGGTTATCCATTTGTTCTCTCCTTCAACATTGGTTCCCTGTGCTGGTGTCTTGCACAGTACCACGTGTGACTTGGACCCAACGAATTGTCACCCCGCTAGATTCCGCGCGCCAAACGATTAAGTGGCATCATCCTAACATCAGCGACTTCTCGTTGCCTCTATGTATCAAGCCCGCTACCACGTGAGCTTTTCAATTGCGTATCACCTGAAGAATGCTGCTTTGCAGTTGAAGACGCCAGTTTGCCTTCATAGAAAGAGCCGTTGATGAGATTGCAGATTTCTTCACGCATTCTGTATTGGAGTCTCAGGTCTCGGACGAGAGCCGATCCAAGGTTGTGTCTTCGAAGCGTCCCCAATGCGATGTCGAGAAGGCTGCTTATGGGTTTGTTCAGCTGAGATACGGGCGCCAGCTGCTTGTCGTCTCCAATTATCACCAGCTTTTCGCCCTGTGTCAACGCCGCAAGGGCATCTTGCATTCTGATTTGACTAGATTCCTCAAAGATCACAACATCAAAGTGCCCAGCCCTCACCAAATCTAGGGACGCGCTGCTACACGTTGTTAGAACAGCCGCAGCATTCTTCATCTTTTCAACAGCCGCCAATGCAAGGTCTTCTTCACCGGTTAGAATGTTGATTAATGCAACTTGCATGGCACGTTCCCGTATCTTAAACAAGTTACCGAATCTGATTTCGAATCTGTGTCCCCGATCTAGGAGACGCTCCACAATACTGTCCACCGCGGTGTTGGTAATGGAGACTGCGAGCGCCCGTTTCCCTGCACGTGCCAACTGTGCTAGGAGTTCAACGATGACAGCCGTTTTGCCTGTACCGGGTGGCCCAAGTATGACCGCGTAGTCCGGAGCGTTTAGGGCAACCCTAACCGCGTCCTGTTGCATGGCGTTGAGATTTCCTATGAATTGAACCTGCGCCGATTCCAGAACAGTTGCTGCCGCTTGTAGCAGGGCCTACTATCATGTTGTTTCCAAAAATGCAGTAATCAGCCGAATCAACGCCGGAGTATCGCGCATAGACCCTTATTCCCGACATGTGACAGGAATCCGCAGGCGCATCTGGACCAATCGATCGAAGCATATGCACGCGCCAGCTCACGCTTTTCAATCCGCCAAGAATACTTCTCCTCAACGGCTTTCCGGCCATTTGCTCCCAGTCTTCGAGCTTCCGCACTGTTCGACAGCAAGTAATCGATTGCGTCTGCGATTTGCTGAACAGAGGTTGGGTCCACGGTCACCCCACAGTCGTTGCCGCGCACAACTTTCCGGAGAAGCGGAAAATCACTGACTATGACCGGAATTCCTCCAGCCATGTACTCGAATAGTTTGTTGGGCAAGATGTTCAAGCTGTTCGTTCCATCCGGCTGAAACAATGCAACTCCTATGGTCGCTTGACGGATGAGGCTCGGAAAGTGGCCATGCTCGATAAACTGCGCATGAATACCACGCCTCTCGCACTTCGCCTTCAGGTCAGCGTACTTCGGTCCTTCGATGTCCTGCTCCTTCCTTGCGATAACAACGCAGATGTCTGACCTTGTCAACTGTGCGGCTTCAAGAAGCTGATCAAGGCCTCTACCTTCGCCAACAGCTCCCGCATAGATGACGATAGGTCGAACCGATACTCTGTGAGTGAGATCCCCGCCTGAGACCGCGTCGAACCGGCTCAAGTCGACTGCATTCCTAACTATGAATGGTTTTCTAGTATAGGGCAGATTCCGTGAAATGGCCTCGCTTGAGGCAATGACAACATCTGCACCCTTCAGGAGAAGCTTTTCTCCTGCAAGAGCCAGCCAGCAGGCCGTCCGTCCAGCAAGAGGCAGCAGCATGGCGGGGTAGTCTTCGTGTGAATCGAAAACCACTCTTGAATTCATAAGCAACTTCAGAACCAACGCAGGAACTAGAGTGTCAAGATCATGTGCATGAATCACTTCAGGCTTCAGCCTGATGGCACGGTTTATGGCTGCCATGTAGAAGAACAATGAAGCGAGTATCTTGATAAAGAACCTGGCCGACATCAGAAATCTAGGAAACATTTTCGGAAGCGATGGACCAAGTCTGAAGAGTTCACACCCGGCAAGAGTTTCTGCTTGAGGCAGTTGTCCCACTCTGTTCCACGCTATGATCGAGACGCGAAATCCCCCTTGAGACAAGGCACCGGCCTCTCTCTCCACTCGCAGATCGAGTCGACAGGGCCCGAGCACGAGCATCACTATGCGATGCATCGCCTTATGCACACCGGCAATATCGTGAGTCCAGGCTCGACCTCAAGGTGCGTTGAGTTCACAGAAAGATCGACCGAGACGTGTCATTGCTCACTTACCTTCATCTCATCTGGTCTCCAGATAAGTGTTGTTCCAGAGATCGTCTCGAGGAAGCGCGATACCTCTTTCCTGACCGTAAGGCATCATGCGGAATGCACTTCCCAGATACTGAGAGGGTCTGACCGAGTGTGCATTGCCTTAGTGGCAGGCAAGGGTGGGTCTCGTCTTTCTGTATCTCGAGTTTTCGAGTCGGAACCCGGACCCAAGCCAGCCAAGTCAGGGTGCTGAGTTATGATTGCTCAGACCAAGTGCCAGAGTGCAAGAGATCGTCCGTATGTTCGGCGAGTTGTCGACGACCTTGGGCCTTGCATGACTACTGACTGCGTTTGCTGCAAACCACAAAGAGATCGTGGCCGAGGAACCTGAAGAGGAACTTTCCTTCAACTGTCTTGTCAGCGCTTTGACACACAGCAACCCTGTGCAGCTTGATGCTCAGAGGATACAGCAGATGCATAAGAGGTGCTATTCCAAAGGCCTTCTTCATGACCCAAGATGTCCCCAATTCCCTCACGATTTCAGGGAGACTATATAGTCGCGCTCGCGTTCGTGAATGAGAAGCAGCTCAAATACGTCTTCATATCTCCAGACGAAATTCCTGTATTGTCCAAACTCTAGAGAAACCAGAGGTAACGAGGCAAGATAGCTGCTCTCTCTTGATGGCTAGTACTTCAAGCGTTGTATGAAAGCACAGAGACCGGATCAACGATCATGTGGATCTCCCAGTTGCCGCGCTTCTAGGTTGATCCCTAGGCTTGGCTAGGCTACTGTAGCGCTTGTATTTGTAGACGTTTTCTGTCAAGTACTTCCTGTAGTAGATTCTAGGTTGAATCTTCAATTCTATGACCATGATTCGCTGGGTACTCAGGTGTCGCCTGTGCCACCTAGTCATCGACAGTGAGACAAGTACCGTAACGCCTCCCGGTAGAGCTCGTACGACATCACAACATGCATATCGCGAAGCATGCCTAAAGGGGTGGAGAGAACCGACCATTAAAGCGGGAGACACCTAACGGTCAAGGGGAACCGAACGAAACTGAAACCGGACAGCGAACGCCGGTCAATCGAGGGGATTCCACTATGGACTTTGTGAGGTTCTTCTGGTCAATCGAGGTGCTCAGCTTATGATGTCGCCCGCCGTATGAACTGAGTTGCGTGTCTCACGGTTTGGCTTGTTCCTCGTTCGTCCAACTTCGGCTAATGTCATGACCTTTCCACATGCTTCACAACGGAAGACCGTCTCATCGAGCTCATTGAATCGCAAAAGGGCAACCGGGGCTGGGTGTAGACAGATCTTCGCGTCAACCCAGGGCAGTTGCGGATAATCCCTTAGACGTCTCGTTCTCCGCATCACAAGGGTACGCCCATAACGCTACGAGAGCCAGAATGACCAAGACAACCGGTACCCCAAGAACATTGAGTAGGTACAGATCGAACCGCGTTCTCAAGAAGAAAATGTCGGGGACGTAAGGGTAGAATTTTGCCGGGTAAGTCTGGGACCAAATGAGATCCCAGCTACCGCGCAATGGTGAGAAATAGGGAATCCATATTCCAGGCTCGGGAAACCTGCGGGGATCGAAGGCACCTATTACGAACAGGTACGCTTGAGTGTAGCCGAAGTTTATCAGGACCCCCATCAAGTTCGAGAAGAGACAGATTCCGGCACAAGAAAGCAGAACAAGCTTCGGCTATTCTGTTCTTGAGACCGAGAGTCAGTGCAAGGGTTGTGATTCTCGGAGTTCTGCTCGCAGGGATAGCGTGGGAACTCCACGAGGGCTATTGGTTGAGAGGGGAACCCTTAGATTCTGTGGAAGATGTCCTGCTATCAATCCTCTCTGCTTCAACGTTTCTATGCTCTCGCTCAGAAAGCTCTCATGTGCCTCATGAGAGCCGTTCAGAAGACTCCTGAAGAGCTCGGATTCTCGCCGCCATTTGAAAAGCACAATGTGATACGCGTGCCGAGGAACTGGCCCTTTCTCGCTACTTGAGGCCCATTGCCTATCCATTTGCTCGATACGGGTTCTGTAGATCGTCTGCAATGCGCCGCTCTTCCCGACTCCTTGAAGACCGACGACGCCGATGATTCCTCCGTTCATTGTTCCAGTTTGTGGATTATCTCACGAACCGCGTCCGGGCACACGTACCAGTAGAAGACCCAATCCAGCTTACGACTCTCGGACGCCAGCTGGCTTGCCAAGAGTAGATTTCGCTTGTCGGAACGGGATTGTCTGGTTCAGGTTTCTTTGAGCCAGAGCTGAGATCGGATGCAAGCTTTGACGTAGCCACATCCCGCAGAAAAGAATGCGCTGTTCGGGTTCTGTTGCGAGAAAGTGGCATCGGCTAGGGCTGTTGCATCAGCGCGGCATGAGACCCGTAGAATCCAGCTAGAGGGTATTTCGTTTCGGGAGGCGGCCTAAGTATGCTCTAATTCGAATATAGAGAATGACAACCCCCACGGCGAATAGGTTGGCCGAAATGATGAAGGATTTTACCAACAGAACCGCTATATTGGTGTCGGATAGGGAATTACGCTTTTCTGCAAGTGAAGACTGGCCTTTGACATGGGATTATTTTCATGCAGTGTAATCCCGCTGCTTGAAGAATCTTAGAGAATTTCCTCTCAGTCGTGAAGAATGTGTGTAGGCCGTGTAGGGTTCTGAAGCCGAGTTTCTGCCACAACCAGCTGAACGCCGAGTTCTTCTCTAATTCGTAGACGATTCGACTTATGATTAGGAAGATTCCGAACCCGTAATGTGGTGTCCACACATCCTTTCGCATCCGCACATCTGTGTGAAACTCGCCGCCCTTAGTGAGAATGTGAGCGAACTGGCTCAAGATACTTGGCCAGAATCGGGGTTCCAAGTAGTAGAGACTGCTCATGCACAGCACGGCCCCGAATGTGGCCTCGGCGAAAGGAAGCAACCTAATGTTTGCTCGTACAAGTTCAGCCTTCAATCCGTTCTTTCTCAAGTTGGCTTTGCATCTTCTGAGCAACGAGGGCGACAGATCTAGACCGACTGATTCCAGCCGTTTGCTGAATGGAAGTAGGTGTCTTCCATACCCGCAAGAAGCATCCAAGACGCGGCCTTGAATTGGCAGTGTAAAGACATGCTCAATGAACGACGAGCCGCCAGATATGACCTTGCTTCGTCTCAACGAACCGCCCATAACGGGGTCAGCGTCTGGAATACTTTCACTGCCAAGTTGTTCCCAGTATTTCGAAGTATCAATCATTCATTTTTCACCATGATGAAGGAGCAGAACGCGGCTTACTTTCGTGAAATGCTCAATGTCAGAATTTGTGTATCCAGTATCGGTCAGGGGGTACCTCGGTCGATCAGCGACTTGGCGAAAGTTTTGGCTTGGCCCAAATGACTCTACGGCCTCGGTATCATGGTTTCTTCGTTCTTATCCAGAGGTCGACTGCCTCTTCAATGGGTTGCTGTATGTTTCCCTTCTTCGTACCTAGCCGTTTGAAGACTTCTTCTCTGAACCCCTTCTCTAAGGTGTCATTGATTGTGAGGTCTATGACACCAAGAAATCTTGATGGAAATATCCACGATCACAAACCATGGCGAATCTCTTCCGCAGACATTGATACCTTCTGATGACTAACAAGACTTCAGCAACACATGCAAGCGTATGATACGATTAATGGCATGGAGACGATTTCGAGGCTTCTCTCTGGACTGACGCTATCTCTTCGAGTAACCCAAGGCAACCTCTTTCTATCAAATCGTAAACCTCTTCGAAATGCTTCGTTCCTTTGCCTACTGGATCTGATATCTCGCGGCTCTTTGCATCGGGAACATGGTCAAGTAACATGCTCACCTTCTTGCGACCCTCCTCACCGCGCCTACTGCGCATCACATCCGAAAGATTTGTCTGATCCATGACCAGAATGTAATCGAATCGCTCAAAATCGTTCGAACTGAACTGGCGTGCACGCAAGTCGCTTATGTTGACGCCCCTTTTTCTGGCACAAGCGCGCGCCCTCCAGTGCGGTCGTTTCCCGACATTCTGAACGCCCGTACCAGCGCTGTCAACAGTAATCTGTCCGAGTAGGCCGCGCAAGGCTAGCAATTGGCGTAGAATGCCCTCGGCCATAGGGGAGCGACAGATATTTCCATAGCACACGAAGAGTATACGCACCTGAGCCCCGCTAGAATCAGCACTGATTGGTGCTGGACCTAATGAGTCGAGTGCAAGCTGCCAGGCATCGAGTAGGTGGTCAAGTGCCCTCCAAATCGTTCTTACGAGGAACTTCCTCAGCGGCGAAGACCCCCTTAGCCTATTGTTCACGAAGGTCAGTCGACCCTTTGAACTCTCCTGGTAGGGCTTCATTGGATGGGACGCTGTATCGCTAGCAAGGGTGATAAATCATCGAGTTCTTGTACATTCACAGCCGCTAAGCCGAGCGTTCGTCGACGCCTATATTCTGAGTACGCACAAGGACTTGTTTGAGGATCACGCTCGAACAGTCTGGGTATGAAAGGATATAGAACAGTAATCAAGGGGCAGTTCGGCTCCACAAATCTCACGCATCCGTGCGACAGCTCACCATCTGTTTCTAGAACAGAATACTGGGCCTTCATCACGGTCCGACTTGACCAATCATCTCATTCTGACAATAGTTTCGTTTTTGGCACAGACACGCCAACAGTCCGTGTGGCATAATGAGTTTGGCTCTATCCCTAACATTCCAGCATATCCCTTGAACGGATGCACCGGAATGCCTATTCCGCCCTGGCCACTTGTTTCGTCAAGTATTTTCTGTCTGCTAGCATCTGTTAGCCTTTCCTCGCAGCACACAACACGCATCCCGAACTCATTTTCGTCTTCTTTCCCTTCCAGCGGCCCCCTGGATGAGTCCTAATCTAATATGCACACTACGTCGTCGCCTATTTTCCTTCCAATTCTCGAAATCTTCCTCGGTTCCATTGTAGCGTCCTGGGAGATTACTTGGAGCGAATATGAAACCCGCAATTCATCTTCTTCGGACCTTTCCGTGCGGATACTCTCTTCTACTGTTGACAAAAACTGCCGGGCACTCGACAAATCCGCGCATCATCTGCACCATAAAAGGTGCAACGTCGTCCGGATAGAAGTTGGTCTGCACATCTCCGCCTGAACCAATAAATTCCTTCAGGTTCACGAACGAGAAATCCGAGACTAGCGCCCAGAAGTGATCTGGAAACAGCCATTTGTACTTCACGTATTTGTAACCGGCCGATACTTCTGGTTTTTTCCCGAGCGCAATGGCTAGGAGAATTCCCGGGACGTCGATGCCTGCTGCAATAGTCAGATCAAGGGAGCCCCACAATTTCGGATTCAACTCTATCAATCTATAGTCGTCATTCTCGGCATCATACTTGAACTCGGCCATTATAGGGCCGTGCCATTTCAACGCGCCGCATAGTTTCTCGCCATAATTGCGAAGTCTCTCGTCGAAGTAGGATTCCGCCATGGCGCTTGCTCCCCCAGTCGCAGGGAGTTCCGTGAGCCTCTTGTGCAAAAAGTGAGCGATTAGTTTTCCCCTATCGTAAACACCATAAAAACCGCACCCGAACCCCTTCACGTACTCCTGACAGATTATTCCCATTTTGGCGTGGTCTTTTATGAATCTGAAGCTGCCCAGCAATTCATTCTTGTTATTGCAGTATCTGAGAAAGCTGTCTGACGATTTTATCACGACAGGATACACGTCGATTAGTTCCAGGTCATTTTCCGATAGAAGATTCGTGGTTTTCGGTATCGGTACCCCGACTTCTTCTGCAAACTTCATTGTCACTTCCTTGTTGAAAGCAATCTGCATCTTTTCCCATTCGGGAACTGCCACTCCCGCGGACTCTCCAAACTTCTTTGCATGTTTTGATGCAGCCATGTAACTTTCCAGGCCTACGGGCATGAGTACGTCATAACCGTCTTCATTTACTATGTCGAGCAATTTCTCGGCATAAGAGTCCACGCCTTCAACATCGCCAGAATGAAAAGCCCTGTAACCGCCGATCTTGCTCTCAGGCGTACTCTCTGGTTTCAGGAAATGGGTTTTGTGGCAGTACTTCGAAAACGAACAAAGAGTCATCACTTCATGGACGGGGGTCGTGACACCGAGTCTATTTTCCTTGCTCTTTCCCAGCGATCTAATGACTGAAAGTGCGTTCTTGTTCGGCCCGTCGGTGACAAGAATCCTAAGGGTCATCCTTGCACCAACTCCATATCTCTCCTCCCGTAGCTATCCATGCCTTCCTCTTCTTGCACTCCTCAACTATCCTCTCGTAGATGCGCGCCTGTCCCGGATATTCCCTGTTGTCGAACCTGTAGTTGTGCCAGAGAATGGTTAAGAGGCCCTCTTCGTTTTCGGCACGGCTTATCAATTCCTTGCATTTGCACCATGCGTCCTCCGCGCCACTGCTGGAGTCGAAGAGCGGAGCGTCCATTATTGTGAGCGGTATCTCTAGGAATTCGTCCCTGAACGGTCTGAACGGGCGGATCTTACCGTCGCGAAAGCCGATTCTGTCGTTGAAGCCGAACGACGCGTCGTACTTGAACTTCGCCTCCCGCTGACGCTCCCATGTTTTGGGCACTTCCAGGTTGAGATAGTGCTGCCTTATGCCGATAATTGGCTTGCCGACTATTTCCTCAAGTTCCTTCTTCTCTTTTGCGAGAAGCGTTTCGTTGATGTAAGAGTCGTAAGATCCGTGTACACCGACTTCCCAGCCGCCCATGTCGAGGTTCCTTATGGCTTCGGCTATTCTTTTGTCGCTTATATCGTAGTTGCCGAGGGCGAGCTTGTACGTTCTTGGTCTTAGGATTTCAAGTTTCTTACTCTCGTTGAGGAAGAAGAAAGTTGACCTTATGCCCAGCTTCTCTTCAATTTCCATTATTCTTTCAATATTCCAGTACGTCTCCCGGTGCTTGGCGAAAAGCGTCTTCAGATGATGAGAATTGCCGGTCTTTAGGAGGTAGTAAGCACTGTGCCACCAGAATTTCCTCACCCTGTCGACATCGTGGGTAGGACACAGGGCGAATCTTTTGCCGTGCGGCCAAGCTTTGGGGCTTTCCTTCATCTGAGTTGCTCCCGGCTGTCGGTTACCGTCTCTTCCTCATGGGTGGTTGATGTCGAGACAAAGGCTAGTCTTGTGGGACTTCGGATCCGGCCATCCTTGGCCACATACGTCAACATCTCATCCCTTGAATCTGAGCGAGCCCGAAATTGCGACGCTAGGACAAGAGTAGTACTACATCTCGAAAAGAGCATAGTCAACAACTCCCATGTCACCGTTCATCATACGGGCGGGGAAGGGGCGGCATCCAGCTTGAGAACGGACTCTCCGTCTTTAAGATAAAGATTATACCTTCCACCGCTTCTCAGCATGAATGACAAGTTGACCCAAAAGTACGAGGACTAAGGCAAGATAGCATGGGTTGTTGGCAGAAGCACCATCGATTCCGCCCACCCGGTGTGGAAGGTCCTGCTTGACGCTAGAGTGTTCACAGTGGGTGCAGGAGGCGCTGATTCGGGCCCAATCGCGGCTCCGTCTCTAAACTCCTCTTTGGGTGCTTTTGATTAAGACTGTGATGTTGTAGACGATTACTTTGGTCATGAGTTCTAGTTTCTGGTGGTCTCTTCTGTTGGATGTGAGTCGGTGGCCTAGGGTTCGTTTGATTGCAGAGAAGGCTGTCTCGGCCATTGATCGCGTGTGGTAATGCTTCATCCATCTGCGCTTGTCTCGCCTGTAGGAGTGTATCATGCGTTTCCAGGCTGGTGGGCCGATAGGTGTCTCTGGGCTGTGTCTTCTTGGTTTGAGGTATGGTGTGGCTCCTTTCGCTTCGACTAGTTCGCAGTTTCTGCGGGAGAGGTATCCTGTGTCGCCTGAGACGGATTCTATGTCGTCTAGGCTTTCGAGTAGGGTGCCGAGCTGTGTTGTGTCGCCGACTGTGCCTGTGGTGACTTCCATGCTTGGAACAGCCTTGTAGAGTACGCCTACTGCTGCGTGGAGCTTCAGGTATTCTCTCCTAGACTCGTTTCTCCGCCATGAATAGTATGCCTTGGAGCTGAAGCCTGTGGCGTCTACGGCTATGCGTTTCTCCGTTTTTTGAAAAGCTGGTTGACTTCATGGTTCAGATGTTTCAGGTAAGGTTCGCGAAGTTTGGTCATTGTCCGCCATATGGTGTTATGGTCGGGCATCTCAGCCATTCCGCATTCCAGGCAGGTCTGCATGTTCTCTTTGAGGTATATCTCTGCCTCGCGGTATGTGAAACCGTACCGCTCCTTCACCAGTAGAGCCATGACCCTGCTGGCTGGGTCGAATGGAGGTCTACCGGTACGCCTCCTCCGCCATGTTGGTGGAGCCTTGTCCAGAACGTCTCTCACAGTCGAGAGGAATTCTCGAAGAGTAATCCCTTCGATGGTTAACAGCCCAAGTCAACCGTTCAGAACCAAGCATCTAATATGGTTTAGAGACAGAGCCCCAATCGCCTCCCGAATCAGAGAATTTTCGAAGTGTCTTCAAGGATACCTATGTCAAATGCGGAGAGCTCCCAATCATGATAGACATTCACTGCACGCTTGGTTGCTCACCATATCTCCATTTGGGGAGGGATTACATGGAGGGCGTATGGAAGAGAGCAAGGAAAGCCAGAGTAGCTGGCGTTGATGCCTTGGTGTTGTGCCCTGAGGACAGTCTGCTTCACTTATGCCTTCATTTGTTCCAGCACCGACGCGGCGGGTGGCTCACATCTTCATGCGATATTGCCGAACTCGCCAATCATCATAGGGACAGACTTGACTGGCAGGCATTCCTAAGATCGGTGTTTGAAGCCAGAATATCTCATGTGTAGCTCACGCCTGTATAGCCCCGGAAGACGGCTCATTTTGAGGCGCTACAAGCGGGGTTCATTTGAAAATGAGAGATGAGCCGTTCATCGTGTTTCGAGTCGAGCAGAGGGTTTCCTAACGTATCTGTATGTTGCGGTCTTCTTCGCCTCTTCAACCGCTCTTGCGGTGACCAACGCTTGGTCAGCACTGCAGAGGGGGGCTATCACAGATCCTTTCCTGAGGGATTCCACAAGATCCTGTAGCATCACATTAATCGGCTCCTCTCTCGGCAGGTCGAGTGTTGTCTCAACATTCTTGGAGAGTTGTTCTAGGTCATCGAAATTACGCGGCCTCTTGCGCAGCTTGGGTGGTGGAAATCCTATTTTGAGGCTGGCGGGAGTATAATTGATCTCATAGTACTCATGGTCGGTTTCAAGTTCCAGACGACGTCTCCGAATGCCACCGTAGCGTGCTTCGACGTATGAGCGGGTCTCCCCACAATCAAACTCGATCACGCATTCGTATTCTGGACGCCCTGGTTCTTCGGCCGTGAGGCTTGCATTCCTGACCTTTGGTTCCTTACCGAGGAGATGATAGGCCATGTCGATTCCGTGGGAGCCCAAGTCCAATACCACTCCCGGTTCATGCTTGGCGGGTGGTGCTAGGCCAATACGGATTTCCCTTGAGCTGATGACATCGACTGGGTCGGCGATTTCCCGGAACTTCATAATTGCTGGATTTAGTCGTTCGACATATCCCACCACGACCAGCCTTCCCGCACGTCTTTGTGCTTGGACGATTTGGAGGCTTTGGGCGAAATTCGCGCCCATCGGTTTCTCCACGAAGACATCAAGACCGCGCTCAAGCGCTTTCTCGGTGATTGTGGCATGACTTGGGGGCCATGTTGTGACCACCAACATGTCTAGATCAAGCCTGATTAGGTCGTCGAGGTCTGTGAAGATTTGGAACTGAGCATTCGCTAACTGAGCCCGATCTGAGTCGTAGACTCCTACAACATCAAAACCGAAATCCGCAAGTTTTCTGGCCATTAGCTTGCCTCGGCCTCCAAAACCCGCAATTCCGAACCTCTCCACCCGCAACACCAACAATGCTCCGCTTCCAGCACCTAGAAAAGTGTCATCCTCTTTCCGAGACTGCGCTGGTTGTTGAGTGGCTGATTGGAATAGTAACCTACTCCTACTGCGCTCCCTGGTGTCTCATATAGGGAAATACTCCCTGTACGAGTTATTAGTCTAGCCAGTAGAACGGCTTTTCGTCTCTCTGCGGAGGGCTCGTCGCTCTGGGGATCCTAGTGTCTTTGGGGGTGGCGGCCTATGCGCTATCATATTGTTTCAAAAATGCAGTAATCAGCCGAATCAACGCCGGAGTATCGTGCATAGACCCTTATTCCCGACCGTGAACATGCCGATAGTGGGTTACCGACGACGGCAACTCCTGTGCATGCTCCAACGCTGAGATATTCCAGAGTGAGTCCGTACACCCCTGAATTGAGACAGACATTATTCTCAATCAACGAGTTTGTGACGGTGACCAGGGAAATACTGTTATGAATCGAAGTGGTGTCGCAGACATTGCCGGAAATTATTGATCCGGTACAGTTTCTCGCGCCGATGTCGCCTCCATAGGTGTCATGAACGTAGTTGTCTGCAATGACGGTTTCGTTTGCGTTGGTCATAATGCCGACGTGATCCGTCCCTGTGACTTCAACCTATGACTTTAGAATTAGTAGAAGAGGAATTCATGTTTATTCCATAGTAAGTGTCCAGTTGGAATAGTCGTTTGTCTCGAAGCCATCGCTGAAAAGTACCATCGGCTCATCCACCAACAGGCCGATTGTACTACAATGGGCACTTCGTCATTGTGGGTGCTACTGAATATGTGACCTTCAAGTATTCGCTAGGCTCCAAGCGGAACTTACCTGCCGTGACCCCAGTTGCGTAGTAAGCACTCCCGTCGCGTGACCACGAAATATCCGAGACTGTGCCGCCTGAAACGATCACATCCTCTGGATAGTGGTCAGTGTTGTGATATGCGTAGGGTGAAGTACCCACCGAGACCGAAGCGATTGCCTGCGGATTATAACCAAGATTGTCTTTGATTACGGTGTGAGTTCCAGCCACAGAGATTTTGTATGTATTGTTGTTTGTCACATTGTTCTGATAGATCATGTTGTAGTCTGAACTATTATTCTCCTCACGTATTCCGTATCCGAAGTTCTCTACATAGTTGTCACCAACTTCCATGTATGTGACCGCGTTGTAGAGATGGATGCCGGTGCCACCGCTACCGGAGCCATAGATCACGTTGCAGTTGCACACGCCCTTTGTTGAGGAACTTTCAATTAGGATACCGGCGGTCCCGGAGACGATGTTATCGTTCACGGTCAGGTAGGTAACACCTTGAATATCAATTCCGTAGGCGTGGGGGTTTGTGACCTCGTTTTGGACGACCTTTATGTATGTTGAACCGCTACCGGCGAATATTATACCGGAACCTGCTATGCTTGTGTTTACCGAATTGGAGCAGACGCTAATATGCGAGTTCGCCGCTGCGCTTGCTATCGTGATTCCAGCATTGGCACTTGATACCACACGGTTACTCCCTATCAAAACATTGTTTCCAAGAATCACAAGGATGCCGTAGTAGCCGCTGTTGTAGATGTGATTTCCAACTATCTGTATGTGCGCACCTGAGTGAAGGTCTATTCCGGCATAAGTAGTGCCGCCACCTGTGACCGGACTCGCTATCACGTTGCCTTCAAGAGTGCAGTAGTCAGCCGAGTCAACTCCCGCCCATTGTGGGTAGACCCTTATTCCCGACATGTGACAGGAATAGATCATATTATCCGCCACGACAATTCCTGTACACGGCCCAGTACCCAGATTTTCTAGTGCGATCCCATAATTGGCTGAATTGCGGCAGATGTTGTTTGCTATTATGGAGTTTGTCACGCTGACGAGCGAAATGTTGTTGTGAAGCCCAGTAGTGTCACAGATGTTGCGGGAAACTACCTGTCCGGTAGATTGGAGGATGATGTTGTCGCCAAAAGTGTCATGTATGTAATTGTCTGCTACGGTACAATCGGGCGCAAGAATGTACACGGCGCCGTGACCCGTTTCCATTACCTCGCAACCTAGAACTTTAGAATTGTTTGACGTCGAGTTGATTACTATCCCATAAAGAGCATCTGCTTTGACTTGATTGGTTGCATCAATTTTCAGATTCTTAATGGTTGTGTTAATCGCGGGCACTCCATTACCTGCGACCACGAGGTTGAATGAAGAATTGGCTGTGCACGAAATGACTGTGTCGACGCCCTCGCCCGCTAGGGTTATGTTAGGAAGTCCAATCAAGATGGACGTGGTGAGAACATAGTTGCCAGCTTTGATGAAGACTACTCCTCCCGATGTCAGAGCAGCTATCGCGTTGTTGATGACTGTTGCAGCATCTGTTCCTGAATAATCTATCGCGCCTGTGGTCCCGTTCACTGCCTTGATCGTGGAACCGTCCTTGAATATGATGTAGCTCGCAGGCTTCACGAAACTTCCGTTAGTGGTCAAGGTAAGGTCACGCCCGCTGAATGTCGTCGGCTCCGGCTTGGGTGTGAACATGTAGGCTGCTGCCCCACCCACCACAAGCCCCGCTCCTAGACACAGGAAATCTCTCCGCAACGTTCCCCGTGGCTGTTCTTCTTTTGCTGACATTCACGTCACCTCCTTTCAATCTCATTCTTCGAAGCAGTAGGCAGAGAAAGCGGCCGGCTCCGAACAGGCAAACAGTGAATCCCGGAAACCCACTTGACTGGTTTGCTTGCGCAAGGATTTGAGACTTTCGATGGTAACGGGATTCCTCCCTAACCGGTCAAGAAGCAAGCCGTCTTCCGTGCGTCGTCGTTTGATTGGTTTTGTGTGTGTGTATGAAAACTAGCCCTCCATTCGTTAGGGCTGCGATTGCGCTGTTGATTACCGTCGCGGCAATGGTTCCGCTGTAGTCTATTGTTCCTGTGTCGCAGTTTTGCGCATAGGTTGTGATTCTGTCGGTGAAAATCAGATACGAGCATTGCTTCTCCATCGCCCACCTGCTCATGTCCGGAGTCTGCGTTGAAACTGGTAAACTGTAGGCATTTCCTCTACCCGTAGAACGTAGGATTGTCTGTAAGTTGGCGCCTAATTCAAAGACGCATGTACGACGATAATCTCGTATTCGATCCCCTGCAATGCCTCCCCGCAATTTTGTACGACACCTGAGATGGCATCCTGTTCGTCCTTCGTCGGAATTACGATCGAGATCTTCGGAGGCAACCCTCTCACGCATCCTCCATCCTAGTGGCCCTCGAGTCTGTGGTATATATGTAGGCTAGCAGCAGGATTCAGAAGCTGATACCAGAGCAGAGCGTTGCCAGCGAGCAAAAGTCAAGAACCCTGTCAAAGCATTTCGCACTCGTGCCGCGAGAAGAAGATACCCGAGGACTAGGCTTACAACCCCCGTGTACTTGGTGAAGAAGTTATTTGGCCTAGTGGAAGGCGTTTCACCGATTTGAAGAGACGACAGCTCCTGACTTGACCCTAGCCTCTGTCGCCTCTTCAAGGAGCGGTTAGGTTACCGAACAAGGGAGTGGCCATTCTTGAAGTCCCAGAGCATTCTTCTGTAGTTGGCGCCAAGGCGCGGCGGCAAATCATCCAAACGACATCAGAGAAACCTGCCCAGTTCTCTTGTCGATTGCGGCTCTCCTCGGGCTGGAAAACGCGCCGACAGGCAAACGGTCACGTCGGATCTACGCTTGAAGTTGACCGGATAGACGCCGACGAGCCTGTACTTGCGGATTGGGAAGAGAAGAGAATTGATCTCGCAATTGCGGTAAAGGAGCAGACTCTCTGGCTATCTTCGCGAGTTCCACTCAGATTAGCCCACGCCATCAAAAATCGGAAACTGCATCATGCTTTCTTTCGGTTTCTAATGATGCCTTGTAGTTCTTCGGCATCTGGGGCTTATGACGACCAGGCGCACCGTGTCCAAGCTCGCTGTGATCAGATAATGGATTTCTAAGGTCTGTCACAGCGGTCGGCCCAGTGCGGTGACAAACTGCTCAACCGAGCGATCAACCTCAGCCAACCGCCTAGAGAACCTTGAATGGAAAGTCGATCGCTCGTGTCTTGCCGCCCCTAGTCATACTTGTGATTATGTTAGGAATGTCCCTAGAAGGCGCTCATGCGTCCGTTATCTCTGGATTGCCTTACGGCGAAAGCTCGCCGTGGAACGGGGCATCAAGCCCTAGCGCCTACTATTACAATGGAAGAACTTATGTGACGTGGCAGGGTGCAGACCTTGACCCTTACGTTGCATACTATACAAGCGCAACGAGAAATTGGACTGGACTAGTGCGTGCTGGCGACAATCCCCTAATTGGCGATAATCATGGAGCTCCTGCCATCTTAGTTGATAATAGCGGGTACATTCACATCATGTACGGCTCGCATGGAACTGCGCAGAAGTACGCCAAATCAACCAACCCAGAAGACATCTCAGCTTGGACCGCCATGCCCGATCCACTAGGGGCAATTCCCGCAACATATCCACATCTTCTGAAGGATTCCTCAGGCTACCTTCATTTGATTTACAAGAGCGGGATATCGGGTAGTGTGAGTTATTCCCCTCATGAGGACATCATTACCTCAACTAATGGTGGCGCGACATGGAGTGCTCCGCAACAGTTGATAAACCCGTATGACACCAGCCTTATGGAGAGTATCTATCTCCTTGGGGGAGGGGTTGAATACGAGAGTGCAACGAACCGGATTCATCTTGCGTGGGTTCGCTACAATGGTGCTCCCCCGCCATATACAAACGCTCGTCTGAATGTCTACTATGCTTACCTTAACCTCAATGAGAACAATATGTACGCGGTCGATGGCACGAACCTTGGTTCGACGATTGACCAGACAGAGGCGGATGCCTACTGTAAGGTCGTGGACTCTGGGGGGCATCAGACTAATCAGGCAAGTGTGAATGTTGACAGCACAGGAAAGCCATACATCATCTATGAAAACGGAGATAGCGTAACAGGTGTGTTCTACTACTATTTCACAAGATGGACAGGTTCAGCATGGACAACACCCGTCAGCATAATAGATGCTAGTGGTGACGGGGGAGCTGCATTCTTCGTCCATTCCAGCCAAGACATTGAGGCTTACTTAGCCGTTTGGCCCCACTCTGACATTGAACGGTGGTCATGGAATGGTACAACTTGGGCGAAGGTTTCAGCGGTCTTGGTCGGGCCTTGGGTGAGTCGCTATCCTTACTATCTTCAATTTCCAACGCCAGTGGTGAACGGCGTAGACTTGAAGATTGTATTCTGTGAAACAAACGGGGGGCCTGACGAATACACTCTCTCGAATCTCCGCATCTTCGCCTATGATGATGCAAGCCAATTCATCGTCAAGCGCCGATCGTAGTGGCCGGCCGAGAGGCTAGAGGCAACCTAGATTAGTCGGAACCGGAAATCCGTTGCTCAACCGAATACAGACATAGCACTCCATATCTTGCCGATTCTCCCAATTTCTCGGAGCAGTCCCATAGTCCCTCGATAGCTTTTGTCCCTGGAGCAGCGCCACAGGGTCGCAAGCATCACCACATGGGTCAGGTCTCCAATTCGGTGGGTTCACCTAGGACCCTTCGAAGGCATGCTGCTGTCGTGCGGATTTCCTTATCTGTTATTACGGGCCCGCTTGGGAGATTCAGCCCCTTCGCCGACAGCTCTTGGGCCGTTGGCAAGTTCAAGTCTTGCCTAGAGGGCGGTAGCATGTGGATAGGATAGAAGAACGGTCTTGTCTCTATGTCCTGCTCGTCCATGTATGTCATGACTCTGTTTCTCGAGTTTGCATTGACGGGCAATCTCTAGGATGGGATCAATGTCGCATGGGTGTCCGTATAGGTGAACGAGTATGATGGCCTCCGTGTCTCGTGTAATTGCCTTTTCTCACCGCCCCTGGATCAACGCACCAGTAGTCCGAATGGGAGTCCACGAAGACCGGTGAGGCACCCGTATACGTGACCGCGTTGGCAGCTGCTATGAATGTAAGTGAAGGAACAGCGTCGAGTACTCCTAGCATAAATTCAGGGGCGATTAGAACCGTTCTCATCGTGCGTTCCCTTCGTTGTCACTTGGGTCGGTGTACTGTCGCCCCCAGTCGACCTACTGCGTCTAGTAGACAACCCTCGGAACGCCTACAGCTGATGCCCTAATGACTGTTGCTTCCTCAGCTTGTCTGTCCTCCTGAGATGCTATGCTCTAGCGCCCATCTGATTGTTCGTCTGATCGCTTTCCAACTCTAGTTTGACGACAGGGCTGTCTCCGCCCGCAGCTTTCGTCAACAAAGTTGGGGATCGATCACGATTGCAGAGCTTGACTACCTCTGCTACCCCGCAACGTGGTCGGAAGAGGCTTAGGATTGCTATTAAAGTTCCTTCTTTCTAATGGTTTTGACTTGCTTGAAACACGTACATGGCCCCGATCCCTTCGGAATGGGGGTTCTCATGTCGCCCTAGCAGCGTGAAACCTGCATTCTCAAGAATGCTAAGGTAGGGTTCTAGAGGTCTAAACTTCTGATATGTTCCGTCCGAGTCAACCGTTCTGAAGACCGAAGGGCGCTTCCACGGTCTGCTCGCGTCTCCACATTTGAAACTCCAATTCGGACGGAGTTTGCGATTCCTTTGAATTATCGTTGGCGACATGTCTATCCTCCATTTCCATTCACGATTTTCACTTTGGAGACTTTGCATCAGGCAACATGTTCTCGATCTCGGGTACAAACCTCGGCACTGCGATAGATAAGACCGAAGCGGACACCTATTGCAAGGTCGCGAGCACTGGAAACGGCAGCGCCGATTTCATAAAGGTCGAGATAGATTCGTTGGGAAACCCATACCTCATCTATGAAACCTCAACCGGATGTTGTGATTGGGGCTGGAAGTACAACTTCACAAGATGGACAGGGTCCTTATGGTCCGCGCGCGTGACCATAAGGTCTGGAATTTCATGGGTTAGTCGAGCAGGTATAGGTAGGCTTGCCCAGAATTGCAGACCAAGTTCTGATTAGAGTCTAAGACAGCCTTCAGATTATTCACTTCTGTAGCGTTGATATAGTCGGGAAGCACGTTCCCATTGAGGCCATTCGTCAATTCGTACTTGGTCAGTATCAGGTAATCGAAGTCATGTCGAAGACGTGTATATGTACCTAGAGTATTGTTTGCGAGAGTCGAATAGCCCATCATGGGTACTGGTATTACGGTGAACACTTTATCCTTACTATAGTCAGTGAGATGACCAAAGAGGGATGAAGACACTTCAATTGAAGCACCGATCAGAAAGTGCCCACCGGATAGGTTCCTTATGGCGAAAGACTGCAGGCTCGCGGATTCCATTCCAGGATCACTGACCGCAGGTCCGTAAAACAGATTTCCGTTTGCGGCCAGTGTAGTTGACCCAGCAAGCAACAAGGCCAGAACCAACAACGTAGCAAGCGCTAGCTTTCGAACTACCTGCCGTCTGTTGCCCAAACCCTGGCCATCGGACCCTTCAAAAGCTGTCGATCTCTTGTCTTGGGTCGTTGTCTCCAGTTTTTGTCCTGCCCAAATCATGGCTATTGGAGCAAACAAAAGCGGCTGAAGTAACCATCCATCTACAAAACCAAAAGCCCCATGTCCATAATTTGCGAAATAGGCAACGAAATATATGACGCCGCCACCGACAACTATGGAGTACGCCGTGTCGATAGGCGTGAGTTTTCGTCCGCCGCGCGTTCGAAAGAGTGCCAGGGATATCACAATAACGAAGATTATCGCCGAGTATGTGTAGGCCTTTGCGAACAGAATCTGTTGGTATTGGTACGGAAACGGCCAAGCAACCCCTTGGGCCGGTGCGAATTCTAAGAAGCCCCCAGAAAAATACTGAATCAAATCAGATAACACTTGCTGAACGTTCACTCCGCTTAGTATGGTGAAATAGAAGCTTTGCAGGGACGAGATGATTACCAACAACATAATGAGTCTAGGCATCTTGGTGACTCTGAGTACCAACCAAGAAAACACAAGGTAGGCTGCGAGGTCACCAATCACCACAACAGGCACATTGTAATGAATAATGTTAGACGCAGTGAATGCCATGATGAAAGCCAGAAAATAGCTACTCTTCGGCTCACAAATCAACCCAATGATGAAGTAAAGGCACATCAGGTACAAGGCATTATTGATGCCGTGAAAATCGAAGGCGTAGGATCGCCCCATTTCGTACTGTAGCATGTAGGAATACATGCTAGCGATCGCTACGAGTCGGAAAACCAGATTGGCAGACTTTAGAGTACGGTCGAGCACTTTCGATAGTCTTCTTAGGATCAAATACACCATGCACATTGAAAGCATGCCCGGAACAGGAAGGTATGTCAGTTGACTAATCGAGCTACCTGATATCAGATGAAGAATTGCGAGAAGCATTCCTGCCCCGTACATGCCTTGAAGAACATCGTACGTCATACCTTGCCAACCAAAATAACGCAAAGTTGAAAGATACTGCGATGCTTGCCCACTTGACCCTAGCTCGCTGATCAGCTTGGCCATCACCATCGTGTATGCGATAAAAGGGTCAGCTTGAAAATTCAAGACGACCGCAGAAATTACAACAGACAAGAGGAAGATGACGAATCCTATCGCAATCGATCTCAACCTAATCGCTTCCATATGGGTATACGTCAAATGACCAGAAGCATGTTGTCTTCGAAAGCGTCGAATTTCCACTGTGTTCATTCCAAGCAGGCTTGCTAGGACGGGGCGATGAGCAGGTTAGATCGGGGCGATTATTTGGTTTCTTTGCCATGATCAAGGTGAAAATAACGTTTCTAAGGTCACAACTTCTTCTTTCGATACTAAACTTCGACAATATCCGCTTTCTTGCAGAGAGACCCAAGAGGCGAGTTCTAGCGAGGCTCTCTGGAATGAGTTGTGCCGCAACTAATGGATCACCATTAGGGACAACTATGCCAGTGTTCCCAACGACTTCCGGCAAGGCTCCACAATCAGATACGACCGGCACGCATTCACACGCCATGGCCTCAGCAACAGCAACTCCAAAGCCTTCGTGCCTCGAAAGCTGGCAGTAGAAAGTTGCCTTCTGGTAGAGGGAGATGAGTTCATCCTCTGATACCCGTCCGGCACACATCTTTGGTGGGAAGAGGTTCCTGCAGCTAGCGTCAGAACTAGCTGACCCAATCACATAAAAGTTGAAGCTTGGCAAAATCTGGCTCAGCTTTGCATATCTATCCAAACCCTTTCTCCAACTCTGTCCCATAGCAACAGTAATGATGTTACGTTCTTTCCGAAATATGTGATTGTAAGTGAATCTGCCGGTGTCGATAGCATGGTGTACAACTCTGTACCTTTTAGGAGCAGAAATCGCAAGGACTTCCCTTAAGGTAAACTCTGAAACGGGGATAACACAATCGACAAATCGTATGATTATTTTCGCGAGAACGAAACGAATTGCAGAGCGCGGATCGCGTCCATGGATATCGCGATCGACCCCGACTTCACTTCCACCGGCGACGAAGACAGTTGTTTTTCGAAGAGCTTTGGCGAAGACAAATGCCGTGGTCGCCGCCCGACCAGTCACCCACCACACGAAAACAACGTGGCTATGCAAGACGGCGAGAAAGATTTTCACAATCGAGACTGCGCCAGCCCATTGAACCGGGATGACACGAAAGGTGCGAGACAGTATTCTCAGGTCTTGCATGATGAAGGAGGCGGGGTTCTCGTAGACAAATGCGACTGTCCACTCACTCCAGCACAAGGTGCTTGATGAACGTCCCATCAACAGCAATTCCCCAACTCAGACTTAGAGACGCGCGAGCGCAGAATGCCTATGAGCTGGGAGTCTCATAGACAAAAGCGATCGTGGCGTCCCGCGACGAAATATGTCTCAAACCCGGTCTCGTAAAATCTCTTGAGATTGCAGATTTGAGCGGATCCTTTTCACATTTTCTTCGAAGAAGCTTTGACAACAACATTGAGATTGCTCATCCCCAACGCAGAATATGCTCGTAAAAGTGCGTACTGGCTCGAAGCCCATGAATATCGCTCTTGAACAATGCTTCGACCATTTATCCCAAGCTCACGGGCTTCAGAAGGGTGGAGTACTAAATAGTCAACGGCTTCAGCAATTTGCTTGGGCGAGGTGGGATACACAGTCAATCCACACTTGTGCTTACAGACCACCTGACGCATGAGCGGAAAATCGCTCGCTACTATTGGAATGGCTCCTGCCATATACTCAAACAGCTTGTTGGGAAGCACATCAATATTATTGGTGGTCGGCTGAAACAAAGCGAGACCCACGGCGGCGGTGCGAATAAGTCTTGGGAACGTGTCTCGCTCGATGAAGCCTGTGAATCTGATAGGAATGTTTCGCCTTTGACATGTTTCCTTCAAGTCGACTAGAAGTGGTCCGTCGCCAGCCAATAGTATGTCGACTTGACTTCATCAATGGTTGAGCTTCGAGAAGCTGTTCGAGACCCCTGCCCCCCGTGATAACACCGGCATAGATTGCAATCGGATTAGTGTGCTTCCGGTTGATAGGTGCGCGGCTGGCTGCCTCAAACCACTCCAGATCGACGAAGTTTTCAACCACAAAAGCGTCTACGTGACCGGCGAGCTTTCTGGAAATAGCCTGATTTGATGCGATCACTACATCAGGAGCCTTCAGCAGAACCTTCTGCACAGCTAGGGTAAGCCAATAGCCCACTCGTCCAAGATCTTCGCTTAGCATAGCGGGATAGTCTTCGTGAGAATCGAAGACCAGCTTGGCGTGTGTCACCCACTTCAGAAATATGGTAGGCACCAGAGTGTCAAGGTCATGCGCATGAACAACTGCGGGCTTCAGCCTCATTGTGACAATGACCGATCTCACGTAGAACAGGCATGTCACAAATACCTTAGCGAACAGTTTCCCCAGAACAGGCAACTTCGCAAACGAACGAGAAAGTGGCGGCGGCAATCTGACCAATTCGTATCCCCCGAATGTCTCGTATGGTGGCAGATTCCCAGTCCTATTCCATGCTATGATCGAGACCCGATGTCCCTGCCTGGACAATGTCTTAGCTTCTCTCTCGACTCTTGGATCAGGTCGGTAAGGCCCAAGTACAAGCATTACGATACGTAGCATCGACAGGGCCTATTTCCAATAATGTCGAAATCGCTTTCGAACTGTGCGGCTATCCGACTCGTGCTTCCGGGGCATCTTCACTGGACCATCTTTAGTTAACCGAACTATTATCTGCCGGAATGCGGCCCTTTCACTTCAAGCTCTTGCTGCCGCTTCCTGTTCGACTCGAGAAGGGCTTCGACAAACTTGGATCGATAAGCCGCAGACAGTTTTTCGGCATTTGGGATGATGCAGTGTCCACCAATGACGCCGGGGTGAAAAACGGGCCGGGGCTGCTTGCCTTCCCTCTCGGTTGATCCGATGAACTCAACAACCTGGTCATAGTTGGCGTTGAATTGGGTGCATATCCTCAGGATATCTTGAAACCAGGCCATCATTATGCCGCGGTATGTGGTTTCGAACAACTTCCCAAGTTCAGTCTCAGCAGGTGACGAGCACACGCAAGTCTTGAGGCCGAGCGATTCATAATAGGTTTGTGCTGCTCGTGACGAATCTTCGTTCACCCCTCCAATGAATTTCGTGTACTGCAGTATTCCCTTTTTCATGCCCTCATCTAAGTTGCCCCTCACTGGAGAATGGCAAAGCATGGGCTTCTGATCCAGTCGTCGGTAAAGCTTCATGGTTGTCCCAGGGCTGACTGTGGTTTCGATTAACACGAGAGAGGGATCGAACCGCTTCACATATCGAGCTGACGCTTCGACAAAACTGTCGGGTGTCGTCTCTGGGTAGGTAAGATGCATAATCTCAGGATCGCTCATGACCCGTCGCTCGTCAATGTCCAGCCAATCTGTAGTAGGATATACACCTCTTACAATCTCAAAGAGAGGCTTTCCAACTTCACCGTAACCTACGATGAGGATCTTGGTCATCCCGGTCATCTCAAAGTTGTCAGCGAAACTAGCTTGACTCTGCTCTGTCCCTATAATCGTTTTCTAGGGGAGCCCTCGCGACTCTGCCGTAGGAGAGCCCTATTTGGAGACGTTCGACAGCAAGTCTTCCTTCGTATTCTGCCTTCCTGAAACTGAGAGTTCTGTCGAGACCACAGACAACTACGCGAAAACCCGCTCCAACGAGTGAGGCCGCCTCTTTCCGAGCTCGGGGATCGTTGGAGAACGCGTTCGACACAGTCACGAGGAGCAACGTACTGTTCAGCGGACGAGCGGACAAGATCCTCAAATCACGATACAATACGAGAATGTGAATTGGTCACATGCGAATGACTCAGCTCTGAGATTGCAGTCATTCTCATCAACAAGCTTCGACGGCTCACATGACCAAGATGTTCCAGGTGCCTTAGTCAGTGGTCCCCCACAGTCGGAAACAAGTTGCATAAGCTCAAGACCAACCGTCTTGTTGGCACAGACGCATGAGTAGGCACTCATATTTCCTCGCAATTTCATCCCAAGAACGACCTTCGGCACACATTCTTGCTCTCTGTCTCAGAATTTGGTATTTCTCCGGATCTCCGCTGACAACAGTAAGAAGCTCGCACAAATCGTCGAGGTTTTCGTAGACGAGAGAAATGTTGCCGACTTCTTCGGCTACTGCAGGATTCGGGGTTGTGAGTACAAGCTTCTCGCACGCGAAGTATTCCAGAAGCTTCAGTGGTACTCCCGCGGAGATTGTGCCACCCCTCGCAGGAAAGATGCAACAGTCCGCCGCGTTCAAGTAGAACGGCACCTCTGTCGGCGAGACAAACCCGGTGAATGTGACAAAGGCTGCTTTCGAATACTTTGAGAGCAGACGCTGATAGTATCCTCCCGAAAGAGAACCGCCCACGATCAGCATGTGTATTCCCAGACCAGTGGCAGACAACCTTCGGACAGCTTCTATGGGCGTTTCGAGATCGTTCCATGGCTCCACCGATCCAGAGTACACGATTATGAACTTCTCAACATGTGTGAAGCCTATTCTGTCGAGAGCCTGTTCGCGAGCCATAGGTCGAAAGCGTTCCAAATCAACGCCATTTGGAATCATAGATATCCTCTCCGGCGGCACGCAATAGCAACATTTCAGGAGGTTCACAAAGGCGTCCGATATAGTCACGACATGATCCGTCGTTCCAAGGCTGAGCCTCAGAACTGCATCTACGCCTGCTCGGACCAATTGACGTAGTGCTGGATTGTCGTAGTAGATCGCAGCTGAATCTGGAAAATGGTCCAAGTAGTCACACACAACCGTGGCGTGGTGAAACGTTCCCGTGGCGCTCGCTATCAGGCCCGGAATGATATTCGCAAATACAACAACGTCGATTGCGTTGCACTTCAGTATCTTGCTAATCAGCGCGAAGTGAGTCGGGCTGTTGACCAGGTAGTACGCGGAGAGATCTCTGGCTGGCAAGCTCCTCGCCTTGTGAAGCTTGACTGGGGTGGCTCTTGGGTGCGTGTTCCATCTGTTCATTTCAAACTCGAGGACATGGACATTGTGCCGCTTGGAAAGTCGCTCGAATATGTAGTGTAGTCTTGTGCGAAGCGGATGGTACACCCAGTCTGACGGCGGAACGATAAGTATGTTCAAACAAAGGCCTCGGAGCGCGAGCGGTCGCGCGTGCAAATGCGTAATATCCTATTTGATGCCTCCAAGTCGCCGAACAATTCTCGCGCGTTGGCAAAACGCTTTAGGATCGCTTCATGGTCCCTCTCGACTTTCTTCACAGCCTTCAATATTGAGCTCTCATCAGCTTCGCACAGGAAATTGACTCCAGCTCGAAGAGTTTCGACCCACTCTGTTCTTCTTCTGAGTGTGACACACGGCACCCCCAGCAGTGCGGCTTCCTGTTGTATCCCGCCTGAGTCGGTCATAACAAGAAACGCGTTCATCTGAAGCGCCAACATCTCAATGAAGCTACACGGTTGAATCGACAAGAAAGCATCGGAAGAAAGAAGCTTCCGTAGCTGGAATCTCCTGATGTTATTCATCGTTCTTGGGTGAATCGGAAACACACACTTTCTCTTGAGCGCAGCGCAGGCGCGAAGAATAGACGACAGTCTCTCCCGGCGATCAACGTTCTCCTGACGGTGCGTTGTAAGAACAACGTAGTCTCTTGCATCGACGCCGAGTCTCTTGCATATGTCACAATTCCTCGCTTTTTGCAGCGAATCAAAAATGACCTTCACGACCGGGTGCCCAGTCAGGTGGATTTTCGCCGAGGGAACACCTTCATGCTTAAGGTTGTGCACCGTGGTAGGGGTTGGTGCAAAATTGAGCGTCGCACAATCCGCTATGATTCTTCTGTTGATCTCTTCAGGCATACTCATTTCAAAAGATCTGCAGCCCGCTTCTACATGGCCGACTTCCAAACCTAATTGTCGAGCAGCAAGAGCGACCCCAACTGCCGAATTGGTGTCTCCTTCAACTAGAACAATATCAAGCGGATGCCTTCGCAGAAAACTAACCGATTCAAGGACAACCTTACCGGTCTGAAAGGGTCCGGAACCAACGTTCATGAACTTGTCAGGTTCACCTAGGCCCAATTCCTGAAGGAAGACTTCGCTCATCCTCCAATCGTAATGTTGCCCAGTATGGACGAAGCTCACCTCTACCGACCGACGATTTCTTGCCGCAGCCAGCAACGAAGACATCTTGATGATTTCAGGTCTGGTCCCAACAAACACTCCGAGCTTCATCTACATGCCCCAGGTCTGATCCCTGTATGGTGCCTTAGGATTCGGCATACAATGATAGAGCAATTCGATCTCCTTCGATAGTGAAGCCACGTCTTCTTGGCCGGCTACTTCCTGACTCCCAAGAATAGCAATATGAGCGGCGAAACTATCGGCCACCAGTCTTTGAGCGGTTGGATCTTGGAGTAGCCTCCCCTGTTGCTGAAGGGATAGTTCTTTGAAACCGGTACCTCCTTGACTCTGTACCCCAACGCCAATGCCTTGTAGTGAAGATAGTACTCCAGGCTGTAGCCGTTCAGCCAATACTGATTCAGGTTGATCCTGTGGTCCCTTAGGATGCTGAGCCTGTAGCTTCGAAAACCATTGGTGACTTCCGTGCATCTTCTGCCAGTGAACAAGCTCCAAATGAGTGGATAGAGGCGATTGAAAACGGTCCTCACGAGAGGGGTCCTAGAGCTTCTGCCACCTCGCAGATACCTTGAACCCTGCACATAGTCGCATTCACCTGCAAGAACCGGCCTAATGATACGACTAATCTCAGCAGGGTCATCCTTCCCGTTCCCCGCCATGATGACAGCGATGTCGTGCTCGGTGCTCAAGAGGTAAGCTAGGCCCTGCCTTAGCGAGGATCCCACGCCAGTCCTGCGCCTGTTCTTGATCATGTGAACGGTGATCCCAGTTCGTCTTGCAGCTTCTCTTATCTTATCCATGACTCGCTTAAGGGGGATGTCTACGACCAGACAGATTGTGTCTACCGGGCTCTCCATGAAACGGCCGAGAATCCAGCAGACAGAATCGCTGTCGCCGTAGACAGGTATGATCACACCTATCTTGGGCACTCTGTGGATGGTTCGCAACTCTGCGACTTGGATTGTCATTTGCTCAGAGGCCTAGCAGGGTTTCCGCAGACCGTTGCATGGTCTGGGACATCGGCGGTCACTACGGAGCCGGCGCCAACTACGGCGTTTCTCCCTATCTGCACGCCTGGGAGGATGACTGAATGGGCGCCTATCGATGCACCGCGTCTGACAATTGTCTTGAGAAGCTTCCAGTCGCCCTTCACGCGAGGATACTTGTCGTTCGTGAAGGTTGTATTTGGGCCTAAGAATACTTCGTCTTCGATAATGACTCCGCTGGGGATATACACGTGGGGTTTGATCTTGCAATTGTCCCCAACCGTGACGCCTTCTTCGATGTAGACGAATGATTCGATCTTGCAACCCCTCCCGATCTTGCACTTGTACAGGTTCACGTGATCTCTCACAATGGTGCCTTCGCCGATCTCGGCGTCCACGATTCTGGAGAACGCGGGCGGTCCAGTGACCGTGCGACCTTCTTGAGAGTTGATTGTTTCGGATTGCAGGTCATCAAGTTCAGAGGGATCTCTTGGTTCCGGTGAGGGGGGCTCGGTGAACATCGTGTAACCTATCCAAGTTAGGATCCCCAGTACCGCTAGGACTGCGACCAGGGCCGTCAGCTGAAGCATGAGAGTTGTAGCATACATGACAGCCAAAGTATAGGTCACCATCAGAACGGGGCACCCGACGAGAATGAGGAGCCCTATATACCGAGTATTGACCAAACCTGTTGCCTGGATTAGCTCAGATTCTTCTGACGTGGATTCAGAGGTGCCTTTGCAAGGTCGCGCTCGATATCTCCGTATTCCTTGAGAAAGTGCAAACCAGTCTCTGTAATCTCATATCCTGAGCCTTCTGATGTTGCAGTCGTCCTAACGAGACCCAGCCTGGACATCATTTGCAGATACTTGTCGGATCTTGTGCTATCGGCGTTCAGGCGGGTTGCCAAAGCAGTTCGATCCTGCCCATTACCAATACTCTGCAGGATGCGGACCATGGCAGCAGTGTGGTCATGTTGGACAGGCTGGGCAATCGGGAGAGGCCGTTCCCACATGGATTTGCGAATCGCCTCCAGCACCTCGACCGTTCGGGCGCCGATGAGGCCTGACTCTACATCGAGACATCTTCGGCCAACACAATCAACGAACCAGCCTATCTCAGCCTCGATTGTATTGTTGGCTGTAACAGGCACTTCGGTAGTGCTGCCGGCGCTATGCAGAGTCAAGCGCTGATGAAGACAGTCGACGACGAGTCCCCCTTCCGAGCCCACAATCGTGGCTTCTCTCACCTTTCCGGGGTGGAGCCAGCTAAGCTCCACGTGGGCGAAGACGTCATTATCAAATTCCGCGAGTCCGTATGCAATCTCCTCATGATTCTTCGAGTTACGGTAGGCTCTTGCGAAACCGCTAACTTGAGTAGGCCAGGAATCAAGGAGCTGATTGAGCACGTCCACCGGATGCGGACCTAGATCAAATATGATGTCTCTGTCCGGGAAGTACTGCGAGTCCGTCCACTGGATTCGTGCATATAAGATCTTGCCGATGGTTCCCTTGTTGAGAATCTCACGTGCCTTATTCAGTGCTGAGTTGAATCTGAATATGTGTCCGACATGAAGCACAAGCTCGCGTGCGGCTGCAAGATCCACAAGCTCGTAGGCCTCACGAGAATCAAGCGTCATAGGTTTCTCTACAAGGACGTCTTTTCCAGCTTCCAAAGCCATCTTCGCAAGCGCATAGTGTGTCTGATTCGGCGTGGCAATGTGCACAGCAGATATCTTCGAGTCTCCGATCAGGTCTTCGGCGCTGTCAGTCAGCAACTCGTCCTTGACCGAGAACTTCTCCTTGCAGAAGAGACGGGCTGAAGGAGATGGATCACATACACCGGCGAGTCGGACGTTTCCTCTCTTGCATTCCGCCGATTTGTATTCGTATACGAGTTTCCTTCCCCAGTAACCGGCCCCGATTACTGCCACGCGAACCGGTTTCACCTTGCTGCTACCTCGGTTCGAATCCTTTCTTGGTAGAAGTCCTGGATCGCTCCGCTGATGAACTCCATGTCCTCTGATGTGAGGCTCGGATGCATAGGGATACTCAGTTCACTGTTGCATAGTCTTTCGGAGTTCGGGAACTCGCCACCTTTGTATCCGAACATCTCGCGATAGATCGGCTGCAGATGAATTGGTGCCGTATAGTGTACGCCAGTTTCGACGCCCCTGCTGCTCAACCAATTCCTCAATTCATCTCTTCGGCTGCACCGGATGGCATACATATGGTAGACCTGGTGGACAAAGGAATCACCTGACGGAGGCCTGATTAGCCCGCCTAGATCAGACAGGGAATCGTTGTACTCTGAAGCGATCTGTCTCCTTTTCTCGTTCCAAGTGTCCAAACGTTTCAGCTGTACTCGTCCGATCGCGGCTTGGACTGTGTTCAGTCTTTCCGTGAAGCCCAAGAGGTCGTGAGTGTACTTGCTCCCTTTTGCCCTCCCACAGTCCCTGAGGCTTCTCACACGCTCAGCGATCGCCTCATCGTTTGTCACCACCATGCCACCGTCACCTCCGACAGTCATGTTCTTCGAAGGGAAGAACGAGAAACAACCCACGTCGCCAATTGAACCAGCCTTCTTGCCGTCGTAGGATGCGCCGTGAGCCTGGCAGGCATCCTCGACCACTGCGACGCTCCGTTCAGAAGCAAGCTCGCAAAGCTCCTTCATCGCCGCGGGAGATCCGTACAGGTGTACCGGCAACACTGCCTTCACTTTGTCATTGAGCGTGGCTCGAACTTTCTCAGGATCCACCGTGTATGTCTCGAGATTGATGTCAGCGAATCTCGGGGTTGCCCCTGCGTGGATGATCGAATTCGCGGACGCGACAAAAGACGCTGGTGTTGTCACGACCTCTCCGCCGCGGACTCCTATAGCGATGAGCGAGAGCACAAGCGCGGCTGTGCCGGAGGCTGTTGAGACCGCGAATTGTGTCCCGCAGTATCGAGCGAACTCCTCTTCAAACTTGTGCACGCTCTCTCCGGCGACGAAGCGCTCGTTCTGGAGCGCAGAGATCGCTGCTTCCTTCATCTCTTCGTCCAAGATCGGCATCGATAGCGGTATCTTTGCACTAGGCACTATTCGAATCGCTTCCAAATCATGCTGACGCTTTCTCTTCCGGGCTGACGCTTGTCGTGACGGGTTCAAGCTCGAGCGGTGCTGGTGGAGGCGTCGTCGCCATCGTCCACCCAATCCAACCTGCGATGACAAGAATAGCTGCAACTGCAATGAACGCCGTAATCTGCAGAACCACAATCGCGTACGCAAAGAGGAGCCACGCGTAAACGATGACTCCAATTATGCTGGCCACGAGGATGAAGGCGCCGATTCCTTGATCTTTGTTCATTCTACGCGTTCACCTCCAATGCGCCAAGGTACACGATGTACTTGGGATCATACAGCCATTCCCGCATTCGTGGGGCCCAGCTGAACACTCCTCCCGGCCTCGCGTACTCCTCAAACATCACGGCGGCTCTGGCTCTACCGGCTTTCACGATGCGGCTCTGAAATCCCTTGACCAGTTTCAGCGTGATCCGTAGGACTTGCACCATCAGTTTCGTGTTGGTGATCTTGCCCCTAGCTTTCGCGACCCAAAGAGCGCATCGGTAGAGCCCCCGTTCGGCGGTGCTCAGTCTTCCCCAGCTTCGATTTCTGATGCTCCTACGCCAAAACCCTACCAACCAGGAATAGGTAAGCGAGTCCGCGTTCTGCATGAACAGACCGCCCACCAAGCCCTTGGATGGGATCGAGTCTTGGAGCGTAGAGTGCACTGGGAATACCTGTGGTAGTGGAAGAGGGAGAGGAATTAAGGCCCTTCTGATGGGGTTAACTAGAAGATTGTCGTCAACTTTCTAGAACGAGAATTCTTGTTGATCATCATCGGGCCCGCCCCTGATGGTCGCCTCTCGCGAGTTCGACCACTTCGAGCACGTCGGATAGGTTCCTGACTACTGCGTCGGCACACGTCATCTGTGTGGCTCCATCTCTATCGAGTAAGACTGTTTTGAGTCCAAAACGCTTAGCTGGGCAAATCTCTGCTTCTTCCCTATCCCCCATGTATACGACGTCATCCACATCGCAGTCGACCTTTTTGACTGCCAACAGGAAGGGCTGAGGCGAGGGTTTCGGCTCAGCCTCTGTACTGGTCACCGTGACATCGAACAAGCTCTCCTCAAGACCAACCGCGCCCAAGATCTTTCTTACCAATGGACGACCACTATTCGAAACTAGACCCGTCTTGAATCCTCGCTCTTTGAGGGTTCCTATCACGCTGCGGACCGTCGGGTCTCCTGGGATGTAGAGGCTTGGATCAATTCGATCCGCCATTGTATCAAAGAACGCGTTGCGGTCTATTCCGAGACTTTGAATCGTACGAGTGAGGGTCCCCAACTCCTTTCTTCTCCGATCCAGTAACGCCTTCGTCTCACTCTCTCCCAACCTTAGTTGTTCTGATACGAATCTCACTATCTCGGCTTCGAGGCGAACGCTGTATTCAGGAGAGTCATAGAGAGTCCCATCAAGATCGAATAGGATACAACGTGCCGAAAGCACCTTGCCTTTGAAAGACGCTTTCTCGCCGGTGGTGCTATTGGCGGCTGGCATCAGACAAGCCCGGTTGTGTGCGCGTAGAATCTCCTATCCCTATGGACGAGTAATCCCAAGTTGCTTAAGCGCGGCTAGTATCGAGTCGACGCATTCCTGCACCGTAAGCTTCTCCGTGTCCACCACCAGATCAGGCTGTAGCGGCTCCTCGTAGAGGTCCTGCGGCCCGGTCAGGTCCTTAATCTGGCCAGCAGAAGCCTTCTTGTAAAGCCCCTTCGGATCACGTTTAGCACAAGCCTCAACCGAGCACTTCACGAAGACCTCGACGAAGTTCGTCGTCTCCTTTCGCGCGTATTCCCGTATGTTCCGGTAGGGTGAAATGAACGCTGCGATGACCGCGACGCCATTTCTTGAAAGCAGTTTCGCGACGTAGGTGACGCGTTTCAGGTGTGTTTCGCGATCTTCTCTGCTGAACCCGAGACCTTTGCTCAGGTTCTGACGTATCTCGTCGCCGTCGAGCACCTCAACAGGCCAGCCAAGCTTTTTCAATTCTGGTTCAAGCTGTCGGGCAATTGTGGTCTTCCCGGAACCAGGTAGTCCCGTCAACCATACGACAAAGCCTTCTCTCATTTTGCATCAACCCAGATGGAGTGGTTTTCCTTCCATGGAGGATGGGATCGTCATTTTCATTCTCTCGAGGAGAGTCGGCGCAATATCAAGAATATCGATGTCAGGAATCTGCCCTGTCTGTTTGAGCCGTCTATCGTGTAGGATGAACGTACCATGTCGGCTATGGACGGCATCGTCAGGGCCTGTGTCGTTCTCTGACAAGTAGATATCACTGTGGCCCAGAGTGCCTGCAGACCGCCAGAAGAGATCGTCAAAATACACCATCAAATCCGGACGGTCACCCACACTCACCGGATATAGCTCCTCAGGTTTGTAGGCGTAAGTCTCCATTCGCCGTCCATTTGGGTCACAGATTGTCTTCAGCCGTTCAGCGAGCTTGTCACGTTCGCGCTCGAAATCACTTGGCTCGATGACTCCTTGGGTTTCTCGGCCCTTCACGTTGAGAAACACTCTCGCGTAGTAGCCTCCCCACGCCCATGCCTTTGTTCGGCTCCAGTCAACCGTGGCCTTTTCGAGTTCAACTACGCTTTGCGGTTTCTCCTTCAGGACTAGGTATCCCTCGCGTATCAGCCATTCGTTGACGCAGAATGCTCCTCGCATACCCTTGACGCCATGATCAGAAACAACGACCACAATCGTGTCGTCATCAATCTTCTTCAGTAGTCGCCCAACATGCTCGTCAAGTCGTTTGTAGTAGTCGAGCATGGCGTTCTCGTATTGGTTGCCCGGCACATACTTCGGATGCTCCCTGTCGTAGTATTTCCAGAACGCGTGATGCATCCTGTCCAATCCTATGTCCACGAACATGAAGAAGTCCCACGGCCGAGTCGTCATGAGATGCTCGATGACTCGGAAGTGAGTCTCAGTCATTTCATGAAGGTCTTTGAGTAGTTGATCGCGTTGGTCGGTTCTGAATTCAACATCAAACGGATAGGGACCGACGAGCGCTTCGATCTCCCGCTTCAGTTCAGGCGGGTGCGTGTACTCTCGATTCGCGTCGGGCGTGATGAAACAGGAAATCAGCTCACCATTCACAGGTGTCGGCGGATAGCTTGGCGGAACCCCGACCACGCATACTTTCATCCCCGCTCGGGCGAGTATATCCCAGATCTTCTCCGCCTTCACTGACAGAGAGTTGGCAATCCAACCATCAGTGTACGAGTAACCCTTACGATGCCTAAACCCGTACAGGCCCAGGCTCCCGGGGTTTCTACTTGTTGCCATCACCATCCAGGCAGGAATCGTGATAGGCGGGTCAGAGCTTCGCATTCGGGCGTAGACCCCATGCTCCATTAGGCCGCGTATGTTCGGGAGTTCGTTGCGGAATTTGTCGAAGAGAAGCTCGGGCGGCGCCGAGTCCAAGCCCATTACCAGAAGTCTTCTCTTGCGCATGTACGTTCACTCCACGAACGGATCCTTCCACTTCAGCAAGACATCAGCAACCTCTGGCCTGACCAACTCTTTCGGAGGCGGCTCTCCCTTGGTCAATTTGGCGCGGAGATCTGTTCCGCTGAAATCGAGTCGTTGTGTTGAATCGTGAGGACAGATCTTCTCATTGACCACGCTCTCGCATCGCTTGCAGTAGAAGAAGGATTTGAAAGGCAACGGTACGATTCCTAGGTCAGGGAATTCATCAAAGATCTCCTGCGCCGCATATGGCGGATAGTATTTGCCGACGCCTGCGTGATCTCTGCCGACGACGAAGTGTGTGCAACCAAAATTCTTCCTGACGATCGCGTGGAAGATAGCCTCTCTAGGTCCAGCGTATCGCATCTCAGTGCGAAGCACAGCCATCACTGTTCGATCCCTCAGGTAGTAGTGGCGCAGCAACGCCTCGTAGGCGGCGAGTATAACCTCGTCCTTGAAATCTCCGCTCTTCTTCTTTCCGATCACTGGGTTGATGAACAAACCATCCACGAAGGTCAGTGCCGTCTTCTGCACGTATTCATGACCTATGTGGGGAATGTTACGGGTTTGGAAGCCGACAATTGTTCGCCACCCCTTCTCTTTGAAGAGGACTCGAGTCTCAATCGGCCTCAGACGATATTTCTGGAATTCATCAAAAGACATGCGAATAAGCGAAATCTTCCCGCCCACGAGGGATTCCTTCATTGCGTAGGTCTTGGCCACGCCTGGGTGCGCCGCGTCGGTTGTGCCAAAGACTTCCTGGGCAAGCTCCTCCTTCTTGTATGGAAAGATCTCTTCGACGTCCAGTAGGGCGACGGGTTCCTTCAGGGGATCAAGAATCGCTGCGGTGTCTCCTTCCTTCACGTTCTTCAGCTCGTCCTTTGACGCGTCCAGCACAATCGGGAGTGTCCATGGGAGGTCGTTGCTGAGGCGTTTCTCGTGCAGTACCGACTCGTATTCGCTCTGGCATAGGAATCCTTCGAGTGGGCTGAATGCTCCGAACGCCATGTTCTCGATGTCCTTCGCAAGATCGTCGCTGACGTGCAGCTGAGGAAGCTTGCTTGCTTCTTCGAGTGCCTGTTCCTGCCGCTCGGCCGGGAGGACTCTATCGACGAGTGTGCCGCCGTGTGGTGGTAGCATCAAAGATGCGCCTTAGTTTCCTCAGAGATAGCCGAGAGCTTTGAGCCGTTGCTTGACTTTCTCTTCCTCTTCTTTCGTGTAGCTCGACGCCTTCTCGTTCTCCTCGCCTGTTAACCGCTCCCTGATCACACGCGCCACATAATCCGAAACAGAGGTGAACTCTGTTCCCTTGATTCTCGCACTGACTCGATCATACAGCGTTTCAGGAATCTCGATCGTCTTACGTTTCTCCATTGTCAAACCGGCTTCTTCTCAGTCAATGTATCCGAGCGCCTTAAGCCGATCCCTAACTGACTCTCCAGCCTTCAGCAGGAGCGATTCCCGCATGACGAAGATCGCGTACTCGGTCACGCTTCGGAAACCTGTTCCCTTGATCGCACGCTCGGCCTTCTCGTACAGTTCTCGAGGGATGCTCAGTGTGACATAGTCACGTCTTGCGGAACTCGAACTGCGTCGTTCCTTCGGCAAGGCACTCGGTCTCTGCACTACGCGGTCGTCGTTTATTATCATTGATGTAACATTGACCAGTACTGTTCTAGTCATTGACTCCACACGGTTTACAAGCCTTCCGTACGGATGAACTCCGCACGATCGCGGTGTGCGAAGTGAACAGGAAGCTCATAGTAATCGTTGCAGTCCTCATCATAGCGTCGATTCTTGCTTACAACTACCTGAGCGCCGCACCTGAACCTGAAGGCACAGTTAGGGTCTCAGGGGCCTTTGCTCTCTACCCAATGATGGTGAAGTGGGCAGAAGAATACCAGAAACTCCACCCGAAGGTGAAGATCGAAGTGTCCGCCGGCGGCGCAGGCAAAGGGATGACTGATGCTCTCGCCGGGCTTGTAGACATAGGCATGGTCTCCAGAGACATCTATCCAGAGGAAATCACGAAAGGCGCATTCTATGTTATAGTAACCAAAGATGCCGTAGTTGCTATCATAAACGCTGACAATCCCGTCATAAATGACATTCTGACAAAGGGCATCACAAAGCAAACGTTCTACAACATGTTCGTGGCAGGAAACGTGACCACGTGGGGCCAAGTCGTAGGCAGACCCGACGTGACAGACCAAATCAATGTCTATACGAGGTCGGATGCATGCGGCGCCGCAGACAACTGGGCGAAGTACTTGGGCAGTAAGCAAGAAGATCTTCGAGGAATCGGCGTTTATGGCGACCCAGGTGTAGTCGAAGTCGTCAAGAAAGATCGGCTAGGAATAGTCTACAGTAACATCGCCTACTCGTATGACATGAAGACAAAGGCACAGGCTAATGGGATATCCGTTGTCCCCATCGACGTTAACAATAACGGGCGAATCGATCCCGACGAAGACTTCTACAAGAGCATGGATCAGATCGGTCAAGCAATACTCAGCGGACGCTATCCGACCCCTCCTGCTAGGGTCGAGAACCTTGTGACAAAAGGCAAGTTCACCGGCGTAACTAAGGAGTTCGTGAAGTGGATCCTCACGGACGGGCAGAAGTTCGTTCAAGAAGCAGGGTATGTTCCGCTTCCCGCGGATGTGGTCAACGAGCAGCTGGCGAAGCTGGAGAGCTGACATTCCCATCCAAGGGGAATGTTTTGAGCGCGAGAAAGCTGAAAGATCTCGTAGCAAGCAAGCTGATGCTCTCCACCACAATTCTTTCCAGCCTAATAGTCGTCGCAATCGCCCTGGTTCTTCTCCAGAAATCCACACTAGTTCTGACAACGCATTCATTGAGTGAACTGCTTCTTTCGAGCTCATGGCGTCCGTCGAAGAATGAGTTCGGATTCTATCCCTACATCGTCGGAACACTATGGGTGACGGGTCTAGCTATGGCGATATCCACAGTGCCCTCTCTGCTGATGGCCATCTATCTGGTCGAGTATGCGCCGGCCAGAATTCGAAGCATCATCAAGCCCATGGTCGACTTGCTCGCCGGGATACCGTCTGTCGTCTACGGTTTGTGGGCTCTGCTTCTCATTGTGCCTTTCATCAGAGATCAACTAGCCGCTTTGGCTGGAGTGACAACAACTGGCTACACGGTCCTCGCAGGGGGCATAGTGCTCGCGGTGATGGTTACTCCGATAACGATCTCTGTGTCGGAGGAAGTGATCAGAGCTGTTCCTCGGCCAATTCGAGAAGCATCAATGGCTCTCGGCGCGACGCGATGGCAAACGGTGAAGCACGCAGTAATCCGGTCCGCATTTCCAGGCATCATCGCCGCCGTAATTCTCGGTTTTGGTCGAGCATTCGGAGAAACGATAGCTGTATTGATGGTTGTGGGGAATGTGGCAAAGGTCCCTGTCTCGCTTTTTGATCCGGCATATCCGATCCCTGCATTGATCGCTAACAACTATGGTGAGATGATGTCGATACCGTCGTATGAATCGGCGTTCATGCTTGCTGCATTGTTATTGCTTCTGATCGTTCTGCTGTTCAGCATTGTGGCAGCTGTGCTACTGGTGGGGATCAAGAGGAGGTACGTGGTTGGATAGACGGAGACTCGAAGAGGCGTTCTTCAAAGTATTGATGATCCTGTCTGTGATCGTAGTTCTAGGCAGCTTAGTCTCCGTGCTCGTAGTGATACTTGTCAAGGGCGCCCCCGCCTTGACTGTCTCTATGCTGACGGAGACCTCGACGGGTGGATACTATTTGGGAGGCAAAGGCGGAGTATTGAACGCCATCGTTGGATCAGTGTACTTGGTCGGTGGCGCAACCGCGATTGCTGTCGCTATCAGTCTTCCAACCGCACTCTATCTGAATGAATATGCTTCCCGGTCCAAGTTAGCGGGTTTCGCTCGACAATCCCTGGATATCCTGTGGAGTGTTCCGTCCATAATCTATGGCGTCTTCGGATTCACGATCATGGTCTACTTTGGCATTAGAGCGTCACTGCTTGGAGGGATACTTGCGCTTGCAATGTTGGAACTCCCGATTATGATCAGAGCGATGGATGAGGTGATGAGGATGATTCCGCTCAAACTGAAGGAATCATCCTATGCGCTAGGGGCTACGAAGCTTGAAACGGCCCTTAACGTCATAGCTAGACAAGCCTTGCCTGGCGTTACCATGGGGGTTCTTTTGGCAGTTGGCAGAGCCATCGGTGACGCCGCATCAGTACTTTTCACCGCTGGCTATACTGACAGCATTCCGCGTTCGCTGTTCGACCCGGTTGCATCATTGCCGCTGGCAGTATTCTTCCAACTTGCGACCCCCTTTCCTGAGGTCCAGCAGAGAGCCTACGCGTCCGGGTTCATACTGCTCATCATAGTCTTGTCGTTAAGCGTCGCCTCTAGACTCCTGACAAAGAAAGCAACGGCGTACGTGATCAAGTGAAGGTGACACGGCTGTCCAAGACGCACATTAGTGTTCAGAAACTGAACGTCTTCTACGAAGGGCATCATGCCCTGAAGGACGTTACTGTGGACATTCCTGAGAAACAGATCACATGCATAATAGGCCCCTCGGGCTGCGGAAAGACAACTCTCCTGAAGAGCCTTGACAGACTGATAGACCTCACCGACAATGTGGAAGTCACCGGTAGAATAGTATTCGATGGGATTGATGTTCTTGACAAGCAAGTGGACATCCTCGACATCAGGAAGAGAATGGGCCTCATAGCTCAGACGCCGAATCCTCTACCGATGTCGATCTATGATAACGTGGCTTATGGCCCAAGAATCCACGGCACGAATAACAGAAAAGAACTGGACCAGATAGTTGAGCGCTGCCTGCAGGTCGCGAGTCTTTGGAACGAAGTCAAGAATCGGCTCACCGAACCTGCTTCAAAACTCTCTGCAGGGCAGCAGCAGAGACTCTGCTTGGCGAGGGCGCTTGCGGTCCGACCTGAGGTTCTTCTGTGCGACGAGCCGACTTCGGCTCTGGATCCGATATCCGCGGGCCACATAGAGAGGCAGCTATTCGCCCTCAAACAGGACTACACAATAGTCTTTGTGACCCACACCCTCCGTCAGGCAAGGAGGCTTGCCGACTACGTCATCTTTCTCTATCTAGGTCAGCTGATCGAGCACGGACCAACAGAAAGCATGTTCACTCAGCCGAGCGATCCGAGGACCAAGGCATACATCGCAGGCACATTTGGCTAGAAGGTATCAAGAACGTATCTAGCGCCTCACCGGGTCCGCGATACCAGCGGCCTTATCGGTTCCCTTTGCGGTAGAGTCTGCGTATGCCTGTGAGTTTCTCCATCACAAGACCGTACCGTCTTGACTTCGCCTCCTGAACGAACAGTTTCGATGCGTGGTGGAGGATCTCACCTTGAGTGCCCTGTCTCGATCTTCCTGTAAGTATACCACTTCAGCGCTAGTGAGACTTGATACTTAATAGGCCGTGGCGAGCTGAATCAACGAGGTGAGGGTTGAACCTTGGGCGAAGTTGAGGAGAGCAAGAAGGTGTACTTGCAGCTTGAAGGCGAGCTCGAGGGCAAGTGGTTCGCGCTGAAAGGGAAGCAATTGCTGGCTACGGCGGACACCAACGATGGACTTTGGGTGAAGCTGCGGGCTCTCGGCGTCAAGGAACCTAGTATCGGCTACGCCCCCACTAAGGAGGAGAGAGAGGCTGAATGCCTCTACACGGTTCTCTGCTAGCCTCGACCATCGAGGCATGGCTCGAATATTCATCAAGGTGCAAGGCAGACAGAATTCAGCGACCTACAGGGCGCTAGTCGATACAGGCTCTACATTCGTCGTTATTCCGGAGAACGACTGCGTCAATCTTGGTCTTATTCAAACGGACAAGAAAGTGAGCCTGATGACAGGCGGAGGCGTTCTTTCCGCTCCCTTGTTCATCGCGAACCTGATCCGTCTTGAAGGCACAAGCGTGATCTCCGAAAATGTCGAAGTAATAGGAAAGACTATTCCTGGCATCCCGGCACTGCTAGGAATGAGCTTTCTTCAAAGAATGGACTTCTGTTTCAGGCAAAAATCGAAACTCTTTACAGTCGAGCGATCATAGAAAAGCCTGCGTCCCCCTCCTCTTTGGAGATCTTGTTTGCTCAGCAATAAGTCTGCCCGCTTACTCCACGACTAAAGTCGGGAGCTTGCGCTCGCACCAGTTATGGTCAGCATTGGAAGGTTCTTGCTAGAAGAAGAGCCGGATCTTTGGGCGAAGCCACTCGCCGCCACAGCATCCTTATCAGCAGCTTGCAGGATCTGTCACCGATGGTCGTCTTGTCCGATGAATACGTGATTGTCTCCGATCCAGAGGTTTGCGGGGGGAAGCCCGTTGCTAGCGGTACCCGCGTACCAGTCCAGTACATCCTGGAGCTTTCCACTAAGGGATACGATGTCGAGGAGATCCATGGAGAGTATCCCACCGTTTCGAGAGACCTGATAGCTAAGGTCCTCAAGCTCCTGAGCGAAAGCAGGGTCATCAGAGTCGCGCACTGAGCATGACCCGGTTCATCGCGGACGAGAATATTCCAAGCCGCGTTATCAGCAGGCTCCGCGATGCTGGACACGACGTTGTTACAGTGGCTGAAGCGGCATCAGCAGGAATTAGAAACTATGACCTGGCTGAGCTGTCAGCGAGAATCGGCCGGGTCGTATTGACCAGGGACGCAGATTTCACGACGCTAAGGCAATCCATGAGGCAGAGAATGAAGGTCATCTACATACGTGGCAACGGCGATCCGCATCAACTCGCCGACCTAGTCTTGTCGAACATCGGTCATTGTTTGAAACTTCTCGAGGAACATAACGTCGTCGTCCTCGATGAAGACGGGTGCCATACAACGTAGTTAGCGCCTGCGACTGAACTTCAGCACTCACCTTAGAATCCTTCATCACGGGTCTACAGGCTCGATACGGATTATGATAGAACCCGGAGTCTCTCGGACAATGATGGGTATCAACTTACCGCCTTCCTTCTTGAAGCACGGCTCGAAACCTTCTTCACCGAGCCAAACGAGGCGAGGACGAAGGCGTACATCGAAGGCGCCTTTGGCTAGAAGGTATCAAGAACGTATGGCGCGCTTCGCGAGGTCCGCGATGTTTTCCCGGGGAAAACAATGACATTTGTCTTGCCAGCTGACAGAACCATCAACCCTAAGACATATAGCGAACCGAACGAGTTCTCTCCCGAGTCTCGTTGCGTGCAAATAGCCAAACGGTCAAGCTGCCAAAATCAGTTGTGGCTGGACTGTACGAAGCTTCCTTGACACTCTCCGCGACTGAAGTCGGGAGATTCTCTGGGCTTGGTCGAGGCTCTTCATAGCTCCCATTCTCCCAGAGTTCCGGGTGGTGTCAATACAACCCCCGTCTCATGCGCTAGTAGCCCATGAGCCCGTTTAGCAATATTCCATGCGCCGTTCACATCAGCGTCGCAGACCAGACCGCAGTTTTGGCATGAGAATCTTCCAGCGACACGCTGTCCTCTCACACCGCAACGGTGGCACATCTGCGACGTGTACGCTTCTGAAACCGTTAGCACGCGTATGCCCTCCCAATTTGCCTTGTATGTCAGCAGTTGCCTGAACAGATAGAAGGGTTGACTGCCGAGGCGACGATTGAACTTTCTTCCGCAATTCTGGTTGCGTATGCCTTTCAGGTCACCTATCACAATGACGGCTTTCCCTCGCTTTGCCTGGTCAACAATGCGCCGCGTTATCGCGTGAACCTCATGCCTCACAGAGACTTGCTCCGCATGTTTCCATTTCTTAGTGATGCGGGGGTTGCCGACGGAGCGTCGAAGACGATAATACTGTCCGCGAATCGTGCGTACTTCTTTCCCATAGAAGTGCGGCTTTCCGTCTTCAATGGTCGTAGCGAGTTTACGGATGCCCATGTCCACGGGCAGAATCGCAGCGTACTTGCGCTTCAAGCGTGCTTGCTTCTGAACGGTTACGTTCACATACCATTCGCCATCTTCTCCGCGCAGCAGTTTGCATTCTCGCAGCTCATACTTCAGCAGCGGCTCCTGCTCGTAGGGTAGCTGAATTGGGATCCAAATAGTCTCTGGATGAAGCGGAATGCGAATCCACCAGCGGAATATGGAATGCTTCTGCTCCTGGAGTTTGACGCAGTCGCGGCGGAGGATCATTGGATATTCACGCATCTTGAGCCCATGATGGTTCTGCTTTTTCACTCGCACCTTGAATCGTTCTGCTTGCTGCTTCGTCGCCGAGTAGAAGCGCTCGTTGCTTCCTCGCAGTTGACGCTGCCAAGCATAGTACTCGTGTTCTAGGGCTTCACGCTTACTTTTCCTGTCTAGAACAAGCTTCGCATGGATTGTTCGGTGCAGCTTCAATGCAGCGACACGTCCACATAACACCCCCTTCAAGCGATCGCACTTAAGCCTGAGAGATGACTAAACCTGCTTTCTGAACGCAATTCATCTCCATGAATAAATTCAGGAGCTTTCTTGTGCGGATATGGTAAGGTTCGAGCAGATCATCGAGACTATGGAAGTTCTCCTAGATAAGAAGACGATGCAAAGAATCAAGCTAGGCGAGAACCAATACCGCAAGAAAGCTTACGTTCTCGTTCGAGAGGCCGAAGAGATTCGAAAGGTTCTCTCTTCTTGAACTATACGGCGATCTTTCTACACGTCTTCCTTAGGCGCCTACGGCGTCTTCATCCAAGACTAAGACTGCAAGTGAGACGTCGAGTCCAGGAGCTTGCGGAGGACCCCTACCTGGGGCTGAGACTCGTCGGCGAACTGGAAGGTTTCTTCAGCCGTATTCTTCCTCTCTAGTTCTACTGGTATGTTTCTTGGAATCGCCACATGATCGTCCGCTTCTGGTGCATAACCGCTGTTGGTCTCCTCTGTGGGCGCCACTGGTTTGCCCGTCCTCTCAGGAGCCAACCCACACAATTGTCTCCAGCCTCTCCTGCGTTCTTGGAGTGGCTTGATTACTACTAACACGACGTCTCTTGCCTTCTCGATCGCAACGATCGCTCCACTCTTCAGAGTTGACGACCTTAGTCGTTGGTGGCTGATGTTGACGTCGTTATGCAGAACCTTCTGCGTTTGCAGTCCAGCAACCATGTTCTGTTTTCAAGGAGCTTTCTTCCCACCAATGAGCGCTCCGTACCAATAGCGAGGGTTGTGTGGCTGAGAGCCAAGTCGGCTTGAGAGATCTTCACAGCATAGACGGGCACTTCGCCATGCCCGGTAGCTGCTCTGACTAGAACCGTGCCCCTGGGGGTCAGGCGCAGTTTTCTCACGGCCTCCACGCCTACGGCCAGCCAGCCGTTGAAGCCTGTGTCCACTTTTGGGCTGATCGTCGCTTCGCGATCCGCTGACGACAGTGTGACCTTGATCGTGGGATAGGGTGGCTGTTCGTCGTCATTGAAGTTCCAACACTTTCCGATCTTCATGCGGGATGCCAATCTCGCCACCCGTCTCTAGACTTCGATAGTTATCATTTTCTTGGGCTTCCCAACGTTGGTGATGACGACTTCGTCTTGGGCTTCCGTGTCGGGGAAGATCCTTTCCGCAAGCCTGTACAGGTCCGCGTCATGGTCAACTACGCTGAATCCTCTCAACGCGACATACTGGCCCAGGAACTTCGAGTGAAGGCCGAGTGCTTCGAGAAGCTCCGTTTTTTCCTTTCCCCCTCTCAGAACGATCTCTCTTACCACGCTCGGGTTGGCCCTGAAGGTCTTCTCCTTCTTTCCTCTCTTCGATTCGACTATGAGCAGGCCTTGCCGTGTGGCTTGGCTAAGGAAGTTTCTTGCATAGCCACTAGCGTACCCTAGCCTCTCGACGAGATCTACGGATCGGAAAGGCTCCCACCTGAAAGTCCTAATCGCTTCAACGAAGGGGCGCATCATGAACTGTCACATGACATATGTGACATTAAACCCCCTATTAAGTTCTGAAGGTTCTCTCTCCGCATGCATGCTCCATCGCACGGTGGACCGCCGTAGCACTGTACTTTTCTGGGAGCTCGCATATCCTAGCGCTTCAACCACACCTATCTAGGGCTGAGACTCGTCGGCGAACTGGAAGGTTTCTGGAAAGACAGAGTGGGGAAGTATCGGATAATCTACAAGATAGACGAAACCAAAAAAGAGATCGTCTTCTATGATGTCGATCTCAGAAAACGTGTCTATCGCTAGCAGACAAATAGACTCGCCGACTATGTCGCCTTTCTCTATTTGGTTGATCGAGCACGGCCCAACCGAAACCATCTTCACCCAGCCCAACGACCCGAGGGCGAAGGCGTACATCGAAGGCGCCTTTGGCTAGTTACATTGAAGGGCCAACTAGGCGAGCAAGAGCCTTGCCTCGTGACGTGTACCGCGGTTTCTGATTGGCTCTCTCTTGATCTTGAGCAACGCCGGGACTTTACAAGTCATATGCATCGCCCATATCCTTACGGGAAGCCCTTCTGCTGGGAGATGAAATGTCTCTCGATTGAAAGGCTTCATCCAGGAGCTCTCTCGACTGAAAGGAGTGAAAGAGATCGAGCGACCTTCTCCTCGATCAGCGTTGCTTCCTTATCTGGCAATCCGTAAATTGCGCTAACATACTTGGGAAGCTGAAAGGCCCGTAGAGCAACCTGTTTTATTATTGATCCAGTTCCATCAGCGAAGTATCTGTCGCTCGTAATGATAGCAGTCACGCCGCCAAGTGCGGCCACGGCAAGGTGCAGCGAGTCTCTGGCTTCAAGTTGATACGTTAAGACGAATGCGAAACTGAGCGGATAGGCCAGAGCCCTTGTTTCGAGAATCCGAAAACCCTCCTGCATTATGACTGACTGGAGGATGGTCTCAGCTTTACTCGGGCCGCCAAGACGGGAAGCCACACTGATAGTTTCAAGTAGTGCAATCTCTGAGGTTGAATGACCTCCTCGCTCAAGGTTAAGTAGCAAACCTATCGCATAGTCCAGCGATTTCTTGCCGCAACTACCAGTTTCTTGGTACTGTTTTATCTTCTGAGGCGATGCTGCGAACATCCGAAAGAGTACGTTCGAGTCAATGAATGCCAGCGGCAACTTCTCACGCGGATTGTTCGACTTTTCTCCATTGTGATTTTATTTTGAGTTCGAGTTCTCCTCTGCTCAGCCGCTCGTACTCTTCTTCCAGGAGACCTGCGCTCTGAAGGATGGAGTCCTTTCTCTTGTTGAGCATTCCGAAAACAGATCTCTGGGCCTTCAATGCTTGGATACCTTGCCTCAAAGCCTCACGCAGGCATTCGGTTTCACTCTTGAATCCAAGATCCGTAGTGAGCGCCTTCAAGTCCCTCTTCAGCCCCGAGTCTATGGTCGTCCAAATCTTCACGGTCCGCAAGTGCCTTACCAACAAAAGTTGACAGATGGCAACTAATTAAACGTTAGGCTGTCGTCGGAAAGTTCGCTGACAAAGGGAGGATAGAAGCTGTTGCTGGAAATTCCCTCACAACGAGCTAGGCAACGAGAATGTTTGAGTTTATCGCAAGGACCAAAGCATACATCGAAGGCGCTTTTGGCTAGATGAGCAGCGAGCAATTCAATTGTGAAGCAGTCGCTTAGAAGAAGAGGCGCGCCCTTCCGGAGAGGGTGTCCTGTGCAGCTCGGTGAAGTGGCGATCTGAAAGGAAGCGTTACCGTTATTATCCGCCCGCGTCTCCCATTGATCTGATCGGGAAAGTCCTGACTTGGTCTACTGCGACCAGTGTGGAGTCAACGCGGGCTCACACGATAGGTATTGCAGGATCTGCGGTAGACTGCTCGGATCTGATCGGGTGAGTGCGGGTCTGACGTACTGCGACCAGTGCGGAGCCAAAGCAGACCTTCAAGACATTTATTGCAGAATCTGTGGGCGGCCGCTGAATCGTCCTTCAATGCTTTGGTTCGACGTGTCTATAGTTCGACCTGCGACGAGCACGCCTCTGAGATTGCCAGAGCCGCCTTCCGCTGAGCTGCCTAAAATCCCAGAAGCACCCAGGGTTACCCCGCCTCCAATCGCGGCATCCGATAACGTCGTCACCACGAAATTCGCGGCCGAGAAAGGCAAAGAGTTCTTGGCAGACTACCAAGAGCTTCAGGAGTGCCTTTCGACGCCGACTGAGCTGTCCTCCCCTCCGCTGCCGGTAGAGGTAGTCGTGTCGTCTTCGGCTGTGTCGACTGGCAGCCACAAAACCTTTGTTCTAGAAAAGGAGTCCACAAGTAATAGAAAAAGCCCCACCAAGTCTGAGTCGGCCTCCTCAACTAAGCTCGGGAATCACTTGACCAAAGCCGTAACCAAACCGCCCATTGCGCCAACTGAGTCGGAAACCAAGCCCGAGCTACGCCTCGCGAGCTTGACTCCAAAGGCGGAGGGACCAGACAAGTCGCAGGCGGGCATCCAAGCGCAGACGTCCGCGACAGAGCTAGGGCCTACAAATCTGATTCCAAAGTTGGAAGCACTTGACAAGACGCACGCAAGCATTGACAGGCAAACCTCGAAGCATCGCCATAGAAGTTCATCGGCACTGATTGGCTACGGTCTCACTGGTTTCGGCGCCCTCTCACTCATCTTGGCTGTCGTTTTCACGTCGACTGTGCTCGCGTTCATTGGACTCGGGCTGGCATTCTGGGGTGCACTGTTAATGTTCATCAGGCCACGCCTCTATGTCAGATCGGACCTGATGGACTCGACAGCACTATCCTCGTTGACAAGTATTGACCGCGTGATCACGAGCCTCGGCTACAATCAGAAGGGCATATACCTGCCAGCAGGCAATCCGGACAAGACGGTCGTCTTCATCCCATCTCAGCCTCTCAAGAAGATGCCAAAGATAGAGCAGGTTGAGAACCAGGTTTTCGTCAAGGATCCGGAGGGCATCACGTTGGTTCCGCCAGGATTGTCGCTGGCGAATTTCTTCGAACGACAGCTCGGAGTCAAATTCACCGACTGGAGCCTGAAGGAGATGAGCGAACGACTGCCAAGGCTGCTGATCGAGGACCTTGAGATGGTTCAGGACTGCACGATCAATATCGATGGCGATAATGTCAGTTTCAAGTTCGTCGAGTCCGTCTACGCTGAGTTCTGCAGCAAACTGAGGGATAGCACGAAGGTCTGCTCGTCGCTCGGCTGTCCAATGTGCAGTGCCATGGCGTGCGTTCTCGCGCAGGTGTCGCACAGGCCAGTGGAGTTCGATAAGGACAAGTATTCAACTGACGGGGGCACCGTTGAGTCTTTGTACCACATCCTTGCGGGTTGAGCCCGTGATGGCGTTCCCGCTTGGGTTCTGGGATGTCAGCCTCTGGACGGCGATAATCGCGATAATACTGCTCGCGACTTCCGAGCTTCTATCACCGTACTACGGAAGGACGGGACTTCTGATCAATAGAAAGAGGCTTCGTGCGGTAGCGCTTGTTGTTGCGCTAATATTCCTCGCCACGGTGGCGTACAGGATCTACGAGATAATCAAAACGCCCTAAGAGACGACCTAGCCTAGGCCTTGATAGCGAGAGTACTTTCTAGGGCTCGCTTCTTGGAGTCAGCCATCTCTGAATACTTCTGGAGTTCACGGTAGTCTTCTAGGAAGCGTTGACCTTTCTCGGTCGCGACGTAGTTCTTCTCAGCTCCGCCATGGACTTCCAGCAGCTCATAGTTCACGAGCATTTCCAGGTATTTCTGGAGGAGGTCGAAGCTGAGGTTGCCGAGGTACATGATCTTCGTCTTGCGAGAACCCGTCTTAGCGATCTCCAGTATGTCTGCCGTTATCTGAATGCGGCTTCGGTACTGGCGTTTGCCATTCACCACGTGCATACCTCGAGTTGGAGACCGTTTTGACGCGAAGACGGGTTCGCTATCAAAAGGTGGTTGTGGAAGGCTTTTCTAGAAAAGTCTTCCCGTTCCATGGGCACTCTGAGCTATGCGATTTGGGCTAAATCGGCCTTCTCGTCGACGGCCTGCAGGATATTCGCCGTTTCCGATGGAGATGGACCGTCCGTGATAGTCCTGAACCTCCCCTCCACGGCAGTCGATGACTCAGCGAATCCATACTTCAAAAGAAAACGCAAAGCTGCCATGATCTCTTCTCCATCGAGTTGAGTCTGTTGAGCGAGACCTCGCCGGTAATGCCACCGTCCATCTACAGCGACCAGCCAGACCCTGTCAATCACGTCAGCTCGCGGAACCTGGTAAGCCATTAGTCACTGAACCGCCTGAAACGCAGAACCCTTTCTTCAATCACAAATGGATGTGCCAGACAATTCATGATTTATGGACATATAATGTTCAAGGACACACGTGCAAGAATACAGACTACGTGAGTTCTAGCGGACAAGCACTCGAATATCGAATGCCCCATCAGAGGTGATGTGCCGTCGATCTCTGACACTATCACATGGGGCTTCCAGTGAAATAGCCTGAGACGTGCGAGTACTCTCGCAGAAAATCGAATCCTTTCTCAGTGATTCGGTAGATGCGACTGCCCATGTCCTCGTCAACGCCCTGTGCAAGCAGGCCTCTTTCCTCTAGAAGAGCAAGGTACCTCTCCAGCTGTCTGTGACTCAGATTTGCCTTGTACATGATGTGCGTCTTTAATGCCCCGTTTGATGCAACTTTCAGTATGCTTTCAAGGATTTCCATACGCGTTCGGTTCCCGATTTGTTGGGGCTTTTGTTCTAGAGGAAACATATCGGACACGGCCTAGAACACTAGCCATAGAAGACATATAAGCAGATGTATGTAATCCGCCATACAAGCATTCGTTTTAGAAATTACGGGGACCAGAGTTGTCGGTCTCGTCTGCACTGATGGGAAAACTGCAAGCCCTCGGTCTGACAGAGAACGAATGCAAGGCATACCTTGCCCTCCTGAAGCTGGGCACCTGCACAGCCATACAGATATCACGCGAATCACATCTGCAAAGAACTGAGATCTACCCTCTAATGGCGGGGCTTGTCTCAAAGGGTCTCGTCGAAGAGACCGTCGATAGACCAAAACGATACAGACCGGTCAACGTCAAGCATGCTTTACCTCGCTTCGCTGTCAAAATCAGAAGTCGAGTCGACGCAATCGCCAAAGAGTCAGAACAGCTGGCAGCCGAACTGGAAGGACTCTCAACGAGAACCAAGCAGACGACGCAGGAGGAAATCCGCATCATCTACGGACCACAGTCCGCCCGAGCACATCTGTTAGAATCGATCAAGTCCACTCAATCCGAATTCTGGGGTATCGCAGGACGAAGAAGACCGCCACACATTTCAAATCGCGTTCTTGCCGACGCCCTTCGATTGGTCGCATCGAAGGGTCTCAAAGCGAGACTCATCGTAGAGGTCGATAGAGAGAATCTCAAGCGTGTCAAGAGAATGACCGGCCCAACTGAAGTCGCTCACTACCAACCAATCCCCCTATACATGTATGGGGTAGATGACAAATCTGTGGCACTGTCATTAGCGCAAGAACCAATCAGCCGCCCGTCTGATGCCGTTCAGCTTGTCGCCACTTATCGTCCCGTCGTACAAGTCATGCGGCAATTCTTCGACATCCTCTGGAGGGAATCGACCCCATTTGCGCTTCGTGAGGCTATCCTCCTGGGCCATCGTCCGTTGACCGAAGACAGCCGCATCATGCGCGGCCGGGAAGAAGCTTATCTTCAATCTGCAACTGTGACGGACTCGGCAAAGGATAGCATACGGGCATACATCCCAACCCGGTACGGACCGGTACGACTCATCAAGAGATTCAGCGAGATATACCTGCGTGCTCATAGACGGGGAGTAAGGATCCGAGTAATCTGCAAATTATCAAATGACAACGCAGAAGCAGTTAAGACACTCGCCAAGTTCGCGGAGGTCCGTCACACCGACAGCCCAATAGGATTCAGCATGGGCATAGCTGATGACACAGACGCCGCCATCTACTACATGGACCCCGACTCCCCCGAGCTGGAAAGCCGCACGGACTACACGATCCGCATCACAAGCAAACAAGGCATACGACATCTTGGAAACCTGTTTGAAGCGCTCTGGCAGGAATCGATCCCTATAGAAGAACTGCTGCAGAGAGACCAAAAGCCAGCAGGCGAATCTTCAAACCCTCCCGGTTAATACGTGCACGGTAGATTGCTGCGTATCTGTCGAGAAGATCAATGTCGACACGCAAGAATCGGCTGCGAACGGATAGCAACATTCAAGGCTCTCATAGGATGCAGTCTTGCATCATCGGGGACGCTCCGTTGAGCAGGCCTACTAGACTGCGCAGTGCTGTGCTCTACGTCCTCATAGCGGTGGCGCTGTCGGCCGGCCTCTACTACCTGCCCAACTACTTCATCCTCGAGAAGATCACGGCCGACCACTCGGCAGTACTTCTGACCTGGATAGGGATTCCCGCAACGTCGCTGGCGAAGGACGGACGCGCCTTTGTCAACGAGTTCGAGATAGAACGCATGTGCACCGGCATACAGGTCACGGCCATCTTCGCGGGCATTTTGATTCCATTCCCCAAGATATCTTGGAGAAGGAAAGCAACTGCGATCGCCACAGTCGCCATCTCTGTGTATTTTGCAAACATCGGAAGAATCGCGTTGGAACTCTGGTTGCTATACGCAGGTATTCTGCCTTGGTGGTTGGCGCACTACCCTACGGGCTTGATCCTAGGCATTTTCTCAGTGGCATTCCTCGTTGTCGTTCTTGACTATTTCATTCCGGAGATCGGCGACTACGCGATCAAAGCCGCGGAAGCGCTCATGCCAAAGCATAGCGGCGCTATCCCGAGCTGACTTGACTCTTCCCGCATTTGGAGCAGAATTTCGCGTCGGGGTCGATCTCGGCGCCGCAGAACATGCAGTATGTCCTCACCGCCGGTGCGGCTTCTTGCTCTGGACGTTTCTTCCGGATTCTCCGTCCGACGAATGCGGCCAGCCCACCCAAGATTAGCCCAGCGGCCACGATTAACAGATAGTAGAGCTGCTCGTAGTCAACGATCCAGTTCGCAACGGCCCTGTGTGGGCGATCCATCACCACGGACTCGCGGTTAGCGGTGCTATTGATGTCGCCGCTCCAGCCTGTGAATCTCGAGCGTATCCCGACCAGTCCGCCCAAACCCTCCATCGGAACGAACATGGGCACAGAGAAGTTGGCGACCGCGCCGCTCGGATACCAGCCCGCTCCATTAACGTGACCGGCGTCAGATGCCGCGTCGAGACGAAACTCATCCTGATAGTCGACAGTCAGCAGCGTATCAGTGTTGACTAGCAGGGTCTTCGGGTTCTCATTGCTGGTCCCATTCCAGCTCCGGAACACTGCTCGCCAGCCCTCCGCCATCGAGACATTTCCTGGCGCCTCAATCGAGTGTCGCGTGAGCACTTTGACTTCGCGGATGATGATCCCGTTCTGATCCGTGGAGAGCTCGGTTCCATCCACCGAGACAGGCATGTTGCCGTGTGGTGTTCGCAACGTGAGCTTCGCGTTGTCAGCGACCTTGATGCTCATCTGAATGAAGCCGGGGCCGCGCTCCTGATCCGTAAAATAGAGCGGGCCCGAGGCGTCGTGATAGAACGCGTAGCCCGTCAGGATCCATCGTCCTTCTTGGGGCGGCGACTTCAGCTGCACGTTGTACGTCTTCTCGCCCACGTCGACAAGGCGCTCCGCCTCGCCTTCCCACAATGGATGACCAAGCGTTCCTATCGGCCCTTCGTAAATGGCCGCGTGGATCTCAAAGTAGTCACGAAAAGCATACTCCACCGTTAGCCTGACCTGAAACGCATAGGAGCGTGGAACCTGAACCGGGTACTCTGCCCTGATCCTCAGCAATCCGAGCTTGTCGCTCTGCGCCGCCGCCGAAGACGCCGAGCCTGCCACGAAGAGAAAAAGAATGAGACATGCAACAATCTGATTCTTTCGCAATAGTCCCTTCACGCTCAGAACCCAAGACTCTTTCCTCTGCCAAGATAGCGGCGGGATATATGGATGACGAACAACGGATAGAGATCACATGCACAACATCCGAGCCTGCAACAAATTCAAGAACGCTCCACCAAACCTAAGACCTACCTCGCCATCAACTGAAAGAAGCGAGAGCACCGATGACTAGGAAAAGTGGCAAGGCTATGCATAAGCTCGTATTGGTCAGACATGGCGAGAGCACATGGAACAAAGAGAACAGATTCACCGGCTGGACTGACGTGGACCTCTCCGAAAAGGGCGTGCAGGAGGCTCACGAGGCAGGACAGACGCTGCGGAAGGAAGAGTACGCATTTGATGTCGCATTCACTTCAGTGCTCAAACGCGCCATACGCACACTCTGGATAATGCTTGATGAGCTTGACCAGATGTGGATACCGATCCATAATCACTGGCGCCTGAACGAGCGCCACTACGGCGCGCTGCAGGGACTCAACAAAGCTGAGATGGCATCCAAGTATGGCGAACAGCAGGTGCTCCTTTGGAGAAGAAGCTACGACATCCGACCGCCCCCGCTTGAGAAGAGTGACGAACAATACCCGGGATCCGACCCACGGTACAGAAACATGAGCGAGCGAGAGATACCTCTCTGTGAATCGCTCAAAGACACCGTGAACCGATTCCTGCCATATTGGCACGAGACGCTTGCCCCGACCGTGAAGTCCGGAAAGAGGGTCCTCGTCTCAGCACACGGCAACAGCATGAGGGCACTCGTGAAATACCTTGACAACTTGTCCGAGGACGCGATTGTGAACCTCAATATACCAACCGGCATTCCGCTCATCTATGAACTCAACGACGACCTCAAGCCCATCAAACACTACTACCTAGCCGACGAGGAGAGAATCAGAAAAGCAATCGAATCCGTTGCCGCACAAGGAAAAGCAAAGAAGGACGCCTAGAAGAGGTAACGAGTCAGGTTCGATCGAGCGCAAAGCTCGTCTTCTTGACTATGCACGGTTCCACGCGCTCCGGCTTGACTTCTTAGGTGAGCCTTACGCCGCTCAAGATGTGGGGCTGGTCGAGACTCAAGATGACTTAGGCTGCCTTGATTCTGGGTTGCAGTGTAGCGTTCGATTTCAACTACGAACAGGAAGTGAAGGGTACGACCCCTGAACGCTGTTGCTATCTCTTGGACTTGTCATCCTTCCAGTTTTCTACGGATTATCCACCGTCGTTTCCTCTCGGTTCTACCCGTCACGCGACTCTTCCTCGGACTATTCACAAATGATGCGGCAAAACCACAGGGGAAAGATTATTTACGGTGTAAACGTCCTTGTTTACAAGGGTTATCACTCGTGGTGCAGGTCCAAGTCAGGATGCCAGAGAAGAGCCTACAGGAGATCGACAGGTGGGTAGCTGAGGGAAGGTTCGCGAGTAGGAGCGATGCGATAAAGACCATTGTCGCGATGCATCAAGAAAGGGAGCGTACAAGAGAATTCTACAAGCTCCTCCTAGAACGAAGCAGAGAGGCTAAGGAGAAGCCAGAGATTCTCCTATCTTTAGAGGAAGTCAGTTGAGCTTCGGGGTTTTCCTGCACCCCAAGGCAGCACGCTTCCTAAAGAAGGCGGACCCATCGCTCAGGAGTAGGATAAGAGAAGGTCTAGTGGAACTAGCAGATTCCCCAGAAGAGAAGGGTCAACGCCTCATGCATTCACCCTTCTGGAGGCTCAGGCTCGGAGACTATCGCGTAATATACGAAATTGATAGGGAACACAGCAGAGTCATCGTTTTGTTCATTGGCCATGGGAGAGATGTTTACGACGAGTTCTCTAGGCTGCTGTGAGATGGCTTATCTCTCTCGAACGGAGGCCGAGATGAGGGCAGTAGAAACAGCAGCCTGCGAGCCGAGAAACTCACGATTTCGTTCTTCTCGAGGACATCCCAGTCAGACCTCATCAAATCCATGAGCCACATTCAGCCGGAATCGGCTTCAGCTCCAGGAGAACGAGACCCTTAATCACCTGACTCGTACATCCAATAGTGACTGAGTAACCCACTCCGGGGAACTCGCAGAAGCCACAGGCGCTGGCATCGGAAGCATCCAGACAACCTCACGGGTTGCTTAAATACAGCTGGTGTATTACAGGAGTTGACTATACGATGACTGAAATGGTGACGCTTAGGATCGATGAGGAGACGAAACGTAAGGTGAAGCGCTATGGCATACATGTGAGCCAGGTCGCGAGGGCGGCAATACTCCAAGAGGTCGAACGGAAAGAACGTGAGGAAGCCCTCCAAGCCCTCAGACGGATGAGGGAGATCCTCAGAGAAGTGGACACCAAGAGAGTTGTTGAGCATATCCGAGAGACCAGGAGTGCGCGATGAAGTTCCTCTTCGACGCAAGCTCTATGGTGCAGGTGATCAAGAGCTGCGAGGAGGAAAAGACTCTTCGGTTATTCAGCGAGAATTGCATCCTTGACCTCACCAAGTATGAGGTGGGGAACGCGCTCTGGAAGGAGCATATTTTACACCGAACCATCGGAGGAGACGAGTTCAGGGAGTTACTCGACCTCCTTCGAATCATCATACTCCGGACCAAGGTTCTATCCGTCGACGCTCATGAATTACCAGACGTTGCCGAGGTCGCTGAGAAGGAGCGGATAACATTCTATGATGCAAGCTACGTCGTAATCGCGAAGGTTCAAGATCTGACTCTAGTTACGGAAGATACGCATTTAGCTAAAGCAGCTTCCAAGCATACGAAGACAGTCTCTGGGAAGGACGTTCCTTGAGGAAGCCTCAGAAGGCTCCGAGGGGCAAGCGGAAATAGAATTGACACTCCCACGAATGATGTTCGTCGGATTCTCTGCTCTTTCGAGGCGTCCTCCAACACACAGATGGCAGATTCTAAGATTAGCCTACTCATGGCATAGGGACTGACCGGGCGTTCCGCTTTCCCTGGTTTCTTATCAGAAACTCCGCAGTTTTGCTCAGCAGTTCGAGTGGTTCACGCGCGACGAAGACAAAGGTGCCCGATTCATCTGTCGTCGATTGAGAACCTCGCGCAAAAGCTATCGCATGAAACTTGTTCCGAAATCCTCCGGACTGAAACTCCTTCACGAACTCTTCCACGAGACCAGCAGTCTGTTCATTGAAACTTACGACCAGTAGTTCGGCGCTACTTTGCTCAGCGTTCCTGAGCAATTCCCTGGCCGTCGTGGCCCTCGATATGTCAGTGGCCTCGCAACCTGTGGCGGTCAGAAGCGCAGCAATGATTGCGCTCATCACATCGTTTCCACCTGAGACGGGCCCAACGCAAATCCTTGCAGTGAAACGGGTCTGTCTTGGGGTCAAAGCTGACTTGAGAACGCTCAGGGATGCTCTGGCTGCATTAGCCGAAGCAGCAAGCCGTTCCTCATCATACTCTCCAACCACGTGGAGACTCTCAGCTGTTCTGTACGCGTCATAGAGATCGTCAAGTGCCTCAGTGGGATTCTTCGCGTACTGTGCGAGAACCTTGGCCTTAACCTCAGCTGTCTCCGCGTCGCCTTTCACGATCGCATCTGCGAGCTGTCGTTGTATTACCTCATCCTTCAACGCAGGTCTTCCCTACGTGGATGATCGGCTATGATAAAGTGTTCTTGGTCTCCGCGAGCGAATACAGGTGAACCAAATATAGTGCAGCCACTTCAACTAGAGCGCGGTGCCGGTTGGAAGCCTACTCCACCATCATGTCGATTGCACATGAGATCAAGCACGCAAGAAGAGCCGTAGCGCTAACAGGAGCAGGAATATCGGCAGAGAGCGGACTTGGGACTTTCCGCGGCAAGGATGGACTTTGGAGCAGATATGATCCCGCCACAGTCGCTTCGATCGAATCTTTCACGCGGGATCCGAGAAAGTTCTGGGAATTCGCTCGAGAGATCGGCTGGGTATTCCTCACAGCCAAACCCAACGCCGCCCACATAGCCCTAGCAGAGCTGGAGGCAATGAAGCGCCTGGACTGCGTGATCACGCAGAACGTGGACGGCCTTCATCAACGCGCCGGCAGCAAACATGTCATCGAGATCCACGGCAACGCCGGCCGAATCAGTTGCACGCGATGCTCGGCGGAGTATGCGACTGAGAAGATTGTTGATAGCATAGCACAGCAGGACATCCCGGCATGCGACAGGTGCGGCGGCAGCTTCTTCGTAGTTCTTGTTCGCGTTCAGTTGCTCCATATAGAGCTTAACCCATTCTTAAGAAGGAAACTTCGCCAAATTACCCACCATCGATACCGACATCCACTGGATAGAAAAGACCTGTGGTCACTGAATCTCAACTCCTCACTGTATCCCAACTCATCTCAACTCCTCATTCGATTCCTCTGTGAGAAGAGCTTAAAGCTGGCCACAGGCTACCTCCGTGCGCGCATTTGCTTTGGAGTGAGATTCTTGTCTCGAAGAGTTGCCGTTGTAGGGATAGGACATTCCATCTTCGGCGACCGCCGCGACGCCAACCTTCCGGAACTGGCGTTTGAAGCAATAAAACCGGCAATCGAGGACGCCGGCATCACGCAGAAGGATGTAGGCTTCGTGAGCGTGGGAACCGCGGGCGGATGGTACGAAGAATTCCTTCCCGCAGTCGTGATTTCTGAATACGCTGGCTTGTCAGGCGCGGGACTCATGAGGTGTGAAGCTGCATGTGCATCAGGAAGTGCGGCTGTCGCTGCAGCTCATAATGCGATCGCGAGCGGCCAAGCTGACATAGCGATGGCTGTGGGAGTCGAGAAGATGACTGAAGTCGACATCCTGACCTCCGTTGAGTTGATCGGGAGGGGTGGGTACTACCTTTGGGAGTTCCATAACTTCGGCATGACTTTTCCTGCATACTACGCACTTCACGCGACTGCTCACATGAAGAAATACGGAACTACAGAAGAAGACCTCGCCAGAGTCGCCGTGAAGAACCACAAGTACGGTGCCATGAACCCGTACGCTCACCTGAAAAGGGCGATGAAAGTTGAGGACGTCCTCTCATCGAGGGTGATAGCGTGGCCATTGAAGATCTTCGACTGCTGCCCCGTCAGTGACGGGGCCGCTGCGATCGTTCTGGCCTCTGAAGAGAAGGCGAAGAAACTCACTGACACACCGGTCTGGATCAAGGGGCTTGGGATGTCCTCAGGCACAGCCAACATCAGCAAACGCGAAGACTGCACGTCTTTGCTTTCCGGCACTGTCGCCGGACAGAATGCCTACGCCGCTGCCAAGCTCAAACCGAACCAGCTGGACGTTGCCACAGTTCATGACTGCTTCACGATCGCGGAGCTACTCGCGTATGAAGACCTAGGATTCTGCGAGCGAGGAGGAGCAAGCAAGATGATCCGTGAAGGCCAAACCGAAATCGGCGGCAAGATACCAGTCAACGTTGACGGTGGCCTTAAGGCCAAAGGGCATCCGATTGGGGCGACGGGAGTGTCTATGGCGGCGGAGGCTACGCGCCAGCTACGGGGACAAGCGGGGAAGAGACAGGTGCCCGTCAAACACGGTAACGCCCTCGCCCACAACATCGGAGGAACTGGGCATTACGCCTATGTGACAGTCTTTGGGAGGGATTGAGATGGCATTTGGTCCTCCAACAAGAGCCCTGAAGTCCAGACCAGTCACGTTCATCTTCGATATCCCAACGAACAAGACATCAAGGTTCTGGGATGAGCTCGAAAACGGAAAAGTCTACGGTACGAAATGCAAGAAATGCGGACACAAGTACTTCCCGCCGGCCGCAGACTGCTCAGAATGCCTCACATCAGACATGGAATGGATCGACCTCACCGGCGATGAGGGGGAGATCGAGACCTTCACCCATGTGATCGTTCGACCACCAAGCTTCGCTGAACACGAAACATACACAGTCGCCGTGGCCAAAATGAAACAGGGAGTGAAGGTGCTCGCATGGCTCTCAGGTGTGAAACTGGGTCAGGCCAAAGTCGGCATGAAAGTGAAGCTTCTAGGGAAGCCTTCGCCTGAGGGAGACAGCTACGAGCTCGTACCAATCCAATAAGTGAAATACCCAAACGTGGACGACAATAGTCGGTGTGATCTTGATGAGCACGCAACCTCTGAAGAAAGCGGCAGTTCTTGGAGCAGGATCGATGGGCCATGGAATCGCACAATTACTCATCATGACTGGCACCGAAGTAACGCTAGTCGACATCAGCGATGACATTCTTGCAAAAGCGCGACAAAAGATACAGTGGAGCATCGACAAGTTCGTGGAGAAGAGAACAGTCAACAAGGTAGACGCAGATGCAGCTATGGCGCGTCTCCACACGACCACGAACATGAACGAGGCCTTCAAAGATGCAGACCTAGTCGTAGAAGCGGCTCCCGAGAATCTCGAGATGAAGAAGAAACTCTTCGCACAGATAGACAAGGTGGCACCGAAACATGCGATCCTCGGATCGAACACTTCAACACTGAGCATCACAGAGCTTGGAAAGATGACGAGCAGACCTGACAAGGTTGTTGGACTACATTTCTTCAACCCGCCACAAATGATGCCACTCCTTGAAATCATTAAAGGAGCACAGACCAGCGATGAGACAACGAAGTTTGCGCTAGACCTGGCCAAGAAACTCGGAAAGACA
>Ga0315280_10000418_pt1 | contig 79008 bp, 62 predicted proteins | sample YL17G06_40_MG_FD_203697 | JGI IMG/M metagenome (GOLD analysis project Ga0315280, IMG submission 203697) | Sediment microbial communities from Yellowstone Lake, YNP, Wyoming, USA - YL17G06_40 | ecosystem: Environmental > Aquatic > Freshwater > Lake > Sediment | place: USA: Wyoming | collected... | reverse complement strand
CACATTCGACACCACAATCGCTTTGCCGCGCGTCCTCTCCGAGGTTCGAAGCACGGGGTGGCCTCTCGCATCTCTTTCTGCGGCCAGAGAAACCGACGCCCGAAAGTCGCGCCCTCCTTCAAGCGAGAACTCCCGCTCGGGCGGAACCGCAGCGCGCTCGTCCGCGCGCACGGCTACCACGGTCGCCGGCATGCGCTCGCGCACATCCGAATGCCAGCCTGGAAGCGCCACCCACAGGCGAACCTGCCAGTCCACGCCGAAGCTCTCGGACTTGAAGCTCGGCACAGCATCAGGAGGAATCTGCAGCGCGGCTTGAAGGGACGCCTTTTTCCACGGGCTGAGCTGGAAAGAGCTCGCGGCAGTCGTCGAAAGACGCATAAGCTCACTGCTGCCCGTCACCCGGCTGCCGGAATAAGACCGCTCCCTGGCAACCAGGCTTATTTCCGCCCTGTCCACGCCGAGCTGCTTTGCGGCCGCTATGGTTACAGTGAATGGAACCCGCTGGGCGCATTCGATCCGGTCGGGGAACGAGACCTCCACGGAATTCACCCAGCTCCAGCAGCTCCATCTCCACACCATCCATGCGGCCCCCGCTGCCATGGTCCCCGCCAATATCAAAGCAGCCGGGGCGCCGCCTCTCGTGACCGTGACTCCCGCCAGCCAGATGGACATGAAGGCGAGAACCCAGGCGCCCAGAGCCAGCGAAGCGGCGCGAACATTGGCGCGCGAAGCAGCCTGAACCTCTGTCAGCGCAGCCTGCCCCCTGGCCTCTTTGGTCGCCGCTGCCGCCTGCGCCGCAGACGAAGCCTGGCCCGCGACAGCCGGCGCCTCAGCTTCTCTCGCCTCGGCGGCTGCCTCCAGAGCCGAGACGAGAGGAGCCAAACAAGTCGGACAGATTGTTTGAAGCCCGTCCTCGGGAAAGGACCGTCCGCACTTCTGGCAGACCAGCATGGCCCCTCAGCCCTTCGCCGCTTCGTCGTGCGTTGAAGACCGCTTTACTGCGAGCTCAATCATGTCTCGCAGAGCTCTTGCCTCGTCGAGTATTGCCTGAAGCCTTGCGCGAAGTTCGGCATCATCGGGAGCGGCGGCAAGCGCGCGCTCGAGCCGCTCCACCATCTGGCGCCCCTCTTCGCGCAGCCTATCCCTTATCTGCGCGATCTCATGCTTCTTGTCGCCCCGAGCCATTGTCAATAAAAGATTTCGCCACGGCGCCTGGAAGCCCTGCTGGCGCCGAGTCGCCGGGCAGGCCGCTGCGCAAGGCGAGGCGCCGGCATCGTCTCGCAATTGCCGGTCGTCGCAGGGACATGAGAACCGTAGGGGAGCCCGCCTGACCTTGCGCCATAGGCGCATCCGGCTTTGGAGGACTGGCGGGCTCCCTCGGGCGAAGCGGCGTGGATGTCTCGCAACTGCCGCCTCTCTTTACGAGGCCTCGGCTGGGAATTTTCATCCTCCCCCTGCGCCGGCTGGCGGACGCGGGAGGATGAAGGTGGGGGGCGGCTTCTCATCCGCACTGGCCGAATTCACCCCCACTTGCCTCCCCCATCAGGGGCTTATCATTACCCACATCTCGCGGCAGACCCCGTGGTCGCCCGCGGTCGGCGTCGTTTTGCAGGCCCCCGCGCACGGCGGGGTGCTCCTTTGGACTGCGGCGGCTGCTACTCTGCGTAGTAGCGTAGCTACTACGCTACGAAGCACGAGTCGCCGCCGCTTTGAAATCCCTCTGGGATGCCGTTGGCACCCCAACGGGATGCCAGAGGCACGGGATGGCGGAGCCAGCGGGAGCTTGGCTCCCGCACTCCACATAGCCAACAACCCTATACACGGCGCCCCGGGTACGGTTGTCCGGCCCCCAGCGCGAGGCGCGCATGCCCGGGGTTATGCGATGCGGCCGCTAACGCAAACAGCAACTTCCACCTCCGCCGCAAGCAACTCAGCGTTGTCATACCGTGACCAGCAGGATGCGGGTAATGGTAAGCATCAAGGGGGAGGAGACTTGATTTTCTCGATGGCCCACGCAGTTATGAGACAGCCACGCCGTGGCCCCTGCGAATCTCTACCCGGCGCCCACGGGGATCATGTTCAAGGGCCTCAAGCCCTTCTCAAGGTCGAGGACGCGGGCCACCTCATCATCCCTGAAGGCCCCGACAGAAACCGAGCCGAATCCAAGGGCCTCGGCCTGAAGATGAACATTCTCCGAGGCATAGCCCGCGTCCATGTGCACATATCGCGCGCCTCGGTCGCCGTAACGCGCGGTGGTGCGCTCAAAGACTGCCCCGATGACGATACAGATATCGGCCTCTTCGACAAACTCCTGCCCGAGCGCTGCGCGCGCCAGGTTCCCTCTCGCGTCGAGCGCTGAGGTTTTTGCGAGAGCATGTGCGTCCGGAAGGTAATGGAAAACTCCCTCCTCGCAGCAAAGGTAAAGTTCGAGCGGATACATGGCGCCTGCGGATGGGGCGGCTCGCAGCCCGGTGGGACCGGTCACTCCCTGAGCCGCCCAGAGAAGCTGACCTATATGAGCCAGCGACAGCGGCCCCGGGCGGAAGCGCCTTCTGCTCCTCCTTTTCCAGATCGCCTCCTCCAGCGACATTTCGCCTCGACGAAGCGGCGCTGGCAGCGAAACCTTCTGGTTCACCTGGCAGTCGCGCAGAGTCTTCCTGCCGCCCTCTTCAGCCGTTCCTCGCTCATCTGCCCTCATGTGTAAACATCCCCAAGGCTCCCCCCCCGCAAACCTGCGCCGCAAACTGCCATTTCACCTGCCTGCGAGGCAGCGCACATGGAGCAAGGGTTTGCGCTGCGGCGCCGGCAACAAAGAGAGCACAGGGGCACGACAGCGCGCCTATCAGTCGTCTGACGGTTGGGGGCTTATTAAGGTTCGCAGAATAGGTTAGATAACCGGACCGCCCTCCAGGTCCGATGTAGCGTCCGACCCTGCTTCGCAGGCTACGAAGCGCTGCTTCGCAGGGCGAAGTAGCCTTGCGTCGGACGAACGCAACGTCGTCGGGCACAAGGCCCGACGCTACATCTCTCGGGTCGAAGCCCGCCAAGCGCGTTGCCTTCCCAACTGACCTGGCGAACCTGCATAAGGAGAGCGTTTTCCGACCCGGTCAGGCGAGGGGCCGCTTTGGGCCTCACGCTTGAGCCGCGTGAGCCACTCGAGGCTGCGAGGCTTCTTGTTTCCGCGAGCGCTTGTCTGCCAGCATTGCTGCGTCGCCCACGGCTACAAGCTCGTCTGGCTGCGACCCATCATCTGGAAATGTGGAAACCCCCGCGCTGACGCTCATCTGGAATGTTACCTTCTCGGTCAGCGGCAGAGAGTGTTTCGAAACGGCCTCTTTGATTCGAGCCATGAAAGCCTGCGCCTCGACCTTGGAAGTCGAGGGGAGAATAATGAAGAACTCGTCGCCGCCGTAGCGGACAACCGTGTCCGAGTCGCGAGTGTGACCGATAAGTATAGAGGCGAAATCTTTCAGCAGCAGGTCGCCAAGCTGGTGCCCGAAGGTGTCATTTACGAATTTCAACCCGTCCACATCAAGGGCTATGAGCGATAGAGGCCGCTGGTCGAGACGCGCCTGATTCAGCTCGCGCTCCAGGCGCAGGAAGAAGTAGCGCGAGTTGTAAAGGCCCGTCAGGCCATCTGTCACAGCCGACCTGCTTGTCTCCTCATAAGTCCGGGCATTGTTTATGGCTATGGCCACCTGGTCGGCCAGCATCGAGAGCAGCCGGAGCTCATCGGGGGTGAAGCTGTGCTCCTGCGTCTGATACAGGGTGATTGTGCCCAGGACGGTCTCATCCAGAAGCAGGGGCACGACCAGAGCCCAGGTCAGGGGAATCTGTTCCTGCCCTGGCAGGAGGTGGCTCATGTCAAGGGCGGCCTCTGAGTTTATTGGCGCAGGGCGGCCGTTCAGGGCAACCTCGCCGCTGACGCCCTCGCCCAGGGCCATGCGAGTCCCCAGGAATTGGTCGGCGAGCAGGCCGTCGGCCGCCGCGGCCGAGATTTCGTAGCGGCTGTGATCGGCGATAAAGATTATGCAGGTTGCGAACCTGACAATCCGCTTAGTCTTGCTGATTACCAGGTTCATCGTCTCCTCGACATTCAGGCTTGCCCCCATCGAGCGGGCGATGTCGTAGAGGGCCAGAATTTCCCGGTTGGCCCGGGCTATGTGTTCGTAGGCAGAAGGCGTGCGCGACGAGTTGGGCAGAGCCGGCTGCGAGGGAATCTGTTCATCTGCCTCTGAAGCGCCGACAGGTTTCTGCTGCTTGCCTATCCAGCGAAATAGAGTGTCCACGACATCGGGATCGAACTGGGTGCCCGCTCGCTCGTATATGATGGCCAGGGCCTTCTCGGTCGAATAGGCAAGTCTGTAAGGGCGCGAGGAAAGGAGCGCATCGAAAACATCAGCGACCGCCAATATCCGTGCGCCAAGGGGAATATCCTGACCGCGAAGCACGTCGGGATAGCCGGTTCCGTCGAACCACTCGTGGTGGCCCCGCACGATGGGAACAACGGGCCATGGGAATTTTATGGAGCTGAGGATGGCGGCCCCCACCACGGTGTGGGTCTGAACCTTTCGCATCTCCTCCTCTGTCAGCTCACGCGGCTTGGAGAGTATGTAGTCCGGCACGGCGAGCTTGCCTATGTCATGCAGAATGGCGGCAGTTTTCAGGGCCTCCGTCTCAGTGTCAGACAGCTCCAGTTCCTCCGCCAGGCCGGCAACTATTTTCTGGACGCGCTCCACGTGACCATGGGTGTGCTGGTCGCGGGCATCCATCGCATTGGCAAAAGCCATGATGACAGCGCCGTTCAGCTCGTTTATCTCGTTGAGATAGCGAAGCCGAAGGTTCAGCCTGTCAAAGTGAAGGCGAAGGGCGACATGGGCGGAGTACAGGAAGGCGAGGACTGCCATCCCCAGCAGGCACAAGATGTCCTCCCGGCTTATCTGATACTCCGCCACCCACGTGAGAATGATGCCGCCGACTGTAAAAAAACACGCCCCCAGCACGAAGAACTGCACCAGATGCCAAAGCAGCGTGGTCTCCCTCACCATCCCCGCGGCATCTGCAAGCTGGATGCTGACTGAAGCCGCGCTCTTCTTTCTGCTGCGAGAGTTCGGCACCTTAGGCTAACCAGGCGGCATGCTGATGACTTCAGCAATGCTCGCGCACCACGAGCCCCTATATGATTCTGTTCCATATATTTCGGGGTAAGATTGCAAGGACGGCCGCGACTTGCGCCCTGCCGAAGAGGCGAGCCTGGGGCAGGCAAGCAAGGGTTATCCTGCCAGACCCCAGGCGGGCGAGCATCAGACTGGGGCAGCAGCGCGGAGCGGGGAAAGAACGAGCAGTTCGCGCGCCGGCGTCAAGGCTGCGCGGCCCGCCAGTCTTCAGGCGGTCTGCTCTTCCGGTTCGGGCGAGTCCTGGGCGGGCGAGGGCGCCACTGATACTATGACGCGAGACGGGCGAAGAATTTGCTTGCCCATGCGATAGCCTTTCTCAACCTCCTCGATGACGATTCCTTCCGGGTGATCCTCCGTCGGCTTGTAGCCGACAGCCTCGTGAAGGTGGGGGTCGAAGCCCTTGCCCGCGGCCTCGATCCGCTTCACTCCTCTTTTCGACAGTATGTCTGAAAACTGCTTATGTATGAGCTGAATACCCTGGACGACCGATTGCGCATCAGGGGCTGATGCTGCCGCTTCGAGCGCTCGCTCGAAGTTGTCGAGGACGGACAGAAACGCGCGCACGAAGGATGCCTCGGCCGCTCGCACGGCCTCAGATTGCTCTTCCCGCGCACGGCGGCGGGAATTCTCCAGGTCAGCCAGGGCTCGAAGGTATTTGTCCTTCAACTGCTCGCTGTCGGCCGAAAGCTGCTCAATGCGCGCTTCAAGCTCGCTTATTATCGCTGAAGCATCCACCGCAGGCTGCTCGTCGGCCGCAGGCACGCACGCCGGTTCGGGGCGGTCATTGGCCTGTCCGTCTCCAGCTTCCTGTGCCGGCGTCTGGTTCGATGCTTCCTCTGGCTTGTCGTCGGAAACTGTCATCGCGAAATCCTGCGCGCTGACCTGCCGAATTGACTGCCGGCCCGTCCGTTCCGGGCGCAGCGACATGGCTCGCAGCAGCGCTGCAGCATAGATAGCGCAGCCTCTGCACCTTGTCAACCACTGCACGGCGGGCGAGACTGGTGAGTCCGCGCGCTGGCAGCTTCGGGCCACCGCATACGGCGCCCCGGTTTCGCCCTGCCGCGGCGTATCGTGCGACTTTGGGCGCGGGCCAAAGACGCTCTGCGATTCCCCGGGCTCATCGCCGACAGCGAGACAAAATCCGGGTGAGGGTCTTGACGCCGCCTACACACGGTGTAGGCTACGAGGCGCGAATGTTCGAGCCGCACATAGGGAGCGACGAGAGCGGCAAAGGCGACTACTTCGGGCCCCTTGTGGTGGCCGCAGTTTTTGCCGGTGAAGAACATGGCCAGCGCGCTCTCGAAGAGTTGAGGGTGCGCGATTCCAAGCTGATGACCGATTCGACGGCCCTCGCTCTGGCGCAGCGCATCGAAGAGCGCTTCCCCTGCGAGATAGTGCGCATCAACCCGGCGCGCTACAACGAGCTGTATGAGAAGGTGAAGAACCTCAACCGCTTGCTTGCCTGGGCGCATGCGCGGGTGCTTGAGAATCTCCTGGGTCGGATTTCGAATTTCGGATCTCGGGTTTCGGGCGCACTGAAAGTGATCTCCGACCAGTTCGGCGATGAGCGCTATCTTCTCTCGGCTTTGATGGAGAGGGGAAAGCAGGTTGAGCTTGTGCAGGTTCCACGGGCTGAGTCCGATGTTGTTGTGGCCGCCGCTTCCGTCGTGGCCAGGGCGGCCTTCTTGAAGGGGCTGGAGCGGCTCAGCCGTGAACTTCGAAATTCGAAATTCGAAATTCGAAATCTCGCCGAGTTCCGCCTTCCGAAGGGGGCCGTTGAAGTTGTTGATGTGGCGCGCCGCATTTACGAGAGGGGCGGGCTCGAGCTTCTCGGCCAGGTGGCGAAGCTGCATTTCAGAACGACGAAGGAGGTCATCGGCGCAGCATAGCGGCGGCGCTCTTCAGCTTCTGGCGCATCTGTTCTTTCTGCCCCTCGACCACACTTATCTGCACACTGCGGCCCCGCTTGCCTTTGACTGGCACATACTGCACGTAGAACGAACAGTCCCGACAATTCTGCGCAGTATAAACCCGGTATTTCCCGCTGCTGCATTTCACCACACGACGAAAGGTCAACCGCCGGCCCGCCGGACAGATGAGGGCGTCCTCCCCTTCATCCGCCAGAAAGCACTTGCTGGAAAACAGGTCATTGCTTCTGGCCTTCTGCGGTTGCTCCTTGGGCGGCAGCAGCGCTCCCTGCTTGGTTTGCTCCAGCCACTGGAAGGTGCCTTCATCGCTGTAGCCTGTGTCCGCCACTGCCACATCCGGCCGGCAGCCCAGATTCTCTGCCACCTGCTCAAGCTGGCCTGCCAGTCCGCCAGCCGGCGGATTATCCGTCTCCTGTTGGCTGAGCTCCGCCGCCACGACCACACCATGCTCAGCATCCACCGTCAACTGCACATTGTAGGCGGGGCGCAGGCCCTGCGAGGTCTTCATCACCCGGCAGTCCGCCTCAGTCGCCGCCACGCTCTTGCGGCCGCTCTCCTCAAGTCGCGCGGCAATCCGGGCCAACTTCTCCTTGCGCCGCTTCGCATCTGCCAGGTCGCCTGGCAGACTGTCCGCGCTCGTCTCTCCATACAGCGCATCCTCCTCCCTGTCCGCCGCTTCCGCCTCGGCGAGGATGCGGTCTGTCTGCTCCATCTCTCTGGCCAGCCGCTTGGCGTCATACAGGGAACGCCTGGAGGCGCGAGCGGGTATCTTCGAGCCATCTGTTGCGGTCACATTCAGCAATACCAGGCCGCCCCGCGCACACAGCCGCACGGTGGCCCGATATATCTCCTTGAGCTGGCTTGCATGCTCTTTGCGAAAGCGGGCGATGGCGCAGTGATCCGGCTGCAGGCCTCCCGCCAGTCCGCCAACTGGCGGACGGTCATGCTTCGCGGCCTCCTCCAGGGCGCGGCTGGAGCGGATCCCCTTGGCGTATCCATAGACCAGGATCTTGCACATCACCTTCGGCGGATAAGCCGGACAGCCCGTCTGCGCATAGCTGGCTTCAAAGGCACGCCAGTCCACCATATCCATCGCTTCCCCCAGGAGGCGCACATCACAATCTGCCGGCAGCGAATCCTCGACGCTGACTGGAAACATCACGATCTGGGACGGCGCCATCGGCATCTGCTTGAAATTTGGCATCCCGATCCCTCCGCCCTTCCTTATTCGTCTGATAAGCGCTTTCTTCCTTCTAAAGCAATCAAGGAGGGACAAGGAGTTTTGCAACACCCTGCTTGCCGCCGCAGTCCACACCCTTGCACGCCGTCGTCAGCGTCATCGGGTCACACGAAACAAAATCGGGCACATTCAGCCCAACTCCTGAAGCCGTGGCGCCCCTGGCAGGATTCGAACCTGCGGTCCAGGCTCCGGAGGCCTGTGCCTTATCCACTTGGCCACAGGGGCGGGAGAGTGAATTTCGGATTTCGGATTTCGGATTTGGAATTTCGGATTTCCAAATTTGGCCTATCCTGCCTCTTCGCCCTCCACTTGCCCCACGCGAACCTCTATCTCCGCGCGCTCCTCCACGCGCTCGATCTTGCCGTCGCGTATCCAGACGACGCGGTCGGAGACATCAATCATCTTCAGGTCGTGGGTGGCGGAGATGATGGTCACGCCTCTCTCCTGATTGAGGCGGCGAAGCAGCATGATAATCTCCTTGCCAGTTCTCAGGTCGAGGTTTCCCGTTGGCTCGTCGGCGAGGACGATGTCGGGGTCATTCGCAAGGGCGCGGGCTATGGCGACGCGCTGCTGCTGTCCCCCCGAGAGCTCGGTGGGCTTGTGCTGGAGCCTGTCTCCGAGACCCACGGTTTCGAGAAGCTTTGCTCCTTTTTGCATAGCTTCATCGGTGGCGACGCCGGCGAAAATCATGGGGAGGGTGACATTCTCGAGCGCGGTCATGACGGTTATCAGGTTGAAGGTCTGGAATATGTAGCCGATTGTGCGGCACCGAAGCCAGGCCAGCTCACCGGCGTCGAGCTGAGCCATGTCGACCTCGTTTATGAAAACTGTGCCGCCTGAGGGCTTATCGAGCCCTCCTATCATGTTGAACAAGGTTGATTTGCCCGAGCCCGAGGGGCCCATGATAGATATGTATTCGCCTCTGCGAATATCCAGCTCCACGCCGTCAAGGGCCCGGACAGAATATCGCCCAAGCTGATAGTCCTTCAGCAGGTCCTTCGCGCGAACGACATACTCCGAAAGGCCCCTTGCGCGGTTTGCCATCGTCTTCTCCTTCCCGCTATGGTGAATCCGGTCGCGATGCCTGGCCGGCCAGGGAACTGCGACCCTACTATATCTCCACTCGCAGGGCTGCGGCGGGAGGCATCTTGGCAGCCCGCCAAGAGGGATAGAGGGCCGCCAGCACCGACAGAGCTCCACCGAGGATGATGCTCGCGGCAATAGCCGCCGAGAGGGGAAGTTTGAGGTCAATGTGCGTGGTCAGGTGGATTCTCATGGCGTAGCCGAGATGCCCGAAGACTCCCCATCCGAATCGAGCGGCATAGTACAAGCTCATCAAGCCCCAGCCCAGGAGCGCCCCTGCAAGGGCGCCCAGGCTCCCCAGAAGGCCGGACTCCAGAAGAAACAAGCGAACGATGAAACCGTCGAGCGCCCCAAGGCATTTCATCGTACCTATCTCTTTGTATCTCTCGGTGACGGCCATGAGCATTGCATTGATGATTCCCACCGTCGCCACGAGAAGAGAGATGACTACAAGCCATATATTGCGCACCTGGTCTGCTTGCCCCAGCGAGATAGAGAATTTCTTCGCCACATACTCGGAGCTGAGAACAGCAGATGAGGTGAGCACAGCCGACAGGAAAGCGACGCCGAGGAAGATCCCCGACGAGGTTATGATGGCGCGCCCGATCCGGACACTGATGCTCTTCATGCTCGTGCGCGCAGCTTGCCGCCACGGCGGCATCTTCAGCTTCTGAATCGGCACACTACCGGCTGTTGCCTTGCTCATGTGCGCCTCCCTCCTTGCTCGGCTTGGGAACCGCGAACGCGATGAGCGCTCTTTTGCCAAGCTGCCTCATGTAGGCAGTCACAGAGACCTCTGCCTCCTTGCGGTCGAGTCTGTATTTCTCGGCCACCTCGGCGATTATGTCTGCAACTGTATGGGAGCCGTCGCATTCCTCCCAGATGTCAGCCCCGACGACGTCCAATATGATCCTGCGCTGCTTCGGGACGGCGAAAATCAGCCCAAGAATGCGCGCGAGTGGGTCATTGCGCCGGGGTATCGTTATTGCCTTCTCTCCGTTTTCAAGGTTCTCCGCTGTGACGAGCGGGTTCCGAAAAGGAAGGGCCGACAGGGCCTGCCTGCGAGTGAGCTTGGGCTTCTTGCGCCAGCGAAACATGCTTCAATCTGCCCGTCCCTCTGTGTGGCATTCGAGGCCGCTCACCACTTCCTCAACTATAGGCTCGCCCTGTGCCGCGAATGCTTCCACGCAGTATATCCTATTTGACGCCGGGCAATGCCACGCCTTCGCCGCGAACTCGCCTGCGCCTTTCTGCCGAAGGATTTGGGCGAGCAAACTGCGCGGGCGATGCATGAATCTTCTCCGTGTGCCGTGAAGCCGAAGGCCCTCATGGCCGCGCACAAGTGAGGGCGAGGTTGTCCAGCGCGTATCGCGCCTCTTGCTCCACTGCCCACGAAGCCACTCGTCCAGGCCCTTTCCCGATAGGGCCACATTGGCCATGCCCCACCTGAGGACGCGAAGGATGTTCCTGCCCTTCCCGAATTCCAACTCCAGGTAGCCAGCCTTGAGCGCCTGGCCTTGCAGAACATAAGCTTCCGGCACGCGGCAAACCAGGCCGTATAGTGCCCAGGTGTTAAGCCCCTTGCGAGGATGGTCTTCCAGGCTTCCCAGAACCTGACGGCACAGGTCCTCCACATTTTCCTGAGAGGTTCCCGTTACCTGGCTGACGACAGTGCGCCCGCAAGTCTGGCAATACCAGATTGCGCCGCACCCGCGCACCTGGGGCGCCTGCCAGCGAAAGCAGGTGAGCTTCTTGTCGGACTTGCTGCGGCGGCTCAGAATCTTCACATCCCGCTCAACGCTCACAGAGCTGCGCGGCTTCGCGCGCCGACTGAGCTGAAGCAGGTAGCGGCTCAGGACCTTTTCGGTATTCACAACGCCCTGCGACCATTTCACCTCCAGCCTGCGCATATCGCCGTCGTCGAGGCGAAGATAGCCGGACTTCATGTCGCCGCCCACCGCGGCGAGGTTCCAGTCGCTGGGCGCTGACACAGTAATGCCTTGCCATCCGGTGAGCGAGAATTCTCCCAAGGAGGGGAGCCTGGAAATGGCTGTGCTTGTTCCCATTTGCTCAGTAAGGAAGCACGCGCACTGACTTCAGCACAATGGCCAGGGAGATACCCGCCATGCCGATGAGCCCGGTGCCGCAGGCATAGCCGGCCAGAAGCACCGGGGTGTAAATCGGCCACCGCCTCAGCCCAAACCGCCTGGCGAAATAATACCTGCCCAGCATAGCTCCCAGGAACATGGGGATGACTCCAGTGGTGGCGGTGCCCATTCCGCTGATGAGGCCGTAGAACCACATGATGGAAACTCTGAACATGCCCAGGGCCCCATAGAGCGCGAAAGCGGCGGCAAAAGCTCCAACGATGAGGTTGGGCTTTAGGGTCTTCAGCAGCCAGGGGTTGACATCACGCGTGGCCGTGGCCCAATAGGACTGCCAGAAGGCGTGCAAGGGCCAGTAGGTCTGGGCGTATGGATAGGCCGTGGATGGCACGGGGCCGAGTTTCCAGTAGAACGACCAGAAAAGGAAACTGCACACGAGGATGAGGCCGAGCATGAAGAGTTCGGCCTTTATGACGCTGATGAACTTTGTGCCCGTCAGCTCTATCTCCCGGAACCGCTGCGAGGCCCATCCGTGATCGTAGAGAGGGACCGGGGCAAACCATATGTCAACCCCCTTGTAGCCGCTGAGGATGAAAGTGGCCTGGGCCAGATATGGTATGCCCACCCCCCGGCCGGTGAGGCCAATCAGCCGGGCGGAGACATAAGAGTTTATGGGGCTCCAGCACAGGCCAAAGACTATCAGAATCCACAACGGGAACCTTGGCACGAGAAGATGGCAAACAACTATGTAGGTAACCGCCGCGGTGAGCCATGCCGCCACGGCAGCGGCTATCGGGATATCCCCTCTTCCTTCAGGTATGGCCCTCTGCTCCCTCAAAGCCTTTGGCTTGAGGGCGCCCTTTATCACGGTGTACAGGCCTATGGCGGCGATGGCCACCGCTATGCCTATTCCCACGCTCATCCAGACATCGATTCCGGTGGCCATCTCTGTCTGAATGAGGTTCATCCCGGGCCGCCAGGTCTTGAAAGCCTGCCCGTCTGTCGCCCTATACCAGATGGGCACGAGAAGGAAATTGGAGAACATGGAAACGATGAACTGGCCTGCCACAATGGGGAATGGGAGGACAAAGCCCACGAGAATGGTGCCAAGGTCTGTGCCGAGGGCCATCTTGCTGGCAGGGAATATGCCTTCAGTGTTCGGGGTGAAATCAATGAATGGTATCTTGATTATCTGTAGCGGCTCGGTGAGCATAACGCCCGTGACTATCGGCACGAAAACATATATCGTCCCATAGACGAGCCCGATCATTGTCCCGACGCTGAAGACTGGCCACCGCCACGACTCTTCGTCTCTCGACACTTCGGCCAGAGCTGTGGCGCCTTGGGCTGCGATAGGAGCCATGGGGAAGGGCAAGCGCTCAGTATCGGAGGTCATGCGGAAGAGAATATAGCCCAGGCCTATCCACTGGGCGCGTCCGAGAACATTGCCCATGAGCATCATGAGGATGGGAATCACCCAGTCGTGGTGAAGGAAGGTGCGTTCGAGAATGGCCGGGGAGTTGTGCGGCGGAGCCCACCAGGTTGGAATCTGGTTGGCGATTCCGAACTGCTCGGCAGGAGGCGACTGACGCAGATATTGGGCCCAGATGAGGCCGGCGAATGGGCCTCCCGCCAGGGCAAGTCCCCCCACGGCGAAGCCGGCCAGGCCGCCCGCCATATACCAGATGAGATAGAGTTCCTGGCGGCGCATGGTGGTGAAAGAGCGGCGGGCCACCTCGGTGAAGAGGATGATTGTCGTCCACTCGGCTGCCGGGCCCAATTCGGCGCCCACCACCAGCCCCAGGTAGATCGAGCCCGGCATCATGATAAAACCCACGAAGAGAGCGCCCAGAACGGTCTTTAGGGTAAAGCCCTCCTCGAAGCTCGTGGGCTCGAGCTCGGGGGGCCTCTCATCGTAGCGTAGCGGTCTTTCCTCTTCAGTCTTTGCCAAGGCTCTCCTCCATCATCCTTTCAGCTTGCCGGAGCCGTTTCGCCTGCCAGATACCTCTCCCTCTCTTCGGCCCGCAGAGTCCTCCAGATGAGGAACTGCTTTCGCAGCGTGTTGAGGAAGCGGCGGTTGACTCTCCTCCATGAGGCCACGTCGCCGCTCTCCCTGTGAATCAGCACGCGTATCTGGTAGACATCCTCCATGGCAGTGGGAAGGGTCCTCAGCTCGGTGCGCTGGCTGACTCCGAGGTCAAAGGGAGCAAGCCAGCACATGAAGGTGAGCGAATAGCCCTTGCCGCGCTCACTTTCTATCTCCGTCATCTGAACATTCTGCGTTACGAAATCGCCAATAGAATACTCCTCATACGCCTTGAACCACTCGGTCATGAAGGCGTTCAGGGCCGCAGCCTGCTCGCCCGTCACCGCGAAGGGCAAAGGTATCTCCCAGTCATCGCCGGAAGGATCGGGCACCTTCCATCTTCTCTCTATGGCCGGAGTGGCAACCTCGCTGGCCTTCCTGGCCGGATAGAGGGTGGAGAGAAGGACGACTGCTATGACTATGGTCGTCGAGGCGACAGCCGAGACGGACGAATAGTTCAGGGAGAGCCCGGGAAGGACCCGTGCGACAGTTATTATCTTCGACGCCCCCTGGCCGATGAGATAGCCGAATATGGCGCCAAGAATGGCATACACGAACGCCTCTGCCATGAACAGAGTTCCAATGTGACTCGGCGCCAGCCCGATGGCGCTGAAAATCTCTATCTCGCGAACCCTCTCATAAACCGAGCCCAGCATGGTGTTGAGAACTATCAGGGCGACGATGAGTATGGGCACAACGAGGTCCAAAAGACCCGTTATGGATGTCGTTCCCAGTGCGGACCAGCGGCGGATTCTGTCGCCGAGGCCGGCGTATAGGTTGAAACCCAGCCGCGGCATCAACTCCTTCAGGACTCTCTTGACTTCATCCGGCGTAACGAAATCAACTCCCACCGACTGCACTTTTGCCCCGAGCGTCACGGCCAGATCGTAGGGTATAAAAATGACCTCGTCGGCGGACAGGTGAAGATACTCCTGGAAGCCCGCCTCCGCCTGCTGCGCTTGGGCGGCCCTCTGGAGCTTCGCCATCTGGATGAAGTCAACCGGAGTCAGAGACTCGTTGTCCAGGTCCCTTGTGTTGCGAACCTTCCTGGGGTCGACTATGCCCACCAGCCGCATGTCGAGCCCCTCGAACTGAATGCCGAGCTTACCTATGTCCTGGGGAGTTATGTTGAAAGTTGTGGCCACCGAGGTCGGTATGACGCATGCATATCTCTCGCCCGGAAGGAACCACCGGCTGCCCTTGATCAGAGCGCTGTCTATCTTCGTCACCTTCGTTTCGCCTGGCATGAGGCCCACGGCGCTGCGCACGTTGTACGCCTTCTCGCTCTTGCCGCATGTGAGCTTTATGAAGGACTGTTCGTCCGAGAGGGATGTGTAGAACCAGGCCCGGCCCACAACTGTCCGCGTGATAACTCTGCCCTTGACAACTGCCTGCGTCTTGCCGAACTCGTTGTTTATGAGCCTGAAGGCCCCCTCCTCGAGGGGCGCCCAGGTGGGGGAGCGTATCATCAATCCGTTGTAGCGAGGCTTCCCGGGAGAAGGCCGGTCATTGTAGCGCGTGGTGGACACGACAGATGTGAACGACAGAACGGTGAAAGTAAGAAGCACCAGCGTCGCGCAGGTGAAAAAGGTTCTCGCCCTTCGTCTGCGCATATTGCTGATTCCGAGTGAAAATGCCGACATCGCCACTCCCATGCGCCCGATATCGGCGCGGTGAACCCCGCTTATCTTCGTCTGGATGGCCTTGAGCTGCGCCTCGAACTTTGCCGTCACGAGGCCTATCACGAGCACGCTGAGCGCCATCATTATGAAGGCGAGAAGAACCACCAGAGGATTCATGGTTATGTCGAAGGCAGGGTGTATGAAGCGGAAGATAACGAATATGCCCGCAAAGATGAGCACAGTTACAGCTATTTGTGACTTCAGGTTCGGCCTTGCGAAAATGAGCCGCTCGAGGAAAAAGGCAAAGGGCAGCATCAGCATGAGATAGAATAGAGAGCTCTTCACCACATCGTCGGTTGTGGCCTGAACATCGGGGTATGCGCGCGACTCGTATCCCCAGGCGGCCCGGGCGTATCCATCGTAGGCGGCGTAGTCGAGCCTGGCCAGGGCCTTCTCGGCAAGGCGGATATTTTCCCGGGCGCTTTGGTGCAGGTTGTTGAGGTTCTGGTTGACGATGCGGTATCTGGCGAGGCGCTTCATGCGCATGTCGTCCAGCATCCACATATCGTTGGCCACGCGCAGCGGGGTGTGAGCGATGGCCTTGCTCCTGTCTGCAAGATAGCCCTTGCCCTCAGGATTCTGCGGGCTGCTGTTCAGCAGCAGAAACCTGCGGGCGGCCGGGCCCAGCTCCATCGTTATCTTCACCCGGCTGCCAGGCTTGGCATATACCAGAGCTACGTCCTCCACATAGGACACGAAGTATTCGGGCCTTGGCACGGAGTAGCCGTAGGCGCGCGGCTCAGCGTCGGTCTGGGCGTCATAGACATGAATGTCGGGGAGAGTCAGCAGAATCTGGGGATCCACGATGTCGAAGATCGCAATGGACACGCAGGGGAACAGAACCACGCTGGCCTCCTTTACGCCCATGGTCATATAGACCTCTATGGAGAAAGCCTTGTTTCCCTGCACTCCCAGATCAGGAGCGTAGTCCACGCTGCCCGTTTTGGGGTCGGTGTGGAATGCCTCCAGGAAGGTGGCCTTGCGGAATCCATAGGCATTTATTGTGGGCATGCCATAGAAGGTGAATTCTCCCCCGGGGCCCACAAGCATTGCCATGTCGCCCCTGACTCCCATGAAAGCCTGTCTGAAGACCTTGCCGACCTTCGCGCCCGCCCAGTCGCCCGGCCTCACAATGACGAGCGAACCGCGCACAGGCTTCTGAGGGATGATGCCCTCGCGCACATCGAATTCCACCACCCTGCCTCGCAGAATAGCGAAGCCTCCGTCCAGCCTCATGCGCGCGAACTTCGGCTCCTCATCGAGCGGCATCTTCTTGTCGTTGAGAATCTCGTGGTAGGAGCAAGCGAGGAAAATGACCTGCTCCCGGAGGCTCTTGAAGTCAACGGTGTCTGGCTGGTCATGAGGCGTATCAACATGATTGCGCACATCGTCGGTCGTAACGAAGCCTACCCCACGTCCTCCGCCCAGGGTAAAAGCTTCGTTCTCCAGGGCTATCTTGCCGGGGATGAAGGTTCGCCACGGTTTCCCGGCAATCGGATTGACGCCGTCCGCAACAATATCATCCTTGTTCCAGCCGAGAGCCTTCGAGATTTTCTCTCCGTTCTCTACGAACTTTCGGGCGAAGTCCGAGAACTCTCGCTGCCTGTCCTCGCGGTAGTTGTAATACCAGCCTTTGTAGAAGACCCCCACGCGCCTTGTCTTCGAGGACAGGTCGAGGGCCGTGAAGAGGTTTATCGTCAGCCGTTCCCGCACATGCTTGTGGTAGGGGAAGAGGCCCAAGAAGCGAGCCCGGCGGACTCGCACAACTCCCCTCTCAAGCTCATAGAGGTGGCGCCCAAGGTATGACCTTATCCCCGAGAGGGCCTCGAAGTGCCCGGCAGTGGCGAGGAAAACGACTGTCCGGGCTGGCCTTTCGTGCGTGAGGATTCGGGCCAGCTCGAGCATCGCCGCGATTCCACAGGCGCCCTCGGCCCCCGGCGCCAGCTCGGGCACCACCGACATCGAGTCGTAGTAAGCAGTTATGTAAATCCGCTGCTTCCTAAGCTCAGGGTCGCTGCCGCGAAGAACTGCTATCAGGTTTCTGCCGTATCGGTGGCGCCAATCCATCTTGCATCGGATCTGCACTCTGACATCAGGCCGCGACTCGAGGAGAGCCAGGAGCCGGTCCGCGTCGCCCCTGCCTATCCAGAAGCGAGGAATGTCAAAGGGAACGGAGAGGTACTTTGTCTCGGCCTCTCCTCTCTCTGCCAGGTCCTTGGGCTCAATGAAGACAACTGCCTTGGCGCCAAGCCTCGGCGCGTTCAGCCAGCGCGTTCCGCAGGCGAAGTCTGCAAGGACTGTGCTGCCATCCACTTTCTTGCCGTTGAAATCAACAAGCTCAGTTTGCTTCGCATATATGAGCGGGCTCGTGATGCCCTCTGGAGGGGTTTGAGAAGTGCGCACGGCGTTTGGCCACATGGCGTAAAGCCTGATGGTCTCGCCCGTGTTCAGAATCTTCAGGGTTGAGCTGCGGTTTACGGGGACGCTGACGGGGAACCTCTCCTCCGCCACCTTCAATCCGTAGCTCTCAAGTTGCTCTCTGACATAATCGGCTGCGCTGTCGGCTCCCTCGTATCCAGTAACGCGGCTTGGCAGCGAAGCGAGCCGCTCGACATGCTGGCGCAGCAGGCGCGCGTCTATGCGCGGCGCGAGAGCCGTATATATCTTCACTTGCTCCGGGGTAGGGTCTGCTCCGCGAGCCAACCCGCTTAAGCTCAGCAGGAGCGGGCACGCCGCCACAAACCATATCTTGCCCTTCATGTCTCTCTCCCCGCCAAACTTGGACTCACGTGAGCTGTGTCAGGCGCCTTCGCGCACGGTCTGCCCATTCCGAATCGGGCCATTCTTCCAAGAGCCTGGTGAAGAGCTGTCGGGCCAGAGCCCGCTGGCCCAACTTCTCCGCCGAAAGCTCTGCCAGCCTGACCAGAGCAAGTTGCACCTCTGGGGTCCCAGGATATTTCCCCAGGAGTCTTTCCAGGGCCCGTGCGGCATCTGCATTCTGCCCTTGAGATTCCAGAGCAGTGGCCACAGCGAGCTGCTCTTTGGCTGGAAAAACCGCCTCCGGGAGAGCGGAAACCAGCTCCCTGTATGCCTTGGCTGCCTCTGCTCTGTCTTGGCGCTTCAACAAGAGGCGCACTGCCGTCATGAAAGCTTCAGCGGCCGCGTCGGCATCTCTTCTGCTCAGGCAAAGACGACCATAGGCCCGCCAGAACGCAGGGTCAGACGAGCCGAGGCGACTCATCTCCCTGGCCGCCTGCCAAGTGCTATCGGATGCCCGCGCCCCCTCTCGCTTAATTTCTTCCAGAAGGTACTCTTGCCTTCCTTCTTCGGGCAGTTTTATCAGCGCCGCCGCCAGCATGCCGAAAGCGAAGCCACCTATGTGAGCCCAGTTGGCTATGCCCCCCGAAGCGTCGTAGCCGGAGGCGCCGTGCGCCGCAGCCAGCCCAATAATCCCCTGGGAAAGCTCCATCAACAGCCAGACGCCCAGAAAAGCCGCTGCGCCCACCGAGAAAGTTCCCCACCAGACAATGGCGATCCAATACCAGACCTTTATCCGCGTCCTGTAGAAGCGCAGCGCCGAAAGTCCCAACACGCCCGCAACAGCGCCAGAGGCCCCGAGCAGTGGCTTCTGCAAACCATGGGGATCGAACAAGGCAAGCATGGAGGAGTGAAGCAAGGTTGCCCCGAGGTGGCTTCCAAAGTAGAAAGCGAGAAACACAGCAGGCCCGAGGACATCCTCCACGATTGACCCAAAAATCCACAGAAAGAGCATGTTGAAACCCAAATGGTCCAGCCCGCTGTGCAGAAACATCGAAGTGAACAGCGACCAGACCTGGCCTCCGGAAGGGACGAAGCCGAAGCGCATGGCCGCCGAATACTGGGCTCCTTCGGGCAGATGATTCAAGCCGACATACGCCATAAAGTTCGCCACGAGCAGAGCGATCGTGGCTGTCGGCAGTCGCCGTCTCTGCCTGTCGCTGGCGTAAGGTATTAGGAAGATCAACTTGAGCCGCTCTTCGTGCGCGAGAGTTCCTGGCTCACAAGCTGGGCCGCGAGTCTGGCCCCCTGCTCAACGCTGATCTCGCCCTGCCACATCCGCTCGAGCTGCTCCCGCAGATAGTGCTCGGCCTTCGTCCAGGCCGGCAGATTAGGGGCCTGTCGTCCATATTCGAGGGCCTCGACCAAGACCCGTCTGTCATAGTGGACCTTCTGCTTCAGGTAAACATGCTGCGTGACAGAGCGGCGAGAGGGCTGCTTGTCGAGCTGGGTCGCCATCACCGCCTGCGCGTGCCGTGACAGCAGAAACTTGAAAAGCTCCCATGCCAGCTTCTGGCGGCGGGTGGATGAGGAGATGCAGTAGTTCTCCATGCCCAACAGCGTGGCCCTCGTTTTCTTCTTTGGAAGCGGAGCCACTTCCCATCTGAACGCCGGCGCTTGCTTGAACACCTGGATGTCCCACGCCCCTGACATGAACATGCCCACGCGCCCTGCCTTGAACCATTCTTTCGTCTCGCGAAAATCGGTCTGCGTGAGCGTCGGGGTCACGCGCCACTTGCGGCGAAGGTCCATCAAGAATTGCAGCGCCCCCACAGCCTCCGGCTGATCTACCAGGCATGTCTTCCCCGAGCGGTCAACGATCTCGCCGCCATTCTGCCATATCCAGGGAAAAGTGCGGGCGCTCCAGACATCTACGACACAGCCGAATTGCCGCCTGGAGGGATCGCCCGAGCGCCTCGTGAGGGCTCGGGCAGCGGACAGAAAATCGTCCCAGGTCCAACTCGCATCTGGATACTTGATGCCCGCAGCTTCGAAGAGAGCCTTGTTGTAGAACAGAACATAAACCGAGGTATAGCGCGGCAGAGAATAGAGCGTCCCTTTGTAGCGGCACAGGCGCACGAGCTGGGGATAGAAATCGGCGAGGTCGAAGGTCGGGTCGCTCTTGATCAGGGGGTCAAGCGGCAGGAAGGCGCCCTCTGCGGCCAGGGGGATAAAGAAGGCCCCGTGGACCGACATGACATCAGGCGCGTTGCCGGCTGCGATGCTCGCTTGCAGCTTATCCATCGCGCGGCCGCCGGGCTCGTTCAGCATGCGAACTTTCACCTGCGGGTGCGATCTCTCGAACTCATGAATCAGCCGCTGGTTCACTGCCATTTCAGCGGGCGGCACCCAGGTGAAAAGGCTCAGAACCTGGCTGCGCCGACCGGCCTCTGGCCCTCGCGCACAGCCGGCCATCGCGGCTGTCAGAGCGACGGCAATGAGCGCCCGGGCCCAAGGCCGCGTCCTATGCGCGCCGTCCAGCTTGGCGCGATGCAAGCAGCTTGCCTGAGCGGTTCTCACTTCTCCAGGTCCTCGGCTTTCAACGCTTCCTCGGCCAGAATAATGCTTACTATGGATTTGGCGTCTCTGATCAGCCCCTTCCGCGCCATTTCCGCCGCCCTGGGAATGGGGACAGCTTCTACCTCTATGCGCTCGTCAGGGTCTGGCGCCGCACGCGTCTGCGATAGATCGCGGCAAAGGTAGCAGTGCATCATCTCTGTGCAAAACCCTGGCGCCGTGTAGAAGCTGGCCAGATGAATCATTCGGCCAGGAGAGAAGCCAACCTCTTCTTCAAGCTCTCGGCGCGCGCACTGCTCCGGCTCTTCCCCTTCTCTCATTGTTCCGGCAGGCACCTCCAGAAGAAACTGCCCCGCCGGCAGCCGATATTGCCGCACCAACAGGGCCCTGCCGTCCTCCATCAGTGGAAGTATGGCCACAGCGCCGGGATGTTCGACAACCTCCCTCGTGGCGCAGCGCCCGTCGGCCAGCCGCACCTCGTCAACTCTCACCTCTATGATCCGGCCGGAGAAGATGCGCCTCGACGAAACTATCTCCTCTCCATGCCAGGATCCCTGGTGATTCTGTTTTTCGTCCATCAGCTCTCGCTCCGCAGCAGCTTTCCAGCATGTACGCCTGCCGCCGCAGCGGCCAGGAAGTACTCCCGATCCTCTTCCACGCTGCGGCCCATTGTGGAAACTTTCAGGCCGGCCTCTTCAAGCCTCCGCAGGCCAGCCTCGCCGCTTTCCCATATCAGATCATGCCTGGCCGCGATGCCGCTGCTCTCCAACTGGCGCAGTATGAGCTGGCGCTTCTCGCTGTCGAGTTCGGGCGCGACCACCCGAGCCCTGCACAGGGCGGCCCTGCCGAGGGCAATCTTGCTGTGAGCGCTCAGACCTCTGTGCCTCGGCCGGGGATCCGCGAAGCTTATGCGCAGCGCCGCCACCGGCGCTCCTCCGAGCGCTGAAGCTGCGTGGATGATCTCGGCCTGCTCTATGCCCCCGAAGCCAAAGGGCGTGGAAGTGCCCACATTTCCAGGGCCCTGGGCAACTATGGCAATGTCCGCCTTGCCGGCGACTTTCGCAGCTATGAGTGCAGAGAACACGGTCACTGCCTCCAGGTCGCCTCCAAAGGCTTGACCTGTGGTAACGGTCGCTGCCAGGAGGCCTGCTGCGCGAAGAGAGCGCACCAATTCACTCAGGACCAGGGGCAGGCAGGCGGAGTCGGTCATCACATATGCCACCCGCGCATCTGGCGCCACTGCCGAAATGCCCGCGGCCGCGGGCGCTACCATGCTGTGAAGACAGCAGGCGACGACAGGCATACCGCCAATATCCTGGCAGTCGCGCACTGCCTGGTGATAGGGGCTGGCTGGCTCCTCCACCGATAAGACATTGAACTGCCAGGGGGTGTAGCGCATCTTCATTATGTGGCCGGCGCCGGCGGTTTTTTCTTCGCTGGCTTTTCCTATCCGGCCGAGGATGAAATGCTTCCCTCCGGTTCCAAGGCCGAGCTCGACAGCCGTGACATTCACTGCTACCACATCGCCAGGGCGAAGCTCGCCAACCAGAGCCCGGTAGCTCAGAGCCGCGGCCTCGCCTTCGGACAGGCGGAGTCTCACTTCATCCAGCCCCTCGGCCCTCGGCTCGACGCCCAAAACTTCGCCAATCTTGGCAGATATCGGCACCTTCAGCGCCCAAGCGCAAGGCGAAACCCCGCGATAATGAGCACCACCCCCGCAACTGAGGCAAGAGCCCCAGGTTTCGCAGATGGAACCATGAAGACTCCCATGGCGGCGAGGAAAAGGGAAAAGATGGTTCTGAGTGAGGCCTCCGGTATGCGCTGCGCAAGATCTGCTGTGAAATGGGCGGCAGGGACTGACCCCAGGGCCATGGCGGCGGCTGTCGCCAAATGCGCGTTCCTGTGACTGCTGTAGCTGATAGCTCCAACAAGGGCTGTGGGCAGCATCATCAGAAGAGAAGTTCCCTGCGCCATTTGCTGGTTGAAACCAAGGATCAGAACAAGGGCAGGCACGGCCACAAAGCCTCCTCCCACGCCCATAAGTCCGCTGAGAGCCCCAACTGCGACTCCGATGACGGTCACGAGAAGATAACGCATCGCGCCGATAGTCATGCGCTCGCCTCCGGCTTAGTTTCTTGCCCGCACAGTATAGCACAGCGCACATTTCATGCGTGCGAGCTGCGCAGGCTGAACGCGCCATAGTCCGCCAGGCGGTGTGGCGGACGACGGCGCGAGGATTGAGGTGGGGGCGACTTCGCCACCCATGTTGGCCGCCCCCCCGCCTCAGTTCCTCCCCATCGGGCTTACCATTACCCACATCGTGCTGGTCACGGTATGACAGCGCTGAGTTCCTTGCTGCGGAGGCGGAAGCTCCTGTTTGCGTTGGCGGCCGCATTGCCTATCCGCCAGCCGGCGGACGGCCATGCGCGCCTCGCGCTCGGGGCTGCGGAGGCCTACCCGGGGGGCCTGCATGGGGTTGTTGGCCATGTGGAGTGCGGGAGCCCTGGCCCCTGGCCCGCCAGACCACAGGCGGGCTCGGGCAGGCGGGCGGGCTTGCTCCCGCTTTCACCCACCGGCGGCGGGTAAAAAGCGGCGGCGACTCGTGCTTCGTAGCGTAGCAGCCACGCTACTACGCAGAGTAGCAGCCGCCGCAGTCCAAAGGGGCACCCGCCAGGCGTGGGGACCTGCAAAACGACGGCCACCCCCGGCGAAAATGGGGTCTGCCACGACATGTGGGTAATGGTGAGATCGAGGGGGAGGAGACCTGGCGCCCTCGCTGGCCTGCGCAGTTATGAGACGTCCTCCTTGCCTGCGCCCTCACCGTGGGCAAGCCAAGAGCGACGCGCTTACCATAAGACGCTTTGCGCTTGGCAGGCGGATCAACCTGGGGGTTGATTCGCTGCCTGCTGTCCATCTTGACAGGCCCAAGGTAAGGTGCTATCATATGGATAGTTCCCGGGCGGCTGCCCGCGAAAGCCATCGGGGGCAAATTCAGGCACTGAGAAGGGGAAAAGAGAGAGTTGAAAGCACTAACAATTATACTGGGCCTCATATTTCTGGCGGCGGGTATTGTGCTTATCTGGGTGTGGCGCGGTCCCGTGCTGTGGTTTGTGAAGGGCGGTGTGGCCATCGCGCTTGTATTCGCTGGTCTCGGAGCCCTGATAATAGGCATCAGCGAGATCAAGAGCGCCGCCGAGGAGAAGCGCTTGGCTGCCGAAGTTTCTCCCGCCGCAAGTTCCGGCCAGCAGCCGGAGCCGAAAGCCGAAGGCGAGAAGACCGGAAGCTGAGGCTGACGCTCAGCTTCGGGTCTTGAGGATCCGAACAAAAAGGGCCACTTCGCAACTCGCGGAGCGGCCCCGAACCTTTTCGGTCTCGTATCTCAGTTTTCGCCCGTTTCCCCTTGGGCGCCGGCGACCTTCTCCTTAGCTATCCTCACCAGGTCCTCAAAAGCCCCCATGTCGTTTACAGCCATGTCGGCCAGCGACTTGCGGTTTATCTCGAGGCCCGCTTTCTTCAAACCCTCGGTCAGACGGCTGTAAGTGATGCCGCTGCTCCTGGCGGCGGCATTTATGCGAGTCACCCAGAGTCTTCTGAAATCGCGCTTTCGGACTCGCCGATCCCTGTAAGCATAATGCCTCGCCTTGAGCAAAGCCTCATTGGCTCGCCTGAAATGCCGGTGGCGAGCTCCCCAGAAGCCTTTCGCTTCCTTCAGAACCTTCGCGTGACGGCGGCGAGCCGTCGTTGCTCTCTTCACGCGGGCCATGGTTACACCTGTAGCGCGCGCCTGATTTTCTTAGCCTCTCCCGCCGGCAGCACACCAGGCGTCTGTAGGCGCCGTTTCCTCGCAGGCGACTTGCGCGTCAGCAGATGGCTTCTGCCGGCGCTGCGATATACGATCTTGCCTGTGCCGGAAACCTTGAACCTCTTCGCGGCTGATTTTCTCGTCTTCGGTTTTCCCATCTCATGCCCCGGCTGCCCTCGGCGTGATCCTGAATCTGCCAGAGGGCTTGGCGAATCGAACGGGTCAGCTCGACTTGGGCGCGAGAACCATGGACATCATTCTGCCTTCCATAGCCGGCCCTCGCTCCATGGAGGCTATCTCGGCCATGGCTTCGGCGAGGCGCACGAGCACGCGGTGCCCAAGCTCCGGATGGCTGAGCTGATGCCCCCTGAAAAGAACATTCACCTTCACCTTATCCCCCCCGCTCAGCAGGCGCTTGAGCGTGTTCACTTTCACCTGCAGGTCGTGCTCATCTATCAGAGGACGCAGCCGCAAGAGCTTCATCTCCCCGCCGCGGGTTTTCTTCCTCGTCTGCCGATCCCGTTTTTGCTGCTCATACCTATACTTGCCGTAATCCATCAAGCGGCACACGGGGGGATTTGCCATCGGCGCGACCTCTATCAGGTCGAGCCCTTTCTGCCGCGCCTGCTCCAGGGCTTGGGCAAAGGGGAGAATGCCAAGCTGCGCGCCGTTCTCATCAATGACGCGCACCTCGCGCGCGCGAATCCGCTCGTTTACTCTATGCTCCTTCAACACCTCCCGTCTTATTTCGGCGCTCTCCCTTTTTTCAGATGCAGGAAGTATACCGGCCAGGCTGCAAGGTGTCAATCGGTTTTTCTGGCCCCACGGGGGAGAGGGAAGAGCGCCGGCCAGTGCGACGCGGGGGGGAGTCGTGCAGGCTCGGCGGCACACCGGGCTGACCATCGCAGTCAGGAGACGGGCTGTCGTCGGGCCGAGCGAAACCGAGAACCGGCGAAGCGGGGCGGCCCTGGTCGGAGAGGGGTCAGTTCGCTGTGCGACGGCCAGGGGAGAACCTCGATGCCGCACAGGATGTGGTGCTCCCCGCACAGTTTCGCGACGGCTGTCAGTCGCGGCTTGAGCGGCCCAACTGCATGACATCCGCCCGCAGCTTCTCGAGGAATTCTGCGGTTGGCATGGGGCCCAGATCGCCCTTCCCCCGCTGCCTCACCGATACAGCGCCGCTCTTCAGCTCGCGGTCGCCGACCACGAGCACATATGGAACTTTTTGCAGTTCCGCCTCGCGCACCTTGTAGCTCGTGGTCTCATTTCTGAGGTCGGCCTGCGCTCTGAAACCCGCTTCCGCCAAGGCGGATTCGACCGAGCGGGCGTAATCGTGGTGCCTGTCTGTTATCGGGATAATCACCGCCTGAACCGGAGCGAGCCAGGCAGGAAACGCACCGGCGTAGTGCTCTATTAGCGCGCCCATGAACCGCTCCATCGAGCCTAACAGCGCGCGGTGAATCATGAACGGGGTGTGCCCTTTCCCGTCTGACCCAATATACTCCATGGCGAACCTGCTCGGCAGGTTGAAGTCAAACTGGATGGTTGGCCCCTGCCCCAATTTGCCCGGTATGTCCTTCAGTTTTATGTCAATCTTCGGCCCATAGAATACTGCCTCTCCCGGCGCGCGGCGGTATTCCACCTTCAGGTTCTTCAGCGCATCTTCCAGGCAGCGCTCCGCCATAGCCCAGTTCTCATCGGAGCCCATGTATTTCCCGCGCTCCTCGTCCGCCCTGACGCTCAGGTCAACCTGCAAGTCCTCGTAGCCGAAGGCTCGCATCATGAAAAGCGCGAAATCGAGGGCTGCCCTCGCTTCGTCGCCGACTTGCTCCGGCGTGCAAATGATGTGCGCGTCGTCCTGCGTGAAGCCGCGCACCCGCAGCAGCCCATGCAAAACGCCCGAACGCTCGTAGCGATATACGGTCCCGAGTTCGCAATACCGGACCGGAAGATCCCTGTAGCTGCGGGGCCGCGACTTGTAAATCAGCATGTGAAATGGGCAGTTCATGGGCTTGATGCGGTATTCCTCATCCTCGATCATCATCGGCCCATACATTCCCTCGGCGTAGAAATCGAGGTGCCCGCTTATCTCCCAAAGCCTGCGGTGCGCGATGTGGGGCGAGAAAACGAACTGATACCCGCGCTTCAGATGCTCCTTGCGCCAGAAATCCTCGATCAGGCAGCGCACGAGCGCGCCTTTCGGGTGCCACAGAGCGAGGCCGCCGCCAATAGTCTCGGGCAGGCTGAACAGGTCGAGTTCGCGGCCGAGCTTTCGATGGTCCCTCTTGGCTGCTTCCTCTAACTTGCGCAGGTGGTCTGCAAGCTGCTCTTCTGTGGGGAAGGAAATGCCGTAGATGCGCTGGAGCATTGGCCTTCGCTCGTCGCCTCTCCAATATGCCCCTGCGACGCTGAGCAGCTTGAAATGCTCAATGCGCCCCGTGCTCGGGACATGCGGCCCGCGGCAAAGGTCTATGAAATCGCCCTGCCTGTAGAGCGACACGGTCTCGTCGGGTATCTCCTCCAGAATCTCGACCTTGTATTTTTCCCCCATGTCCTGGAAGAGCTCCACGGCCTCGGAGCGGCTCATTTCCAGCCTTTCGACCTTCAGGTCCTGGGCCGCAAGCTCGCGCATTCGCTCCTCGATGGAGCGCACATGGTCTGGCGTGAATGGCTCCGGCCGGTCGAAGTCGTAGTAGAAGCCATCGGTTATGGCTGGACCGATGGTATAGCGAGCCTCCGGATGCAACTGCTTTACGGCCTGCGCCATCAGATGCGAGGCGCTGTGCCAATAGATCTCTCGCCCTAACTCGTCGTCAAAAAAGAGAAGCTCCAGTTGGGAAGGCTCGGGTATCGGGGCGGTGAGGTCAAAGAGCTGCTCGCCTGCCTTGACGGCCAGAGCGTTGTGGGCGAGGTCGGGATACTTGTGCTCGAGGAGTTCCAGTATTGTTCCGGCTGCCTCGCGGTCGCCCTCAGAAACGGATATGAGTTGGCTCACCTTGTCATCCGTCGTTGAGATTCGCTCAATACGCTCTCGACTTCAAGCACAGAGCCTTCGCATGATTCCGGCAGGGGCGCACGGCCGTGCGCCCCTACATTCTCCTATTCTACGGTCGCCGCCGACATGCATCTGTCATCGAACTGCGCGACATTTGGTGAGCCAATCCGAAATGACCGGGGGCCACCACAAGCCGGTTCGAGCGACCGGGTCCAAACCCCTTTGTGACGAGGCGCTCCGAGACCCCGGAGCGCCGCCAATGATCAGAATCTCGTTTGAGCCGGGTCGCTCCAACAGAGGCCAGAAGCGATTCAAATGGTGGGCCGTAGAGGAATCGCACCTCTGACCTCCTGCGTGTCAAGCAGGTGTTCTCCTACTGAACTAACGGCCCAGCCCGCGAAGGATTATAGCCAGGACGAGCGGAGCTGTAAAGTCCGGCAAGGACAGAAATATAGGGACAGGCTATGTATTTCAGGTGAATTCGGGGGCGGGTTGTTTATTTGAGGGCGAGAAATAAGTAACCTGTCCCCTTATCTCCGTTAGGTATTATGATCCCTGGCTGGGCAGGCCGCGCCGGAGGCGCGCAAGGCTCGCACTGACAAGGCAGCCTACTTGGGCGGGAGGGCGAGCACAAATTCCGCCTGGGTATCAGGGTCGTCCAAAGCAAGGGTGGCGGGATGGGTGAGTTCGATTGGACCTGCCGGCCCTCTTGAGCGGAAGATCAGAGCGAAGCGATAGATGAAACCCGGAGGCACGATGACCGGCACTTCCGCTGCCGCCTCGAGAGTGTAGCCGACTATTCTGCGTTCCCCGGCCTGAGCAAATACGGGCCGAACCACAACCGCAGCGCGCGTCGTCTCCTTATCGCGCAAAGCGACCGAGTGGTGACCGGGCCGCAGACCTATAAGCACACGAGCTTTTCCTGCAACCAGTTCAATTGAGTCGTCGCCCACAAAGGAAGTCAATGTGCTTCCCTGCCTCTCCTCGTCAATGATGCGGCCAGCCATATATATGTGATTGTCGTCCCACATCAGCCAGACTGTGGCCTTGACTTTGGAGGGCGCAGGCGAATAGGGCGATGTCTCAAGCTCTATGGGGACTGCCCCTTGCCAGTCCTCGATTCTCGCGTCAATGGCGATGGGCATCTTTCGCTTTCTCAGCTCATACCTGGGAATCGGCTGCTTGAATGAGACGAGCGCCTTGGCGCGAGCCGCTGCCACATAGAAGGACTCCGCTTCACCATCCATCGCGCGTTTGCCCCCCGGCAGGACACATCCGATGACAAAAGGAAAGGCCGCCGCCTGCTGGAGCTGCTTCGCCCATTCCGCGGGCGCCAGCAGCAGAAGCGTTGGCTTGCCAGCGTCTCGATATAGCTGGGCGGGTAGAACTGGCAGCCGCTCCGCTTCGTGCGGCTGAACGCAAAAGGCGTCAACCGCGTCTGCGATCGCCGAGATGGCCTCCCTGGAAACCCAGCCAGGGAAGGGAGGAGAGAATATGAGGTGGTTGGGGTCGTAGCGCCGCACGGCATTGCAGCACACGTCGGCGTATCTCGCAATTACTGCTCTCGAAATGGCAGCCAGGTCCGCTGCTCGTTCGGGCATGTCGCCGCCGCTTTCGAAATTCCAGTCGGTTTTTTCGAGCAGCTCCTGCCATGAAGAGACGGTCAGCCGCCAGGAGGCGGCGACAGACCGAACATCGTCTGCGTGCCTCTGCCTGAGAATCTCTACAATGGCGCTTTTCCCGGGGTCGTTCGCCGACAGCTTCAGGAAATCCATCGCGAGGCCGCAGCCTGAGCCGCTTGTTCCACCCCAGGCCACAGAATCATCGAGGATATATCCGACAATGAAGGGATCGAAGCGCCGAGCTGCGCAATCTTGCCTGGCTGCCCGGTCAACAGCTCGCTCGAAGGCAGGCGAAAAAAGATCCGGAAACCCTGGGGCGGCCTCTCGCGCATCCGACAGAGCTTGCGCGCTTAACCCGAGGCGCAATATGCAGGGGAACTCGGCCTCCCCCTCTCGCCGCACAACACAGTTAGGGCCTCCCGCGACTGCCGACGGTTGCGTCGGTGCGCCTTCCGCCCCTCGGTTCTCTTCCATCCCCAGGACCAGGAAAGCGTTGCCCTCGGGATCGACAAGCCAGAACCTGCTCCGTATGATATCGGTGTGAAAATAGCCTGTCTTCTTGCCCCAGAGGCGCTTCCAGCCGCCGAGCGAGTCGAAATCAGATGGAGAGCCAAAAGCGGCGTGACAGCAGCCGAGGACCGCTGACAGCGACGCGACCAATGCGAAAACCCGCCTCACCCTCCAGCCTCCTGCGCTTGGGGCCTTTCTGCGATATTCTTCCTCACGGGGAAGCGCGGCGCGCAATAACATTCGAACAAGCGCTGGCACACCGCCCGGACACGGAGCCGGAGCCCAACCACCCATCTACCTCGGGACGAAGGGCCAAAAAGCGCGCACGAAGGGAATGACGGCTCGCTCGAAGATCGCGGCCATCCACGACTAAGCATCAGAAAGGACATTCGTCGCGTCCGGAGGGGGTTGTCCCGAGGCGGCTCAAAAGCGAACGCGGCAGATGCCAGCCGCCTTTGACAGGCTGCTGCTTCTTTTGGTATGGTTAGGGAGCTGCCAATAGTGAGCCCCGCTGCGCCGGAGAGCACTTTTTTCATCATCCACACTTCCGACCTGCACAACAGGCTGAGAGATACGGGGAGCCAGGTCATTGACACCCTCAGGAGGCAGCACCCCGGGTGTCTCCTCCTGGACTCTGGCGACGCAATAGGCGCAGGAAATCTCACATACAGAGTGCGAGGCGAGCCCATACTGCGCCTCATGGCGCGCCTCGGCTATCAGGCCATGACGATGGGAAACAGGGAATCCCACCCGAACGCTGTCATACTGAATCACAAGCTCAGAGACGCCTCGTTCCCGATTCTGGCTGCTAACCTTCAGCCGCGGCGAGGCAAATCCCTTCCGCCGAAGGTGCGCAGTCATATCGAGGTCGAGGTGGCGGCGGCAAGCGGCCCGGGAGGCAAAAGCGTCGGCGTTTGCATTATCGGCCTGGCCCCACAGATGACGAAGCCCGATTCATGGTGGCGCCGCGCGACGGACTTCGTCTATGACGATCCTCTGGAGTGCGCCGCCGGACTCGTGCGCAAGCTCAGAGGGACCAACGATGTCATGATTCTTCTCACTCACCTGGGCCTCGAGGCGGACAGAGCGCTGGCAGAGTTGGACGGCGTTGACCTCATACTCGGGGGACACGACCACAAGCCGCTGTTCCCTCCTGCGAAAATGGGCAGCGCCTATGTTGCCCATCCCGAGCCTTTTGCCCGCTCCGTCGGCCTGGTCGAGGTTCACATACATGAAGATAGGCGGGTGTCTGCGACGGGGAGGCTGGTTTCCCTGGAGAGTAACAAGACCGCGCTGAGGATTCGATAACCGTGCGCGGGAGATGTGGGACAGGCGCCTCTGCTTCGCGAGCCTGCGCAGCGCTTCGCAGAGCAGGCCCCGCCTGTTCTGCCAGCCCAAGGGGCTGGCCCACAGCCGAGCCGGCCGTGCCACACCTGATGCCAGCCAGAAGGGTTTTCAGGATAGGTCCCAAGGGCGTGTGTGAGAACGTGGGGTTCCCGTCCGGCACAAGGCCGGACGCTACAGGTGGATGCGATAATGTAGCGTCCGACCGTGCGTCGGACGCTGGCGGGCCCGGGACAGGCCGCCTCGAGGCCCTTCCGTTCAGCATATCTTGCCAACCTCAGTGAGCATAACCCAAGAAGAGCCTTTTCACACACCCTCTAAGGAGAAGAGCTGATGAAGAAGGGCAGTGCCGCCCGGCTGTTGTGGCAGATTCTTCTTGCTCTCTGGATTTTCTCCGTGGCAGCCCTTCATTACTGGCTAATTGTGCGGCGACTCCTGAGCCCTTCCTGATGGCCTGGGAGCGAAGAATATGACGGCCATCGCCTGGTTTGCTCTCATATTTCTCGCCTGTGTCGGCGCAGGGCAGCAGATATGCCTGCTGCTTGGCATGAAGAAGGCTGACCTCACGCACCGCTTCCTTTTCTCCTCTGCTTTCGGGCTGGGATTTCTTGCTTATGCAACTCTGGCGCTTGGCCTGGCAGGCGCACTCACGCGCACCGCCCTCATGGTCTTGATAATCGCGCTGCTCTTGGTGGGGGGCCCTCAACTCGTGCGCTTCGGCAGGGAACTGGGGAACAGATTAAAGGCCGCCGCGAGCACGACAGTGGGACCTTGGCAGAGCGCGACCGGGGCCTTCTTCGCATTAGTCGGTTTCTTCACTCTCATAGGGGCGCTCGCGCCATCCACCTCCAATGATTGGGACGGACTCTCTTACCATCTGGCGGCAGCGAAAATCTACATAACGCAGGGCAGGATCAGGCCCATCTGGTGGATGAGCCACTCGAATTTCCCCTTCACCTGGGAGATGCTCTATACCCTGGGCCTCGCCTTGCACGGGCAGGCCCTTGCAAAACTCTTCCACTGGCTGGCAGGGGTGCTGACGGCAGGGTGCGTTTACGCTTTGGCCACGGCCGTTTTCTCGAAGCGCGCCGGGACGATGGCGGCTTTCTGCTTTGCGGCCGTTCCGCTCGTTCTATGGGAAGGGACCAGTGCCTCCAATGATCTCGCGGGCGCTCTGTTCACGGCTCTGGCTCTTCTGGCCTGGCTGCGATGGAGAAATGAAGGTGAATGGGGCTGGCTGGCGGGAAGCGCAGTCTCTTGCGGTTTTGCCCTTGGATGCAAGATGACCGCAGGGGCGCTCTGGCTTTTTCTGGCCATTTCCACCGCCGTGGCGTGCAGCAGGATGAAGCGTCCTGGGCGAGAATTGCTTGGCTTTCTGCTAATCTCTGCGGCGGTCGCGTGCCCGTGGTATTTGAAGAGCTACATCTGGACCGGAAACCCCGTCTATCCTTTCTTCTATAACCTGTTCGGGGGCGCTTACTGGAGCCGGCAGGCGGCAGCAGAATACAGGCAAGAACAGTTGGGCTTCGGAATGGGGCGTTCGCTCTGGGCGTTTCTCGGGGCGCCCTTCAACCTGACATTCTCTGGCGACTGGTTTTCTAACAGGCCCGGTCAGCCCTTCACTGTGACGACGCAGTCAATAGGGCCGCTCTTCCTGGCCCTCATTCCCGGCCTCTTTTTCGCGCGGCCTCTGCGCCGTGAGGCGCGATGGCTGTTAGGATTTGCTGCTTTTTTCATGCTCTCCTGGTTTTTTCTCACCCAGCACGTGCGTTACGCTCTGCCGGTTCTTCCCGTTCTCGCGGCCCTTGCCGGAGGAGGAGCTGACGCTGCGCCGGGCCTTGCGAAAAGCGCGGCAAGGGCCGTGTGCGCCTTCGTGGGCTTCTTTGCCTTGTGCTTGCTGCTGCTCCTGGCGTGGCCTGGCCTGCGAGCAGCGCTGTGCCTTGAATCCGAGGATGAATACCTGCGGCGCAACCTCGACTACTACCCGACAGTCGAGATGGTTAACTCGCTGCCGGCTGGAAGCAAGGTGCTTCTATATGGCGAGACGCGAGGCTTCTATTTCGATGTCCCATATATGTGGGGCAATCATCACCACGAGATATTCCGCTACGACAGAATGCGCGGCCCGGCGGACCTTGTGAAAGCCTACAGGAAGCAAGGCGTTACGCACCTCCTTATGACCAGGATCTTCGAAGCTGCCGTGCAAAGCGAGGACAAGCCGCTCGCAAGGCGTCTCAGGCAGGCCATCGAAGCAGAGATGGTGGTTCCGGCGCAAGGGGTAGAGAGGGCCGTTTTATATCGAGTCAGGCTCCCCCGGTTGTCAGGGCCAGGCCGCTTGAGCGGTCCGCGCCGCATACGAGAGTGAAGCAGCCTGAACACAAGAAAGCTGTCCCTGCTCGCGCCTCCCCTCTGCCTGCTCTCAGAGGGCCGCGGGCTGCGGTGGCTGTCGCTTGCGCACTATATCTGCTGCTGGGCATCTGGTACTCTCTGGCGATTCCATTTGGGCAGGCCCCAGACGAGTCGGCGCATCTTCCCTACGTGGCTTACCTGGCTGAGCAGAAGAAGCTGCCCGTGTTCCGCGGTGAGGAAGGCAGTTACGAGTTTCATCAGCCGCCCCTTTTCTACGCTGCGGCAGCGCTCGTCTATTCGGCCGCGCGACACCTCAGCGCGCATCTCCCGGTGAGGCTGCTGAATGTGGCTTTCGGCCTCGGCGTCATTGTTCTGACGTGGCTGCTGGTGAAAGAGATATTCCCCGGCAGGCCTTGGCTTGCGACGGGCAGCGCCGCTCTTGTAGCCCTTCTGCCCATGCATGTGGCATTGGCAGCCAGCGTCACGAACGATATTATGTCCGAGGCATTTTTCGCGGCCGTGCTGTGGATATGCGCGAGAGCGCTGCGGACAGGGTGGACGTGGGGTTCGGCGTTCTGGGCGGGCTTACTCACTGGGCTGGCAGTCCTGACAAAATCAATCTGCGTGGCTCTTTTGCCTGCGGTCTTATTCGCTCTCGGTCAGGGCCTTTACAGAGCGGGCCGGTTGAATTGGAAGCCGCTGTGCGCAAGAGCTGGGCTCGTTCTCATTGTTTTTCTCTCAGTCGCAGGCTGGTGGCTCTTGCGCAACCAGAGATTGTATGGGGATCCCGTCGCCATGAACATCTTCCTCAAGGCTTTCGAGAACAGGCCGAAGCCGGATTACTTCTTCAAGGGAGGGCTTGGCCTGAGCGGATACCTCGCTCTTGTGGCCGGTTGGACATTCGCGAGCTTCTGGGGCGTATTCGGCAACATGAAGATATTCATGCCCACCTGGCAGGTCTATTTTCCGTTGGGCGTTCTGTCGGCGGTCGCCGCTGCAGGCTTTTTTGTCTTTCTGCTGAGATGGAAGGCCTTGGAGGAGCACATCCGCGCCTCTTTCGTCCTCCTGTTCCTGGCCGCGCTTCTGCTGGTCGCCTTCTATCTTCGCTTCAACCTGACTTTCTTCCAGGCGCAGGCGCGCTACCTTTTTCCTCTCCTTCCCGCCGCTGCCATGTGGCTCACTTTGGGAATCTCATTGTGGCTGAAAAGGGTCTCGCCTCTCGGCGAGCTCCTGCTGCCCGCAGTGTGCGGAGTGCTGAGCGCGGTCGCATTGCCACTGTGGATACTTCCGCATTTGGCACATTATTGAGTCTCGCCTATTATGTTCAAAGGGAAACCGCGCACCCGTAAAGGGTGCGGCTACGTCGTTGGCCGCAGTTACGGGCTCCAATGTAGCCGCAGGCTTCACGCCTGCGCCCGAAAGCGTTCGGAGATATTACGCGATATTCAATAGGTGTAGAAAGATTCTGATGCGAAGGCCCTTGCTGCTGAGCGTCCTTGTCATGCTTGGAGTGTGGAGCTGCGCTCCTGTAGGCCCTCCGCCGGCAGAACAGCGCAAACTTGCCCTGAGACAAAAAGAAAGCCGGCCGAAAGAGAAGCAGCCGCTCAGCACGCTGCATGCAAAGCTGTCAGGGCTTCAGCTCGCCGACCCCCAGGGCCATCTCATCTGGGAGGGCCAGGCGCAAGAGATAGCATACGATGACCAGGATAAGACGGCTCGAGCCAGATCGGTGAGCATGGTCTTCAGCGAAGGCGGTGTTCCTGCGCTCGAGATGCAAGCAAGGGAAGCTGAGCTGCAAACGGAAGAGAAGGTAGCCCGGCTGCGCGGCGATGTGCAAGGAGTTTCTCGGATAAACAGAAGCTCTTTCAGGGCCGACGAGATAGAATGGCGCTGGAAGCAGAATAGGCTTATTGCGCGCGGCAATGTGCGCTTCCGGCAGGGCGATTCTTTGGCTACAGCGGACAGCCTCGAGGCAGACACCTCGCTGAAGGCGGTTTCGCTGCGCGGGCGACCAGTCAGGGTGAAGCTCGTCCTGCCTCCAGGCAAGAAACTCTGGTAGGAGAGGGGTATGAAAAAAACCATGCTGTTTGTCGCCTTTATGGCTCTCGCTTGCGGGGCGAGTTCCGACAGCGCGTCTGAAAAAAAGATGCGAACCATCAGTTTCTTCGCTCCCATCGTGAAGCGAAACCAGGCAGAGCAGCTGTGGGTTGCCACCGGAGGCGCCCGGCTGGTCACCAGCGAGGGGGAGGTGACTGCCAAGGAGGTGCAAGAAAAAGAGGCTCCGGATGGAAGCATCGAGTGGATCAAGGCGGTGGGCAATGTGCGGCTCAAGCTGACGGTGACAGACAAGAAGAATATCCAGAGGAAAATTGACGCAGAATGTGAGGAGGCCCTGTATGAGGCTTCAAGCAGAAAGCTCACCATGAAAGGGAAGGAGCCGGAAAAGGTGCGCGCGACCGTCGTGGAGCCCAACCTCCAGCGCACGACAACGGTGAAATGCTCCAGCGCCATTCTCAAGCTGGACACTGGCGACTACGATTTCATCGAGGTGCACATAGAAGTAACTCAACCTGAAAAAGAGGAGCAGCCCGCCAGCCCTCCGAAGGCGGGTGCGCCCAAGGGCCTGTCCTGACAATGTCCCTCACTGTCATTGCGAGCGAAGCAATGTCCGCAAATGCTGCGAGATTGCCACGCCCCGGCTCGTCTGGGCTCGCAATGACACGGCCGTCCCTCCTTCCGAGCGAAGGAGGACATCAGCGGTTTTTACGATGGGCTCTAAGGCGCAAAGTTAAGCGGGCTGCGGAAGCCAGGAAATGAGACTTGCTGCCGAGGGATTGGTGAAAATCTACGGCAAGAGGCGCGTCGTTGACGGCCTGGCGCTGGAGGTGGCCGAGAACGAAATCGTGGGCCTGCTGGGGCCCAACGGCGCAGGAAAGACAACTACCTTCTATATGATCCTCGGCGTCGTGCCCGCTGAGTCTGGAAGAATCTCCCTGAACGGCCAGAACATAACGAGCCTGCCCATGTATCGCCGCGCCCGGCTGGGCCTTGGTTATCTTCCGCAGGAACCCTCGGTTTTCAGGAAGCTGACAGTCGAGCAGAACCTGCGCCTGATCCTCGAGATGCGCAGCATCCCGCAACAGCGGCGTGAGACGCTGATCGAGCAAGCCCTGGCAGAGATGAGGGTTGACCGCTTGCGAAACAGCCTCGCGGTGGTTCTCTCGAGCGGTGAGCGGCGAAGGGTCGAGATAGCGCGAGCCCTCGTTTCGGATCCTTCCTTCTTGCTTCTCGACGAGCCCTTCACAGGGATTGACCCAATTGCAGTCACCGACCTCAAGCAGATACTCCTTCAACTGCGCGAGCGAGGCATAGGAATTCTGCTCACCGACCACAATGTTCGGGATGCACTCGCGGTTACAGATCGCAGCTATATTATCAGCGACGGCCGAATCCTCACGCACGGAGCTTCTTCCGACCTTCCGCGCGATCCCATAGCTCGCAAATTCTACCTGGGCGAGACCTGGCAGCCCTGAAATGAGAACTCTCGACCGATATGTTCTGCGAGAGCTGGCCTGGCCTTTTCTCTTCGGCGTCGGAGCCTTCGTGAGCGTATTCGTCGCCGGGAATCTGCTGCTCAGGCTCACAGACCTGATCCTCGCCCAAGGGCTCAGCCCATGGGAGGCCCTCGAGGTTCTGCTTTTCTGGCTGCCTGGCTACCTGGTGTTGACCTTCCCGATGTCCATGCTCCTGGCCACGCTCTTAGCTTTCGGCCGGCTCTCGGGCGAGAGCGAGACAGTGGCAATGCGCGCGGGAGGCATAAGCTTCCCGCGCATAATGGCGCCCGCTGCAGCCGCAGGGCTTCTGGTAAGCCTGCTGACAATTGCTTTCAACGAGGTGGTAGTGCCACGGTCGAGCCAGGCGGCAGCCAATGTGCTGACGAGCGCTTCGCGCCACCCGATGAGAAATGTCCGCACCGACATTCTCGTCCCGGAATACAGAGATGGTCGGCTCCGCAGCCTGCTCTACGCGGGGAAGCTGTATCCCGCCCTGGGCAAAATGGAAAATGTCACTTACATTCAATACGGCCCCCGCAGGCCGCGCGTTTATGTCTATGCCAGGCGCGCAGTATGGAAAGGGCGGCGATGGGTTTTCTACGGCGGCCGGGCTCTTTACGACGACCCTCGGCGGGGACTGTGGAGAATCGGCGAGGCGGGCTTCGAGGTCGGGCTTCGCTACGATCCCTTGCAGCTCGCCCGCCGCGAAAAAGACCCAGACGAGATGACCTGGCGAGAGCTGAGGGATGTCATACGGCACATGCAGTCGCAGCGCCTGCCGACGCAGGACCTTCTGGTGAGACTGCACCACAAGCTGTCCATTCCTTTCGCAAGCCTCGTGTTCGTGCTTATCGCAGCGCCGCTTGCGCTGCGGTCTCACAGAAGCGGATCGGCGTGGGGCTTTGGCCTGAGCCTTGCGATTATTCTGGTTTACTATCTGCTCTGGCACAGCCTGGCGGTCATCGGCGAGCGTGGAGCCCTCGCGCCTGTCGTCTGCGCCTGGGCGCCAAACATTGCGGGCGCTGCCCTTGGAGTCTGGCTTATAGCGAAGCTGGGAAGGTGAGGCCGACGAGCCTTTTGCGCTCCCGCGCCACGCGCTTGCAAGGCTCGATGTCATCTGGTTTCCGCATGCGAATCCCCGGCTGTATGCGGCGAGTCCGGGGTCCACGCAGCCGGGGGCGGCTGTGCCACATGGTTGCGCATTGCGGCGACGTTCCCCTGACGCAAGAATCTCATTAAGCAACAAAGTTGAAAGTGGCATCGGGCGGGGTTGAGAATGGCAACAAGACGCGAGGAAGCTTTGCTGACGAGAGAAGATATCAGGAACGGTCTCCGCGACCTGGGGCTGAAACAGGGTGACCATGTCGTCGTGCACAGCAGCCTCAGCAGCCTGGGATATCTGGAGGGAGGGGCGGACGCGGTCATAGACGCTCTCGAAGAGGCCGTAACTCCCGACGGCACTCTCGTCATGCCCACTTACAGCGGCGAGCTGATCTATTTCCTTGAAGCGCTTGCTCTGAAGCGCGGCATAAATGGCCAGGGTGGAACCGGGCGCGGCGTCGTCTTTGAGGGCAGCGCACGAGAGCTGTGGGAGGAGGTCAGGATCCTATCTGAGGAGGCGGGCATATCCTATCCCTTCAGGTCGCCAACTGCCCTGTGGGAGCGGTTCGTTCGAGAGGGGCCGCGCATGATGAAACCGAATGGATGGGACATCGAGATCGAAGGCTCGACGCTCACAGATTCCACGGATGTTAGGGTTGTCAGGCAGGCGCCGCCCCTTCAAGCCGAAGAAGTCAAGCCCTGGAGAATGCCCGTATGGACAGGCGTCATCCCTGAAGCCTTCTGGCGCCGCCCGGAGGCGATAAGGAGCCACCAGTACTCGGGCTCGTTCACCGCCCGGGGCAAGCTGGCCGAGAGAATTGTTGAAGGCCACGACAACAGGCCCGGCGCAAAGCTTGAGGATCACCCGCTCTACAAGATGAAGGAGGCAGGTGGGAAGATACTGCTTCTTGGCGTTGACCACCGCGTCAACTCGACCATCCACGTGGCTGAATGGATCGCGGTTCGGGACTGCGGGATGAGTCTGCCGGAGTCCTGGAACGAATTTCTCGGAGACTTTCAGGAGGTGGATCGGCCGCTGGACGAAAGAGGAGCCCAGACGAAGGGAAAAGTCGGCAGCGCGGACGCTCGCCTCGCAGACACGCGAATGCTCTTTGAAGCGGTGGCCAAGCGGCTCAGAGAGAAGATCGCGCGAGAATTGTGTCGCGGCTGAAGGGGACGATCCGACACAACCCCTGACGGAAACCTGCGTCATCGCGGATGTCAGCCTGGTGGGGGCGCGGTCCGCCGGCTGGCGGATGCCCCTACGGAGACTTTCGGAAGATCAGAATATACTCGTGCGCCTTGTTGACCCTGAAGACATAGGGATAGCCCAGGGGGCGGAAGTTGCTGTATTCCTGCCGACGATCCCAGATTATTATGTCCTCGTGGAGGAACCCGATTCTGCTCATCCTTTCGGCGAGGTCCGAGTGAAACGGATAGAACCTGCCCGCTTTTCGCAAATCCATAATGACAGCGCAGCAGAAGCGGCCTGGCCGCAGACATTGGAAGACGAGGCCGAAAATCTCCTCGAGCGCATCGAGGAACTTGCCGTAGTCCTCGATTGACGATAGATCGCGCGCGGTCGCATTCTCTCCGGCGGCGCCAGATGGCGCGTCCACCGAGTAGCTGCGGACGGGCTTCCTGTCCGCGCTTCTTCGCCGCGCGAGCACATTCCAGTAAGGCGGCGATGTCACCACGAGGTCAACAGAATCTGGCTGCACATAATCGAGCAGCCGGCGAGCGTCGGTATGATGAAGCTTCCAGGTTCCCATCGGCGTGCCGGTGGCGGGTCGGCCCTGCGCTGGAAGCAGATGCTCGAGTTCGTGGGCGCACAGTCGGGCTTGCCCGCCGGCTGTGTGGCGGGTAAGCCTGCGGCGGGCTGTCTCCACATACTCGCTGGAAATATCGAGACCTACAGCTTCGAGCCCTCTGCTGACGGCGGCGATGAGCGTGGAGCCCATGCCCGCAAATGGGTCCAGAACTCTCCTGTCCTGCGGGCCGCAAAGGCAATCAATAAGCCTGCCAGGCAGTTCTGCCGGGAAAAGAGCGGGGTGGCGGAGCGCCCTCTCCTCGGGCGTCTTCTTTATGTCGCTCCAGACGCTGACGGAAAAATGAGTCCAGGTCCGGCCGTCCAGCAGATTGGCTCGCCTTGCTCCCGATTCTGCACGGGCGCGCTTGGGGCGGCGAATGGCGCCGCTGCTCATCCTCCCTGTCTCCTTGCTTGTATCAGAGCGCGATAGACTTGCCTCCATGGGATGCAATGCTCTGCCGCCGATTTCTGCGCTGCCTCCCGCGACGGAACGCCAGCTTCCACCAACTCCTCTGCGCGCGCAATGGCCTCCGCAGACGCTTCCCTTCTCTCCGGCTCCTTCCCCTCCACTATGATGGTCGTCTCGCCCGGAGGTTTGTTCGCCCGAACATGCTCGAGCAGCCCCCAGATTTTCCCGCGGCGAACCTCCTCGAACTTCTTCGTCATCTCCCTCACCAGAACGGCCTCCCTATCGCCCAGCGCGTGAAGTGCATCCTCAAGGGCATCGGCCAAGCGATGAGGAGTCTCAAAGAACACGATGGCCTCGGCTCGGCCCGCGCACGATTCGAAGGCTGCCCTGCGGTGCGACCGCTGCCGGGGAAGAAAGCCCAGGAATGTGAAAGACGGAGACCGCAGGCCTGAAACAGCCAGCGCGGCGGCAAGGGCCGAGGGCCCGGGAACCGCAATGACCGGCAGCTCTTCCTGTGCGCAGGCGCGAACTATTTCTGCCCCGGGGTCTGATATGCCTGGCGTGCCTGCGTCCGAAACAACCGCGACCTTTCCTCCCGACCGCACTATCTCCACGATCTCGCGCCTGCGCTGAGGCGGACTGTGGGCATGGAAACTCGTGAGCCGCGTCCTGATGCCGTAGTGAGCCAGAAGCTTCCTCGTGACGCGGGTGTCCTCGGCTGCGATAACATCCGCTTCTTTGAGAACGCGCAGCGCGCGCAGAGTCATGTCCTCGAGATTACCTATGGGGGTAGCGACGAGGTAAAGACCAGGCGCGAGTGAAACTTTTTCGTTCTTGGCTACTTTTGGCACACTCGCTGCCTTGCAGAGCTACTGGTAGGGGCACGGCATGCCGCGCCCCTACGGTTCGGTCCTCTTCGCTGCGAGCAGCTTTTTCGCTCTTTCGAGCTGCTCGCGCAGGCTTTGCGGCGAAGTGCCGGCGTGGGAGGCTTTAGACGCGACAGAGAACCGAGCGCTCATGCGCTCAAGCAAGTCATCTTCGATAAGCGGCGAAAACTCCTTCCACTGATCGAGGGTCAGGTCTCGCATCGAAAGCGCTTTGCTCTCGCAGTGACTCACGATTTTGCCCACGAGCTCGTGAGCTTCCCGGAAGGGAAGGCCTTTCTCAGCGAGATAATCGGCCGCATCCGTCGAGAGGAGAAGCGGATCCTCGCAGGCCTGAGCAATTCTTTCCCTCACGAACTCGGCGCTTCTCAGCATCTTCGCAGACACCTGCAAGGAAGCAGCCAGCGTATCGGCGGCGTCGAACAGCGCTTCCTTGTCCTCTTGCAGGTCTCTGTTGTATGTGAGGGGCAGCCCCTTCAGGACTGTGAGCATGCCAATCAGGTCGCCATACACTCGCCCGGTTTTGCCTCTTACAAGCTCAGCGACATCCGGGTTTCTCTTGTGCGGCATAATGCTGCTTCCCGTGCACCATTCCTCCGACAGGCGCAGGAACCCAAACTCCTGGCTCGACCAGAGCACGATCTCCTCGCCCAGCCTCGAAAGATGGGCCATTGCCAGAGCGGCGAAGGACAGGAACTCGACAACGAAATCGCGGTCGGATACGGCGTCCATGCTGTTATCGCACAGGCGCGAGAATCCCAGCTCTTCCGCCACAATCTGCGGATTTATCGGAAAAGCTGTTCCCGCCAGCGCCGCTGCTCCAAGCGGCAGCGCATCGGCCCGCGAAATGCAGTCGCGCAGGCGCTCATAGTCGCGCTCGAGCATCCAGAAATATGCCAGCAGATGATGGCTCAAGAGGACGGGCTGCGCTCGCTGAAGGTGAGTGTATCCTGGCAGGATGGCGTCGAAGTTGCGCCCGGCCTGTTCCAGCAGAGCGTCCTGGAGCTGCGCGATAAGCTCCTGGACCTGCGATGCCTCGTCTTTCAGATACAGCCGCATATCAGTCGCCACCTGATCGTTGCGGCTTCGCGCCGTATGCAGCTTGCCAGCCAGGGCCCCTATTCTCTCCGACAGCAGGCGCTCTATCTCGGTGTGTATGTCCTCGGAGGTTGGGTCGAAAGCCGCTCGCCCCTCTTCCAGGTCCTGCCTCACCAGCTCGAGCCCCTTGACTATCTGCTCGGCCTCTTCTTGCGCAACGATGCCGCATCGCCCGAGCATCCGAGCGTGAGCTATGCTCGCCCGCAAATCGTAGGGCCACAGACGCTGGTCAAAGGGAAGCGAGCATGAAAAAGCTCTCGCCAGCGCATTCGGCTCTTGCTCGAATCGTCCGCCCCAAAGTCTCATGCTGCGCTCTACTTCTTCACGCCTTTTGGCCCCTGTTTCCTGGCCGCCATGCGCGAAGACAAACCATATATCTGGATAAAACCGACGGAGGCGCTGGGGTCGAAGCGGTCGCGCTCCTCATAGGTAGCCATGTCCATTTCATATAGAGAGAGCTCTGACTGCCTGCCGACGGCCCGGCACGATCCCTTGTGCAAGCACACCCGCACCTTCCCAGACACCGCCTCCTGGCTGCGTTCGATGAAGCCCTCCAGGCTGTAGCGAAGAGGACCATACCAGAGGCCATTGTAGATCAGGTTGGCATAAACAACCTCGATCTTCTGCTTCTCATGTGTCAGGTCTCGCTCCAGCGTCAAGCTCTCCAGATCGCGGTGGGCGGCGAGAAGAATGGTGGCGGCGGGGCATTCATATACCTCGCGCGACTTGAACCCCACCAGCCTGTTCTCCACGAGGTCTATCCGGCCTACTCCATGCTCCCCGCCGAGAGCATTCAGGCGGGCTATCAATTGCGCCCCGGAGAGCTTCGCCCCATCCAGGGCAAGCGGCGCTCCCCTCTCGAACTCAATCTCCAGATATAGGGGCTGGTCGGGAGCGTCGCGAATAGCGCGGGTCCATTCGAAGACGTGCTCTGGAGGCTCCCGCCACGGCTCCTCCAGCTCGCCGCACTCGACGCTTCTGCCCCAAAGGTTCACATCAATGCTGTAAGGACGGTCTGCGTCTGCCGGCACGGGTATGCGCCGCTTCTCGGCGTACTTTATCGCCTCGGCCCGGGTCATCTTTCGCTCCCGAAAGGGAACAAGCACTTGCAAGTCAGGGTAGAGGATATTGAAGGCGAGGTCGAAACGAACCTGGTCGTTGCCCTTTCCCGTCGAGCCGTGGGCCACATACTCTGCGCCTTCGCGCACTGCAACCTCGCCAACCACCTTCGCAATGAGAGGCCTCGCCAGAGAAGTGGAAACCGGATAGCGGCCCTCGTAGAGAGCGTTGGCCTGGAGAGCCTGGAAAACGAAGTCGCGCGCAAACTCCTCCTTGGCATCAACGACGAACGAGGCGACCGCTCCCAGGTCGAGCGCCTTCTTTCGAATCGCCTCGCGGTCTTTCTCCTCTCCGAGGTCAACATTCACAGCGACGACATCCAGGCCTTTCTCTTCTCTCAGCAGCGTCACCGCTATGGATGTGTCCAGGCCTCCAGAATACGCCAGAGCAACTTTCGTCATCTCTTCCTCCGCGAGAAATGTAGCCGCCCCGAAGCTCGGGGCGCTGTAAACGCGCCCATGAAGGGCCCGTCTGCAGCGTCCGCAAAATTCACCGAGACATAGTATAGAGGTTTTTCAGAGATCTTACGCAAGCAGCGCCAGAAGCGCCTTCTGAACATGAAGGCGGTTCTCAGCCTGGTCGAGAACGGCCGACTGCGGCCCCTCAAGAACCTCTTTCGTTATCTCCTCCCCCCTGTGGGCGGGAAGACAGTGCAAGACTATGGCGTCCTTCTTCGCTTGCGCCAAGAGCTTTTCATTCACCTGGTAAGGAGGGAACACGCGAAGCCTCTCCTCCCGTTCGGCCTCGAGTCCCATGCTCGCCCAGACATCGGTATAGACCACATCGGCTCCGCGAACGGCGGCCGCCGGGTCCGAGGTTACCTCCAGTTTGGCGCCCGCAGCCTCCGCAGCGCTTCGAGCCTGCTCGCATACAGACTTCTCGGGCTCATATCCAGGAGGGGTCGCCGCGGCCATGTCCACACCCACCCTGGGGCACAGAAGCATGAGCGAATGACAGGTATTGCATCCATCGCCCACATAGGCCAGCTTCAAACCCCTCAGGCGGTGCTTCTTCTCTCTGACCGTGAAGAGGTCCGCCAGCGCCTGACACGGATGCTCGAGATCGCTGAGCGCGTTTATGACGGGCGCGGAGCAGTTGTCGGCAAGCTCGTTCAGAACCGAATGATGGTTAACGCGGGCCACCACGGCGGCCACCCATCGCTCCAGATTTCTCGCCACGTCGGCCACAGGTTCGCGCACGCCCATCTGTATGTCCTGCCAAGCCAGGTAGATCGGATGGCCGCCGAGCTGAAACACGGCGGTCTCGAATGTAACGCGAGTTCGCAGCGAAGGCTTCTCGAAGATGAGAGCGACGGATTTGCCCTCGAGGTTCTTGGTATTGGCTTCGCCTGCCTTCATGTCGCGGGCGAGATCGAACAGCATCAGCACCTCGACAGGCGCGAGATCGGCGGCGGATATCAAGTCTCGACCTCGCAGCTTATCCCTCATCATCTACCTCCCCCGTTGCCTGTCGCCTGTTCCGGGTTCCCTCGACTCTCATATGCTCGCATCGCTGCATTCAGACGACACAAAGAATGCGCCAATAGCCCAACAGCCACAAGCCCACCCACTATAACGGCAACCTGCCCCCCCAGTGGAAGCGCAGCGAATCTCTGGCCCAGATCGGCAAGCTCGCCAACTGCTCCAGGCTTTGGCGCGAGGTTGCTCAAACCCTCTCCACGCTCCGCAGGTTTGGCTCTCGACAGCAAGCCAGAGAGGTAGGCGAAGATAGCTGCCGCTATGCCGAAGACAGCCCACAGCTCAGCCACTGTCGAGAGCGCCTTGGCCGTGGAAGCGCCCAGCCAGCCGAGGCGAGCCCATATCAGATAGCTCACAAAAGCCAGATTGAGAGTCAGCAGGACCAGAAGAAGAGCAGTATCCGCCACGAATCAGCTCACCCCGATTTCTCCTGCGGCAAGCCGAAATGCTTCAAGGCCCTCTTCCAGCTCCTGTTCGCTTATGACGAGCGGCGGAAGAAGTCGGATGGTTCTTTCTCCGCTGCTCGCGATCAGCAGCCCGTGCTCCAGGCACGCGCGTTTGAGTTCGGCCGCGCGAGGGCCCTCGGTGTCAACGCCGACCATCAGGCCCAAGCCGCGCACTTCGGATATTGCAGGAACATCGGCAGCGATCGATCGCAGTCTCGACATCATCAGCTCGCCGAGAGAACGAGCCCTCTCCACAAGCCCTCTCTTCTCTATCTCTTCGATGCAGGCCAAAGCCGCAGCGCAGGCCACCGGGCCGCCGCCAAATGTCGTCCCGTGGTCTCCGGGCGCAAATGCCTCTGCCGCTTTTCCGCGAGCCAGCATCGCAGCCACCGGGAATCCTGTTCCCAACCCCTTCGCAAGAGTCAGGACATCTGGCTTCACGCCGAAATGCTCAAACGCAAAAAGCCTGCCCGTGCGCCCAAGCCCTGTCTGCACCTCGTCGAAAAGCAGCAAGGCGCCGCTGCGGTCGCAAACCTCGCGCGCTTTCCGAATGAACCGCTCGGTGGCCGGAAAGACGCCGCTCTCTCCGAGCACAGGCTCAAGCATAACCGCGCATGTCGCCTCACCCACAGCCTTTTCCAGCGCCTCGTCATCATTGAATGGTATGTGCGTGAAACCCGGGACAAGCGGCTCGAAGTCCTTCTGGTAGTTGCGCTGGCCAGTTGCTGAAAGCGACCCGTATGTGCGGCCGTGAAAAGACCCTTCAAATGTTATTATCTCGGTCTTTGCGGCGCTTATGGACTTGGCGTATTTGCGGGCCAGCTTTATCGCAGCCTCATTTGCCTCTGTGCCGCTGTTGCAGATGAATGCCCTATCGAAACCGGAAATTTCGGTCAACCGCTTCGCCAGCATGAGCTGCGAGGCTGTATAGAAATCGCCCGTGACGTGCAGGAGAGTGCGAGCCTGGTTCGCTATAGCCTCAGCCACGGCCGATGGGCAGTGGCCCAGGATTGCAGCCGCCCTGCCGCCGCTGGTGAAATCGAGATAACGCCGCCCCTCGGCGTCCCACAGGTAACATCCTTCGCCGCGCACGGCGACAAAGGGAAAGCGATTTTTCGAAAACAGAGGAAAGAGATGCTTGTTTTCGAGTTCCCTCGCTCCCTCAAGGCTCAGGGATTTCTGCTCTTTCTCAGAGCTCGTCTTCGCTTTCGCCTGCTTCACTGGTCTCTTCGTCTCCCTCGAGCGCCTGCTCGAATTCATCCTCGAAATCCCCTCCCAGCTCGTCGCCGAATTCACCTCCCAGCCGCTTGGCCCATCTCCGCATTGACTCCTTATCGCCCCCCTCCTCCAGGTCTGGCGCGTCCAGGTCGTTCAGCAGGTCATCTTCGCTGCGGACGCGGGCAATGCGAGATATAAGCTTTTTCAGGGAAGTCCCGTTACATCTGGGGCAGCGCGGCTCCCCTGCATCCGCCACAACCCCTACCAGCCAACTGAAACGCTTGCCGCAGGAAGTGCACCTGAACTCATAAATCGGCACGGGCCGCCCCTCCCAGAGAAGCTATCTGGAAAACAAGGGCCCAACGAGAATGTCATTCTGAATCCGCCGGCAGGCGGACGAAGAATCTGCCGGTAAACCCCGACGTGAGACTTGCCCGCCCAGGGCGGGTGAACTTCGCGGAATTTACAGTGAGCGAAGCCGAACTGCTCAGCGTGACAGTCGGGCGCTTTTCCAATCGCTTTACCCCGTAATCATCGTTCCTATACCCACATCAGTCAATACTTCCATCAGCAGGGCATGCGGAATCCTGCCGTCTATGATGTGGCAGCGCTCCACGCCGCTTCGCAGCGCCGACAGGCAGCCCTCTATTTTTGGCTTCATGCCCTCTTCGACCGCGCCGCTGTCCAGCACCTTTTGGGCCTCATTCACCGTCATTGTGGATATGAGGCTCGATTCATCGCGTCGGTCTCGCAGCACGCCCGCGACATCGCTCAGGATTATCAGCTTTGCCGCTCCAAGGGCTCCGGCGAGGTGGCCCGCAGCGTGATCGGCGTTCACATTGAAAGTTTCGCCCGAACGGCCTGCGGCGATAGGCGCCACAACCGGCACATAGCCCTCTTGCAGGAGCGTCAGCAGTAGCTGCGGCCTGATCTCCTCAATCTCCCCCACTTGACCCAGGTCAACAGGCCCTGCGTGCTTCACGGCTATCACCAGCCTGTCGTCGCGTCCGCTGAGCCCTACGGCCCTTCCTCCCTGCTGATTGACGGCAGCGACTAACTGCTGGTTTATGCGCCCCACCAGCACCATCTGCACGATGTCCATCGTCTCCGCGTCGGTCACGCGCAGGCCTTCCACAATCTTGGGCTCCTTCCCCAGCCGCCTCATCATCTCGGATATCTCTGGCCCTCCGCCGTGAACGAGCACCGGCTTCATGCCTGCATAGCGAAGAAGAGTGACATCTTCCAGGACGCTGGATTGAATGGCGGGGTCGAGGAGCACGGCGCCGCCGCACTTGATGACCATCACGGCGCCCCAGTAGCGGCGAAGATAGGGCAGCGCCTCGGCCAGCGTCGCCGCTTTGTCCTTGAGATCTTGCGTCGGCTCGCTCATGTCTCGTATTCCGCGTTCAGGCGCACATAGTCGTAGCTGATGTCGCAGGTCCACATCTCTGAAGTCGCGGCCCCGGCATTCAAGCGCACCGCGATCTCAACCTGCTTGCGCTTCGCGTTTCTCCTGGCGGCCTTTCGGTCGAAATCAACTGGCTCTCCGCGGCGCATCATGGGCGTCCCCGCCATGTCTATATCGAGCTTGGCGGGATCGAACTCCGCCCCGCTGCGCCCGAGCGCCGCCAGAACCCTGCCCCAATTCGGGTCCGACCCGAACAGAGCCGTCTTCACCAGCAGCGAATTCGCTATCGTCCGCGCCGCCATGCGCGCTTGCTGTTCGCTCGCCGCTCCTTGCACGGCCACGCGAATCAACTTCGTCGCCCCTTCGGCGTCCGAGACTATCGCCAGGGCCAGCCGTCTGCACACTTCGTGCAGCGCCTGCTCGAAGCGAGCGATGTCCGCTTTCTTCTTCAGCTCGCCGGCAGCCCCATTCGCAAGAAGCAGAACCATGTCGTTCGTGCTCGTGTCGCCGTCAACGGTTATGCAGTTGAACGACGAAGCAACCGCCCCGCGAAGCGCAGCCTGGAGTCGCTCTCGCTCCATCGAGACATCTGTCGTGAGCACGCACAGCATCGTCGCCATCTGAGGCGCAATCATGCCAGCGCCTTTTGCCATTCCGCCCAGGCGCGCTTTGCCGAAGCTCAAGCGAAACTCTACAGCCGCCTGTTTCGGCACGGTGTCCGTTGTCATTATCGCCTTTGCGGCATCATCTCCACCCCGCCGCGAAAGCAGTCTGGCGGCCTGCCTTATCCCTGCCTCAATCCTCTCCATGGGGAGCTGGACGCCTATCAGACCTGTCGAGGCCACCAGCGTCAGCTCCTCGTCCAGGCCCAGAGCCTTCGCCGCCATCTGGGCCATTTTTCTGGCGTTCTCGAGCCCGAGCTTGCCGGTGCCGCAGTTGGCGTTCCCGCTGTTCAGCACAATCGCCTGCGCCACGCCAGCCGAGAGCTTCTCGCAATTCACAACAACGGGCGCCGCCCTTGCGCGATTTGTCGTGAAAGTCCCAGCGGCCGCCGCTGGCCGCTCGCTATGCACGAGAGCGAGGTCGCGCCCCCGCCGCTTTATCCCGCAGCGAACTCCCGCCGCGAGAAAACCTCGCGCCGCAACCACGCCCCCTCTTACTCCTCGGAAATTATTCATTCTCGCAAATTACGTTCGCCCTCGTCATTGCGAGTCCGCCAGCCGGCGGACGAACTTTCACCCGCCTCTGGCGGGCAAGTCTCGCAAAACGCCCCTTGTGGGTACGGGATTGCCACGGCCTCCGGCCTCGCAATGACAGACGCCTTTGTGAACGATTTATGCCAGATTCAAATAGTGTCTTTCAAATCTCAGGGGTAAATTCCCGGACGCTCGAGTCCCATGGTCTCGGAGAAACCGAACATGATATTGAGACACTGCACGGCCGTGCCTGCCAGACCTTTGCCGAGATTGTCTATCGCGCTAAGAACTATTGCCCGGCCAGCTCGCTCATCAACTCTCACCGCCAGATGACAGAAGTTGGAGCCGCTCGTGGGCTTTGTGCGAGGAAGCCTGTCGCCGTCGAACACGCGAACGAAAGGCTCGCCCTCATAAGCAGAGCGCAGTATTGACGCCAGCTCCTGCGACGAGGCTTTTCCAGCAAGATGCGCATAGACGGTTGTGAAAATGCCTCGCGTTACGGGCACAACGTGAGGCGTAAATGATACCACGACCTGTTGGCCCGCGATAGCTGAAAGCTCCTGTTCAATCTCCGGCCTGTGCCTGTGACTGGCCACCTGATAGGCCCACATGTCCTCGTTCAACTCAGGGAAATGATACTCAACACTCACCGAGGTGCGCCCAGCTCCCGAAACACCCGACTTGCTGTCTATGACGATGTCATCAGATTGAATGGCTCCGGCGCGCAGCAGCGGAGCGATCGCCAGAAGCGCGCCCGTAGGATAACAGCCGGGCACTGCGGCCAGACGAGCGCCGCGCAGCTCAGCGCGATGAAGCTCCGGAAGCCCATACACTGCTTCTTCGACGAGACCCGGGCTTGGATGGGAGACCTTGTAATACTCCTCGTAAACCTTCACATCCTTCAGCCTGAAGTCGGGGCTGAAATCAATGACCTTTTTCCCGGCCTCCAGCAGCTCGGGGACGAGCTTCATCGAGTGGCCGGCGTGAAGTGCGAGAAGAATCACATCTGCGCGCCGCGCAGCCTCGGCCGGCTCAAAAGCTTCCAGCGTCTTTGACAGGCCCTGCAGATGCGGATACACCTCGTCGAGCTTCTGCCCATGGTAGGTCTCGGAGCTGAGGTAAGACAGCTCGACCTGCGGGTGATGCGCGAGCAGGCGCACCGCCTCTATACCGCCGTAGCCTGTCGCTCCTGCAACGGCAGCGCGGATTTTTTCCAAAGCCTTGCTCCCTGGAACGAACCGGATTATACAACGGCGCTGCTCGTCATCACAAGCGCGCGTCGCTCGTGCGCCTCGCAGCCTGCCGGCTGCCCGCCGCGAGCTGCGAACTGCGGCAGAGCTGGCGATATATCACCGTTTCTGGAATCCGGCAAGCAATGCGAAGGCCCCTCAGGACGGGTCCGGCTATCAAGGATAGCCGCCGACGCAGGAGAAATAGCGAGATGGGATGGGACTCAGAGAGCTTCGTTCCTGGGCAGGATACGCGGCGCTGGCGCTGCTTGTGCGCCTCGGAGGCCTGCTTCCAGAGCGGGCATTGAGGATTATCCAGAGGTCTCTGGCGCGCGCCGCGCCCCATCTCTCTCCGGCTCATCGTCGGCTCGTGCGGCGCCACATGAGAGCCGCCCTTGGCCCGAAAGCCCCAGAGGAGCGCATAAGGAGGCTGCTGCGGTCGTTCTATGAGCACATTGCCGCGAGCTTCGTGGAACTGGCAAGCGGCGTAAGCCTGGGCGATGATGAGGTTGACGACAGAGTGGAAACCGTGGGATTGGAGCACCTGGAATCAGCGCTGGACGAGGGGCGCGGAGCAATCCTGCTGACAGCTCACATAGGCAACTGGGAGCTGGCTTACCGGAAGCTGACCCTGCGCGGCTACAGATTCAACGCGGTGGCTCGCGACCAGAGAGATATCGCTCTCGCGGGCCTTCTCGGAATGACGCGCACGAGCATGAACCTGCTGCCCCAGAAGGGAGCGGTGTCAGCAGCAGCCGGGAGGCTCAGGCATAACGAGCTTGTGGCGTTCGTGCTCGATGAGAATGCAGGCGCGAGGGGGGTTTTCGCCGAGTTCATGGGCAGATTTGCTTCAACGCATATCGGGCCCGCTGTCGTGCATTGGCGCACTGGAGCGCCCGTGGTGCCTGCTTTCACCTGGCGAAAGGGACCAGGGAAACACGTGTTGGAGATATGGCCCGTGCTGGCTCTCCGACACAGCGCCGATGGGCGGGCTGATGTGCTCTATAACACCGCCCTGATGGCCAAGTCCATCGAGAAGATGATAAGGCAGCACCCCGACCAGTGGCTCTGGATTATTCGCAGGTGGAGAACGCGGCCGCGCTGGGAGTCCACATGACCGCGACCAAGAATAAAGTGCTCAACGGATTCTGGAGGCCGAGCCTCCGCACAGGCCACAACTCTATGAGCCAAGCGAGGACGAAGGATATGACAAGGAAAGTCGCGAGTCCCTTTGCTGAATTCACTCCCAGATTTGCACTGGCCAATTTTGCCTGCCTCCGTTGACTGCGACGGTCTCAGGGCGGGGGTTGGAGCCCGGCCTGGCCATCTACAACATTTCCATGTGATTGCGATGGCGGCGGGCGTGACACAATCCCGCCGCGCAAGAGACGCACCGACATGAGATTGCCGCGCCCCGACGAATCGGGGCTCGCAATGACGGCCCTGGCTGACTGCAACCGCAGCTCTTGCGGCGGGGCCGAGACGCGATTCATGCCTGTCTGGAGTCGAAATCTACCAGCCGGCGCAGGGCCTCAAGGCGCTCGCGGTCGCCGAGTTTCGCTTTCTCAACGGCGGTGTGAAGAAGCTGAATCGAGCGGTCGTAAACTCTGCGGTCAACAGGGTAGGGATGGCCATCCTTTCCACCGTGGGCGAAGCTGAATCGCGCGGGATCGCGCAGGCTCGTTGGAACGCCGTGAACAAGCTCCGCAATCAGCGACAGCGCGCGAAGCGTCTTGGATCCCACTCCTCGAATTCCGAGAAGCGTCTCGAAATTTTCAGGCTGCCGCTCGTAGGTCTTGAGGAAGATTTTCTCCATCCGCTCGGGGTTGATCTCGGCCAGCGTGACCTCGTGCTGGCGGGGCAGAGACAGCTCGCGCAGGCCCTTGAGATGTGAAGTTATCCGATCCGGCGGCAGACCCGCCAGATAGGTTGATACTTTGCGCGCCTCCGCGCTCTCATTTGCGACGAGGTTGAGAACGGGCAGGCCGAAGGAATCGCTGCACACCGCCGCGTGAGGCTCGTTGACAAAGCTCTCAAGGCTGCCGGAAAGCCAGTGGTAGCGCCTGGCGAGGCTCGTCAGCTCGTTCATCCCCTGCTGAACCACGGCCCAGTCGCCGTCGCGTGTGAATATGAAGCAGTGATGATAAACCTGGTAGCCGTCCTGAACTGCGCTGCTGTCAACTTTCGCCGACATTCGGCTGGCATAGATGAGATTTTCGGGATCGGCTGCGATGTCGTGCTTGTCTGCTTTTTCGAGAATTTCATCTGGCGTGCGGCGCGAGACAGCTCCCTTGCCGCCTGCGACAAAGACGCCCAGTTCTCTATCGAGGCCGCGCAGAGCCTCCTTCAGCGCGCCACAAGTCGTTGTGGTGAGGCCGGAGCTGTGCCAGTCAAATCCGAGCACACAGCCGAATGCCTGGAACCAGAAAGGGTCGGACAGGCGAATCAGAAGCTCCTGCGGGCCGCGCTCCTCGGCGACCCAGCGAGCGACCTCGCGCGCTAAAAGCGTCATTCGCTGGAAAAGCCAGTGAGGCGCCCTTCCACCGTGCAGAGGCAAATTTGCGTAACCCGTGCGCATTGCCGCCTATTATCGCATGTTTCCAGGGGGCGGCGCACGGCTTTCTTGGTCGGGAAGGGCAGACGCGAAGACCAGTCGCAAACGCAGGCTTTGGAGTGCGGCCCGCCTGACTTCTGGCGGGCCGCTTTCAAAGCGGGAGCAAGCTCCCGCAGTCCGCACGGCAGAACACCAGCGCCCTCTGCTCTTGACGGGGCGGTCCGCTGCGCGCTACAATTCATAGTGGCTTCGGCGAGGCCAGAAAGAAGCTGTGCACTTGTGCAACCTTCCGGCCACGCCGGGCGACGAGCCGGGGGCGTAGCGGCCCCTCGCGAGTCGTGCTGCTAACCCGCGCCGAGCGAGCGGCGCTACCTGCTCGCGGAGACGGGAGACGCGGCGGCCCGCCGGCTAGCCTTTCGGCGAGGGGGCCGGGTTCAGAAAAGTCGTCGCAAACGCGGCCGCGCGCCCGCGAGCGATGCGATCGCCGACGGCGTAAAACGTCGTGAAGGGGGCGAGCTGCGCGCGGCAGGGAGAACCCGCGGTCGGGACAAACCCTGGCAGACCGCCCCCCAGCTGTCCTGCGCACCCTCGCGCAGGAACGACTCCGATACGCGACCACGGTTGGACTCTCTCCTCTGCGTTCGTCATCGCACATAAGCTACTCGACCGCGCACCGCCGAGCCCTCCAGTTGGTTCCTTTGGTCCTGCCCCTCTTGCCCGCGTGGTTATACTATCATCGGTCGTTGCCCAGGCGAGGCCCATGCTCTGCCTCCAGGGAAGCTGCTGAAGTGGGCAGAAGAGCACCTGGGAGCATTGGGCAGGAGACCAGCTCCTGCCCTACGGTTGTGGATGGAGCAAGCAAGTCAGCCCAGCGCGGGAGTGAAAAGGAAGAGCGTCGTCTCGCTGCGGGCGGTGGCCCTCGGTGCGCTTCTGATACCGCTCAATTGCTACTGGATAATAATTCTCGAGGTGCGCTGGTATAGCCTCGACGGCACGTGCCTTCCGCTGTTTGTAACTCCCGTTTTCTTTCTGCTTTGCCTCGTGTTGATGAACCTCCCGCTGAGAGCCATTGCCCCTCGCACCCGTCTGAGCCAGGGCGAGCTGCTTACAGTCTATTCGATGCTTCTGATGTCCGGCGCCATGGCCGGCCACGACACTCTTCAGAACATGTTCGGCGCGATAACTCATCCCGCATGGTATGTGCACGAGAACCCAGCGCTTCCCTGGCCCAGGACTTTCTTCAATTTCCTGCCGCGCCACCTGCTCGTATGGGACATCAATGCACTCCGCGGATTCTATGAGGGCGGGTCGAGCATGTACAGTCTCGGGGTCCTGAGAGCCTGGGCTGTGCCCCTTATCTGGTGGGGAGCGTTCGTGCTCGTGCTCTCGGGAATGATGATCTGCCTGAACCTTCTGCTTCGCCGGCCCTGGACAGAGCAGGAGAAGCTGGCGTTCCCAATAGTGCAGTTGCCGGTAGCGATGACACTTGAAGACGGCGGCTTCTTTCGCAGCAAGCTCATGTGGGCTGGGTTTGCTGTCGCCTTCAGCATCGGAACGCTCAATGGCCTGCACTACTTTTTCCCCTGGCTGCCTTACCTGAAAGTGAGACACGGCGAGGTCTTCGTTCAGCCCAAAACGAGCCCCTGGAACGCGATAGGCAGGCTTCCCTTCTCTTTCTACCCCTTCGCCATCGGCATTGCCTATTTTCTGCCGCTGGATCTCGCTTTCTCCTGCTGGTTCTTCTATCTGACGAGGCACATGCAGATAGTGGCGAGCGAGGCTCTTGGGCTGCGGCGCCTTCAGGACTTTCCTTACATAAATGAGCAGGCGTCGGGGGCCTGGATCGGCCTCGCCGTCGTGGCGCTGTGGGGCGTCAGAGGATTTCTGGGGAGCGCTGTGAGAACGGCCATCAGGTCTGCCCATCCCGGCCAAGAGCCAGCCGAAGACCCGGAGGCCGCGACCTACAGGTGGGCGACGGCCGGGCTTCTGGCCGGTGCCTGTTTCACATTGTGGTTCGGGCTCAGCAGCGGCATGAGCTTATGGGTCGCCGTTGTATTCTTCTCGGTCTATTTTGCGCTGAGCATAGCAATAACCAGGGTGAGAGCGGAGTTTGGCTCCCCTCACGAGATTTTCTTTGTCAACCCGGGCTCCATAATGGCGTCAGTTTTCGGGCCCGAGGTCCTCCAGCCCAGGAATCTGACGAGCATTTCGGTGTTCTACTGGCTGAACAGGGGCTACAGGAACCACCCGATGCCCAACCAGCTTGAAGCTTTCAAGATGGCCGAAGCAGGCAAGATGGAAATAGCAAAGTTGGCCGGGGCCCTGGCGATAGCTCTCTTTATCGGAGTGCTGGCTACCTATTGGGCTCATCTCGATGAAGGATATCGCAAGGGAGCGATGGCCGAGGACAGAGGATTCAAGTGGTGGGCGGGGGCGGAATCGTTCAACAGGCTGGAATCGTGGCTTGAGTATGGCGTAACGGGCAAAGGGCCCAGGAGGATAGCCACGGCGCTGGGATTTGCGATTGTGGCAGCTTTGCGCGCGCTCAGAGGCCGGTATATATGGTGGCCGCTTCACCCGGCGGGATACGCCCTGGGCGTCAGCTTCGCAATGGACTATTTCTGGTCTGCTTTTCTGATAAGCTGGGCCGTGAAACTGGTCCTTGTCCGCTACGGCGGAATGAAGACCCACCGCGCGGCTATCCCGTTCTTCCTCGGCCTGATACTGGGCGACTACACCATAGGCTCTATCTGGGGCATAATCGGCCCGCTGAAGAACATAAAGATTTACAAGATGTTCATCTCCGGGTAGAGCGGCCGGAACGGACTCGCCGCTCGATCGCGCATATCGCCCTCGGCTGCCTCACTCGAAGCACGACCGACTCCAGGACCCTGAGCTTGTGAATCATGTTCTGTGTTTCGAGGTAGGCAGTCGTGAGATCCTGGCCCACCGCGAGGTCGAGATATTGCGGAGACGAAGCCACGAGGGCGGCTGATGGCTCGCTCAGAACGGGCGTCCAGAAGACGCCGCCGTCGGCGAGCTGCTTGATGACTTCAATCTCAAGCGAACCTGCGTAGGGACGCGCAAGGAGGGGATAAAGCCCCTGGCTCACGACGAGCGCATAGGGTGGGCTGACATCCGCCCGCTGAACCCGGGCGAGGGCCGCTGAGACATCTTTGCAGGCGGCGCCAGCTTGCGCCCAGTCGCTCATTGGGACGGTGCTTCCGCCCTCGGTGTTCATCAATCCCCTGACCCCGAGAGCGCCGTTGCCGTTGAAGATGAGGTCATCCTCGGCTCTCGCGCAGGCTGCGCTTGCGGCCGCGGCAGGGCCGATGTCAAGCGCAAGTCCCGTCTGGCGGCTGAACTCTATGTCGCGCCAGTGAAGCTCGAAGTCCTTGTAGATGAGAGGGAGGGGAAGAAAGCTGCGCCCTGACGCGCGAATGACCTCTCCAGGAGATGCGCCGGCGGCGTCAACAGAGGCCGGGGATATTCCGCTGACGGCGTCCAAAGAAACCTGCTGATGGCCAGCCCCGAGCGGGCCATATAGAGCCAGAAAACGACGGCCCACGAGGGTCTCTTTGGCCACCGCGACTACAATCTCGTCAAAGCGCTGCCACTGGTCCGAAGTCAGCGGGACCGCGTCTCTCATAAGATAATCAGCCATATGGCACCTCCTATTGAATCTCGCCTATTATTTAGGTTCGCATACTGCGTTTGGTTTCGCTTGCCGCTCCGCAGAGGAACTCCCCAGGGGCGAAGCAGTGCTTCGCCCCTACACAAACATACCCGTCGGACTTCAGAAGTTCTGTTCGTTGCGCCTCCTCGCTGCTTCTCGGATACCTCTCAGGAACTCAAGCGCCGCTCGGGCCGAAGGCTTCCCACCGTGAACGTTCCCGGCTGCGGAGGCCCACCAGCAGGCGGGTGGGCCGCCTGTTCGACAAGCTGCTCCAGCAGCCGCACATGAAACTGTTCGATCTCGTGTATCCTCTCCAGCGTCTCGAGGACGAAGTCGGGCCCAGTGATTTGCTCGATGTGGCTCTTATACTGAGCCTCCGCATACTGCTCCAGCGCCAATCCTGCTTCAAGCATGGCCGCCATGCTTGCGGTCGTGCGGTCGAAAGCGCCGAACTCGATCCGCGGCGCCGCGCTCAGCTTCTTCATATCCTCTGCAAGCCAGCCCAGATGCTTCATGTCCTCTACTGCCTGAAGCAGGAGGGCTTTCTCGAAGGCCTGGTCGGGCGTCAGAAGCGCCTGGTGGAGATATTGGAGCGCGGCCGAATACTCGAACGTGATGTCGTCGTTCAGCAGCGAAACAACTCGCTCCGTTTCCGGATTGAGCGGGCCGGGCTGGAGAGCCCGGACATTGGCAGCCTCCTGGATGAGCTCGGCAAACTGCTTTGCGTGCTGCTTCTCGTCGGCCTGGATTCGTAAGAGAATTTTGCTCACATGCTCATCGTCAATCTGCTCGGCCTGGGAGCCGTAAAGAGCGGTTGCGTCGTTCTCGTCAGCCAGGTTCAGCCTCAACTTATCCTGGGCCGAAGGGCCGCCGGGCTTGACCGGCCAGCGCCTTGTCACATCTGGCGTGCCGCCCAGGCCAACAATCGTCTGGCCGAACCAGATGAAATGCAGCATCTCCTCGCGAGCTATCTGCTCAAGCTCCGCCTCCAGCCCCTCGCTCAATATGGTGTAAGCGTGAAAGTTATACTGGATGATGGCCCCGTGCTCGCTTGCCATGTCCTCTTGCAGCAAGTCAATTATCTCGGTTGTCTCCAAGGCATGCGCACCCTCTCGTCGCTGGTTTACCTTCGGCGAGCTCCGGCGCTAACCTTCCTGCCGTCGGCAGCGTTTTTTCCTCGACAGGAGGGATTACGAACAGATGATATCGCAACAGGGCGAGCGTCTTGCCCGGAGCGTAGGGCGTGGGCATTTGTGGTCGTCCAATAATTGCTCGACTTCAGTCAGAGCCGCTCTCAGTGTCTCTGCCGCCCCCCTTCATGGGGTGCGCGGGCCGCCCGCCCCAACGATGCCATATCGAAGGCTCATTTCACTCCGACCCTGACCTCCCGCGTTTTCGGGCTGAGGAGTTATGGAATATCCTCCATGCTGTGCCTCTACCTTTGGTTTCACCTCGCGGTGACGCGAACATCAGAGAAGGTTTTCCAGCCCCACGACAAGGCCCGAAAGGGACCTGACTTTTCTGATGGCCACGAGCACGCCCGGCATGAAGCATTCGCGGCTCGTGGAGTCGTGTCTTATCGTCAGGGTTTGCCCAAGCCCACCGAATATGACTTCCTGGTGAGCCACAAGCCCCGGCAGGCGCACGCTGTGTATCCTGACCCCGCCTGCTTCCTGCCCGCGGGAGGGCTGATTCGCACTCTCCTGCTTCAGCTTGCCCGCCAGAAGGCAGGCGGGCGAGCCCCCCGATGCCTCGACCATGAGTTGGGCGGTTCGCAGCGCCGTTCCCGAAGGGGCGTCGCGCTTCTGATCGTGGTGCAGTTCGATTATCTCCGCCCCTGCAAAATGCCGGGCTGCCTCGGCGCAAAAGCGCATCATCAGCACTGCTCCGATAGCGAAATTCGGCGCCACCAGGCACGGGGTCTCATGCTCCTCGCAGAGGCGGCGTATCTCCTGGAGCTGGGCCGCGCTCAGGCCGGTCGTTCCAACTACTGCGGCGACCCTGTGCTGGATGAATTGACTCGCATTCGGCATCACAGCATCTGGGGAGGTGAAGTCCACGGCCACATGTGCCCCACTGGATTGAAGCGCAGCGCCGAGATCTCCGCTGACCTGCGGCCCGATCTTTGCAAGGCCGGCCAGCTCGCCGACATCCTCGCCAATGCACACCCTGTCCACAGCAGCCACAAGCTCGATATCTTCTTCGCGCGAGACAGCGCGAACCACTTCGCGGCCCATCTTGCCCGCGGCTCCCGTCAGAAGAAGGCGTATGGCCCTTGTGTCACCCATTTCGAGAGCCCCTATTGCCTCGAGCCATCGTAGGGGCGAAGCGCCGCCTCGCCCTTTTCCGGGAACAGCAGCGCTGCTCCCCTACATTGTCTGCCGGTACGAGGCGTATCGGCGTCGGCTTATCCATTGTGAAATGGCCCTATGGCGACAAGGTTTGCAGATGGAGATGTGAGCACCTTCTCGGCAACGCTGCGAACCTGTTCGCCCGTGATCGCCCTCACCCTCTCCCTCAGCTCCTCGAAGCCGACCGACCGATCCAGGTACATCTCGTTCATGGCGAGTCGGCGCATTCGGAAGCTCGTGCTCTCGGCAGCGAGGGCCAGCCCTCCGAGTATCTGTTCCTTTGCCCTCTGGAGTTCCTTCTCGTGCATTACCGATTCTGCCATTTTCTTGGACTCTTCGCCCACGAGGTCCAGCACCTCGTCGAGGTTCGAAGGGCTGACGCTCGCCGTTACCACAAAGGCCCCCGCGTTTGTGAATGCGATGGGATAGCTGCCTATGTTATATACGAGTCCTCTCTCTTCCCTGACAGTCTGGAAGAGGCGAGAGCTTGGGCTGGCCCCCAGAACGGCGTCGAGGATGGCCTGAGGGTAAGTGTTCTCGTCCGAGTAGGAGAAAGCGGGCCAGGCCAAGCAGAAATGGGCCTGCTCAGTAGGACGAGGGACATATCTTGTCTTGGCAGTCGGCTGCGAGGGGGGTGGGGCAGGATCTGCGCCATCGCCTGGTTCCTGCGGCAGAAGCCTTGTGACAGCTTCGACTACCTGCTCGTGTTCGAGATTTCCAGCCGCCGCAATTGTGATATTTGGAGATCGGTAGTGCTGCCGATAATAGTTGAGCAGGCTCTCTCTCGTGGTTGCAGAAACCGAGCTCTCGTTTCCCAGCAGCCCCAGGCCCAGCGGGTGGCCCTCCCACAGCGATTGCTGCACCAGGTCGTGAACCAGCTCATCGGGCGAGTCCTCGTAGCGCTTTATCTCTTCTATGACTACCTGTTTCTCTCGCCCGAGGTCGTTCTCGCTGAAGACCGATTCCGCCAGCATGTCGCACACGACATCGAGCGCCAGCGGCAGATGGTCGGACATGATCCGGGCTGTCACGCAGGTATATTCGCGGTCGGTGAAGGCGTTGAGATAGCCTCCGACCCCGTCGATCTCCTCGGCAATCTGCCTAGCTGCCCTCCGGCGCGTCCCCTTGAACAGCATGTGCTCGATGAGGTGAGTGAGGCCCTCCTGCCCAGGCTGCTCCTGGCAAACGCCCACGGCCAGCCAAGCTCCCAGCGATACCGAGTCCACATGCTCGAGGCGCTCTGTAACGACGCGCATGCCGCTGGGCAGGATTGTGCGCTGTTCAGTGGGGCTGGTCTGCGTCATGGCGGATTACTTGGGAAGTTGCGGCTGCTGCGGCGCGCTTCTTGAGCGGCGGCCCGCTCGTCTGGAGCCCGGGGAGGATGCGTCATCGCCCTGGAGCAGGCCTTTCCGGGTGAGGCGAACCTTTCCATCGGGCCCTATTTCCAGCACCTTCACCTCTATCTCGTCGCCCAGATGCAGGACATCCTCCACCTTGGCGATCCTCTCCGGCGATATCTCCGATATGTGCAGCAGTCCGTCGCGCCCGGGCATCAGTTCGACGAAGGCGCCAAAGGCCGTTATGCGAACGACTTTCCCGATGTATGTCTCCCCGATGCGCAGCTCTCTTGTCAGGTCCTCGACCACCTTTACCGCTGCTTCGCCGCTCTTCTGATCGTGCGCGGCGATGAACACGCGCCCCTCCTGTTCGATGTCAACCCGCACATTGAAGTCCTGCTCGATCTTCCTCACCATTCGTCCACCCGGGCCAATGACGTCGCCGATCTTGCTCTGGGGTATCTCTACAGTGAAGATTCTGGGGGCGTGTGGCGCCAATTCAGGCCTCGGGGCCGGCAGAGTCTGCTTCATTCCCTCGAGTATGGATAGCCGGGCCTCGCAAGCGCGCTCCACAGCCGCAGCCAGCACTTCGAGTGGAAGCCCGGGTTTCTTCATATCGAGCTGGCAGGCTGTTATGCCGGTCTCCGTGCCCGCTATCTTGAAGTCCATGTCGCCCGCGAAGTCCTCAATGCCTTGTATGTCTGTGAGAAAAGTCCACCGGCTGTCATCGCACACGAGGCCGACAGATATTCCAGCTACTGCGGCGCTCAGTGGCACGCCAGCATCCATGAGAGCCAGGCTGCTGGCGCATACGCTCGCCATCGAGCTTGAGCCGTTGGACTCCAAAACCTCCGACACCACCCGAATTGTGTACGGGAAAGATTCCTCCGGCGGAATAACGGGAAGGAGAGCGCTCTCCACGAGGCTGCTGTGGCCTATGTCGCGCCGGCTGGCCCCCCGAAGCGGTCTCACCTCCCCCACGCTGAAGGGAGGGAAATTATAGTGGTGCATGAACCGCTTCTCCCGCTCCTCAGGCGTGATGGTGTCGAGTATCTGCGCCTCGCCCACCCCTCCCAGGGTTACCGTCGAGAGCACCTGTGTCTGCCCGCGGACAAAAAGAGCTGACCCATGAGTCTGCGGAAGCAGGCCGACATGAGAACTTGTGGGCCTTATTTCTTGCGGCTGGCGCCCATCGGGCCTTTTGCCCTCGTGCAGAATCATCTCTCGGAACTGCGAGTTCAGGAAATGGGCGATGGCTGCCTTTAGCTTGTCGGGGTTATCGGACCATGCGGCTTGCAGCTTCTCGAAAACCTCTTCTTCTATGTCGCGCGTGGCGTCTTCCCGCGCAAGCTTGTTGGGATTCTGGAGAGCCTGGCGCACGGAATCGCGGTACTGCGCGACAGCGTTCAGCATTTCCGGATCAGGCTCCTGCGCAGGCGCTTCGATTTTTGCCTGTGCGGCTTCCCCTATGATCTCCTCCTGAAGCTCGATGGTCGGCAGCAGGTTTTTCTGACCAAACTCAACCGCTTCCATGAATACCGGGCCTGGCAACTGGTGCGCAGAACCCTCGAGCATCAGAATGCCCTGGCGCGAGGCGGTGACCACCAGGTCAAGATCGCTTGCTTCGAGCTCCTGGTAGGTGGGGTTGAGGATGAACTTGCCGTCAACCCTGCCAACCCGGACAGCCCCGACGGGGCCCATGAAAGGTATGGGCGAAAGGGCTACCGCGCAGGAGGCTCCAATCAGGCCAGCTATGTCCGGCGGGTTCCAGGGGTCGGCCGAAAGAACGGTGATTATGATCTGAACATCCTGCCTCAGATGCTGGGGGAACAGGGGACGCAGGGGGCGGTCTATCCTCCTGCAAGTAACAACAGCATGCTCCGTGGGCCTTCCCTCGCGCTTTATGAAACGGCTGCCGGGAATCTTTCCGGCAGCATACATCTTCTCCTCGAAATCCACTATGAGAGGAAAGAAGTCAACATCGGCTCTCGGCTTGGGCGCAATGGTGGCAGTGGCCAGAACTATAGTGTCGCCATGGCGCACCACAGCAGACCCGGAGGCCTGCCTGGCGAGGGTGCCGGTTTCGATGGAGAGAGTCCTACCGTTGAGGATTCTTGATACTGCGGGCATTGCCTGCTCCTATCGGCGAGCAGGTGCCACGTCGCGCAATCCCAGCTTGCTTATCAAGCCCCTATAGCGCTCCGGGTCGGTCCGGCTCAGATAGTTGAGCAGGCGCCTGCGCTTGCCGATAAGCATGAAGAGGCCTCGCCGGGAGTGGTGGTCGCTCTTGTGAACGCGCAGATGCTCCGTGAGCTGGTTTACCCGCGCTGTGAGAAGCGCCACCTGGACATCCGCAGACCCAGTGTCGGCCTCGTGCCTCCTGTGCTCCTCAAGTATGGTGCTCTTCGCACTTCTGTCCAGGGGCATCTTCAGCTCCGTGCGACTCGTGGCAACTGCCAAGCCTTTTCAATTGTAGGCACTTGGCCGCTCGCGCCTCTTCTCGGCAAGCAACCGGCTGTCAGATGTCAGGAGTCAGCCCGCCGCGCAATCGTCAGCGAGTTCACTTCTGACTACTGGCACTCCGGCTGCCAGCTCGAGAGCCAGCCGCGGCGGCCAGCGCCCCATAGATTGTAGCACATTCCGGGGGATGCGCATAGACCGGCGTCTGCCAGTAACTGTTCGCCAAGAGGAGGAGTTTTGGTGGAGACGGAGGATTGGACAAGCAGCACCATCTCAGGAGACATAGATGACGACCGTTTGGAAGCTGCCAGAGACACAGGAAACAACGCAGGAACGTCCCCAGTGCTGCCCGCGCTGCGGCGGGAAGCGCATGTATCGGCACAGCATCCTGCGGCGCCGGGTGATTGACCCGAAGCTGGAAGCGGTGCAAGTGGTGCGCTTCCGCTGCAACGATTGTCGGAAACTGGTCCGCGTTCATCCCCCCGGGGTAGTGCCCCAACAGCAGCAGAGTCGTCGCCTGCAGGTATTGTCTGCGTTCCTGTATGTTCTGGGCTTGAGCTATGACAAGGCCAGCGTGGTGCTGGACATGTTCGACTGCGGCGTGGTGAAAAGCACGATTTGGCAAAACGTGCAGGAGCTGGGGGAGCAGGTGGTGCGCTCCTGGAGGCCATCGGGACGACGCCCCGTGCTGGGGGTGGACGAGACCGGACTGAAGGTGAAGGGGGAGGGAATCACCCTCGGCTTCGTCACCGATCCGCGCTCTGGAGAGCTTGTGGGCCTGGAGGTGCTGGCCAGCCGCGAGGCCGCAGAGATGGAGCGCTGGCTGAGCGGGCTTCTGGCGCACTTCGGCTGCGAGGTCATGGTGTCGGACGAGCTGGAGTCCTACAAAGCCGCCGCGCAAGCCATGGGGCTGGAACACCAGCTGTGTCTGGCGCACTGGCGCAAGGCTGTGGCGCGCCGGCTGAAGAAAATCCAGGGCTACCAGGAAGAGAAAGACCTGATTCGGGAAGCCCTCAAGCAGCTCGACCAGCCAGCGCTCAGGACCATTCGTTGGCTGCACGGCCATTTCTCTAAAGCGCCGCCCCCGAAGCAGGGGGAGCAGCAAACTCCCGCCTACGCCATGAGAATGCTCACCCTGGATATCACAGAGAACTGGCATCGGCTCACCTGCTATCAACGCAAGGACAAGGGGCTGGACGATCTGGCCCGCCCTGTTGCCCGCGACTACACAGTTCCAACGACCAACAACGCCACCGAGAACGCCATTGGTCGAGCCATCAAAGTGCGCAGCAAGCTGATGCGAGGGTTCAAATCTGTCAGCAGCGCCGTGCGGACCACCCTGCTGGTCGGATGCGTCGGTGGAGTCCTCTCCGGATTGAACGTCCAGCAGGTGGTTCAGTAGCAGCCGGTAGCACCGCAAAGCCCATCGGCGCACGAGCACGCCTCGAGCCTGCCCCCTGTCCCGCCATAAATCGAACAGTTACGTCTGCCACTGCAAGCCGCCCCAGTATGGCATTGCTGGCGGCAAGACTGATGAGGGCCAGCCAGCCTGGCGCTCTACCGCTCCGGCCGCCTCAGGATGTCCAGCCAAAGGCCTTCGGCTATCTGCCGAGGGCCACGAAACCGGCTGGCCTTGCATGACATCCTCAGCACCTGGCCGGCCCGTGCTCCTGGGCAGGAGACAAGCTCCTGCCCTACGGGCTACGGGCCTACGGCAACCACTCAAATCAAGGTTGACACAGCAATAGCTCTTTTGAGGGATTCTTGTTGTGTCTCGTAGGGGCGGCCCTCAGCGGCCGCCCAGTTTGGGAGCTGCCCTCAGCCGCTGCTACGAGCGCGGCATCTCCTGCACTTGGCTGCCGCTGCCGGCGGCTGCGGGTTCGCCTTTCTTGGCGACCGGGTAGGGCTTCAGGAACTCGTTCAGGGCCTTGTCTATCGCGTCCTCCAGAGCCCCCCACCGCAGGTCGGCCGACTTGATGAAACTGCCCATGAACGATCGCTTCTGCGGCTTGGTCCCCGCCTGGGTCGTCCGAACGCGATAGGCCCTGTCACGCGTGTCATAAGCCTTCAGTTCGATCTTGGCCTCACCGGCTCGCCTGCTGCGGCCCTGGCGTGCCCCGTAGTCCAGCAGAACCGCGCAAACAATTAGCTCCGCCCCCAGTTCCTCCCCGATCTTCTGGAAGGTCTCCTTCGTGCGCTCCTCGCTGTCGCCCAGGTCAATCGCCAGTTTCTTGAGCGCGTCCGCCACCGCCTTGTGCTCCAGCACCTGGAACGAACGGCTCGCGAACATCGCCCGCAGGCGCTCCGTGGCCTGTTCGCACGAGCGCTTCTCCTCCGGGCCTTCCCTTCCCAGGGCGTTCACGAACGGCATCACGGCCACCTTGGTCTTCGCGGGGTCATAGGCCGGCGCCTGAGCCGCGCTCACAGTGCCCTCGCCCTGCCCTGGCGCGGAAACCTCCGCCGCGAACGCCCCGAGCGCATACGCGCACAGCACAAGCGCCGCGGCCACCACACAGCACTGCACGCCTCTTCGCATCTGCCGATCCTCCCCTGTGAGATGGTCTGCCCCCCTTTCATCTTCTGCATGTGCGCGCTCTTTCCTGCCATCAGCGCACACCCGTGCCCGCTCTGTCATCCCGAGCGCGTGCCCCGCCAGGGAAGCAAAGGATCTCCTGTCTCTCTTCTGCGGCGGGCCACGACGCTCCCGAAGAAGCGAAGATATTCCCTGGCCGGGCAGGCATCGTCCGCCAGTCGGCGGACTCAGAATGTGTGTGAGAGGTCGCGCAACCAGTGCCCAGGCTTCACTTGGGCGGTAGATGCCCCGTGTAGGGGCACAATTCATTGCGCCCAATGCGGACGGGCGTGATGAATCACGCCCCTACAGACCGGTAATCTTTGCGCTTACGGACAGTCCCATGACCCGAAACGGGCTTCTCACACACGCTCTCAGAATGACATTCTCACCACGCGGTGAGTCTTAAAGAGTTTCGTGTTTTAGGGTTACAGGCATAGCATGGGGCGTGGGACAGGTGCCTCTGCTTCGCAAGCCTGCGCAGAGCTTCGCAGAGCGGGCCTCGCCTGTCCGCACCCCGACAGGTCGGGGCCCCTACGGAGCTGGTCGATCGCAAGGCGCAACGGCATTTATCACAGGCCTGTTAAGAGGACGGCGCCTTTGAAGCGTCGCGCCTTGCCACGGCTATAACCCAGTGGCGCAAAAGCTGAACCTTTTTCACTGAGAGCCCGGCTTGCATGAGCAGGGCAACCATGTCCCGCGCCGAAAATGGTCCGTGGGATTCCGCTACATGGCAGGCAAGAAGGCGGCCAAGCCACGTCGGGCGAAAATCCGCCACCACAACCCTCCCGCATGTTTTCACTATTCTCGCCATTTCCAGGGCAGCCCGCTCCGGGCTGACAAGCTCGTGCAGAACTGCCACGCACAGCACAAGGTCAGCGCAGGAATCCGGCAGCGCGACAGATTGCGCGTCGCAGAGCATGACCTTCACTCTGTCGAGCAAGCCCCTCCGGCCAGCAAGGCTCGCCAACAGTTGCAGCATTTCCATGGAAAGGTCGAGGCATATCACGCTCCCTTTTCCCAGCCGGCGGGCCAGGGGCAGCGCCGTGTATCCGCTGCCCGCGCCGATGTCCACGACAACTTCACCTCCTCGAAGCTGGGGCAGTATGTATTTCATCAAAGCAGGTCGTATGTTGCCCAGAAGCAGTATCTCTGCCAGGGTTCGCAGCCGGCTGTTCAGATATCGGGCTGCAACGGCTGCCTTCGGGCCCGTCCAATATTTGCCGCGAACCGGCCGCATGTCTCAACTCATGCAACAGTGGGATTGGGGCAAAAGCCGCCTGTTCACGCAGCCTCCGAAAAGCGCTGCGCCCGCGAGCGACAAATTTTCCGGGCGGTCAGGTTGCTCCTTTTGAGCGTACGCTGCCCGTCAGGCGCCGGCGAGGCGCGCTCGGGACCCACGCCCGTCCCCCGGCTCCGTTTGCCTTGCGCGAGATGGCGCAGCAATTCCATGTTGACACCGCTTCTGCCGCGCACCTATACTTTGGCGAAGTGCTTCCATGTTCCCCGTTTTTCCAGCAGTCATGGCGGTCGGCCGTTGCCGCGCGAGAACCTCTCTGGAAGTCTGGCTTGAAGGAGCTGTCGCGAAGTTCCCTCCTTCTGGACTTGGGGGGAGGCGGTGAGTTCCAGAATCCGCAGGTGGCACGACTGAAGCACACGCTCGAGGGACGCTACTTCTGCCTGGACATATCGGCCGCAAAAAAGCCGACCGTTGTGGGCGATGTCCAGAGACTACCTTTCAGGGATGATTGCTGTGACGGCGCTATCTGCTGGGCCGTGCTCGAGCACGTGCCAAGACCGTGGGAGGCCGTGGAGGAGATTCACCGCGTGCTTTCCAAGTCGGCATTTCTGCTTGTCTATGCGCCTTTCCTATACCCGTATCACGCCCACAGGGAGGGCAGCGACTTCTGGCGATTCACGGAGGATTCGCTTCGCTATCTTTTTCGCCGCTTCGAGAGGGTTTCGATCGAGCCATGCAGCGACTTCTTCGGCACAGCCGCGCGTTTTTGTCTGGGTTTTGCGCCCTTACCAGCGGTTGTGAAGACAGCCGAGAGAATCTTGAGGCTCGGAGCTTACTTCGGGGCGCCCTTGCTGCTGGCGGTTCTGCGGAAAGATTTCACGGCCCTTGAGGGGCTCCGCCGCAGCACAGACGGCTACTTCCTCCTGGCGCGAAAATAGTGGCATCTTCCAGCGACGAGTCGCAGCCCGAAGTTGGCGCGCACAGCGGGGTTCCGCCGCGAGGGGCCAGCATCATCAGCCGGGCCGGCCCCCTCATGCTCGGAAATACGGTCCAGCAGCTAAGCATCCTTGCCCTTCTCATCGCACTTCCGAGGATTTTCGGCAGGGCAGAATACGGCGCTTATCGCCAGGTGTGGCTGATTTACAATCTTCTGGCTCCTCTCCTGATGCTCGGAATTCCCTCCAGCCTGCTCTACTTCATTCCCAGGCTTGAGCCGGAGAGGGGCCACGCATTCGTCAGGCGCACGACTGTTCTTTTGGCCGCCGCCGGCGTTATCCTCGCGGCCGCGATTTCCTTCGCGTCGCCATATATCGGCGCCGTTTTCAACAGCCCTTCCTTGCCTGAGCTTCTTCGCTGGTTCAGCCTGTATGTGCTGCTCGTCTTTCCTTGCTCTCATGTTGTGCACGCTCTGGTAGCGCGGGGCGCTCAGGGGCGAGCGGGGTTGTGGCTCGGCAGCTTTGCCGTCGTCAACCTCCTGATTGTTGCGACAGCCTCGTTCTTTGCCAGGACTCCGCGCGCCGCAGTTCAAGCGACAGCTTTCGTCGCCGGGATGCAGTTGGCTCTGGGCCTGTGGCTCCTTTCACGGCTTCACCCCCGAAACACCGCTTCGGCACCCAGCCTGATGGAGCAACTGGCCTATGCTGTGCCTCTTGGCGCCTCGACGCTCGGTTTAGCTCTTGGAAGGCAGGCTGGCCACGCAGTGGTAAGCATCTTCAGCAAGCCGTCCGACTACGCCATATACGCCGTCGGCGCCTTCGAGGTACCCTTATTGGCCGTTGTTACCGGTTCCATCATCACCGCCCTGCTCCCACTGTTCTCGCAGCTTCACCACGAGGGGCGTCTGTCCGAGGTTCTCAGTATCTGGCACGATTCCATAAGGAAACTCTCGCTTGTCGTCTTTCCCCTTTTCTGGCTGCTCATGGCTCTCTCGGGCCCGTTGGTGATAACCCTTTTCTCGCAGCGCTATCGGGCAAGCACCACGATCTTTCGCATCTTTCTGCTGCTTCTTCCCTTTCGCACCACTATTTACTCAGCCATCCTGGCAGCAGCAGGGCTCACGAGGATTCTGGCTTTGGGCACCGCGTGTTTCGTTGCGAGCGCTGCTCTTCTGGGTCTTCCTCTTATCAAGGTGCTTGGCATCGCCGGCCCCGCCGTCGCGCTCGTCCTGAGCATGTATCTGCTCGGCCTCTTCTACCTGTTGCAGGTGGCGAAGTTGATGCAGGTGTCTGTGGCTCGCGTGTTTCCCTGGGGGTATCTGAACATGATTTTCCTCGCCTCAGCGGCGCCTGCGATTCCCGCTTTCGCCGCGACATTTCTGCCCATCCCGGCGCCCGCAGCGGTCGTTCTGGGCGGCCTGATCTATTGCCCTCTGTGCTTTGCTTTACTCGCCTGGTGCAGGCTGCTGACAAAAGAGGAGCTGGCGTTCGCTGCTCGCCTGACTCGAATCTGGACGTGGCGCAGATGAAGCAGGACATCATAGGGCTTCTCGGAGGCTACTGCACAGGCAACCTGGGCGACGACGCAATCCTGGAGAGCATACTTGTTCTGGTGCGCAGGGCCGGGCATCAGGGGAAGATCATGGTCTATTGCCACGATCCTTCGCCCCTTGCGCGCCAGGAGGGACTGGTAGCGGGGCCGATGCGCAGGTGGAATTTTCCGGCTGTAGTGAAGCAGGCCCGGAAGCTGCGCGGGCTGCTCGTGGGCGGCGGCGGATTGCTGACGGACTACGACCGTCTCCTGCCGACGAAGCTCCTTATGCGCACCTTCGCCGCCAGGCTCGCGGGCTGCCGCGTCATGCTGTGCGCCGTGGGCGTCGGGCCGCTGATGACTCGCATGGGCAGACTTCAGGCGAGAGCCATTGCTTCACTCTCAGATATTCTGAGCGTGCGCGACCCGCAGTCTGCGCAAATTCTGCGCAAGCTCGGCGTCAGGAAGCCAATTCATGTCGTCGCCGATCCTGCCTTTCTTCTCGAACCTCCACCAGCGCGTTTGCCCTCGAGCGACGCCATATGGGCAGTTCGGCGCTGGCCTCCTCTGGGCGAAATCCTTCCCTGGCTGCCAGGCCAGCTCGCAGCCGCCGCTGACTCCTTCTGCTCGCGGCTGAATCTGCGCATTGCCCTCATCCCTTTTTACGCTGGCTACGACGAGCCTTTCTGCGCTCGCGTGCACTCTCTCATGCACATGCCGCGCTCAGCACGCATCCTGCCGCGCCCTGGCTCCGCGAGTGAGGCGCTTGAACTCATGGCCGCAAGCCCTATTGTGGTTTCAATGCGGCTGCACGGAGTGATTTTCGCCGCTCTCGCCGGAACGCCGCGCGTTGCCATAGCCTGCGACGAGAAATTGCGAATCACAATGGAGAGCCTGAAGCTGGAAAGCTTCGTCCTCCCGCTGGAGCCGGGAATGCCGGCGGATCTCATTGCCAGCACATGCCAGCGGGCAATCGAGGAGCAGACGCAAGCGCGAGCAGAAATAGAGAGCAGGGTCCAGCACATGCGCGAGCAGGCCGCGCGTTTGGGTGAACTCCTGCGGCAGTTTCTCGACCTGTGCCGATGAGGCGTGCCATTGTCAAGGGGCGAGCAGACAGGCAAGAACAGGTCTGCTCCCGAATGAGCGAACTGCCCGCATACATCCGGCGTCGGCAACAGGGCGCCAGTCAAACCCGGCAGCCTGGCAGGTGCGCGCGTCTCGCTCTCGAATCTCAAGCCATTGCGAGCCGAGTTGCCTGTCCGTATCCATTCAATCCGGTGACCATGCGCAGCGCCCCGAAGATACTGCTGATTCGCCCGCCCGCATTGCATCGAGAAGGAGCGATGGGCCGAACCGTGGGCATTCCTCTGGGGCTGATGTATATCGCGGCCGTGCTGCGGCAGATGGGCTGGCCGGTGCAGATTTACGACGCCCGGGTTGATTGCCGCCCGAGGCGGAGGTTCGAGCCGGATCCAGCTTCGGGGTTGCTGGGCGCGCCCTGGGAGGAAGTCGCCGACAGAATCCGAGACTCGCAGCCTGACATCGTCGGCATCTCCAACGAGTTCTCCACGCAGAGGTTGTCAAGAGTGTGAATGGCGGCATGTCGACGGTGATGGGCGGCCCGCACGCTTCGGTCATACCTGAGACTTTTTTCCAGCGCACCGAGAGCATTGACCTTGTCGTTCAGGGCGAGGGCGAATACATCATGCCTCGCATTGCCCAGTGGCGCGAGCGAGGGGGGCAACTGGAAGACATCCCAAACCTGACTTCTCGAGCTGATGGCGCTCTCACGCGCACCCAGAGGGCGCCTTTCATAATGAAGCTCGACGATCTGCCCTTTCCGGCATACGACCTGGTCCCGCTTGAGGCATATTTCGATATGCCCGTGCAGTCGGGCGGAATCGTCATGGGGCGACTGCGCCTTGAATACGAGGGCTCGCGCCGCGCCATCTCCATGATCACAAGCCGCGGCTGCCCATACGACTGCTGCTTCTGCTCAGTGCACGGCCACATGGGCAGATACTTTCGCTATCACTCGGTGGACTATGTGGTTGCCCACCTTCGCCATGTTATTCGCGACCTCGGCGTCCGCCATATCCATTTCGAGGACGACAATCTCACCCTTCGCCCGGATCGCTTCCTGAGCATTCTCAGGCGCGCCCGCGAGGAGGGCCTTCGTTTCACCTGGGATACCCCGAACGGAGTTCGCGCCGACACTCTCGACGAGGCGGCCCTGCGCGAGTTCGCAAACAGCGGCTGCGTCTATCTCTGCGTGGGCGTCGAATCCGGCGACCAGCATGTCCTCGACCACATCATCGGAAAGCGGCTCGACCTCCGCAAGGTGAGGCATTTCGCCATGCTCGCCCGCAAGGCCAGGATAGACCTCGCAGCTTTCTTCGTGATTGGCTTTCCGGGCGAGACGATTGAACAGATGAGGCGAACAGTGGACTTCGCGCTGGATTTGGAGCGCCGCCATGGAGCGCACCCCTATCTCTTGACCGCAACCCCTCTTCCCGGCACGCGCCTATATGACGAAGTGATGCGGAACAATTACCTCGTCCGCGAGCTGACCGAAGAGGAAATGGCCATCGCGACTCAGACTGCTGGAGTCGTGCGCACTCCTGACTTCAGCCCTGATGACATAGCCCGCGAGCGGGCCCGCTTCTACAGGGCGCACGGCTGGTTGATGTCTTCAAAGCGGAAGCTGCCGAAGCTCTTTCTCACATCACCCAAGCTGTTCGCGCGGTTTCTGCTGGAGGCGAGCCGGTGCCGCAGCATTGCTGAGTTGCGCAAACTGGCGCGAGTCTTTGCCAGATTCCCCGGCTTCCTGTCGCGCAGCCCGATGGTCCCGCTGGACCGGCCGCTGTGATTTCACCGGATCGCCCCGGCACCGGGCTGCCCTTTGAATTGCAGTGCCGCCGCGTTCTTCTCGTAATCGAAGCAGCCGCTCGGCCTGATTCGTCTCTGGGCGACTGGGCGTCGGACGCCCATGACCAACAGAAAGAACGAGGGGCGACTTTCAAGTCGCCCCTCTCAGTTCCCCTCGTCTCGTTCGCGATAGCCTGCTAAAACGCGAAATCAGCGCGCGCCGTCCACATGCGCTCCTCGAGGCTCGAGATCCCGTCGGCCGCGCCGTGGTCAATCTTCCTCCTGAAATACTCGAGGTGGAGGGCCTGGTTCTTCGCCGGATAGCGCCGCAGGCCGATGCTCCAGTCGATCCGATCCTGGTTCTGTTCTGATGGAGTATTGGCGCGCCCCCACCTGGCAAACGCAAGAATGTCGCGCGGCAACGAATGGTTGACCTCGACGAAGCCTCCCGAGAAGTCGTAGTCCTGCGTCGGGTCGAAGGCGTTCAGGGCAGCGTTATCCTTGCCTTTCAGGAACTGCAGCATCAGGTTTGACTGGCCGAAGTTGAGGCTGAGGTCAGCTCCGAGCCGGCGGAAACCCGACCGACTGCCAGTGCTCCCGGGCACTCTTCCCTTCCCGAAATACGCGAAGCCGCCCAGGCGATGCCCGCAAACCTGCCCTTCGCCTCGGCCGAAAGCCTTGCTGGCGCGCAGGTAAAAATCTCTCGGCGAGTCGCTGTCGGTCTGCGCGCCGCTGCCATTCACCCAGCCGCCTGCCACCTTCACCTGGTCGCGAAGCACAACCGCAAGTTCGATTCCTGTCTGGGTGTCTGAAAGCGCGAATTCTTCAGGCCCGGTGAACTCGTATATCTCGTAGGGGGCAACTGTGAGCGTGCGCTTCACGCTGAAAGCGACATAGGCCGGCTCAAATCGGCCGACGCGAAGGGTCGCTGGCAGCGGAGCATCTCGCAGGGCAGTCACGACATTGGCCATCTCCACCGTGCCGTCCTGGGCGACAACTCCTCGCGAGCCTTTTATCTCCGGAACATAGATCATGAAATAGCCGGTGCGATCCGAGAAAAGCCCGCCCGACAGAATGTCGAGCCCGTTCACCTGGAACTGGCGGACAGTTTCGTCTTCGCCGCCTGAGTCATTGAAGGTGTCGTTGTTGTATCCGACGCTCGTGCGAAGGGCCAGCGGAGTGGGAGTCTCGAACACATCCTTCTCCTCCGCTTCCTTGCCCATGAGCCGGTAGCCATTGTCGCGGTAGGCCTGGCCAAAATCGTTCAACTTCGGGAATTGGACATGGCACATCGTGCAGTCGAAGCCATACTTGCGCGCAAACACGGGAATCGCCTGGGCCCGGCTTGGCCAGACGACCGGCACAATTGCAAAGGCGAAAAACCACGCGAGAAAGCGCAATCCCCTCATTGCGATCCTCCTTCCGGCAGCGCTGGCTCTTCAAGAACCGGGAACGGCCCGGTCAGCGCTTCCATGAATGCAACCAGGTCCTGCTTCTCTTGCCGCGTCAGGTTGAGCCGCTGCATCAGCGGGTCGAGGTTTGGATTCAATATTCCGCCGCGGTTGTAAAGCTCAACCACATCTATCAGGGTCTTCTCCGACCCGTCGTGCAGATACGGGAAGGTCACAGCCACATTGCGCAGGCCCGGCGTCTTGAACTTGCCTCTGTCCCTTGGATCCTTCGTGAAATTCTCGCGGCCCAGGTCAGGATTTGGCTTGTTCATTCCCACGCCCAGGTTGTGGAATGACTGGTCCGAGAAAGTCGGCCCGCTGTGGCAGGTTACGCAGTGGCCCTTCCCGTTGAAGATTTTCATTCCGCTCACCGCTGCCAGGCTCATCGCTTTCTTATCGCCCGTGATATAGCGGTCATAAGGCAAAGGCCCGGAGACGATAGTCCTCTCGAACGAAGCGATAGCCTTGGCAATGCCGTCGGTGGTCACATCGGTGCCGAAGACTTCCTGGAACTCCTGCTTGTAACCAGGAATCGAGTTGAGCTTGCGCACGACATTTTCCAGCGTCTCGCCCATCTCGATCGGGTTATGTATCGGGCCAAGCGCCTGCTCCTCGAGAGAGGAAGCGCGCCCGTCCCAGAACTGGAACTTCATATACGCCGCATCTATGATTGTCCCCGAGTTGCGCCCGCCCACCTGGCCCCTGATGCCGGTGTCGGTCGGAGCATGATGAGCCCAGCCGGTCTGGGGGATGTGGCAGGTCGCGCAACTGATCGTGCTGTCCGCTGACAGCCGCTTATCGAAGTAGAGCTGCTTGCCGAGCCGAATCTTCGCGTCGGTCTGAGGATTGTCCGCCGGGATGGGCGCAGCCGGCAGCGGCCCGTTGGACAACATTCCACCTGTCCCCGGCGGCGCGCCCGTCGCCAAAAGAACCGCCAAAACCGCTGCAATAATGAGGCCCGTTCTCATGCGCATACCCCCTTTCTCGCCAACTCGCGCAATATTATACTTATCTCGCAGAAAGCCGCAAGCCCGAGCGAGCGCACAGTGGGATAACAGCCTATTCCTCTCTGACCGCGCTTCCCCCGCTCGCTCCCGGCCGAGTCTCAAATCCGAAATCCCAAATTCGAAATCGGCCTGTTGCCTCCTCCCTTCAATAGGCCAGCCCGAAGGCGAGAACAAGGAACTTGGCCATCTGGTCTCTTCCGACAGGGTCGTCGGGGCAGTACTTCTTCACGGGCGCCGCCTGGCAGCCTCCCGTGGGAGCCGTCCCTCCCCAGCAACCTGGATCAGCCAACCTCTCGATCCAGCCATAGAACTGATTGCTTGTGGGCACATCGGAGAAAGTTGGTGTGGGCTTCGCAAGCAAGGTCTTCCCTCTGGCTCTGCACAGGAGCTTCGCCATCTGTGCTCGCGTCACGGGCTTGTCGGGGCAATAGGTGGTCGCAGTGCATCCTGAAGTGGGCGGACTCCCGCCCCAGGAAGGCCCATCGGCCAGCCTCTCGATCCAGGCGTAGAAGGTGCTCCCCCTTGGAACATCGGCGAAGGTCGGCGTAGTCGCATCCAGCCATGTCTTCCCTGCTGCCTTGCAGATGAACTTCGCCATCTGGGCTCTGGCCACTTTATCGTCCGGGCAGTACAGAGGGGGGGCTGCCTCGCACCCGCTCGTAATCCCTGTCGAGACCAGGCCCTCTATGAACCGCCAGAATTGGTGCGGCTTCGGCACATCGTCGAAGGTGCAGTTGTCAACCGTAACGCTTACGCAGGCCCACGCGACTTTCCCGCTGTTCGCGTATGCCTTGGCGCATATCTGGGTAAGCCCCTCCGCAACCCAGGTCGGCCTCGTGTCCCAGGCGCAGGAGTAGGGCGCTGTGGCATCGGTGCCGAGCAGTTGACCCGCCGCGTAGAATTCCACCTTCTCAATTCCGCTGGAGTGCGATGCGGCGGCATAGATATTCACGACGCCCTTCACAGTGGCGCCCTGGGCGGGCGATGTGATCGACACGCTCGGACCGAGAAGATCAACGGTGAACGAACACTGCGCCGGAGTCGGGTCTTCATTTCCGGCGAGGTCTCTGGCCTTCACCTGGAAGACATGCGCTCCATCGGACAGGCCCGTGAGATTGGCGCAGGTTGCGAATGAGAACGGCTGCCACGCGCCGGAATCCAGCCGCCAGGAATAGCGCAGGTCCGCGACAGGAGTCTGATCGTCAGCCCCGCGCCAGCACACTGTGGCGGTGTTGGTGGAGATGACGAGACCGCACGGGCCGAAGGTAATCGCCGTCTCCGGGGGCACAGCGTCGGTGCCTCGGTCGCGGACGAAGATGTCGTACTGTCCGTTGGTGTCGCCTGGCACGAGGGTGGTGGCGTCGGACGTGAAGCCGACGAACCTGCCAGTCGCGCTGACACACGGACTCTCCGAGTAACCATTCGACTGCTCGCCGGCGCTTGAGACGGAAACGCGCTCAGTGGTCCCCGCCAGCCGGTCGCGAACGAAGATGTCTGGTTGCGAGTTGGTGTCGCCCGGGACCAGGTTGGTGGCATGTGACATGAACGCGACGAACCTTCCGTCGGTACTGACAGAACTCATAACCGACCCCCCGCCACTTCCCTGCTCCCCAGCGCTTGAAACCGAGACTAACTCAGTGGTTCCGGCCAGCATGTCGCGGGCGAAAATATGCGGCGCGCCGTTGGTACCATCTGCGACGAGGGTCCGGGCCTCGGAGTAGAAGGCCACGATCCGGCCGTCGTCACTGATGGAAGGCCATGCGCACCTGCCATCTGCCTCGTCTCCTGCGGTCGAGATGGAGACGCGCTCGGTCTCGCCGGTCAGCCTGTCGTGAACGAAAACATCGGCGCAATCGTTCGTGTCTCCCGTCACCAGGTTACTGGCCAGAGAGACGAAGGCCACATATCGTCCGTCAGCGCTGATGCCGGGGGGCACCCCCCCCAGCCCCCTCCCGGAATCGCGTCATTGTTGCCCTGCTCGCCGGCGCTGGAGACGGAGACGCACTCCGTCGTTCCCGCCAGCCTGTCGCGGACGAAAGCATGATATCTCCCGTTAGTGCCACCGGCCACCAGGTTGGTCGCGGATGACAGGAAGGCGACATACCGCCCGTCAGCGCTTATGGTGGCGTGCTCTGAAAGGTCGTTGGCCTGCCCGCCGTCGCTGGAGACGGAGACCCGCTCCGTCGTTCCGGCCAGCCCGTCGCGGACGAAGATGTCCATTTTCCCGTTCGTGTCACCGGGCACAAGGTTGTTGGCAAACGACTGGAAGGCCACGAATCTGCCGTCGCCGCTGATGGTGGGCTCGCCGGAGCCTCCATTCGTTTGCCCGCCAGCCATGGAAACCGAGACGCGCTCGGTCATGTGGCTGTTCCTGTCGTGTACGAAAGTATCCCACGCGCCGTTGCTATCCCCCGTAACCAAGCTGCTGGCCCCCGAGTCGAAGACGACGAGCCTGCCATCGGCGCTCATGTCGCAGGTATTGGACTTGCCGTTCCCCTGCACGCCAGTGCTCGAGACGCTGACGCGCTGGGTGATTCCGGCGCGCGCCAGCGAAGCGCCAAGAGACGTGGAAACGGCGGCGAAGATCAGAAAAGCGAAGTTTCCCCGCATGGAGGCGTACCCCCTTGTCGCGTCCCGGCCGAAAAGCCTGTTAAGTGAAGATTCCCCGTTGGTATCAGAATCCCTGCCGACCTCTTCCTACCGCCCCACATTTTTTCGGACGGCCGAAAAGGTCTCGACAAGTTCTGAGAATTCCTGCCGGCCTTTTCCTCCCGCCGCGCGCTGCGCACATGCTGGCAGCCCTTCGCAAGCCCGTGTCTTTCGACTCCGGGAGCGCGCCCGACGCAGCGGGAGCGTTTACGGGTGCGTTTGATCCGCCCCGACGGCTCGGGGCGGCCGGAGAATTTGCGGCATGCCCGTCTGAGGACGGCGGCTCCGCCGCGCTCCAAATCCGCGCCCGGCGCCTTTGTCCTGGCCCCGCGCCTCGCCCGCTTCCCTGCTTCCGCTGAGCTCAAATCTCAGATTCCAGATTTGAGATTTGAAATTCGAAATCCGAAATTCGAGATCCGAAATCCCCCCGCCTGGATTCTGGCGCTCCGGCGCTCATCTTCAGCCGCCGCGGCTGCGGCAGTAGTCCGCGACCCATCTGAGGCGCTCGAAGGCCTCCTCGTCGCCGGCCTCCGGCAGCTCGTCGGAGATTCCCAGCACAAGGCGCGGATGGAACAGCCGCACGATCTTCTCGGTGCAGGCCTGAAACTCTTCGCGCGAGTGGTGGTTCAAGAATAGAACGGCGGGGATTCCGTCGAGGAGAATCTTGTCGCCCATGTATTCCCGCATCTCTTCCAGCGTGACATCGCCCTGCGGCTCCGGCGTCAAAGCCTCCAGCCCGTCAAATGGCATGTCTGCCAGGTATGGAAGCAGCGGCTTGAAGTAGCCGTCAATGTGAATGTGAGTGAATATGCGGGCGCTGCGAAGCTGGCCGGAGCGCTTCGCATACCACGGCAGAACATACTGCTCGAAGTAGCGAGGCGATAGGTAAGCCATCGCGACATTTTCGCCGAAGCTGATGATGTTCACCAGCTTCGAGGAAATGAGCTGCTCGTAGAGCTGGTCGTAGGACTCGTCAATTATCTTCATGATGTCTTCGATCTCGCGCGGGCAGTCGGCCAGAGCGAAGATGAAATCCTTGTGCTTCATCCACTGCTGGGCCAGCGCGAAGTAGGGGCTCTTCGGCACCCAGAATGAAGGCGCGCCGCGGTCGCCTATAAACTCGGCGCCGACCCTGAAATTGTCAGGACTGAAAGCGATGATGCGGCGCCGAAGAAGCCACCGCAGGGCGGGCAGGTCATCGGCGGTCTTGGCGGCGAACTCCACGGTCCGCCAGGTCTGGTCAACAGTCCAGCGCTGCGTCTCGAAGAGCGGCCCGTGCGGCGTGTCGTAGCGCCGCTTGATGCGATCGCCCTCCTGCCGTTCCGTGGCCTTGACCTCGTCGGTGAAGCGGCACACCACCGGGTCGGGCTGGCCCGTGTAGTAATGCACCGAGCGCATGGAAGCGCCGATCAGGTCATACACCTGGCGCAGCGACAGTTCACGGATGGACTGCGGCAAGCCGCCGAACTGCCTGTGCCAGTCATACCATGGCTCGAACCGCGGCTGGAAAAAGACATGCGGCAGCGGCTCACGCCGGAACACGCGCAGGTTCATTTCCTTCAGCGTCATCTTCGTCGCCGCTCCTGCCGGCCAAGGTTGGAAGCGCTGCGTTCGCCGGTGCTTTTGCACAGCCTGCGGGAGCCTGTGTAGGGACTCCCTTGCGTGCCTCGAGATGCAAGAATGATCGCGCGGGAAAGCGCTGTCATGTAGTCGAGTTTGATCGCGCGGCCGCCATCGCCGCTTCCATGATCCGCTTCAATGGAACGCCGCTGCGCCTGGCAAGCTCTGCGCATTCCTCGTATTCCGGCGAAACGCTCAGCACTTCCTCGCCCCGTTTTCCAATCTTCACCCCGACCTTGCCCCACGGCGTCTGGACTTCGATGCGCTCGCGCTCGAGGGCCTGCCTCAAAACTTCACTCGAGCGCACGCCGAGGGTGCTCGTCTCGCGGAAGAGAATCTCGGACATCTTATCTCGCGCTTCAACTGGCGCCAGCACTCGAACCAGAACGCCCGGCCTGCCCTTCTTCATCATTGCTGATACCAAAGACACATCGAGGGCGCCAGCCTCAAAGAGCTTCTCGCTGACATGGGCATACAGCTCCGGGCTCATGTCATCTATGTTTGTCTCGAGCATCACGAGCTGCTGCCAGGCAAGGGCAGGTTTGAAACC
>Ga0315280_10000417_pt1 | contig 79013 bp, 49 predicted proteins | sample YL17G06_40_MG_FD_203697 | JGI IMG/M metagenome (GOLD analysis project Ga0315280, IMG submission 203697) | Sediment microbial communities from Yellowstone Lake, YNP, Wyoming, USA - YL17G06_40 | ecosystem: Environmental > Aquatic > Freshwater > Lake > Sediment | place: USA: Wyoming | collected... | reverse complement strand
GGGCCTGCTTCAATTCCGCTACGTCAACCTGTTTACCTTCCATGACCGAATCTCCTTTCCAAAAAGGTTCATAAGTCACTGTAAACACAGGAATTGCGTAGCGCCAGAAAAAAACCTCACACACGTAACCGGTCAGTTATGGGAGGGGGTAGGAGGGAAGCCGCGTTTCATGGCGGTGGTCTATCCGTGAGAACCCGTGTGGCGCGTGGGCCGTAGAGAGAGGACCTTGGCGGAATGTAAGTGGGAACCGCAAGGAGCGAGCCCAGGGAAAACCACCCGGACAAGGACGTGGATGGTCTATTGTAAGCAGTGTCTGGAAAAGCAGCGGGAGATCGACGAACTGAAGGAGAAGGTGGCGAGTCTCCAAGCCAAGCTCCGGTATCAGGAACGCACCGCCCGAGAAGGATTCTTTGGCTCCTCGACCCCCTCGTCGCAGATTCCGGTCAAGCCCAACGGTCCTGCGGGTCCCCGTCCGCGGGGCGGCGGTAAGGCCGGCCATGCCGGACATGGTCGCTCCCGCATCGACCCCGGGCAAGCGGACCGAGTCGAAACGGTCCCTGGCACCGACGTTTGTCCCGCGTGTGGCGGGACCCTGGAAGCACGCGGCTGTCGCACACGTACGGTCTTGGACTGTCAGCCCGTCCGGGTACAGAAGGTGGTGTACCAACTTCCACGCCAGCGGTGCACCCAATGCCACAAGCTGGTGACGGCCAAGCCGCCGGGCGTTCTGCCGAAGGGGTTGTACTCCAACCGACTGCTGACCTACGTGGCGGTGCAACATTACGTCCACGGCCAGACCTTGGGGCAAATCGAGCGTCAAACCGGTCTGGGCTACAGCAGCTTGGTGGACGCTCTGCATCAGTTGGCCGCCCGGTTCCAGGAGGTGCCGAAAGCCCTACTTGCGGCCTACCGGCAAGCCGCCGTGAAGCACGCGGATGAGACCTCCTGGCGGACGGAAGGACACAACGGCTATGCGTGGCTGTTCTGTACCGAGGACACGAGCCTCTATCGCTTTCGGGGCACACGCGCCGGCCGGATCGCCCGCGAAGTCTTCGGGAATACGTCTTTGCCGGGCGTCCTGTTGGTCGATCGGTACCAGGGATATAACCGAATGCCGTGTTCGCTCCAGTATTGTTATGCCCATTTGCTACGGGACGTGAAGGACTTGGACAAAGCCTTTCCGGACGCCCCAGAGGTCCATGCTTTTGTGGAGGCGTTGGTCCCCCAGTTAGCCAGTGCCATCAGTCTGCGCGGTCTGGGCCTACCCCGGCGGCAATTTCTGCGACAGGCTACGCAGATCAAAAACCATATTCTCGCGATCGTGAATCATCCCGCCCATCACCCCGCCATCCAGACGATGCAGGATCTCTTCCGGGAGAAGGCAGATAGGATGTATCATTGGGCAGACGACCCACGAGTTCCGGCGGACAACAATCGGGCCGAACGGGAGTTGCGTCCCTTGGTGATTGCCCGCAAAATCAGTTTTGGCTCTCAATCCGAGGTTGGGGCCAAGACCCGGGAGACCCTGATGACGGTGCTGCATACCTTACGTAAGAGAGTCCCGGATGTCGCGACGGCATTCCAAGCCGCCTTGGATCAACTCGCCGAACAGCCGGATGCCGATCCGGCGAGGATCCTCTTTGGACTCGATTCCTCCTGACCTGCGTCCCCCTCCCATAACTGACCGGTTACGAGAAAGGAAAAAATTCTCTTGACGGAGGACTAAGGGATTTCCTTACACAGGCCGTCGGGGCGGCCCGCCGCAGGCAGAAACGAAGGCCCCTGCCCCCTCGTCGCGGGCCCGCTCAACCTTCTCATACATCGGCAAAGCCTTCGGCCTTGCCGCTGCCACCCGTCGCGTTGGCAATTCACGCCATCCCCAAGCTGCACTTGAGGCTGCCACCCAGATCGAACCCGGACCTGCCCATGGTGCGGGCCGCGTTTCTTATACTTTGTCGGGGTGTTATATGAAGACTTTTTGGCAACATGCCAGCGGCGATGTCTATGCGGTCGAGAGCGACTCGTTCGGGCACATTGTCGGCGCGACCGGACCGCTGGACCTCGACAAGCTGCGCGATCCCACCGAATACAATTATCACTGCGGCCTCGTGAGCTGGATCGAGAAAGCCATCGCCCGGCGGCAATTGCACCGAATCAACCCGGCCCTCAAGCGGTGAACGCGTGGGCCACGGGAATGACGGGCGGTCGACACTGAATCACGATCCGTGCTCAGCCGGTCTGCTCGACCAGATAGTTCTGGATGCCCATTTGTTCGATCTGGCTTTGCTGAGCTTCGATCCAGTCGATGTGGTCCTCTTCGTCCCTGAGAATCGACTCCAGGATTTCGCGTGTCCCATTATCGCCGAGGTCCGCCGCGACCTGGATGCTGGCGTTGTACCCGTTGACGGCGGTCTCCTCGGCCTTCCAGTCGTTCTTGTGCATCTTCTCGACGTCGGGGCCGATGTTGATCTTGTTGAGCACGCTGACGACCGGCTTGCCCTCCAGGAAGAGAATGCGAGTGATGAGCTTCTCGGCGTGCTTCATCTCGACGATGGCGCGTTTCTGAATCTCCTCGTGGAGGTGCTCATAGCCCCAGTTGTCGCACATCTCCGCGTGAACCATGTACTGGTTGATCGCCGTCAGCTCATCGGCCAGGCGTGTGTTCAACTGCTCGATGACTTTCTCTTTTCCCTGCATGGTGTTGGATCCTCCTTAAACGTACGTTTGAGAAATGGCACGGGCCGGATGCCCATGCTACGAAGTCATGGCTTGGGCTTCACGAACCACTGCTTGGCATTCGGATCGGTTTTGAAGAACGTCAGCAGCAGATTGGCCACCTTCTGTCGGCCGGCGGGGCTCGGGTGCGTGCCATCCGGACCCAGGTCATCGCGGGTCCAGACCAGGCCGTCGCCCTGCCGGGGCTTGATCCCGTCGGCCCACAGGTAGGGTCCCCACGAGAGCAGCGGTGCTTTGACCTCGCCTTTCACCGGGTCGTAGTTCAGGTTCGGATCGTTCGTGAGCTGGGACTCGATCAGCCAGCGGACGGAAAACGCCGATTCGTAAGCGTAGGGCTCCGGGTTCAATGTGGTGGTGGCGTAGCCCGCGTAAATCCGGCTGGACAGATACGCGAGACGCAGGTTTGGGAAGCGCGTCTTAAGCTGGCGGAGGATGATGGCAATATCGTCCCGCAGCATTTGGGCGTGGGCCGGGAACGCGCCGCGCTGCGCCGGGCCGATCTCGGCCTGCTTAATCCAGACGACCTGGACTTGGGCGGCCGTGACGTGCGCCGCCTGGATGCGCTGGTCCATCACGTCCCAGGGCGTCATCCCATTGGGTCCGACTCGCGGGTAGGCCCATTGATAAGCCGCCTGGCCGCCCTGGGCACAATCGACGATCGCCAGCTTCGGCGACTTGTTGGGGTCAGCATCGGCCAGGGACTTGAAGACCGAGAACTCCTGCGTCGTGTTGGACATCCCCAGCGAGATCAGAACGATCTTGCCGGCGTCGGAGGGATTGCCCTGGGCATCGCGCGGCACGATCAGGGCCGCCTGCACTTGTGCCGCCTTGAGATGAGACTCCGGCGGGACATTCTGCCCTCGGCCGTAGAGGCCGCCCGTCTGCTCCTGGTACAGGCCCTCCCCCATTTCCGTGAGCGGGACCAGTCCCGTCGTCTCCCGGGCCGGCGGGGCCTGGTTGGCCTGCTGAAGCTTGGCACGCTCCTGCTTGGCGTGATTCAAGTACGCCCGCTCCTCGTCAGTCAGCGGCTGGCCTCGCAGTTCCCGGCGATGCAGCGCGCTCGCCTTCTGCCAGTCGATGGGCTCATCGGCCAACAACGTCGCGACACTCATCATCGTCAGCAGCCCAAGAGCCACGACAACACACACGCGGAAACGATCCGTGATCATAGGCGACCCCCTGACAACTCTGTTTCTTCCGAAGCACCCAACTCCTTGAATATGGTGCCCTTTCCATCGTAGACACCAGGTGGCAGATCGTCAATGGCGAGGCTTTGCCATTTGCTTTTTGGCCCGGGCTCGGCTATAAAGTGCGGGCGCAAAGGCCGTTAAAGGATTGGACCATGGCAAAGAACAAGCGTGTCGCGTTCTACCTGGAAGAGGAATGGCTCCGGGCCCTCACCGGCCTGGCAGGGACATTCGGCGTCTCGGCCCAGGAGGTGATCCGCCGCTCGCTGCCGAACGTCGCGGTCAGCGAGCTGTTCTTCCGCTGCAAGATCTTCGCGCCCGATCTACGCTGGGACGAAGTGTCGGACGTGGGCCAGGCTGCGGTCCGCGAGCGCCTGCGGGCCGTGTACCTGAAGGGGCTCGAAGCGCATCTCGCCCGGCTCGGCGCCAGTCTCGAATCCTCCGCCGATGAAGTCGAGGCGGCCAAGCAGCGGGCCCTCGACGAACTGCAGGCGGACGCCGCACACCCGCTCGACTATCAAAGCGCGAAAGCCCAGGAGGACTCGGTCTATCTCGGCTACCTGTACGAGGCCTGGAAGAAGGCAAGGACTGCCCAGGCCGGATACACGATAGAGCAGGTCGATATCAAGGATGGTAAAGCCTGGGCCGTTCTGAAGGACGGCAAGATCGTCTGACCCAGCCCTGCCGACGCAGGCGTAGGGTGCGTATCACGCACCATTCAACCTCCGGCACAAGGCGGTGCGTAGTACGCACCCTGCAAGACTATTCTTGCAGAAGATCGATATAGGCCCTGTCGATGAGCTGATTCTGCGAGATGCCGAGCTTCTCCATAAGCTCGCGGGCAATGGCAACACCGTCGGCCGAACTCTGCTCGGGGCGCAGGACCACCTCCAGCTCGACGAAATCGCCGAGGCCCTCGACTTGGTCCAGGTGCACTCTCGTCTGGCCGACGAGGTAGACCGTGCGCCGCTTGCGGACCACGCCGCGGATGCCAAGGGCGGCCGAAAGCACCTCCCGCAGCCCCTCCGGGTCCGCCGTCGGGTGCACGATGTACCGGCTCTCTTTCGGACCCGAGCCCTCCCGCCGCTCGTAATAGATCAACTCCGCCTGCGAACAGCCAGCGAATCGTCTCAGCTTCAACCGCCCGCGCGGGCACGCGAAGAAGGTGTCCTCCTGCTCCAATTCCATCGGCCCGCTGTCGGCGAGACCTTCCACGATCTCGCGCACCGCCTCCCGCCCCGCCACCTTCGCCTTGATCTCCACATTTCTTTTCATTCGATGCCCGTGGCACACACCATCATGGCTGACCGGTCGGCAAGAATATCCGATTCACTCAAGGACACAAATCTGCCGTTCGTCGCCTTCCTGAGGCGCCTTTGTCTCACTCGCGCCTATCCTCGAACGCTGAGATCCATTCGCGCACGAGCTCGGGGAGACGCGCCAGTACCTCTCGCCCGATTAGTACCTCGTCAACATATCCCATGTGCAGCATGTCGACGATTCGGCACAGATAGGATCGTCCGCAAGACCACCACGTATAGTGAGCATCTATCATGAGGTAGTGTTTGATATCCACGCCCTCGCTGACACGGAGTTCTTCAAGCTCCATACCGTCAAGGAGACTCTCGTAGACTCCATCGGCGACCCGGCTGCCAAAGGTCGTCGTATAGTAGTACTCTTTGATCTCCCACACGGCGACCGGATCGACAGCGCACGGGAACGCACCATCTACTCGACGTGCAAGTGTCCTCACCGGCTTACCTTTGCGTGTGACTGTGGTGAGCACGCGTGGATCGAAGTCGCACCGCATGTCCTTAGCATTCGCCTCGATCAATATGTTGATTATGCCCGTGAAGAATGCGGGGGCTTTCTTCTCACCACTCTGCTTGTTCAGTGGGATCGCACATTTCGGATGAAGTTTCTTGCGCAGTCGGTCGAAGACCTTCTTCGCCTGCTCAGCCGTCATCAGCAGGGGCTCAACGTGTTCACGGAGCATGGCGGCTCGGCATACGAAGTAATCAAGAAGGAGCTTTCCGTATGGCGTCGGACCACCGCCGGTATCAACCAAATGACCCACATCAAGCGATATCTCCGCGAACGCATTCTGGATCTCAGTTAGGGACGGAACCTTGATCTGGCCCTGCCCTTTGACCGTGTAGCCCACTTCCTGGCTGATCAGGCGCACATTCGCCCAGAAATCCTTTGGCAGGTTGAGGAATCTCGGATCAGGTTTCATGGGGTTCGCTTCTCAAATTGGCGCACGAATGAGGACAGAGATATGCCCAACGCTCGACAAATCAGGTTCAGTTCGACCAAGTCCAGCCGGAGCTCTCCAGATTCATATTTGCTGACGAAGGATTGACTTCGCCCGAGCCGCTTGGCAAGTTCGATCTGGCTGAAACCAGCGTCTTTCCTCTTCTCGCGCAACAGCTTGAGCAGTTCGACTTGTTCTGGGCTATAAATACTCTTCTTCACGGCGGGCAATCTACTTGAGCTTGACATATATTCCAAAATGGAATATACGATCTGGCGTGGCAAATACGGAACTCGGCTCGTTGACCGTCCGAGCAAGCGACGTGATAATGGCCAAGAAGACGGTTTATGGAATTCGACCCTTGATCCCAGGCATTGCTCGCCGAAGGACGACAGAAGGATAAAGCCAAACATGCAGACGCTGCTTTTTCAGGATTCCGGTCTGATAAAGGAGATGGCCAGGCCCCCCAAGGGACAGCTCCTGAAGTGGATTGGCAATAAACAGCGCTTTGCGCGCAGCATCGTGTCGTTCTTTCCCGACGATTTCAACAGATACCATGAGCCCTTCTTGGGAAGCGGGGCAGTCCTGGGAACTTTGGCAAAGGATGGTTCTCTCGGAGCGGACAGCTTCAAACCGCTGGTGGAAATATGGCAGACGCTCGCTCAGTCTCCTGATACGCTGAAACGATGGTATGAGGAGCGGTGGCGATGTATGATAAGTCAAGGCAAGAAAACAGCTTACGAAGCAATCAAGCAATCGTACAATTCATGCCCGAACGCTCCTGACCTGCTCTTTCTCTGCCGGTCCTGCTATGGAGGCGTCGTCCGATTTCGCCAGGCAGACGGGTACATGTCCACGCCGTGCGGGATCCATACACCGATCTCACCCGAGGCGTTTTCCAGAAGAGTGGATGAATGGCAGGCCCGCGTGAAGGAGGCAACCTTCGTGCACGCAGAGTATGAGGAAACCATGAGCAGGGCACAAAAGGGCGACCTCGTATACTGCGACCCACCCTACAGTCACACCCAATCGATCCTTTATGGCGCACAAGCCTTCAGCTTGGAACGGCTGTTCAAAGTCATTAGTGAGTGCAAATCTCGCGGGGTCTTCGTGGCACTGAGCATAGACGGCTCGAAACGATCCGGCCGGCTCCACTGTAAACTCCCCCCCGCCGACGGACTATTCGAACGGGAAATACTACTCGATTGCGGGCGATCAATGCTGAAGCGGTTCCAGATGAACGGGCTCTCGCTTGAGAACGAGGTCGTTCATGATCGTCTTCTGCTGACCTACTGACGCAAGGACCCCGACCGCTAAGCTGAGCCGAAGCTCAGCAAGTCTACGAAGCCCAGCAGTCCACGCTGGACATCCTTTACCAAGCCTACGACCGCCGGGCTCTTGGTCCGACTGCGGTTGGATTACTGCGCGCACCGAAGTTCCTTACTTGGTTCTTGTGAAGTTCACACTGGCCGGATTGACGCCGCCCATACATTTGCTGGCGATAACCAATACTCTTCCTTTTGAGTCGGTAACCGCAAACGCCCCTTGGCTGTAATCAAATGTGTCCAACGTCGGGGTGGAGGTTAAGCCGGTGCCGCCCTTGAAATTGTTAAAGGCGACAATGTATGCAACACCATCAACCGTTGTACGGAACCCAAGATAGCATGGCTCTTTATCTTTAGTGCCTAGGGTAATAGTAAGGGAACTGTACGTAATGGGGTTCTTGCTCGATAGCTTGTTTAAAAGCGCCGTGCCACCCTCAATGCCGAGCGGACTGATCGGGCAAATGTAGGGAATAAACTTCGCGAAGTCAATGGTGGCCGTGAAGGGCCCGGGTAGCGCCTGCGGCGCGGCGATCACATCCCCGGAGAGGAAAGTCACCACCACGGGCGCTGCGGGTGGTTTAGCCGCCGTAGCCGAGTGCGTCCATACAAACACACCGAGCCCCGCCAAGCCGATACACAACGCCACCTTCATTGTCTTGTTCATACCATTACCTCCTTTGCCAAACGGATCAGCCTTCTGCGGAGCACGTAAATCGATTCTACATCTTCATTCCGCCGGTCTCCGCGGCTACTTGGGCAGGTCCTTTTCGAGATTGGCCAGGGCTTCAGCGGTGACGGTTTGGGTATGAAGATCGCCGAAGATGACTCGGTATTCCTTATCGGAGACCTTCCACCGCAGCAGGACCTTATCCGCATCTTTCGGGGTCACGGTCTTGCCGTTATATGCGGGGTCCTTCTTGTCCCACTGGAGGTAACTGTAGAACCTACCGACCCCCCGGATGGGCATCAGGAAATCCACAAGTTTGTTGTTTATCTCGTCGTCCGTAAGCCCTTTTATCTCTTCCTTCAATCGCAGGGCGGCGGGAGTTTCACTCTTTTCTGCTAAGCGTAGAACGGTGGGAGCGACATCGTCGATATCGGTGATAATCTCTGGATCTGGATACTTGCCGAGCAACTCGACAAGTACCTTTAGACCCTGGATGACGGTCTCCTCCGTGATGTGGGCGGGATACTTGACCACCAAACTTGCATAGCCATCTGGTACGACCGGCTCAAAGTCGGCCGCAGCAACGGGGACATCCCACTGGAAATCCTGCATCACAGAGTGCTCGTGCTCGATAATCTTGTCTTTCGTCTGGTCACAGTAAGCAGATGTGCTGTCGTATCGCACAGGCAACCGTGTCTTCACATCCACCCATACCTTGAAATCGATTTGTTGAGGGTTCTCTACCCATCCACAGCAGTTGGGGTCGGTGGTTTGAAACCCTTCGACCTCAATGCCGTCCATGGTTGACCTGCCCAGGCTCTCGTGTTTAGCTTTCAGGATTCGGCTGAGAAACGTGCGCGGATCCGTTTTATCGACATTTGCCTTCTGTATCCATTTAACCAAACCATCGTCCTGTTGTTTGCGCCTGTACTTCTTCTCCTTATGCGAGATGGCAATCGTGGTGTTCTTCTGGGGTAAAATACAATATTCTTCGAACGTGCTCTCTCCGCCATTGGGGTCGAGGTGTTCAATTTTAAGTTTCCAGCCATATTCTTGTGATATCAAATAGGTGCCCCGTATGGTAGGTTTGTTCGGATTCTCGCCGGTCGCCTTCTCACTCCAGAATTGCAGACTCGATTTGAACCTGAAGGCCTTGACCTGCTCAACGCGGGCGAGCACGTCCGCCAGGGCAATCCCTGATCCGGTGGTCCGCCAGAGAGACAGACCGATCCAACACGCGATAACAATGGCCGCGGCAATCGCAAGTCTGACTGATGGATTCCTCATAACGAACCTCCACATACTCGACCCTGGTTGAGCCGATTTGTGTTCTACTGTCCTCGTGTACGCCGTCTTCAGCGTCTCGAAGACGGCATCGTCGGGCGCTGCGTTGGTTTGCACCGCCGCGCTGTTGAACAACCGCTTCATCTCGTCTGCGGATTTCATTTTTCTGCCTCACTATTGAGCAATGACCGCAGCTTGTCCATGCCGTACCGGTATCGGCCTTGGACCGTATTGATCGAGGCGTTCTGTAGGCTGGCAATCTGTCGGAATCCCAAACCCGCTTCGAATCGCAACGTAACGACCTCTCGTTGCTCCACGGGCAGTTTGACCATGGCCTCACTGATTCGCTGCATCTGTTCATTCACCACGGCCCATTGATCGGGACGGCAGGCCTGGGGTCTCTCTCTCGCTGACCCGTCAAACTGAGCCGCTTGATGACGCCGACCGTCACGCCGGAGGGTGCGAATCCGATTCACCAGACACGTGATCAGGAAGTTCTTCAGATTGCCATGAACGCTGACCCTGTCGTAGGACTCGGCCAGCTTGAGGAACACGTCCTGAACCACGTCCTCCGAGTGACAGGCATCGCCGGTCAGGGTGATCGCCAGTTTCAGCAGATAGGCCTTGTACTTGTCATAGATCTGCCGCAGGGCATCGACACGGCCCCGTTGGAGTCTCCAGATCAGCAGCTTATCTTGCAGCATGGCGCCCAACCTGCTCGTAAATCGCGATTCTTTGCCCTATTAGACTCCCAAGGCGGGTGTTTGCGTATACCCATGATGAAAGATTCGCACGAGTTCTGTGTGATCCGTGCGAATTGGTTTGGAAACACGACCGCTGGCCCGTCCTGGCTTGCCGGCTGCCACGAAAAAGGCCGAGCTACATGAGCTCAGCCGGGTGTGTCTGTTGTGCCTGGGCCTGACAGGTTATTTCGGCAGATCCTTTTCGAGACCGGCCAGGGCTTCAGCGGTGACGGTTTGGGCATGCAGATCGCCGAAGATGACGCGGTATTCCTTGTCTGAGACCTTCCACCGCAGCAGGACCTTATCCGTGTCTTTCGGGGTCACGGTCTTTCCGTAGTAGGCGGGGTCCTTCTTGGTGTCCTCGAGCACATACCAGAACATAGCGAGCCCCCGTATGGGCATCCAGAAATCCACAAGTTTGCTGCTGCCCATTATCTCTTCGTCCGTAAGCCCTTTTATCTCTTCCTTCAATCGCAGGGCGGCGGGGGTTTCACTCTTTTCTGCCAACCGCAGAACTGTGGCATCGACATCGGTGATCCTCTCGGGATACTTGCCGAACAACTCGACAAGTAGCTTTAGACCCTGGATGGCGGTCTCCTCCGTGCTGTGGGCGGGATACTTGACCGCCAAACTTCCATAGTCATCTGGTATGATGGGCTTAAATTCGGCCGCCGCAACGGGGACATCCCACTGGAAATCGTGCATCACAAAGTGCTCGTGCTCGATGATCTTGTCTCCCATCTGGTCAAAGGAAGCATATGTGAAATCGTATCGCACAGGTAGCCGTGTCTTCACATCTACCCACATCTTGATATCGACCTCAACTCTGTTTTTGCTATTGCCATACCAATTGGGGTCGGTGGTTCGAAATCCTTCGACTTCAATGCCGTCCATGGTTTCTCTGCCCAGGCTCTTGTATTTGTATTCCAGGATTCGTTTGGTCAGCGTGCGCGGATCGCTGTTCTTCCACAGACCTTCAGCGAACTCATCGCCAAGTTCGAAGCGACAGTACTTCTTCTGCTTGTGCAGGATTACAATTGCGGTCTTTCTATCTGGGAATTTATAGCATTCAAAGAGTAACGTGCTCTCTCCGCCATTGGGATCGAGTTCTTCAATTTTACCTTTCCCGCCATATTCTTGTGATATCAAATAGGTGCCGCGTGTTTCTGAACTGTAAGGCTTCTTGTTAGGATCTGCGCCGGTCACCTTCCTACTCCATTGGGACCTGAAGGCCTTGACCTCTTCCATGCGGGCCAGCACGTCCGCCAGGGCAATCCCGGACCCGGTGGTCCTCCAGAGAGATAGACCGATCAAACACGCGATCATAACAACCGCGGCGACAGCTACTTTTGTGAGTGGACTCCTCATAATGGTTCTTCCTCTGTCAAAGACAGTCATTGGATTCTGTGTGGTTTGCCGCCGAGCCTGGATCATGTCCGCGAACATCCGCTCATCGGCGTCCGGATCGATGCCCAGCCCGGCCCTCTGGAACACTCGTTCTATGTCATCTGCGCGTTTCATTGCTGCATCTTCCCATCCAGCAGGACTCGCAGTTTCTCGATGCCGTATCGATATCGGCCCTTGACCGTATTGAGCGGCGCATTCTGCAGGGCGGCGATCTGCCGGAGCGACATGCCGGTTTCTGTGTGACAGCACACCACTTCCCGCTGCTCGTAGGGCAACTGCTTCAATGCCTCGCTGAGCGACGCCAACTCCTCGCTCAGGATCGCCCACTGCGGCGGCCCTGGCTCCAGCGACGAATGCAGCTCCGCACGATCCAGGGTCGTCTCCCCGTGCCGTCGGCGGTCGCGGACGTGATTGCGGACGCGGTTGACCACGCTCGTAATCAGGTAGCTGCGCAGGCTGCCCGTCAGCCCGAGCCGGTCGGCCGACTGGGCGAACCGCACGAAGACATCGTGGACGATGTCCTCGGCCGTATGGGCATTGCCCACGAGCACGACGGCCAGCCGGAGCAGCTCGACCTTGTACCTATCGTAGACCTGCCGCAGTGCCTGCGGATGGCCTCGTCGGAGCCGGAGAATCAGCAGCGTATCCTCGATCATCGTGCACGCTCGTCAGAAGAATGGTCACTCTTCACCTTATTACACACCCCAGTCAGGCAATTGGGTATGGTCTGACCGGCGATTCGTGGAAGATGCCGGCAGAAATCTTCGCCATCCCTGCGGAATTTGGCTCCACGCGGCCCAAAATAGCGCATTGTTTACATAGAGGGAGAGGCCGGGGGTGACCGATGAGCCAAATGACCAAGAGCGTTTGCGAACTGTTGCCGAGTGAATCGTGCGATCTGTACACGCCGCGTCCGGGCCCTATTGCTTCTCGGACGCTGCTGAAACGGTATTTCCTCGATCCGGTGCTACCCGTGCTCACACTCTTGTCCATGTCGGTCCTGACCGTGGTCATGCTCGTGGTGATCGTGACGACGGTGGCCGACATGGACCTGCAGTTGCCAGGCGGTTACGTGAGCATCGATCCCTGGTCCGGCGTCTCGATGGGATCGGCGGGCGGGTTCTATCAGGATCAAGGGGCCTACGCGGACATGACCCCTTTGATGGACCCGACGGATGACCGCGAGTTCGGACCCAGTTCCCAGGTCAGCGATCCGTTCTAGCGGGCGACATGTGCTCGGCAGCCGAGAGCGAGATCCGTTGCCGTGGGGGGGTCGCGTCGCCGATTGCCAGGAGGCGCCGCGACCTCAATCCTCCTTCGTCCAGCCGTAGACGACGGTCGAGGTTCTCCGGAATCCCCCTCCCTCCGGCAGGACCAACGGTTGCTCGCGCAGCAGGTGAAAGCCCATCCTCTCGAAGAACCGCCGGCCGTCCCGGTTTTCGCCCCAGGCCACCAGGTGGATCCCCCCGATGCCTTGTTCCTGCACTTGCCGTCGGAAGTGCTCGATCAACTGCCGGCCCAGCCACCGGCCGCGAAAGCCCTGCCGGAGGTTGATGTGCAGGTGGGCCGGGTACTTGCCCAAGTCCACCTTGGGCCCTCCCCCGAGAAGGGCCGTCTTGGCAAAGGCCGCCACGAGTCGCCATGTCTCGGCCCGCCAGAGCGCCCCCCGGCCAATCGCCCCCGCCACCGCTCCGGGAACCACTCTCCAGTTGATCAGGCGACTGCCGCGACGAGTGTCCAAGCAGCCGGTCAAATAACCGACCACCGCATGATCGCACTCGGCCACCCAAAGCGACCCCGGCTCCCAATCGGTGTAATAGCGTGTCAGGACCTCCGCCACCGTCTCGTGGTCATGAAAGTACAGATCGACCGTCCGGCCCTTGTCGGCGGTATTCCACGAGATTTCCCGGACCGCTTCGCGGTCCTCGGGTCGATACCTGCGAATGATGGCATCTTGGCTCATTACAGTTTCCAGTGCCCTATCCGCACACCATTCTACCCGGCCGAGTAACCAACGGGAATTGAGTAATTGGGGCTTAGCGTGGTGGGCAAGATCGGAGGCCCATGGACCAATTGCGATGACGCGGCTAGTCCGTAGGGTGGGTCCTCAACCCACGCGTGCCCCGGATCAATGCGCACTTAGCTTGCGCCGGCACCGCGTTTCCGCCCTTCGAGTCTTGGATTTGTCTCGAATCTCGAGTTTCCGCGCGTCGCGGCTTCGGATTTCGATATTCGTGCTTCTACCGCAAGACCGCTTGCGGACCCAATCGCTCGGCCCGGCGGCGCTGGCCTTCCCGGAGTAGGCGCTTTCGCATGCGCAGCGAACTCGGGCAGACTTCCACCAACTCATCCTGCTGGATGTACTCGAGCATTGCCTCCAGGCTCAAGATTCGCGCCGGGCGGACCCGGGCCGCCTCATCCTTGCTGGACGTCCGCATGTTCGACATTTGCTTGGCCCTGGCCGCGTTGACCACGATGTCGTTGTCCTTGCAGTGCTCGCCGATGACTTGGCCCTCGTAGACTTCATCGCCCGGCCGGACGAAGAAAAGACCCCGCTCGTAGAGCGCGTCCAGTGCGTAGGCGGTCACGCGCCCGGTCTCGCTCTGGATCAGCACGCCGGCCTGCCGGTCGGGGATCGAGCCCCGCATCGGCTCGTATCGCTCGAACGTATGGTGCATGATCGCCCGGCCCTGGGTGGCCGTCAGGATGCGGGCATTGAGGCCGAACAGGCCTCGCGACGGGATCATGAATTCCATATGCACGTAGTCGCTGGCGCCGCTTTTGGTGTCCATTTTGAGCAACTCGCTGCGGCGGGTACCGATCAGGCTCATCACCGCGCTCTGGCAGTCCGCCGGACACTCGATGACCAAACGCTCGACCGGCTCCTGCTTGACGCCATCCTTCTCCCGAATGATGACCTCCGGCTTGCCCACGCAAATTTCGTAGTCCTCCCGCCGCATGTTCTCCAGCAGGATGCCCAGGTGCATCAGGCCCCGACCAGAGACGATGAACTCATCGGCGGCCCGTCCCTGCTCCACGCGCAGGGCCACGTTCGTCTGCAGCTCCTTGTCCAGCCGGTCGCGGATCTGAAGCGAGGTGACGTATCGGCCGTCCCGGCCCGCGAACGGGCCATCGTTGGCTTGGAACGTCATGCTCATCGTCGGCTCGTCGATAGCCACGATCGGCAGCGCCGTCGGCTCATCCGGGCAGGCAATCGTATCGCCGATATCCACCGGGTCCAGGCCAGCCACCGCGCAGATATCCCCCGCCTCGACCACCTCGGCTCGTTTCTTGCCGATCCCCTCATACTCGTACAACTGCACGATTTTCTGCTCCGTGTGCTGCCCCTGCTTGTCGATCACCGTCACCGGCTGGGCCTGGGTCATTCTGCCCGCGAAAATCTTCCCGACGGCCACGCGCCCCACGTAGTCGGAGTATTCCAGCGAGGTCACCAGCATTTGCAGCGGCTTGTCCGGATCGGCCTTCGGGGCCGGGATATTGCGAATGATCGCCTCGTACACCGGCTTCATGTTCCGGTTGGGCTTCGACAGATCGGTCGTCGCCCAGCCTTCCTTCGCCGAGGCGTAGATCACCGGGAAGTCCAGTGAATCGTCATTGGCTTCGAGCTCGACGAACAGGTCGAACACTTCGTTGACCACGTCCTCGGGCCGGGAATCCGGTCGATCCACCTTATTGACTACCAGGATGGGTTTCAACCCGTGTTGCAGGGCCTTGGTCAGCACGAAGCGCGTCTGCGGCATGGGTCCATCAAACGCATCGACGACCAGCAGCACGCCGTCGGTCATCTTGAGCACCCGCTCGACCTCGCCGCCGAAATCCGCATGGCCCGGCGTATCGACGATGTTGATCTTATACACCCGGCCGTCGCCATTGCTGTACGGGACGGCGCAGTTCTTGCTGAAGATGGTGATGCCGCGCTCGCGTTCGAGCGGGTTGGAGTCCATGATCAGGCTGTGGTCGCCGCCGGACATCTTGTCCAGCTCCTCCTGCCGGAACATGCCCGACTGGTATAGAAGCTGGTCCACCAGCGTCGTTTTGCCATGGTCTACATGGGCGATAATCGCCACGTTGCGTACTCTTTCTGCAAACATAGTCTTCTGTTACCCTGCGATCCTCTTCCGTAGTGGTCCGGAAGGCATCAAACCATGAGTTTGAAGTCTCAAGTGTGAAGTTTCAAGCCTTCTTACTTCGCACTTCCCACTTCAAACTTCCCACTCTCTTTATAGTCGATGGGTCAGACCGTTGCACTTGAGGCGAAACGGGGTTTCTTTTGCCATCGGGGGAACCGTGATACCTGCAACCACACATGCGCCATACTGGATGCGGCGTCGCAGTGTTCACGTGCCTTGAGGGACCTTGAAGGCCCAGCCGATTCTGAACCCAGCTACAAACCCGATATTGTACCACATCGTGGCCCAAATGCAAGCCCCTTGCTGACTTCTCGCGCAAGAGACGCGGTGGCGCAGAGATCAGGAAGCAAGAACGCCCCTTTCATCCTCCGCGTCTCTGCGCCTCCGCGCAATACATAATCCTTTGATCTTCAACAACTTACGTCGCCCACCCTGATCCGAGTGGCACAGCCAGACCATGCCCTGAGCGAAGCCGAATGGGTCGTTTGACCGTCCCACAGGGAAGTGATTCTCGCCCCGATAGCCCCCTCCCATGCCCAACGAGGCAAGACCTCATGACGCCTCCAGGCCTCTCCCCGCTGGCACCCCGAATGCGATAAACGCGGTCTTCCCCACGAACGTAAAGTGCTTGCTGCAAATGACTTGCAACAGGGCCACAGAGCCATCCTCTGCCCGACGCTTGGGGGTTCCCCCCCCAAACCTCCGAGGTTTTTCGCTTTAGGCCAATAGCACGATAGTGAGAAGACATGGCGTCACAGAAACCTTGCCGGCAGTCGGCCATCGACTATCAGTGTCGATCCCATCTGCCTTTCGGACGGCTGCTCCTTATGATGGACATGGATTCGCAGGCTGTTGTACGCTGCGAGACGGAGAAAAAATCGATAGTTGATGCCCTTGGCCGGCAATCTACGGTTTCACCTCAAGGCAATGGCGGTCTGCGAAAATGGACCTAACATCGCTCCGAGTCCTATACCAGATGTGAACAGGCTAAATTTATGATGAAGGCAGTTTCTTGATAATGGGGTTCACCCAATTCCATTTCGGTTTGTGGGGCTGGTAACCTGAGACCGCAGCCTTGAATACATCCTCGTATGCCAATTCAATCAGGCTCTTGTTCGCCTCCAACGGCTCAACATGGAGCAGATTCAGCGAGAATTCGTACTGGTTATCCTTCAGCGTGAAGGCTTCGGGGGACTCAACTTCAAAAGCCATCGTGTACCTGCCTTGCTTCCAGTTGAACCTGTGTTTCATGAAAGAGTAGACATCTTTCATTTCCTCCGACTGCAGGAAGTCATCAAGATTACACGGACCTGGTTGGCTCAAGTAGCTGTATTTCTTTGCAGCTTTCGACTCGTGTTCTTCTTTCCTCATCAGGAAATCATCTTCCTGAAAGCGGAAGAGACGCTCTTCAACGTCTTTTGTAGTCAATTTGATGGCAAGAACCGAAAGCTCTTTGTTGAACGCCAGTGGTATCTGTTCAGGGGTCTGGATTTGAACCAACTGCTGGCTTGTCCCCTGCCACGACAATATCTGCTCTTCGCCACTTTCGTGCCTTAACCTGATCCTTATGCCAGAAATGACGACATCCCGATGACGAACGGTAAACGCTATCCTGAGATTGAGGATCGGCCCAAAGGTCGTATAGCTGATCTCCGCTGTGCGCTGGGTGACGATCCGAACCTCCGGTCGCGTCATCCTGTCTTTTATGAACTTAAACACGTGCGGTAACCAAGCTCCCGCACCAACAATTGCTATCACGTCAGTGACTGTCATCTAACGCTTTCCTTTGAAGCATCCAGCAGCACCGGCTGGTCAGGGAAGATAGACTTCGGGCCGTGCAGCCACATTCCAGGTTAGAATAGGATGCTTACGCTTTGCATCCACAGCGGCAACGCATTCCTTAATTGCCATGTACCTACTTGTACAGCGGAACGCACTTGCCGTCAAGGCATACCACGCTCGGCATCAGGGGACGCCATAATCAATTCGAGATCGAGTCTCGCTATCCCAGGAATCTCTTGTACTTTCCCGCCGTCGCGCCCAAGATGGGATGGCAGGAATGGTCTCTTCTATTGGATCAACCGAAGGATGAAGAGTCTGTGGCGGAGGCGAACTGCCGAAGGACCTGGGAGATGAATATGATGAGCAACGATCAGAGGAACATCAGGCGGCGGGTCAGCCGTCGTGAGGTGCTGCGGGTGATGGCGGGTTCGGGGGCTGGCCTGATCGCCAGCGGGGTCGGGACTTCCGCCGGAGAGCGGGCCGCGGGCGCGGGGCGGATCAGGCAGTCGATCGCCTACTGGTGCGTGCAGAAGTACTGGAGTCTGGAGAAGACCTGCCAGGTGGCGCGGGAGCTTGGGTGCCGGAGCGTCGAGCTGGTCGAGCCGAAGGATTGGCCCACGCTCAAGAAGTATGGACTGGTCTGCGCCATTGCCAATAGTCACTGGTTCGACAAAGGGATGAACAACCCGCAATATCATGAGATGTGTCTGGGCAAGCTGCGGGAGAGCATTGAAGCGTGCGGGGACGCCGGGTTTCCCAATGTGATCACGTTTACCGGGCTGGCTGAGGGGATCGGACCCGAAGAGGGGGTCAGGAATTGCGTCGCCGGATATAAGAAGATCATGAGCTACGCGGAAAAGCAGAAGGTCAACCTCTGCCTGGAGGTGCTGAACAGCCGCGTGGCGGTCGATATGGTGGGCGTCCCCGGCTACCAGGGCGACCACACGGACTATTGCATGAAGATCGTCCAACAGGTCGGCTCGCCCCGGATGAAACTGCTGTTCGACATCTTCCACGTGCAGATCATGGACGGGGACATCATCGCCCGCATCCGGCAGTACAAAGACTACATCGGGCACTATCACACCGCCGGCAACCCGGGCCGAGGGGAACTGGATGACCGGCAGGAGATCAACTATCGTCCGATCATGGAGGAGATCGCCCGCACCGACTACAGCGGCTACGTCGGTCACGAATTCATGCCGACGCGCGACCCACTGGAGGGCCTCAAGCAAGCCGTCGCCCTGTGCGATGTATGGTGAAGGAGCAGGGACAATCTGCCGATAGACCTCCATCTCTTGTTCGATCCGACGGCACCGGAGCCAGAACGCCGGCCCGAAGATGTCCTGTCCGTCCGCTGAGCGAGCGTGACAGGCGCTACTGCTTCACCGCCCGGCTGTAGATGCGCACATCGTCGATCGACCCGGAGAAGAAGGTACCGGGTTCGAGGCCCGCGCCACCGCCAAGGTTCAGACCGCCGCTGGAACCGGCGAGGCCCGACTGGGCGTCTTGCCCGACGAGGACGTCATCCACGTACAGGGCCCTGGTCGTGCCGTCCCAGACCACGCCGACCCGATGCCAACCGCCGTCGATAATCGTGGATGGGGACACCAGAGGAGTGGCGGCTTGCCGGCTGCCGGCCGGTCGTGATAGGCCGGTCATGAGTCTCCCCCCGGCGTCGGTCGAAAGCCAGTTCGCACCGCTCGTCTGGGAGATAATCACCTGTCCCGGCGCCCCACCCTTGATCCAGGCAAACGCACTGAACGGCCCCGCCGCCGGGTCCAGGACAAAACCGGTGCTGATGTAATCGTCGAGTCCATCCAATTGGATGGCCCCTTGTACTTTGCCGCTGCCCGGCTGCCAGAGCGGCGCCCCGTGCAGCAGGCCATCGTTGCCGCCGGCACTGTCTTTGGCGGTGCGGCCGTCGATCTCGTCCAGTCTGTAGTAGGCGGCCAAGCTGTCGTCCTTGAGCTTCACCTGGAAGAATGCCAGGGTCAGCCGCCAGGCCAAGTCGGCCGCGGCCTTGTTGTACGACGTCTTGGTATCGTTGAAGAAGGCATGGCCGGCCCCTTTGTGGATGTAGATGCCATAGTCGATACCTGCGGCCTTGAGAGCGGCTTCGTAGGCGACGATCCCGGCATTGATGCTGGTGTCAAGGGCGCCGTAGTGACATAACATGGACGCCTTGATCTTCGGCACATCCGCCGCGGTCGGTTGCGCGCCGTAGAACGGAACCGCCGCCGCCAAATCGGGCGCATTGACGGCGACCTGGTTCGTCATGGCCCCGCCCCAGCAGAAACCCGTGCATCCGACTTTTCCGGTCGTGAGCGGATGCGTCTTGAGGTATTGCACCGCCGCCACGAAATTCTTGATCGTCGCCTGGTAGTTCAGTTGGTTGAGCAGCGAGGTCGCCTGGCTCGTATTGCTGGGAGTTCCTCCTGACGGGGACAAGGCGTCGGGAGCAAGCGCGTGAAATCCCTCCAGCGCGAAGCGTCGCGCCACGTCCTCAAAATGCGGCTGCAAGCCCGTATTCTCATGGACAATGACGACCGCCGGACACGGCTCCTGGCCCTTGGGCCGAGCGGCGTAGGCCCGAATGTCGCCCGTCTCACCCCGATAGGTAATGTACCCCACATCGAGCCGGGGATCGTCCGGCGCCACAACCTCGCCCACCGCCGGGCGACTCCCCATCTGCGTCAGCAACGCATAGGCCGCCGCCGTGCCGCCGGAGAGTAGCGCCGCTTGCTTGAGGAATCCGCGCCGATCCAGATAAGCCTTCGCAAGTCCGTCGGGTGTGTCAATCCGAGATCTTCGATTTGATTTCATGGACAGTCCTCCTACGCAATGTCTATCTCACCTTACCAAAATCCTGCACCTGATGTCAAGGCTCAGATTGAGCGGTGCGTGATACGCACCCTACGCGCGGCAGGCCGTGCGTTCTCCGTAGTACTCCGACCATCCTAATCTGGTGTGCGGGCTTCTACCTGGGTGCCATGGCTACGCTTGCGTAGCCATGTTCCAAGCCAAGAAGAGAAACATGCTTACGCGAGCGTAAGCATGGCACCCACCCACAAGTTTAGAGTGGTCGGAGTAGTAGGGTGCGTACCACGCACCATCTTCATCGTCAAGGCAATCCCCCATACTGTTGGCCGCTTGACACGAGCCGCCGGATTCATTCCAATTGTAGCCGAGGATGTTCCAAAATGAATCGGCATTTGGAGAAAGGAGAGCAGATCATGAACATGCGACGGACTGACCCATACGGTGCAGGCATTGGCCGCCCAGTAGGACGCCGGGAATTCGTCACAAGCGCCGTCGATCTCGTCGGCGGTGCGGCGGCGGCCTTCGCCCTGCTGCCCATAATCAGGGTCCAGGCCGAGATCGTTCCCAAGGACGACCCACGCCTGCACACGGAATGGGTTCGATACCCTGCCCCGACGGGTGAGATGCGCGCCTATCTGGCCCGGCAGAAAGAAGAGAAGAAACGGCCGGCCGTGATCGTGATCCACGAGAATCGCGGTCTTACGCCCCACATCCAGGATGTGGCCCGGCGCATGGCCTTGGAGGGATTTCTGACCCTGGCCCCCGACGCCCTCTCGCCGCTGGGCGGGACTCCGGAAGATCCGGCCCAAGTCCCGTCCCTCTTCGGAAAACTGGACAGCGAAGCGACGGCCCGCAACTTCGTGGCGGCGGTCCAGTACCTCAAGACCCATCCGCTCTCCACGGGCAAGGTCGGTTGCACCGGTTTCTGCTGGGGCGGCGGCATGACGAACCAGGTGGCCGTGCGCTCCCCGGACTTGATCGCGGCCGTCCCCTACTATGGCGCGCAACCGGCTGCGCAGGACGTGCCCAAGATCAAGGCTGCCCTGCTCCTGCACTACGCCGGCTCCGATGAGCGAATCAATCGCGGCATTCCGGCGTTCGAAGAAGCCCTCAAGAAGGCGAAGATCGAGTACAAGATCTATATCTATGAGGGAGCCGGTCACGCGTTCAACAACGACACGAATCCGGACCGGTACAACAAGGAGGCCGCCGAGTTGGCCTGGAAACGCACGATCGCGTTTTTCAAAGAGAAGCTCCAGACATAGAGGTCACTTTCTCAGGCAACAGTTCTTGTACTTCCGGCCGCTGCCACAGGGGCAAGGATCGTTTCGGCCGATACGACGTGCGGTCTCAGGCGCTGCGGCCGATGGCGCTGGCGGCTGCGTTCGATGCCACAAGGCCGCGACTTCCGCCACGAACGGCTGGCAGTGGGTGAAGAAATGCTTGTAGCCGGCGCATAAATAGTTCAAGCCCGGCTCCCCATCCGGGGCCTGAAGAAAGCGATTTTTGGGACACTCGCCATTGCACATGGCCCGGACCTCACAGACCTGGCAGCAGCGCGGCAGCGTGTCCCGCTTGGCACGCCCGAACGCCTGCTGCGCCGGACTATCGAGCAACGCGGCCAGCGGCGTCTCCCGGATGTTCCCCAGCCGGTGTTCGCCATCGGTGAAGTGGTCGCAGCAGTAGAAGTCCCCATTGTGCTCGACCACGGGAACACCGCCACAGACCTCCTTGAAGATACACAACGTGTGCTCCTGATTGAAGGCCGGCCGGACCGCCTCCTCGAAGATCTGGACTTTGACCCGCCCGATGTCCCGCGCCACCCACTCGTCGAAGATGGCACAGAGAAAGGCGCCCCAGGCCTCCGAAGGCACCGTGCGCTCACTCACGCCGTTCGCAGCCTCCGGCCGCCGCTCAACCAGCGGAAGGAAACTCAGGTATGGGGCTCCTAACTGCCGGAAGAATCGGTAAACGTCAGCCGGAAATTCCACGTTGTGCGTGCCGACCACGCACAGGATTTCACAAGGGACGTGGTGCTGCTGCAAGAGCCGATAGCCCCGCATCGTTTGCTCATGGACCGGCCGACCGTCTTTCGTCCTGCGATATCGGTCGTGCATCTCCGGCGGGCCGTCCACACTGATCCCGACCGCGAAGCCCTCCGCCGCCAGGAAACGACACCAGTCGTCATCCAGAAGGGTCCCGTTGGTCTGGATCCCGTTGCGGATAGTGCGGTCGGCGGGCTGATGCTTCCGCTGGAGCGTCACGATCCTGCGGAAATAGTCAGGCCCCAGCGTGGTCGGCTCTCCCCCATGCCAGGAGAAGTGAATCTCGGGCTCGGCGCAGGCGTGGATGTGCTGGACGATGTACTTTTCCAGCAGGCTGTCCGGCATGCGGAAGGATTCACCCTTGGGATACAGCCTTTGCTTGTCGAGGTAATAACAGTATTCGCAGTCCAGGTTGCAGACGGGACCGGCCGGCTTCACAAAAATCTGGAACTCACGAGACACTCTGGTCATGCATGTACCTTCACATCAGGCGGCAACTCTTTGCCGAGGGATGGCCTGAAGAGTAGCACATTCAGCCACTTGCGTCGAACGAAACCTGCTGGTGATGCGACAAGTTATGATGGTTTTGTGACGAACGCGCCGGTGGATTCCTCTGCGCCTGCGATGGCTGGGCGGTTGCGCCAATAGAGAGTTCGCAGGGCCAGGTAGACGATGGGGAGGATGCCGCCGACGATGAAGAGGACGTCGCCGGGCAGGCGGGCCCATTCGAGAGACCGGACCAGAGGCTGAGCGTAGAATTCCGAGCTGCGGGCGTGCCAGTAGCCGTTTTCCAGGCTGTCCTGGAACTGGAGGAAACCGACCGGGACCAGGTTGACGAAGATCATGCAGGCCAGACCGATATTGAGGCTCCAGAAGGAAATCCCCATTGCCAGATTGCTGGCGCGGTCCTGCGGGATGAAATAGCGGGCGACGAAGACCAGGAAGCCCATGGCCAGCATGCCGTAGACGCCCATCAGGGCTCCGTGACCGTGATTGGCGGTGACCCCCAGGACAACGAAGCCCACAAGAAACGTCAGGATCGCGACCTGGGCCCACCAATGAGAAATCACCATCCGTTTGCGAGGCGTGTCCATGTGCCTGTTCTCCCCGTCGCGACGTTGCTGGAGCACAACGCCGGAGACAGGGAGCGATTATCGCATAGGCACATCGTCACACCGGGACCAGGATTTCCCCTATTCGTCCGGTGTGTTTTACTCAAGGCTCGACAGGGACAGGACCGCCACGAGAGGAGTCTCGAATCCAAAGCATGTCGTTGCGAGGAGCGTAGCGACGAAGCAATCTCAATCCCAGGGGTGAGAGATTGCTTCGCTTCGCTCGCAATGACATTCTCGCCACTTCAAACTTCACACTTTTCACTTCCAACTTCAAGCCAAACGCTTTACGGCGTCACTACAAACCTACGGATGGATCCAGCGGGGCAGGATCAGGGCGATGTCAGGCACAAGAATCAGGAGGATGGCGACGACGATCATCGCCACTAAGAACGGCATGGAGCCGCGGAAGATCGTTTCCAGCGGCACATCCCGTTCCATGCCACTGACGACGTACACGCACACACCCACCGGCGGCGTGACGACGCCCATCTGCGTCACCAGCACGATCATCACGCCGAACCAGATCGGGTCGAAGCCAAGGTTCGTCACGACCGGGTAGAAGATGGGGATGGTCAGGAGGACCAGCGCCAGGGCATCCACGAAGCACCCAGCGATCAGGTAGAAGATCACGATCAGGCCCATGACGATCCAGCCCGGCAGGGCCAAGCCGCCCAGCCACGTCGCCAAGGCGAACGGGATGCGCGTCACCGCCAGGAAATGCCCAAAGACGACTGCCCCCGCGACGATGATCATCACCATGCACGAGGTCCGCAGCGTCTCTTTGAACGACTGCACGAGCATCTTGAAGCTCAGGTTGCGCTTGAGCACCGTAATCAGGATGGTGCCGGCCGCCCCGATGGCAGCGCCCTCGGTGGGCGTGAAGAATCCGTAGAACATACCGCCCATCACGACCGCGAACAGCACCAGCGTCTCCCACATGCCCCGCAGGGACAGGACCTTCGCCTTCCAGGACGTGGAGGGCGCCCGCGGTCCAAGCTCCGGCCGGCGAAGACACATGAGATAGATCACGACGCAGAATAGTAACGCCGTCAGAATCCCTGGCAGAATCCCGGAGATGAAGAGCTTGCCGATGGACTGCTCGGTCATGATCGCGTAGACGATGAACACGACGCTGGGCGGGATCATCATGCCGATGGTCCCGCCGGAGGCCACGACCCCGCAGGCCAGCTCCATGCTGTACTTGTACCTGCGCATCTCCGGCAGGGCCACCGCCGCCATGGTCGCCGTCGTGGCCGGTCCCGAGCCGCAGATCGCCCCGAACGCGGTACAGGCGCCAACGGTCGCCATCGCCAAGCCGCCGGGCAGCGGCCCCAGCCAGTGGTACGCCGAGTCGAAGAGCCGTCGGCTGATCCCGCCGTGAAAGGCCACCTGGCCCATCAGCACGAACAGCGGAATCACGGTCAGACTGTAGGAGGCGAAGGTCTTATAGAGATCGAACGTCAGGACGCTGACGGCCGCATGAGGATTGACGACCACCGCGAAGCCGACGAACCCCACGACCGCCATGGCGATGGCCACCGGCACGCTGCTGCACAGCAGGACCACCAGTGCCACGCACCCCACGATGCCTATCTGTTCCGGCGTCACGGCTTCATCAGCTCCTTGTCAGGGTGCACCATCTGGTACAGGAGCACGAGGATCGTCGCGGCCGAGCACAGAGCCATCCAGTGCGCCAGCCAGAAGACCGGCCACCGCAGCGTGACCATCCCCTGGCTGTTGGCTTTAAGCTCGACGCCGTACTGGATGAACCGCCAGGTCAAAAAGGCGAATACAGAAATGAAGACCAAGGCCACAAGTGTGCTCAGCACGATCCGCCCGCGCGAGGAAAGCTTGTGGGGGAGGAATTCGATGGCCACGTGCCCTTTGCAGGCCGTGGTGTAGGGCAGTGCCCCGGTGATCGTGATCGCCCCCAGGACCTCGACGAGGTCGTAAGCGCCTTTGAGAGGATATCCCAGGCGGCGGCCGACCACGTCCACGCACGTCAGAATAATCATGGCCGCCACGGCCAGCCCCGCGATGCCCGCCAGCAAAGCGACCAATCGGCGCAGAATCACCACGTAGCGTCCGTAAACCTGCTGAGTGACTGCTACCTGCATGAACGCTGGCTACCCCTACTGACCGGCCGGCTGGGAATACTTCGCGATCAGGTCCTGGGCGTCCTTGAGGAACTGGTCACCGGGCAGATTCTTCTCTTTGGCCGCCTTCACGTAGGCATCCACGACCGGCTGCACAGCCTGCTATGAACGCAATCGCGAATCCCATACATCCAGCAGTCCTATTTCCCGCATCGGACAGAGCAGGCACGAGGGTATAGTGGTCAACGAGCCGCTTGGCGGCAAACGACACCAGGAACGCTTTCCAGGCGACAAGGAGGACACCATGAAACCGTATCCTATTCTGCTTACCATCACACTCACATGGCGCTCAAGTGGGACCCGCAGCCGCCCGCTCAGGCCGAGCAGAAGCTGCGGGCACTCTTCGAGGGAGCGCAGTGGTCTATCACCGAGGACGGAACCCTGCATTTCAGTGCCCGCGGCGTGGACTCACAACAGGAGGGAACGCCACTGGTTATGCGCGGCAAAGTCACGGTGCAGGGACAGATGGCCAGCGTCTCGGCGAGCTATCAGCGCAAGACCCTGTTTGACACGCAGATCGGGTCATTGGACGCTCGTCTGTACCGTGGCGACACAGGCAACCTGACGATGAGCGTCACGACGAACGTCTTCACCAACACAGAGCGGCTCAAAGCCACCTTCGAGCAGGCGATGCCCCTGAAGCCGAGATAGTAGCAGCACAAAAGAGCCGGTCACTCGTTGCGACGACGCATAAGATACTCCGCGAAGATCTCGGCAGGCGGGCAGGGCTCGCAACCCCGCGAGGCACAGATTTTGCCCGGCGGGATCTTGTGCTTCGCCAAGAGCGGCTTGGCCTCCGGGGCCGCGTCCACCTCCATCTGTGCGATGAACCCCTGGAGACATTCGCAGGACCAACACTCCGGGCGCGTCGTCTGGCTCTGGAGCCGGTCAAGCAAGGCTTCGACGCCCCTGGTCATCAGCGGCTTTCGATTTCCCCCAGCCATTCGATACCCTCCTACCTACAGGCAGCATGTCGTTGTGCATCCCGCCTCTGGACGCAGGCGTAAGGTCGCCGCGCAGACATGAATTCCATACCTCGTCCGCTGCTGCGTTACAGGTCAAGGCAGAAGGCCCCACTGTTCACCAGTCTCCCCCCACCTTTATGAGCATACCGGCCTCAGCACCAGTCTGTCAAGATAAAAACCCAGGGCAAACGCAAAGTCGTTCCGTGAGGCCGCCCGGCATGCCTCCGGTAGGGGCAACCCCCCGTGGTTGCCCCGGAATAGGGCAGGCACGGGGGCCTGCCCCTACGTTGCGGCGCTCCTCGCATCTGTGCTAAACGACTTTGCGTTCGCCCTGGATAAAAACCTACCCGTTTTCAGGAATTTTGCCTGGCAGGGCTCCCTGCGCAACGTAAATACCTCTCAGACAGTGTTTGAGAAGTCGGTTTTGCCGTAGCATGGGCATCTTGCCCATGAGTCGCAGGGCCATCCTGGCCCTGCCCGCACGGGCGCTCGCGCCCGTGATACTCACGGGCAGGATGCCCGTGCTACTTCTCAAACACCTTCTCACAGCCGTCGCCCCCGCGACAACTGTTCTTCCCTCGGCACGCGCGTCGCCGGTAGCCGCCGGACGCCTGCTATGGAGCGATTGTCCCGGGCACGTGCCCCTCCAGTTCGAGGGTGGGCGCGCCGGCAGAACTTTGCTGGATCAGGCATTCCTCCGACCGAACCGTGGCCGGCTTGCGCGACTCCACCTTCTCCGCATCAACCACGATGCACCCGGTCGCCCAGACGGTCACCAGAGCCAGGGCCAAAGACAACAGGTATTTTCTCATGATCGTCCCTTCGCATAGAGATTTCAAGGCCACCAAACTCAGCCGGGCACAATACCAAACCGCCCCGGTCTCGTCAAACGTCAACCCGCCATTTTCGCCGGAGTCTCTCGTTGCAATCCGGCCGGGTTTCTGTCACTGTAATAAGGCCGTCGGAGGACCGACGGTAACAAGAGCAGGGAAAACCAAGGTAGACCGATGGAACCGAACTGGCTCACGTGGGCCAAGCGCCTGGCGGCTCTGGCGCAAGACGGCTTGACCTACTCCGACAACGAATACGAGATCGACCGATACCGTCAAATCCGACAAATCGCTACGGAAATGATGGCCGCCGGGTCCGATCTCGACACCAAGACGCTTCTCGACCTGTTCTCCCGGGAGCAGGGCTATGCCACGCCCAAAGTGGACGTGCGCGGCGCCGCCTTCCGCGACAACCGGATTCTCCTAGTCAAAGAGAAGATCGATAACGCCTGGACGCTGCCGGGCGGCTGGGCCGACCCGTACCAATCCCCGTCCGAGGCGGTGACCCGCGAGGTCTTCGAGGAGTCCGGCTTCGTAGTCCGCGTGGTCAAGTTGGCCGCCGTCTACGACCGCAGCAAACACCCCCACCAGCCGCCGATGCCCTTTCACCTTTACAAGTTCTTCTTCCTCTGCGAGATCATCGGCGGCACCGCCACGGAAAGCCACGAAACCACCGGCGTCGAGTTCTTCGCCGAGGACAACCTCCCGCCGCTGTCCATCTCGCGGACCCTCCCCTTCCAAATCGCCCGCATGTTCGAGCACTATCGGGACCCCAGCCTGCCCACGGATTTCGACTGACGATCAGATGGCACTACGCAGAACGCTATCTGCATTCGTCTGCGGAAGGGAGAAAGGCTCGAAGCTGCTCCAAGAACTTCGAGCATTGCTCCAACTGAGTCTGTACGTATTCCGGCTCAAAGGAAACGAAGACAACGTAGTCTCCTTCTTGGCGGTCCTCGAAGAGTTGGTCGTACAGCCGACCCCACTTCATGTCGAGCAGGCCCGTCTTGATGAACTGGCGATGAAAGGCAGCACGCACCCCTGAGTGCTTTTTGAACGACTGCTGCCGCCCCAGCAGCACCGCGGAGACGGCGTAGAACGCCGCATAGTAGAGGCGGTTCATGGCAAAGGAGTACGAGCCGGCCTCGAACTCCCGCCGGCCGGAAGCCAGGCTATCCAGAGCCTTGGACCACCAGTACTGAGCCACGTCCGACCGCTGGTCTCCGGCAGTCATACTTGCACGCCGTCCCGGATGATCTCATCCCGTATCGGCAAGACGGAGATGATGCCCGTCTCCCACGATTTCACATCGACGACCAGCGTGCTGAAATTGGTGTCGTACTGCAGATTCACCTCGAACACCACGTTCGTGATTTCGTGCCGTTCCGGGCGGGTCAGACGTCGCGCGGTGACGACCAGCAAGTCCACATCGGATTCTTCATCGGCTTGGCCGCGTGCCAGCGAACCGTACAACACGAGAGCTTTGATCTCGCACGTCTCCAGCAGTCTTGTCTTGATTTCTCCAAGAGCCGCAAGCTGGTTCGGCGTAATCGGGATGTTGTCTATCTGCTTCAATCCGTGCCCTTCCTTGCTCTGAGATTCGGTCACAACCAGGATCATAGCACGCCGCACAGGATAAGGCAACAAGGCTGGCTCGTGCGGGCGCAGCTATTGACAAAGCCGTCCTGCGCGGGTTCTTCTGTATCGCTTTGAACGCAAGAGCCGCGTGTACAGGGTTGGCAGGCCCGAAATGATCCAGGCTGTATTGACGTCCGTTTTTTTTGCGATTTCCGCCGTCAGTGCGGGACGGTCCACGCGTCTGCTCGGTGCGGGCACGGCCAATCTGTGCCGGTTGATCCTGGCCACCGCGTGTCTGTGCCTGTGGGCCCACGTGTTCGGCTCCGGCCTGAGCGGCGTCGGTCTGCCCTGGCTGTTCGTCAGTGGCGTCATTGGCTTTGGCCTGGGTGACCTCGCTTTATACGGGGCCTACTATCGCCTTGGCCCGCGTTTGGGCGTGCTCTTGTGCCTGTGCTTGGCCGCTCCTTTGGGGGCGCTGATCGAGTGGGTGTGGCTGGGCACGCGTCTGACCCCGTACCAGATCGTGTGGGGCGCGACGATCCTGGTGGGCGTGTTTGCCGCCCTGGCGCCGGACACGCGTGTCACCATCGGCCCACGCGCCTGGGGCACCGGCATCCTATTGGGCACGATTGCGGCCTTCGGGCAAGGCAGCGGGGCCGTGCTCACACGCAAAGCGTTCGATGTAGCACGACAGGTGGGCCAGCACATCGACGGTGGCACCGCCGCCTATCAGCGGATTCTGGGCGGCCTACTACTGACGATCATCGTTCTCTTCATCAACCACCGGCGCAAATCCCGTGTCGAAGGCGTCCCTTGTGTCGAGGGCGTCCCGCCCTCGAATCGCGGGCAGGATGCCCGCGACACTACCATCGCAACGGATCGGCCCTGGCGACGCGCGTGGCCCTGGGTCGTGGCCAACGCCCTGGCGGGACCTGCTCTCGGCGTGGCGTGCTATCAGTGGGCCTTGGCGATCGCCCCGACCGGGATCGTACTAGCGATCGTCGCGACTACGCCTCTGGTAGTGATCCCCTTCACCATGATCCTCGACGGCGAGCGGCCGACCTTGCGCTCTCTCATCGGGGGCGCCGTGGCCGTCCTGGGCGCCGCGGCCTTGGCGTACAAATGAAGTTCGAAGTGGGAAGTGCGACGAATGTCATTGCGAGAAGCGCAGCGACGAAGCAATCTCAATCCCAGGAGTGGGAGATTGCTTCGCTTCGCTCGCAATGACATGCTTCAGGCTTGCGACTTCCAACTTCGCACTTGAAACTCCCTTCCTACGAGCACACTATCAACAGCCGGCCCTCTACATGCTCTCCAAGAAGTCCCACCCGCCGGCGGCCTGATAGCGATCCGTGATCTCGCTGGGCCGCAGCCAGATGACCCGGTCCCGCAGGTGCGTGTTGATTCGTTCCACGACTTTTGTAAAGGCCGACCAGCCGACGCCCTTAGCCGGGTTCAATCCCTGCCAATGAGCGTACCAGACGCAATAAGGCGCCCCGGACTGGACGCGGCGAACGATGATGCCGGACTTGCCGTCCTCCGTAATGTAGTAATCGGGATCGACCCGCTTCGGATTGTTCTCCCAGATGCCGAAGTGGTCGCCGGCGTTGGGCAGGAGGTCGTAGACACCGAACCGGCCGTCACTGGCCTTGCGACGAATGGGGTCATCGCTCTCGCTGGAATCGAAGAAGCACGGGACGGTGCGGCCGCGGAACTTTCCCTCTTTCGCCAGGTTGAGCAGGGCCGTCCACATGGCAGGGTTCGGCTCCTTGTGGCCACTGGCCCGCAGCTCGGCGTACCGCCGGGTACAGGCCTCGCAACTGCAGCCCGGCCAAGTGAACCCCGTGAACCGCACGCCGGCATGCTGCCCCTCGGTGATGATGTTCGCGAAATAGCGTTGGTACTCCTCCACGGTGACCGCGGGCTCGTGCAGCCACAGACCCTCGTGCACGGCGCTTTCCTTCTCGCGATTGGCGTCGAAATCGAACAAGCCCCGGTGCGTCATCAGCTCCATGTGCGTGCCGATGCCGCACTCCCAGGCCCGCGCGACCTGCCTGAGAAACACCTTTTCCTCCTCGCTGGGACTACGCGGCATGCTCCGGCCGCTCGTGCCAAGGATGGCGCTGGACTCACCCGCGATCCCTTGCTTGGTACAATAGTCGAGGAAAGTCTCAAACGCCTTGGCCCCCGCCACGCGCGGACTCGTATCGTCGCAATAGAAAGACAGAATCGTCTTGCGGTTTCGTGGTCTGTCGGAACTCCGGGCGTTAACCGGGCTCAGCCGTGCCACCGCCGCGGAGGCAGCGGCCACTCCAAGAAACCGCCGACGAGTCCAGGATCGCTTTGCCATCGTCATACGATGTCCTCCAACGGTACAAACATGGAAAACCACCGTGCGCCTGCCACTTATCGCAAGATCACGCAGGTAACCGCACCCAAAACCACCAGCCAAATGCTGACGACCACTGCGGCGGCGGCCCAACTGCGTGGCTCATTCTTGGCCTGCGCCGCCGCGTGGGCCAGGCAGTCGCGCCAGACCTCCGCCGGGATCAGACGAATCGCCAACGCTATTCCCAACGGCAAAAGGAGCAGGTCATCGACATACCCGAGAACCGGGATAAAGTCCGGGATCAGGTCGATGGGACTGACGGCGTACGCCGCCACCAGGACCACGAGGGCTTTGGCATACCACGGCACGCGCGGGTCCCGCGCCGCCAAGCTCAGAGCTTGGCACCCTCTTCTTAACTCGCGCGCTCGTTGCTTCCAGTACTCGACGCGGAACATCTGCTCACTCGCCGGCCTTCGGCACGCGGCCGGCTACGGCTCGTTTCTTCCAGACGGAATACCAGATGGCTCCTACCAGACTGCCAACGATCAGAACCAGAAACCAGGTAGGCTTGTGCGTGTGACTTTCAAAGTCCCGGTCGTCCCGCGTGAGCAGATCGATCACCTGGACCAGCCAGAAACCGAAAGCCACGGGGATGATCAAGTAGTATATCCAAATTGCCATAAGCTACACGACACAGTCCATGCGCTCCACGAGGGTCAGGTACTCCACTTGGAGCCTATCCCAGTAGTGCCGCGGGTGGTACCGACAGACTCGATCGTCCGTGCCACCCAGCCGCGCAACAGCCTGCTGAGAGAGGCTCTTGATCTCTCCTGACCTTGAGACTGCGGAGTCCCGGTACGATCACTTTCGCTAACAACCCAGAGGATAGCACGGCAGGGCCCGCGCATCAAGAGGATTGGCGGCTGGCTCTCGGCAGGAATGGGTTGCAGTGGCGCGCGTCCCGAGGCACAATAGCCGCATGTCGGCCGGCAGTCTCAGGATGCCGGTCGCTTCTTCGAGGCCAGAGACAGTGAGGAACTCTCTATGCTGACAGGATGCTGTCGCGTAATGCTCTATGAGGTGCTGGGCGGCCTGGTGTTGGCGGCCGGTATGCTTCCTGGACAGAGTGCTCTCGCGGTGCCGGCTTCCGCCAGCGCCTCCAATGGCGGCTCCGCGGCCCAGAGCATCGACCTGCGGCCGGCCTTTGAGAAATGGGGTCTGGGGCCGCGCGTCCAAGGAAAACGCAACACCTGCTCTGTCTTTACGGTGACGGGGGCCCTGGAGTACGCCCTGGTCGGCCAGACGAATCACGCCACACGGCTGAGCGTCGAGTTTCTCAACTGGGCCTCGAACCAGGCTATCCGCGAGATGCAGGATGGCGGTTTCTTCTCGGATCTCTGGCGGGGATTCGCGATCTACGGCGTCTGTCCCGAGCCGGATATGCCCTACCAGGACAAGTTCGATCCCGAGCGGACGCCCAGCGAGGATGCCAAGGATCACGCGCGGCTACTGCATGAGGCCGGGCTACAGCTACATTGGATCAAACCGTGGAATCGCAACACGGGGCTGACCGACCAGCAGTTCGTCGCGATCAAACAGGTCCTCAATCGGCAGTGGCCGGTCTGTGGCGGCTTTCGCTGGCCCAAGGCCGTGCGGTGGAAGAACGACGTCCTCGAAATGGCACCGCCGGAAGGGGTCTTTGACGGCCACAGCGTTCTGATCGTCGGCTACCGGGACGACGCGGAACAGGCCGGCGGAGGCACCTTTCTGTTCCGCAACTCCAACAATGGCGGCCGCGACGGCTGGATGACCTACGAGTACGCCCGCGCGTACATGAATGACGCCGTGTGGATCGACTACAAGGAGAGCGACGACCTGCAATCGAGTTTGCCGTCGCCGCGTGACGTGCTCGGTTTGCTCGGTTCCTCGCTCCCAGGCCGCAACCGCCGGGTGTCCAGCAACCAGCAGCCCGATTGGCACAGCGAGAATCTCGACATGACCTGGCTGATGCCCGGCGCGTCGGTCAATATGCCGGTCCTCTCCGGGCCGGGTGTGATCACACACATGTGGTTCACGAGCCACGCCGGCTGGGTCGGCGAGTTGAACGCCCTGGTGCTGCGCATCTACTATGACGACGGGAAGGAGCCCGCCGTAGAGGTCCCGCTGGGGGATTTCTTCGCCGTCGGACAAGGCAAGCCGGCCGCGGTCGAGAGCATTCCCGTCCAGGTCTCGCCCACGGGCTCGCTCACCTGCTACTGGCGGATGCCGTTCCGCAAGAACGCCCGCATTGTGGTGACCAACGACAATCCCGACCGCTCGACCGGCCTGTACTGGCAGGTGGACTGGACGCAGTTGGAGAGCCTGCCGGCCGAGACGCCCTACTTCTACGCCCGCTATCGCCAGGAGTACCCTGCCGTCGCAGGGAGGGACTACCTGCTGGCCGATCTGCAAGGCAGCGGCTACTACGTGGGAACGGTGATGTCCGTCACCCTGGCCCAAAACGGCTGGTTCGGCGAGGGCGACGATTTCTTCTACATCGACGGCGAGACGGTCCCGAGTCTGCAGGGGACCGGCAGCGAAGACTACTTCAACGACGCCTGGGGATTCCGCATGCGGACCGGCCCCTGGTTCGGCCAGCCCCGCTGGCAGGGTGATACGGCCGGCGACAGTGGCATCTGTTACCGCTGGCACCTGCTCGACCCGGTCCATTTCACCAAGTCGCTCAAGGTCGCCATCGAACATCGCGGCAATCTCGAAGAGGACACCGCCGGCTTCTTCCTGGAGCGGCCCGATTTCTTCAGCAGCGTGGCCTACTGGTATCAGACCGGGCAGCCGAAGACGACATTCGCGCCGCTGCCTCCCTGGCACGAGCGACGCATCCCCTGGCAACAGCACCATCTGGTAAAAGCGTACCGCAACGCCAAGACGTCGGGCAACACGAAGGTTCAGGTGCAGACCCAAGGTTTCTTCGGCGCGCGGCCCGTGCTCGCCTGGCCCAATGCGGAACCCGGGGCGACGCTGACCCTGCCCTTCGACCTGTCGGAGGACGGCCGGTTCGCTATCCGCCTGACCGCTGCCAACGGCCCTCGCCAGGGTACCTACGAAGTCGGGCTTGACGGCAAGAGAATCGTCACAGCCGATTTCCGTGCGTCGGAAGAGAATGAGATGGACCTGCCGCTGGGGACCCACGAGCTCAAGAAAGGCAACCACACGATTGCCTTCCGCGCGACCGACAACCCCGGCCAAGTCGGGGCACTCGGCGTCGAAGTCCTGCGGCTGCTCAAGCTGCCGCCCGAGGCCGGACGCACCGAGCGCACGCACCACGAGGCCCACTTCATCCGCCTGGGCATCGGTCGCGCCGTCTACGCGTACCGGCTGGCCTTCGACGCGCTTCCCGAATCGCTGGAGAGCCTGGTCGAGAAGGGCTTCATGCCGGACCGCTATCTGCGGGACGAGAACAACCTGCCGCTGAAGTCCTGGCGCGAAGGCGACGCGATCGTCGTTGAGAGTCCCGGCAAGGACCACTGGCGCCACAGTTGGCAAGGTCTGGACGCGCGACGCTGAGCCAACGTCCCGCCCATGTCGTATTGCGTCCGCAGGCCCAGTTCGTAGGGTGGGTTCTCAACCCGCGCGTCGCGCGCATCGGCCACGGTCACCTTGCCGGCCGTGCCACGGCGCCGACTTGCGGCAGTGCTACGCTGAATTGCACCTTCTCATGCTCCGCGCCGTAGTAGCCGCCCCAGCCAATACGGATATCGCTGACCCGTTTGAGGTCCAGGACACCATCGGCGTCCTTCGACCAGCCCGCGAGCTGGAACCGGCTCAGCGCCACAAAGGTGCATTCCCGGGCCGGGGCTGCCAGGGAACGGCCCGTTTCCGCGAGAAAGTCACCGCCGCCCTCTTCGTGCAGAATCACCAGAAGCTGGCTCGGCATGGATTGTCCCTCGGGCACCCAGGTCTCCATAGTAAGGCAATCGGCGTCGCTCAGGTCCAGGGGCTCGCGGTAATGAAACTGGAGAAACAGATGCGTATCCACTTTGGCCTTGGTCAGAACAGCGGTGGCCTGCCAAGCCGGAGAACCGGGGCGAGAGCGATCGGCGTCCCGCGTAAGCCCGGCGCGAACGAATTCACCGTGCCCCATGACCGGCTCGACCTCCGGCACGGTCCGCGCGGAGAGATTCGGCAATGCACCGCCGGTGATAGCACGCCTTTGCGGTGACCTGGCGGAGGCGAACCGCACGAAGGCCGCCCCGTGAGGTTCGAGACTGAGCTTGGCCGTGTTAGCGGTCAGGGTCTCCTCCTGTTGGCCGGTAGCGGGATTCCAGCGTTCTCCGCTCCCGGTCGCGGCGAAATTCACTTGACCCGCCCACGGCTTGGCGCTGTCGTTGATGACGAAGTAAACCTCGCGGTCGTCGAGACGTCGGTGCGTGACGCGCAGCGGCGATTTGGGTTCGGCCACTTTCACGTCCGGCTCCAACAGACCATCGAGTACCAGCGGCAGCAAGCTCGCCAGGCCGAGGGGAAGGAAGATGCCGGCGCCGCCTGCGGCATTGACGTGAGATTGCGGCGCGGGCACAGATGATAAGCCCGCCCCGCTTTCGCCGAAAATTTCCCGCGCCAGCGTCTGGACACGGGTACAGGGAAACTCACTTTCGCTGTTGGTCGGCACAGCGCCCAGCGCGATCAGCACCCCGCCCTGGCGGACGAACTTCGCGAGGTTCGCCCAGGCGGCCAGCGGTAGGGTGTCTGTGCTTGGCAGGACGACCACGCGCCAGCGGAGCCGTCCGTGCACCAGCGCAGACGATTCCACGGCCGCCTCTCCCAGCGTGCGGCTGTCCACGAACGTGAAGTCACGTTGGGAGGCAAAGAGGCTTTCGGCGGTGGAGCGGTAAACGTTTTCAATCCGGGCCGCGGCGGCGGCTTCTCTGGTCCAGTGGCGCGACGGCACGAACTTGGTCCAGAGGCTTTCCGCGGGATAGAGCACCGCGATATCCGCAACCTGGTGCCCGCCGCGCAGCGCCGTGCAGCAGCGGCCCACCCACTCATTGAGGTGGCGCAGTTGCTCGTCGGGCAAATCCGTGAAGCTGTAGTAGCTGGTGATGCAATTGATGCCCGCGACGATCTCGCGATTGCACGTGCCGCGAATCTCGGCCTCGGTCACCACCCGCCTGGGCCGCTGGTCGCCGGCCGGCCGGTAGCGTTGGCTGTGGTCGGAGGTTTCGCTCATGACGAGCGGCCGGCCTTCGAGCTCGGCGGCGCTGCTCAGCAGACGGGCAATGAACCACGGCACCTCTGCCGGCACGCTGGTCAGGCAGTCAATGCTCGGCGCATCGAGCCGGCGGATGCAGCGGAAGAAATCGCCATAGAGCGGGACATGCCCAACAATGCCCTCTTCGGCCAACAAATGCCCGCCGGAAGGAACGTGGTACTGCCGACAGCGGGTTTGAATCTGACCGAAGTAGTTCTCCGAAACCAATTCGCCCACGGTCAGCCAGAAATCGAAACGGATCTTCTCGCCCGCGGAACCTGCATCAGCCACCAGGGCCGGGAGAATGGCAGGGTTTAGAACGTAGCCGCGGCGCTTCTGGAATTCGACCGGCAGGTTCGACGCCCACGGCAGCGGACGGTACGGCATCGGCCTTAAGAAAAGACTCATCAGCGACGGCTCGTCCGTGAATGTAGACATGAAGTATCGGCCCAAGTCATCGCCCAGGTGCTTCGCGTACCCGTCGTAGGTCACGTCGACGAAGCGGGCCGTCGGCTCCGGCATCAGCAGGTTGACATAGGGCATCTTGGCGTGAAGATTGCCTTCGGCGTGCGTGCCTTCGTAGAGGCGGTCCTCGGTGATCGCCATCACCCGCCAGCGGCCGGCCGGCGCCTGCCAATTCAGTTTCCCGTCGCGGACCTGCGCGGCGAGATCCACTTTCTGAACCATGTCGATGTTGCCGTCGCGAACCGGGAACGCCCCCGCCAAGATCAGCTTGCCCGGCGGAAGCGCCAGCGTGACGGGGCCACCCTGCGTTTCGGTGTCGGCGATGAGCAGACCGCGTGCTTCCCACTCGGGGTGATCGCGCAACGTGATGCCGCCGGCGTTGCCGGACGGGTAACCGCGCTCGTCGTAGAGCCACATCGCCAAGCCGGCCTTCTTCGCCTCGTTGACGGCGCGGGTGAACGCGCGCCACTTGGCGTCGCTTTCGAGGTATTGATCGAAGGAGACATTGCAGACTACGCCGCCGAAGCCCTGCGCGCGAAGCCTACTGATGAGCTGGTCTTGCGCCTCCGGTGGGTCAGGCCAGTTGTGGATGATCTTCAAGATGCGTGCCTCGGCCGGGGGCTGGGCAAAGCGTTCCTCCCATCCAGCCCGAGCCGTTCCGCTGGAAAGAATGATGGCACCAAGCCCCTGAATCAGCGTGAGACAGGCGGCGTGGTGGAGGTTCTTCATGCAGAAAGTAGTCGTAGCCATTTGTTTTTCCTTGGATTCCATGGTTCCCCGATACGAGATGATCTACTCGATCAGCAGCCAAGTGCGGCCGTGGGCCGGAACGGTCACCGGGACAGCGACGTTATACAGGCGGTCGAGCTTATATCTCTTGGGTCTGCCTTCCTGCTCGCGAATTTTGGCGGTGGCGGTCAGACCCGTGTAGTAGAGAGGCAGCTTCACCTCGCGCTGGACGGCCTGGTCCAAAGGATTATAGATCAGGGCCAAGCCTTTGGTCTTGAGTCGTGGGTTGACATGAAGGATGCAGTCGATGTCCCGGCCGTCAGGTCGGCGGACGTGGATGATGTCGGAATCGAGGATGGGCCGATATGCCTTGTAGAAATCGACCCATTTCTTGACCACGGCCTTCGTGTCATCGGTGTCGTACAGGCGCGGGCCGCGATAACAGGCTTGGACACCGGCGCCGAGGTTCTGGGCGAGGTGGGCCTCATAGGCGTCGAGGTGCTCGCCCAGCGGCTCCAGGGTGGCGGCCGCCCCGCCGCCGTGGTACTCGGTCAGGGGCACGAACATCCAGCCCATGCTCGGCGTCTTCCACCAGGTGCCGTCGAAGATGTTCTGCCGGCCCAGAAGGATCTGCCGCTCGCGGGGCAGCGACCAATTGACCTCGCGGTAGCCCATCGCCGATTTGGTCGAGCCGGTCAGGAAGTACCAGTCGGGGACATTGAGGTACACGCCCCGGCCGCGGCACCATTTGTAGAAGTCGCTGATGACCTCCCACTGTCGCCATTGCGAATCATTCAGACCCTTGTGCCCCGGGTGCGACGTGGAGGCACAGAGGTCACCGGGATAGGACCCGTCGTTCTCGATAATGTCGATGCCTGAATGCTCCACGAAAGTCCGCAGCCGCTGGAAGTACTGCCGGCCCCATTCGCTGCACAGGCAGGGCGAGTTGTCGAAGATGGCGCCACCGGTCTTGCCGGTCTTGGGATTGACCACATCGTGCTCATCGCTGATCCGGCGGCTGGCCAAGAGCGAATAGCCACCGAGCTCGACGCCCTTGCTGTGGGCGTAGTCGACCAATTCCTTGATCCTGTCCATGTACGCGGGAGCGGTGTTCTCCATGTCAAACCCGCTGCCGAAGGTCATGATGACCATCTCGAACCCAACCTCGGCGCACTGATCGACGGCACGCCGGACCGCCTCCGGGGTGGCGTGACGCACGTGCATGAGGATGGGATTCTCCGTGACCCACGGCGCGATCGTGCGGTACATCCGCCGCACCGCGAGCCCCCGCCGCTCCCGCTCCGTGCTGTCGTGAACCAACTCGAACGTGCGGAACGAGACAAAGGTCCGCCCGGGCTCGATGGATACGTCCGGCCCGAGCGGCGGCCGGGATTCCAGCAGTGCCGGCATGCGACACAGGTAGTTGACCTGCGTCGTGTACTGCGGGTCCGGGACCCAGTGCGTCGTGTGATCGGCCGTGCGCGGGTCATCGCCGTGGAAGGCATAGTCGCTCTCAATGTGGAGGTTCGGCAGCTCCCAATGGTTGGGCTCGTTGACAAGCGACTCGGATTCGACGGCCGCCAGAATCTCACTGGTGAAGGTACTGAGCCGGACCGTCTGGGTGCCGCCATTGCGAATCTCCAGCCATTTGGCCAGCAGCGGGATGCCCTGATACATCTCGTAACACACCGTGACAGCCACTCCCGGCAGCACGCCCTCCGGCGGCTGGAACCGCAGCTTCAGCGACGCCCCGGCCGGCGGCCAGGGCAAATCTGCCGAATATCGCTTCCGCGCCCACGGAAGACGGGCCTGCGTCTCGCCCGCCTCATAACCCATAAACTGAAAGGCGTTCGGATCGCCGGTGAGCGTATCGACCCACTCGGGCCGCAGATAGGCATATTCAACCTGTCCCCGCAGACCGCCGATGCTGAACCTACGGCCGTCGATCTGGACCATCGCCTCCGGCTTGACGCCCCGCAGGATCGACGTCCCGGTCATGAGGTTGTCATAGGCGACGGTGGCAGTATTCGGCCGCAGCCGAAACGTCCGGCGGATCAGCCCATTACACAGGACAACGTCCTTGTCATCAGCGCTCCGCTGCACGCTCACAGCTTCGGTCACCGGCTGAACCAGCCAGTCGCCGTTGCACCTCTGGGCCAAAACCGAGGTCACCAACGAGAGCATGATTGCGACGGTATATGTGGACTTCTGTCTTCTAAGCATCCCGATCTCCTGCATCGTCAGTTGTGATGCCGCGACGAACCAAATGGTGCGGCCACAATCCTATGAGTCTCTGACATAATGACAGTCCAGCGGAAGGCTGCTGCCTTCTGTCATTCCCGCGCAGGCGGGAATCCACAAACGCCTCGATTTTCCTGGACCCCCGCCCCCGATCAGGTCGAGGGCAGGCTCTGCGCGGGGGTGACAGCAGGAAGCCCCAACATTCATTCCAATAGAGGCTCTAGGGGCGCACGCTCACGTTTTGGACAAAGGCATTCGCTTTGACATCCCCCCGAGCCAGCGGCCTCCCATTGACCCGCACTTCCTGGAACACAACATCAGTGACCGTGTGCGCTTCGTCGAAGCCGTTCAACTCAATCCGCAACGGATCGGCCACGGCGACGATGTCCTTGAACGCCACACCCTGGATATGCCCACGCTCCTGATCTCGCGTCCAGACGAATTTGCCGATCCACAGGGAGATCAGTCGCGGCGACTCCTCGATGCGGATGTTCTCGAACCGGACGTTGCTCACGCGGGCGGCGTCGCAGTGGAACACCCGCAGCGTCCACTCCCGCCCTTTGTCGTGGATCACGTCGCAGTCCTGGAAGAGCACGTCGTCCACGTTCTCCCGGATCTCCGCCCCGACGCTCAGGGCATGGGCCACCTCATTCCAGAGTACGCACTTTTTCGCGACGATCCGGCGGGCCTCGCCCTGCCCCTGGTCGGTCTTGACCACGATCAGATCGTCCAAGATCCGGAGAAAGCACCCCTCGATCGTCACGTCCCGGCTGTTGCACACGTCGATCCCATCGGAGTTCGCCCGATAGCCAAGCAGCTTGACGTTCTTCACCGTCACCCGGTCCGACCGGCGGATCGGAATCGTCCAGACACTCGAATCCCGGAAGATGACGCCTTCCACGGTGATGTCCTTGCCGCGCACCAGCAGCAGATTGCGAGAGTGCGTCGGACACAAGCTCCCGTCGATCACGCCGCGTCCGCGCAGCACGATACGCTCACCCTGCAAGGTGAAGACCGGTCCTCGGCCGTCTGCGGTACCTTTCACGACCGCGCCGGCGGCCACGTACACGGTCTTGCCGCTGCCAACCGTCACGCTGGCAATCTCATGAACGCCCGGCCCAAAGTAGATGACGTTCGGATCGTCGGACGACGGAGCCGGAGCTTCTGGCGGATTCGCAAACAGGTGCAGGGCGCCGACCCAATTCCCGTTGACTTCCACCGTCACAGGCTTAGGCTCTGTCAGCGAAAAGGTCAGTCGCTGCCCCTCAACGGCAGGCACGATCTTCAAAGAGCCGGGCAGCACCTTCGCTGAGGTGATCGGCTCAAGGCAGATCACTCTCACCACGACCGGCCCGCGCATGTCGAAGTACGCGAAAGCTGCCTTGTCGAAGTACTCGGCCGACCGGACTTTGTCATCCATCGCTTTCCAGCGCCGAGCCGGATCCGCCGGGGCAACCTTGACCGTATACACCGGGATGTCCCGCCCCCCGACCTGAACCGTATAGTCCTTCGACCGCTCTTCGCCCGCCGGGATCTGTCCGATGTTCTCCTGGGCCCATCCCGCCGGACCTGCGCTCACGAGGGTCAGGCCAACCAGCAGCCATACTCCCACGATCCTGTCAATGAACCATGGCATCGATTCTCTCCTCGACGTAAGCAGCATCCGCATTGAAGAAAACAGCAGGTCGCATTATCATGAAGAACTGTTTTCCGGAGTCCCTGTGAACCCCAGACAACTTAGCACGTGCGCCGCTGATCGCAAGCAAAATGATTCTCATCCGCAAGCACGAAGGGAAGTCGTATGAAGGTTAGGTCCAAGTACCGGCTCGCCGCAGTCGCCGCCCTGCTTGTTTTCGCTGTCGCTTCGCAAACGCTCGGCGCCGATGCCGTCGTAGAGGAGACAGCGGTGTCTCTGGATGGGACCTGGCACATCCAACCGGCGGGCGGCACGGAACAAGAGATCGCCGTGCCCAGCTTCTGGGAGCGTGCGCCAGGCCTGCGCGACGTGCACGAGGCGACTTACACCCGCGAATTCGATGTGCCCGAGTCCTTTGCCGGCCGGCGGGTGCTCCTGCGATTTGATGCCGTCGGTGACGCCGCCGACGTGTCGATCAACGGCCAGCACGCAGGCGGCCACGCGGGGGCCTGCCTGCCATTCGAGGTGGATATCACCGCCCTGGTGGCCATTCCTTCCACGGGCAACAAGCTGGCCGTCGCCGTGTGGGACGACTCTCATTTCAGCGCACCGCGGCAGTCGAGCGATCGACGCAATCGCAAATACTGGATGCCCCGGGGCATGGGCGCCAACAATCGCAAGGGCCTCTACCAGGCGGTGACGCTCCTGGCCCGGCCGGTGGTGCATGTGGCCGACGTTCGCATTCGCACCTCGGTTCGACAGCGGGAGCTGAGCGTTACCTACGAACTCTTCAACGGCCGCAAGGAGACCATTCAGGCACAGCTCTCGTCGCAGGTTGCGGCCCAGGACGGCGCGGTTGCCGTCACCCTGCCGCCCAAGAGCGTTGAACTCCCGGGCTTCGTCACCACGAGAGTGACCCTCACGACCCCCTTCGAGGGCGTCACGCTCTGGCAGCCGGACCATCCGACGCTCTATACTCTACAGACGACCCTGGCGGACAGCCGCAGCGCGGCACCGCTCCACCGGGTCTCGACCCGCTTCGGCTTCCGCGAGATATGGTTCGCAGGCATTCACTTTTACCTCAACGGCGTCCGGTGCAATCTCCGCGGTGAGAGCCCGGCCTACTCCGAGAAGGCCAGCCTGTTCGCGACGCGCGAATCGGCCGCGGAGATGATCCGGCGCTACCAGGCGGCCAACTGCAACGTTCTGCGTTTCCACTCGATGCCGGCCCCGCCTCATGTCCTGGATGTGTGCGACGAGATGGGCATGCTGGTGATTGACGAAAGCGCCATTTACGCCAGCTGGCAGATGCTCATGCCCGAGCATCCTGACTGGATGGAGCACTGCCGCGAGCACCTCACCCGCTGGGTCCGCCGGGACCGCAATCATCCCGCTGTCATCCTGTGGTCCGCGGAAAATGAAGGACTGAACGTCAACGTCCTCACGCCCGCCATGCTGGCGGAGTTCCGCCGGATCATCGACACCGCCGATGGGAGCCGGCCCGTCATCTTCGATGGAGATGGCACCGCCTATGGGGCCTCGCCGGCCAGCGTGAAGCACTACGTCAAGACGGTCGCGGACCTTCAGGATCGCGGCGGCCGCTCCTCCGGCTACGCCAAGGACCTGCGCAATGACATCTACTGGGCTACCGCCTATCACCAGGATGTGCCGCTCGGCTGCGGGGAGTTCCTGTTCCCCTACGAGCCGGCTCTGCGGGCGAAGGAGCGAGAGGTCATCTACAGCATGGGCCTCCAGTCGCGCGGCTACCGCCTGGCGGACTGGTTCGACATCCGCCCCTATAATCCCTCGTACTCGGGGTTCCTGCGGAAAGAGGGCGTCCGTCCGGACTGCCGCGAAGCTTATGAGATCCTGGTGAAGTCCTTCGCACCCATTGCCGTGTTCGACAAGGACTATGATGAATTGGGCCCATTCCCCAAGCCGCCGATGCTGAAGGCGGGAGTCATCGTCCAGCGCCGACTGATCGTGTATAACGACGCGTTCTCGGAGGAAACCGTGGAATTGCGTTGGCAGGCGCTTCTCGGCGACAAGTCCTTCGCGGGCCAGACGCGCCCCCTGAAAATCCCCTTGGGCGGGCACGAGGTTGTGGACATCACCTTCACGCCACCCGCGCCCGGGGAGCTTCGCCTGGACTTGGCTGCCGCAAAAGGCGAAAAAGTGCAATTCCAGGACAGCCGGGGGTTCACCGTGGAGTGAACTGCTTCAGCGCTTCTTATGAATCTTCATCGCAAGCCAGTACTCTCCAGAATTGAGTCGTTCGCACTCTATCTGGCAGGCAGCGACCAGTTCATGGCTCATGCAGATCTCGCCTTCGTGGAATCGAATGTCGGAACCGCCCGCGCTGTCCACCGCGAGGCCCCACCGTTGAAGTCCACCGTCAGCCTGTTGTCCAGCGGTGCGGAGGCGGTGCTCCATGAGCATGAAACCGCCTGGCTTCACGACGCGCAGCATTTGGCGAATGACCTGTTGCGGGTTATGACAACGATCGACCCAATCACGGGCAAAAACCAGGTCGAACGTATCGGAGTCAAATCCTCCCAGGAATTCCTCCGCGTGCCGCTTCGCGCCGCAGGCCGCCGGCTCGGACGTACGCTGGGCCCGGAGGCCCCCGTTTCCACCGGCCAACGGGTCAAAGCTGACCAGGTGCACCGTGTCGCCCAGATTGGGAAAGTCGGCACAGGGCCACGGTCCGGCCCTGAGATCGAGGACCGTCGCGGGCCCTACGCTTTGGGCCAGAACCTCGGCGATTCTCTTGCGCGTTGAAGGCCAAGGGTAGCCTCTTGCCACGAGGTCGTCATCTGCAACGGTATCAGTCCCTCCTATGACAGGATGAGTCATGCCAGGCTCACCCCGTGATCTCGCGTCTCCGGCGACACGAACTCCGCACCGAGTCCGCAGCCAGTCTGAGACATGCAATAAGCACGTCTCTATTGCCGTCCAAAGGGTCGTTCTTGCTCTCTCCTGCACGGTTCCACTCTGTGGAATGCTGCTGCCAATTCTGAGCTGGCAACCTTCTCTTGGGTTAATACCATCCTCCCTGGTGGCGCTATTCATTATGACCGAAAGCCCGGAAAAAAGCAAGAGGGATCTGAACCATGCGATTCCCCATTCCCCGCTTAGAGGGGCCGGAGCGCAGAAGCCTCCTCGCGCCTGTACTCCGTCCCCATTGGGTTTCGCCCGCCGGATTATCGGTACCTGGCATGAATCCACTAATCTTGGCGTTATACTATGACGAAGGTAAAGAAGGTCAATCGAGCAGGAGCATTGGTTGCATGCCCGTGCAGCCGAGTGCATCAGGTCTCCCTGCATATAATAGGATCGCTCTGAGAGTGCCCATACATGGCAAAAGTCTCAATCGTCTTCGGTACGCGTCCGGAAGCCATCAAGCTGTGCCCCATCATTCTGCAGATGGCACAACGAGGGAGGTTATCGGTCCATGTGTGTGTCACGGGCCAGCACAGACAGATGCTGGATCAGGTGCTTGACGTATTCGAGATCCGCCCTGACGTCGACCTGGGCTTGATGCAGCCCAATCAGACACTGGCGGGTCTCACCTCTCGAACGATCGAGGCGGTGGACGCCTATCTCAAGAGTTGCCGACCCGATCTGGTGCTTGTTCAAGGAGATACGACGACCGTGATGTCCACGGCGATTGCCGCCTTCTACAACGGGGTTCCCGTCGGCCATGTGGAGGCGGGTCTGCGCACGTGGAACTACAAGGCGCCCTACCCGGAGGAGATGAACCGCGTGCTCACCACACGGCTGGCGCGACTCCATTTCGCACCTACGGCCTGGGCGAGAGGCAATCTGCTCGGGGAAGGAGTGCCGGAAGACGCCGTGTTCGTCACCGGCAATCCCGTGATCGACGCGCTCCAGATCGCCACGGCGAAGGTCCGAGAACAGAGGCCACCCGTCCCCGGGCTGCCAGAGCGCACGCTGAACGGCCCCCTGGTGTTGATCACAGGACATCGACGTGAGAGCTTCGGCCAGGGTTTCGAAAACATCTGCGCGGCCATTGCCGGACTGTCGCAACGGTTCCCTGACACAGCGTTCGTCTATCCCGTTCATCTGAATCCGAACGTCCGCGAGCCGGTCTTCCGCCTGCTGGGCGACCAGCCCAACGTGTACCTGATTGAGCCGCTCAGCTATCTGCCGTTCGTGTTCTTGATGGACCGGTGCCGCCTGGTGCTCACCGATTCCGGCGGCGTCCAGGAGGAGGGCCCCTCCCTGGGCAAACCCGTCGTGGTGATGCGCGAGACCACCGAGCGGCCGGAAGGCGTGGAGGCGGGGGCGGTCAGACTGGTCGGGACCGATCCTCGACGGATCACCGACAGTGTCTGCGAGCTGCTCACCAATACGGAGATCTACGACACGATGGCGCGTGCCGTGAATCCCTATGGGGATGGCAAGGCCGCCGGCCGGATCGTGAAGATATGCGAGGATTTCCTTGGCAACGCTTCTTAGCCGCATCGGTGTCCAGAGCATCATCCTGGCGGTTCTGCCACCCGTCCTGAGGGCCTATGCCACGAGGATTCGGGAATCCCCCTTGGGTTACCGCCTGGTTCGCGGCGCGTTCTGGTCCGCGGCAGGTGCTGTGATCGCCCGCGGTTTGGGCATCGTATCCTCCATCGTCGTAGCGCGTGTGCTCGGAAAAGTCGGCTTCGGAGAACTGGCGATCATCAACAGCACGACGATGATGTTTGAGTTATTTGCCTGCTTTGGCCTGGGGGTCACCGCGACGAAGTACGTGGCCGAGCATCGGGATACCGACCCCTTGAAGACCGGACGCATCATTGGCGTGGCTTGGTTGATCACCGCGATAACAGGAAGCCTCACCGGCGCGTCACTTGCCGTACTGGCCCCCTGGCTGGCCGCGCATACCTTGGCCGCACCGCACTTGGGTGGGCTGTTGCGAATCACCGGCATTGCTTTGTTCATCACGGCCCTCAACGCGGCACAGAGCGGGGCGCTCGCCGGGTTCGAGGCCTTCAAAACCATAGCCAGCCGGAACATGATCGCCGGACTGCTCAACTTTCCCATCATGATCGCGGGTGTCTTTCTGGCCGGGCTGCAAGGCGCCGTCTGGGCCACGGTGGTTTCTTGTGCGGTCAACTGGTTCCTGTGCCATTTGGCCGTCCGCAGCGAGGCCCGTCGCTTTGGAGTGCCTCTGACCTTTTCCGGCTGCCTGCAGGAGTTGCCTTTGCTCTGGAGATTCAGCCTGCCGGCCGTCTTTTCCGGGATGATGGTTGTCCCGGTCAATTGGGTCTGCAACGCCCTGCTGGTAAACCAAGCCAATGGGTATGCAGAAATGGGACTGTTGCAGGCGGCCAACCAATGGCGCAACCTGGTTCTCTTCCTGCCCCAGCTTCTTCTGGGCCCCGTCTTGCCCATTCTCTCCTCGTCGCAGGGCAGCGCGTCGGAGTCCACCTCCTTCCAGAAGACGATGAGTGTGACACAAGGATTCATTGTAGTGGTCACGTTCCCCGTGGCTGTCGCATGCATGTTCTTCTCGGACTATTTGATGCGCATTTACTGGAAGACACAAAGCGATGAGAGTGTGCCCCTCATCGGTTGTATGCTTGCAGCCTTGATTCAGGGCCTTGGCGGAGCCATCGGACCGGCGTTATCGGCCATGGGGAGAATGTGGCTGGGCTTCATGCTGAACCTCGTCTGGGGGGTTCTGTACATTGTCATTGTCGCCTGTTGCGCCGCCAGGATGGGTGCCGCCGCCGTGACCTTCGGACAAGCGATTGCCTATGCGTTTCTCGCTTCCTTGACCTTCCTTTGCCTCAGACACAATTTGCCGAAGGGAATGTTGGTGCGGTTCTTTCTGGGACTTGGCTTGGCCGGTCTCCTCACGATCCTGGCTCTGCTGGCGCCCGGCGTCTGGAGGACTTGGCTGGGAATTCCCATTGTGATAGGCGTTTCGGTCTGTGGAGTGCGATGGTTTCTCGGGAGTGAAATTCGAGCTGTGTTCAGACCTGGACGGCCGTGCATTGACCAGGAAACGGTCAGTCCCCATCCTTGAGTTGGGAAGTGTCTATTATGAGTCAAGAACAACCGTTGCAGCAGGAAGACCTGGTAGACGTTTGGGACAACGTCGCCAAATACTACAGCTTCGAGGACTACTGGGCGGACCCGGCGTCTCATGCCTGGCTGGGCAGGCTGCGATCCCATATTGGAGAACCGTCGGGCCAGCGCGTGCTGGAGGTCGGATGCGGCAGCGGCCTGATGTCTCTGGCGCTGGCACAACAAGGGGCGTGCGTGTCACTGCTCGACATTTCCCCGGTGGCCTTACAGAGAGCTCGGGAAGTGTTTGCCGCCAAACACCAGCCCATCCCCACCTGTTACAGGGCAGACGCACTTCACTCGGGAATAGCGGAGAATTCCTTCGATGTAACGTGGAACTGCGGGGTGATCGAGCATTTCACCAACGAGGGCAAACGGCAGCTTGTCATGGAGATGGTGAAGATGACCAAGCCGGGCGGAAAGGTGATCATCATGGTTCCCAACCGATGGTGCTGGCCGTTTCAGATCGGTCAGGCCTACATGAAACTGCGCCGGACCTGGCCGTATGGCAATGAAGATGACATGAGCCCGATGCGGCTGAAGCGATTGTGCAGACGGCTTGACGTGGAGCACTACGACGCGTACTCCTTCGATCCTGTCCTGGGTTGGTATTGGCTTCCATTCCTCGGGGCGCGTCTGAAAAGGTGCCTGGGGCCCAGGCCGGTCGAGAAGCATATGCAACGGAGTATCATTGGTTGGATGTCCGTCCTCGTCATCGAGAAGTCATAAACGACTTTCGCTACTATCGGGTAGACCATGGACACAGTGCGGCGTGTAAGATGGATGGTGAGATGGCAAATCCGGCAATTCTGTTCCGGCCTGAAGTTTTATGCCATCAATCACATCATCCCGCATGTGCCGGGGTACCGGTTTCGCCACTGGTTCTATGTGCACATGTGGAAAGTGCGATTGGGGGTTGGCTCGAGCATTCATATGGGTGTGTTTGTCACAGACCACGGTATCTCCATCGGCGAGCACACCGCGATCGGGCGGCGCAGCTATCTGGACGGCCGGGGAGGGCTCACCATAGGAAACTGCGTTTCCGTATCCCCCGACGTTCAGTTCATCACCGCCGGCCACGACATGGACGATCCGGATTTTGGAAATGTTCTGGCGCCTATTGTGGTGGAGGATTATGTGTGGATCGGGACCAGGGCGATGATACTGCCTGGTGTCCGACTGGGATGCGGATGCGTGGTCGCGGCAGGTGCGGTCGTCACGAGAGACGTTCCGCCATTGACCGTTGTGGCGGGCGTGCCCGCGCGACCCGTTCGACAACGCCGGCCCGGAATGCGGTACAAGGCAACGTGGTTTCTGCCCTGGGACTGACAGGAAGGGTCACTTACGTCCTGAGATTCCTGGAAATACTGTTTTGCTGCTGCAAGAATGAAGCGTCCGCCGAATAATCTCATTTGCTTTGTGGAGCCTCAATGTCAGGGCTTCGAGCATGCACATTTCAATGCGGCTTTGATGGCCACCGTGCTCCGGGCCTATCCCGAGGCGCAGGCGGCCTTTCTGGGGGAACGAGAGCACCTGGAATGGGTCCGCCGCATGCTAGAACGTTTCGACAGCCCGGCGCTGCGGCGCATCGAATGGCGGGAGTCGGCGATTCCCCTGCGGGAAATGGAGGGCTGGCCGCGCTTCCGAGAGGAGTGGGGAGCAGTCCGCGCCACGTTGCGCTACGTCGCCGAGCGACAGCCGCGGCTGCTGGTTTGGACGTCGGTCACGAGCACGGGATTACTCGCCCTGAAGCTGCAACTGTACCTCAGGAGACCTGGATTCCCTATGCTGGCCGTGATTCACTCGATCCTGGCCACCATTGTGAACCGTCTGCCGCGCAGGCCTTGGCAGAGGCTGCTCTGCCTACGTCAGGTGCTGCAACTGCCGCATCCGGCGTCGTTGCGGTACATTGCCCTGGGCGACTCCATCCATCGTTCACTGACGGAAGCGCAGCCTGTCCTCGCCCCCCAGTTCGAGGTTTTGGATCATCCCTATTTCCATGAGGATCGGCCTCCTTACACCCCGAGTGAGAGTGATCAGCCCAGGCTCCTCCGTTTTGGGTACTTCGGAGCCAGTCCCAAAGGGTTTGGCGTCTTCGCGCGCCTGGCGCAGGAAATCCTGGAGCAGGAGACTCAGGTCGAGTTTGTCCTGGTTGGTTTTCTGTGGGGCCCGGACGCCCGGTCAGAGTATCCCGGAGTCACGGGGCTTTCGGATAAACCGCTGACGCCGGAGGAATACCGGCAGCGTGCCGCGTCTTTGACCTACGCCATTGGTACCGCAGACCCGACACACTACCGATTGGTCGCAAGTGCGTCGTTCCTGGATGCCTTGTCTTACGGAAAGCCCGGCGTATACCTCCGGAATGCCTTTGTGGAAGATTACTTTCGTAAGATGGGCGATATTGGATATCTATGCGACAGCCCTGAGGAAATGCGGGCTACGATACTCTCCCTCATCCGAGAGTTTCCCCTCGAACGTTATCGAAAACAACGCGACAACATTCGCCGTGGTCGAGAGAGATTCGCTCCGCAACTCCTGGCACAGCAGTTGCGGGAAATCGTCGATAGGAGCAAACGATGAGTACGGACTGGACGATGGCGCATCGGATGAACCTGCGTTCTGAAACGGCACGCGGAACCAGCGGTTCAACCGAAGAAAACGTCGCTGACGGTGGTTCTCGGCACCCGGGCGCCCTGCGAATCTTGTGCATCAGCCCCGTCTTCCCACCGCTGGCCGATCCGGAAGCATTCTGTGGTGGAAAGATGGTCCTGGCGCTGCAGAAGGCTGGCGTGGACGTGGTCGTGCTGCGCGACTGCCCGCCTCTTACGTCTCGTATCGATCCGTCTTCTTGTTGGAATCCATTGGCCGATCCGAACTACGAAATAGACACCTCTGGAACGTGGAATAAGCCCTGGGCCTTGCTCTTGGGGGGACGGTACCTCTCCCTGATCAAGGGACGACTGATCCGCGCGTACCTGCGACGAGCGCTCCGGTCGCACCAGGAGAAGCCCTTTCATCTCGTATACTCGCGTTCGCTCCCCATGTACGCCCACATCATCGGATACTGGTGCTCCAGGGCTCTCGGCGTGCCCTGGGTAGCCAACGTGAATGATCCCTGGGATCTGCATATGTGTCCTGATGTGACCCTAACGCCACCGCCGTGGACCCGCCGCGTGGTCGCGAAATACTGGCTTCATAGAGGACTGGCATCCGCCACACTGGTGACCTATCCCTCGGCACGCTTGCGTGATTTTCACGTTCGACTCAGCGGCGTCAAACACGACAGCGCCATCGTCGGTCATGTCGGATGGACCTGTGACGCGCCCCGGAAGCCGCAACCGTGCCTCCATTTTGTCCACGCCGGCAGGTTGATTGACAGCGTCTCAAATCGTGGCGCCTCCTCACTCCTTCTGGGTTTCCAGCAGTTCCTCTCCCGCCATCCGGAGGCACGGGCGGACGTGCGAATGACCCTGGTGGGGCCGGACGACGCCAAATCGAGGGAGGTGGTCGCGGACCTCCACCTGCAAGATACCATCACCTGGAAAGGCCGAGTCAGCTATGAGGAAAGCCTCAGATGCATCGAGGAGGCCTCCGTATGCATCCTCGTGGAAGGTAGCATGAAAGAGGGGATCTACTTGCCCTCCAAGGTCGCCGACTATGCGGTCGCAGGCAAAGCGATTCTGGCCTTGAGCCCTGCGAACGGCGTTATCGCAGACATGCTCCCGTGTCGGGGCCTGGTGCGCGTGGATCCGCATGATGCACCGGCGATCAGTGAGGCCATCCGACACTTCTACCAACTGTACAAGAGCGGCGGACTGCAGAGTGAATGCCTCACGGATGGGTTCATCTCTCAGTTCACGCCCGCCCGTGTCGCCGACACGTTTCTTCGCGTTGTTCATGACGCGATCCCGGCATTACCCTATATGGGCGATTCTTGTTCACGGAACGGTCGATCTGTGGGAAAGTGATTGTCCGTCCGTGTCAAAAGGAGCGGTAGAAACGGGGCAGCATGCCGGACCGGACCGCGTGGAGGATTATGTCGCCGCTTCTGCTTGTCAGCTATAGACCTCGAACTCCCACAGGGAATACCCGTAGGTCGTCGCCCGCTGGGTCCCCAGCAACCGCACGTACCGGCCGGAAGCGGGAGAACTGAGCGTGATGTCGTCTACACCGCCATCGCTGGTGGTCGTGCTGTACACGTCCGACCACGTGGAGGCATCGTTCGAGACCTGGAGCTTATAGCCTTTCCCGTAGGCCCCTTCCCACCGCAGCACGACTTGCCTGATCGTGTAGACGGAGCCGAGGTCCACATAGATCCATTCACTGTCCGAGTACTGGCTGGACCAGCGGGTGCTCATATTACCGTCCGTCGCGTTCGACGCCGGCAGGCCGGTGTAACTCGTCGAGGCGACGGCAGGCTTAGTCAACGCCAAGTTCCCCACCAGTCCAGCGTAGACTTCCAACTCATAGAGGGAGTACCCATAGGTCGTCGCTCGCTGGGTCCCCAGCATTCGCACATACCGGCCCGAGGCAGGCGTGCTCAGCGTGATGTCGTCCACATCGCCGTCGCCGGTGGTCGTGCTGTACACGTCCGACCACGTGGAGGCATCGCTGGAGACTTGGAGCCGGTAGCCTCTGCCGTACGCCGCTTCCCAGCGCAGCACAATGCGGCCAATCGTCGAAATTGAGCCCAAGTCCACATAGATCCATTCACTGTCTGAGTACTGGCTCGCCCAGCGGGTGCCGGTGTTGCCATCCGTCACATTCGACGCCGGGAAACCGGTAAAGGTAGTCGAGGCCACCGCGGTCGTGCCCAACGCCAGGTTCCCCACCGGGCTCACGATCCCCGTGATCGCGAAATTGAACGGATTCTCATCCGAGTCGTTCGTGGTGAACGACACCTCGCCGCTCTTGGTTCCCAGCGTCGCCGTGTCCAACCGGACCGTGAACGTATCCGACGCGCCCGCCGCCAGAGTCGTCGAGAGGCCCTCCGTCAGCGTGAAGCCCGTCGGCACCGTCACCGCCCCCAAGGTCAACGCTGCCGTGCCGTCATTGCGGACCGTGAACGTCCGGCTGGCCGTCGGGCCGCCTTGCGTCACAGACCCAAAGTCCGTCCCGTCGGCCGCGCTGGGGGTCGCATCCCCATCGGTGATCGAGACCGCGTTGCCCAGCACCGTGATCTCCGGGGCTCCGCTGCCGCCATAGACCTCCAACTCATAGAGGGAATACCCGAACGTCGTGGCCCGCTGGGTACCCAGCATCCGCACATACCGGCCGGAAGCCGGCGTGCTCAAGGTAATATCATCGATTCCGCCATCGCCCGTGGTCGTACTATATACGTCCGACCAGGTGGAGGCATCGTTCGAGACCTGGAGCTTGTAGCCTCTCCCGTATGCCGCCTCCCACCGCAGCACGATACGGGTCATCATCGAGACCGAGCCCAGGTCCACGTAGATCCACTGGCTGTCCGAAGACTGGCTCGACCAGCGGGTACTCGTATTGCCGTCTGTCACATTCGAAGCCGGGAAACCCGTATAGGTGCTCGAGGCCACCGCGGCCTTGCCCAACGCCAGGTTCCCCACCGGGCTCACGATCCCCGTAATCGTGAAATTGAACGGGTTCTCATCCGAGTCATTCGTGGCGAACGATACCTCACCGCTCTTGGTCCCCAGCGTCACGGTGTCCAACTGGACCGTGAACGTATCCGACGCACCCGCCGCCAGACTCGTCGAGAGGCCCTCCGTCAGCGTAAAGCCCGTCGGCACCGTCACCGCCCCCAAGGTCAACGCGGCGGTGCCGTCGTTGCGGACGGTGAACGTCCGGCTGGCCGCGGGGCCGCCCAGCGTCACAGACCCGAAGTCCGTCCCATCGGCCGCGCTGGGGGTCGTATCGCCGTCGGTGATCGAGACCGTGTTGCCCAGTACCGTGATCTCCGGGGCTCCGCCGCCGCCATAGACCTCCAACTCATAGAGGGAATACCCGAACGCCGTGGCCCGCTGCGTGCCCAGCATCCGCACATACCGGCCGGAAGCCGGCGTGCTCAAGGTAATATCATCGATTCCGCCATCGCCCGTGGTCGTGCTATACACGTCCGACCAGGTGGAGGCATCGTTCGAGACCTGGAGCTTGTAGCCTCTCCCGTATGCCGCCTCCCACCGCAGCACGATACGGGTCATCATCTCGACCTCGCCCAGGTCCACGTAGATCCACTGGCTGTCCGAAGACTGGCTCGCCCAGCGGGTACTCGTATTGCCGTCCGTCACATTCGCCGCCGGGAAACCCGTGTAGGTGCTCGAAGCCGCCGCGGTCTTGCCCAACGCCAGGTTCCCTACCGCATGCACCACCCCTGTGATGGCGAAGTTGAACGGATTCTCATCCGCATCGTTCGTCGTGAACGACACCTCGCCGCTCTTGGTCCCCAGCGTGGCCGTGTCCAACTGGACCGTGAAGGTATCCGATGCCCCCGCGGCCAGACTCGTTGAGAGACCCTCGGTCAGCGTGAAGCCCGTTGGTACCGTCACCGTCCCCAGAGTCAGCGCCACGCCACCATCATTGCGAACCGTGAACGTCCGGGTGGCCGCCGGGCCGCCCAGCGTCACAGAACCGAAGTCGGTTCCGTCCGTCGCGCTGGGGGTCGCATCGCCGTCGGTGATCGAGACCGCGTTGCCCAGCGCCGTGATCTCCGGGGCTTCGCTGCCGCCATAGACCTCCAACTCATACAGAGAATACCCGAACGTCGTGGCCCGCTGCGTGCCCAGCATCCGCACATACCGGCCCGAGGCCGGCGTGCTTAAGGTAATATCATCGATTCCGCCATCGCCCGTGGTCGTGCTGTACACGTCCGACCACGTGGAGGCATCGTTCGAGACCTGGAGCTTGTAGCCTCTCCCGTATGCCGCTTCCCACCGCAGCAGGATGCGGGTCATCATCTCGACCTCGCTCAGGTCCACGTAGATCCACTGGCTGTCCGAAGACTGGCTCGCCCAGCGGGTACTCGTATTGCCGTCCGCCACATTCGCCGCCGGGAAACCCGTGTAGGTGCTCGAGGCCACCGCGGCCTTGCCCAACGCCAAGTTCCCCACCGGGTGCACAACCCCCGTGATCGCAAAGTTGAACGGATTCTCATCCGCATCGTTCGTGGTGAACGATACCTCACCGCTCTTGGTCCCCAGCGTCACGGTGTCCAACTGGACCGTGAACGTATCCGACGCACCCGCCGCCAGAGTCGTCGAGAGGCCCTCCGTCAGCGTAAAGCCCGTCGGCACCGTCACCGTCCCCAAGGTCAACGCGGCGGTGCCGTCGTTGCGGACGGTGAACGTCCGGCTGGCTGCGGGACCGCCCAGCGTCACAGACCCAAAGTCCGTCCCATCGGCCGCGCTGGGGGTCGCATCGCCGTCGGTGATCGAGACCGCGTTGCCCAGCGCCGTGATCTCCGGGCCGCCACCGCCAGCATAGACCTCGAACTCATAGAGAGAATAGCCGTAGGTTGTGGCGCGCTGCGTGCCCAGCATCCGCACGTACCGACCGGAAGCCGGCGTGCTCAAGGTAATATCATCGACACCGCCATCGCCGGTTGTCGTCGTGTACACGTCCGACCAAGTGGAGGCATCGTTCGAAACCTGGAGCTTGTAGCCTCTCCCGTACGCCGTCTCCCACCGCAAGACCACGCGGTTGAACGTGTAGACCGAGCCCAGATCCACATAGATCCACTCATTGTTCGAGAACTGGCTGGACCAGCGGGTGCTGCCACTGCCGTCCGTGGCATTCGAGGCCGGCAGGCCTGTGTAGCTGGTCGAGGCTACCGCCGGCTTGCCGAACGCCAGGTTCGCCGACGCATCGTCGTTCTGGATCGTTCCGTTCGCGGCCGCCGGACTTCCTATCGTATAGCCTGTCCCTGCCGTCACCGTCAGGAGCACCGTCTCATCCAACTCGGCCGTGGTGTCGGCCGTCGGGTCCACCGTCACCATCGCGCTGGTCTGGTTCGCGGGAATCGTGACCGTGCCCGCCGTAGCGCTAAATGTCGCCGCTCCTGTCTGCGTGTAGTCCGTGCTGAATGTCGCCGTTCCCGCGACACTGAAGCTCACCGTCAGCGGGTTGTCAGGGTCCGGCACGCTGCGCGTGAACGTATACACCAGGTTCGCGACCCCATCCTCCATCACGGCCGCTCGTTCGGGCGAGTATGTAGCCAGGAGCGTCACGCCGGAATATGCCGCAAAGCCGCGAACCATCACGTACCACGTGCCTGCCTGGGGACTGGACACGGCGACGGTCTCATTGTTACCGACCACATAGGGATGGTAGTCGTAGCTCGACGTGGTGGGCGCTGCGCCTCTCTTGACGTACAAATCCACGTCCCCGACGCCATTGAAGGTTCTGATTTCCAGCGACTGGACGCCGGCGGGCACTTCCAACCGGAACAGCCGCTCGCTATTCACGATGCCGGAGAGATCCCTCACAGCAACGGCGTTCCGCAGCGTGGTTACGTCGGGCGTGTACGCGGCGACGACCGTCACGTCGGAATACAACTGATCGTCGCCGCGGACCATGACGAACCAGGAACCTGCCGCTGGATTGGACACGGTCACCCTCTCATAGTTGCCAGCCAGCGAGGAAGCGTAGTCAAAGCTTGCGGTGGTCGGGAGTGCGTCCCTCTTGACGTACAAATCGGCCTCACCCGCGCCGCCGAGCGTCCTGATCTCCAGCGTCTGGGTGCCGGCGGGCACATCCAGTTGGAACAACTGTTCGCTGCCCGACAGGCCGTTCACGGGCACGGCGTTCTGCAGCCGCGTCACGCCGGGCGAGTAGGTCGCCTGGACCGTCACATCGGCAAACTGCTGGTGGCCATAGACCATGATGAACCACGAACCCCCGGCGGGGTTGAACACGGTCACCGTCTCATTATTGCCGGTTAGATAGGGACGGGAGTCCCAACTTGCGGTGGTGGGCGCGGCCCCTCTCCTGACGTACAAATCGGCATCCCCCGTGCCGCCGGAGATCCGGATCTCGAGGGTCCGAGCGCCGGCGGGGACATCCAGTTGGAACAGCCGCTCGCTGCCCGCGCTACCAAAGAGTCCGCCGACGGGCACGCCGTTCTGCAGCGGCGTCACCTGCGGCACATACGTAGCTTGGAGTGTCACGTCCGCAAACGCGCCATAGCCACGCACCATGACAAACCACGCACCACCAGCGGGATTGGACAGGCCCACGGTCTCATTGTTGCCCGTTTGATAAGGACGGTAGTCGTAAGTCGTGGTCGTGGGGAGTGCGTCCCTCCTGACGTACAGATCGGCATCGCCCGTGCCGCCGGAGATCTTGATCTCCAGCGTCTGGACACCGGCGGGGACGTCCACGCGGAACATCCGCTCGCTGGCGGCGCTGCCCGACAGGCCGTTCACGGGCACACCGTTCTGCAGCGCGGTCACCTGGGGCCCGTACGTAGCCTGGAGTGTCACGCCGGCAAACGCACTTGAGCCACGGACCATGACAAACCACGCGCCACCCGCGGGACTGGACACGGTCACGGTCTCGTTGTTGCCGGCCAGATAAGGACGGTAGTCATAACTAGTGGTGGTGGGGAGAGCATCTCTCCTGACGTACAGATCGGCGTCGCCCGTGCCGCCGGAGATCTTGATCTCGAGCGACTGCGCGCCGACGGGGACGTCCAGGCGGAACATCTGCTCGCTGGCCGCACTGCCCGAAACGTTGTTCACGGGGCCGCCGTTTTGCAGCAGGGCCACCTGGGGCGCGTACGTAGCCTGGAGCGTCACACCGGAATACGCCCCGTAGCCGCGGACCATGACAAACCACGTGCCGCCAGCGGGACTGGACACGGTCACGGTCTCATTGTTGCCGACTACATAGGGACGGTAGTCATAGCTGGTCGGAGTGGGGGCGTCGCCTCTCTTGACGTACAGGTCGGCATCGCCCGTGCCGCCGGAGATCTTGATCTCGAGCGTCTGGGCGCCGACGGGCACATCCAGCCGGAAGAGCCGCTCGCTGGCGGCGCTGCCTGAGAAGCTGCTCACGGGAACGCCGTTCTGGAGCGGCATGACCAGCAGCGCGTACGTAGCTACGAGCGTCACGTCGGCAAACGCACCGTAGCCACGGATCATGACAAACCAGGGACCCTCGGTGGGGTCGGACACGGTCACGATTTCACTGTTGCCGGCCTGATAAGGACGGTAGTCATAGCTCGATATCGTGGGGGCGCCACCTCTCTTGACGTAGAGATCGGCATCGCCCGTGCCCCCGGAGATCTTGATCTCCAGCGTCTGGGCGCCGGCAGGGACATCCAATTGGAAGAGCCGCTCGCTGGCGGCGCTGCCCGAGAGGCTGCCCGCCGGCACGCCGTTCTGGAGCGGGGTCGCCGCTTGGGCAGGGCTCACCGGCGCCACAGAGATCGTCACTTGCGGTGGGCTTGGGGGCGTGACTGTTCCGCTGATCGCGAAGTTGAACGGGTTCTCATCCAAGTCGTTGGTGGCGAACGAGATATCGCCGCTCTTGACCCCGGGCGTCGCCGTATCCAGGCGGACAGTGAACGTGTATTCGGCTCCCGGCGCCAACCAAGTCTCACTGAACGCATCCGTTGCGGTATACCCGGTCGGAACCGTCAGCGATTGCAGCGTCAGCCACGAACCGCCGTCGTTCCGAATAGTGAAGACTCGACTGATAGCGGCACCGTATTGTGCCACCGAACCAAAGGCCGTGCCATCCGTTGTGCTGGGGGTCGTATCCCCGTCCGTGATCAAAACCCCATTGCCCCGCACGGAGACCTCCCGACGGAACAGAACGATGTCATCCACGAAGATCCATCCTTGCCCGTCTGGCGTCGGGCTCGAACGGTTGCCTACCCCGAGGTACAGCTTCTTAACGTGGGTCAGATCCACGCCGGCGAAGCTGCTTAGAGAAATGTCCATCTGCGTCCAGGTGGTTTCGTTCACGATCAGCCAGGAAGCCGATGTCGCAACATGTCCGCTCGTATCCTCCACCGCCACGTACATACTGCTAGGGCTGTTCGTTCTGTCGGGATCGTCCCCCAACCAGATCCCCTGCCAAGAGCCACTTACGCCGCCGGTGGTCGCCACGTTGGAGAACTGCGCCGTCGTCGCCACGGAGGTATTGTGGCTGGTCACCGCCAGACCGATGTAGACGTTGGCTCCCAGGGCAATAGTCCGCGGCGTGCCCAGAGTAGTCCACGTCACACCGTCGGGCGAAGTCGCGGCTGTCAGCGTGTCGCCGCTGCGGGTCAGTCGGACCCAGTAAGGAGCCGTTACGGGCGCCCCAGGCCATCCTGTCCACCCGCACGCACCGCCGGAGCTCTCCCGCCACTGGAACGCGCAGCTACTCCGCTGCCACTGGAACGCGTAGCTATTGCTCGGCGTCACGACCATGTCCGCGTAAGCTGAACCGTCCGTCAGGCTCTGGCGGATCATCACGCCCGCCTTGGCCCACGGGTCCGTATTACCGAGGCCGTCCACCCGCGCCGTGACCGAGCCGTCGCCGCTAAGTTGCTTGTAGACGAAGCGGAAGTCATCCGCATTGTCCCAGATATCGTGGCCGGCGCCGCTAATGGTGAACGCGCTCGGCCCCGTCTGGACCCAGGGGACGGGACGACCGCGGACCCACAGGCTCAGAGTATCCGAGCCGCCCACCGTCCAGTTTTGCGCGGTGGCGAAGGTGCGGTAGGCCTCCGAGTAGTACGGGGTCAGCGTGTTGTCATAGAAAAACGGCATGGACTGGGCCCCGCCGTGCACCATCGTTTGCTCCATGAAAGGAGCCACCGGGTAGCCAACCTCGGAATGCGTCCTACCATCGGCGATGCCGTCGATCCACGTGTCCCAGACGAGGTTATCCGTATCGTTGTAGCTTTCGAAATCGTCGATGACCACCCCCCCGATCGCCACGGTTCCGGTAATGCGGAAATTGAAAAGACCCCCGGCTCGCTCTGCAAAGGGAGCGACCCGGTAGCCAACCTGGGAGTGTGTCCTACCGTCGGTGTAGCCGTCGATCCACGTCTCGAAGATGCGGTTGTCCCCGTCGTTGTAGCTCTCGAAATCGTCGATGACCATCCCCCCTGCCACCGTTCCCACGGCAACGTCATCGACGAAGACCAAGCCTTGGCCGTCTACCGCCGGACTCGAACGGTTGCCCACCCCGAGGTACAGCTTCTTGACGCTGGCCAGATTCACGCCGGCGAAGCTGCTCAGCGGGATCTGCCACTGCGTCCAAGCCGTCGCGTTCACGAGCAGCGGGTCCAGAGAAGACACGGTCGCGACGTTCCCGCCCGCATCCTCGACCGCCACATACATATTGCTCGGGCTGTTCGTTCTGTCGGGATCGTCCCCCAACCAGATCCCTTGCCAGGAGCCACTTACGCCGCCGGTGGTCGCCACGTTGGAGAACTGCGCCGTCGTCGCCACGGAGGTATTGTGGCTGGTCACCGCCAGACCGATGTAGACGTTGGCTCCCATGGCGATGGTCCGCGGTGTGCCTAACGCCGTCCAAGTCACGCCGTTCGCCGAAGTCTCGGCCGTCAGAGTGTCGCCGCTACGGGTCAGTCGGACCCAGTAGGGGGCGGTTACGGGGGCTCCGCTCCACCACGTCCACCCACAGGGGCCGCCGGCGCTATCCCGCCACTGGAACGCGCAGCTATTGCTCGGCGTCACGACCACATCCGCGCAAGCCGAAGCATCGGTCAAGCTCTGGCGGATCATCACGCCCGCCTTGGCCCACGGGTCCGTATTGCCGAGGCCGTCCACCCGGGCCGTGATCGAGCCGTCGCCGCTGAGCGGCTGGTAGACAAAACGGAAATCATCCGCGTTGTCCCAGATATCGTGGCCGGCGCCGCTGACAGTGAACGCGCTCGGCCCCGTCTGGACGAAGGGGACCGGACGACCGCGCACCCACAGGCTTAGAGTATCGGAGCCGCCCACCGTCCAGTTCTGCGCCATGGCGAAGGTGCGGTAGGCCTCCGAGTAGTACGGCGTCAGTGTGTTGTCATAGAAGAACGGCATGGACTGGGCCCCGCCGTGCACAATGCCGTCCGTAACGAAGGAGACCTCGCCGCTCTTGGTCCCTACAGTGGCCGTATCCAAGCTGACCGTGAACGTATCAGTGCCCCAAGGAGGCAAGCTCGCGGACAGGCCCTCCGTCAGGGTATACCCGGTCGGGACTGTGACTGGTCCCAGCGTCAGCGTTCCGTCGGTTTCGTTACGAACCGTGAACACCTGGCTGATCGTCGTCGCGCCCTGAGCGACCACCCCGAAATCCGTTCCATCGCTCTTGCTGGGAGTTATATCCCCGTCCCTGATGGAGGTGTAGTTGCCCAGCACCGTGATCTCTGGGGCCAGAAGGGCAATATCGTCCACAAAGACCAAGCCTTTGCCATCTACCATCGGACTATAGCGATTGCCCACGCCGAGGTACATCTTCTTGACACTGGCCAGATCTACGCCCACAAAGCTGCTCAGCGGAATCCGCCACTGCGTCCAAGCCATGGCGTTCACGATCGGCGCGTCCGTACAAGTCACGGTCGTCATATGTCCGGCCGCATCCTGAACCGCCACGTACATGCTGTCTGCGTCGTTCGTTCTGTCGGGATCATCACCCACCCAGACTCCCTGCCACGAACCGGTCACGGTGCCGGCCGTCGATACATTCGAGAACTGGGCCGTCGTAGCCTCCGCGGCATTGTGGCTCGTCACGGCCAGACCGATGTACACCGTGCCGGACATGCTGACCGTCTGGGGATTCCAGGACATCGCGGTCCAACTCACGCCGTCCGTGGAGTAGAAGCCCGTGAGGGTATCGCCCGATCGCACCAGGCGGACCCAGACCGGCGTCCTCAGTGCCATCTGTTCCGGCGTGGCTACCGGTGTGTCACTGACCGCGCTCCCATCCGTCGCCAAACGGGCTTGGAAACGAACCCCCTTACCCGGTGTCGCGTACACGGCCGCATACTTGGAGCCGGCCGCGAGGCTTTCGCGGATCATCACGCCCGCCTTGGCCCACACGTTCGTGTTGACGATGCTGTCGACCTGGGCCGTGATGGAGCCATCGCCGCTGAGCTGTACGTAGACGAAGCGGAAATCATCCGCTGTGCCAAAGATATCATGGCCGGCGCCGCTGACGGTGAACGCGCCCGGCCCCGTCTGGACGAGGCGGACCGGTTGACCGCGAACCCACAGGCTCAGGGTATCGGAGCCACCCAGCGTCCAGTTCTGCGCGGTGGCGAAGGTGCGGGAGGCCTCGGAATAGAACGGGGTCTGGTCGTTATCGTAGTAGAAGGGCATGGACTGAGCCCCGCCGTGCACAATTGTTCGCTCGGCGAAGGGCGGATCCAGGTAGCCCACCTGGGAACCCGTACCGTTAGTCCAGCCGTCAATCCAAGTGTCGAAGATGCGGTTACCGGCATCGTCGTAGCTCTCCATGTCGTCAATGGAGTACTCCCGCGCCGCCACGTGGCCGTAGATCTGGAAGTTGAAGGGACTCTCATCAGGGTCGTCGTTGACCAAAGAGATCTCTCCGCTTTTGCTTCCCGATGTGGAGGTATCCATGGTGACGGTAAAGGTGTCCGAGGCCCCGGGCGCCAAGCTGGCGGGGAGTCCCTCCGTAAGCGCGAAGCCAGCCGGGAGGCTCACCGCCCCCAGCGTCAAAGGCGCGTCGCCGTCGTTGCGCACCGTGAACGTCCGGCTGACCGGGCTGCCGCCCAGGGCCACCGAGCCGAAGTACGTCCCATCGGCCGCGCTGGGAGTAGCGGCCCCATCCGTGATCGAGACCCCGTTGCCCAGCACGGTGATCTCCGGGCAGACCCCCAGGTAACGCGCGAGGGCAAAGTCATAGTCGCTGCCCTCATAACTGTACCCGCCCACGACGATCTTGCCGCCGGCCCCAAGGGCGACGGCACGGCCCCTATCATCGCCGGACCCGAGCGCCGTCGTCACCCTGCCGGCCACGCCGAAGGATGTGTCCACAGAGCCGTCGGCGTCGTAGCGCACCAGGGCAAAGTCATAGTTGCTCCCGTTGGAGCTCTCCCCCGCCAGCACGATCTTGCCATCGGACTGGAGGGCGATGCTGTAGCCGAAGTCGTAACCAGAGCCCACGGGCGTCACGACCTTGCCATCGCCATCGAACGAGGTGTCCAACGAGCCGTTGGAGTTGTAGCGTGCCAGAGCAAAGTCGTAGCTCCAACTATCGTCGCCCCAAGCGGAACCGCCCACCACAATCTTGCCGTCCGGCTGGAGGGCGACACTATAGCCGTACTCGTACCAAGATCCAAAGGGCGTCGTGACCTTGCCGTCGCCATGAAACGACGTGTCCAAGGACCCGTTGGCGTTGTAGCGCACTAGGGCAAAGTCATTATCGTTGCCGTTGTAGCTGTACCCGGCCACCACGATCCTGCCATCGGACTGGACGGCCACGCCGCGACCGTACTCGTCGGAAAGCCCGATGGGCGTTGTGACCTTGCCATCGCCGTCAAACGACGTGTCCAAGGAGCCGTTGGTGTTGTACCGCGCTAGGGCAAAGTCATAGTTGCTGCCGTTGTAGCTGTACCCGGCCACCACGATCTTGCCATCGGACTGGAGGGCCACGCTATAGCCGTAATCGCCGGAAGACCCGATGGGCGTCACGACCTTGCCATCGCCATCAAATGTGGTGTCCAAGGAGCCGTTCGGGTTGTAGCGCGCCAAGGCAAAATCGCCCCCGCTGGATCCCGCCACCACGATCTTGCCGTCGGGTTGAAGGGCTATACTATAGCCGTCGTCCCAATTTCCGAAATCCGTCGTGACGACCCCGTCGCCATCAAACGACGTATCCAAGGACCCGTTGGCGTTGTACCGCACCAGGGCAAAGTCATCGTTGCTGCCGTTGTAGGTGTAGCCTGCCAGCACCATCTTACCATCGGACTGAACGGCCACGCTGTAGCCGTAATTGCTGGCCGACCCGAAAGACGTCGTGACCTTGCCGTCAGCATCGAACGACGTGTCCAACGAGCCGTTGGCGTTGTACCGCGCCAAGGCAAAGTCGTAGTTGCTGCCGTCAATGCTGTACCCGGCCACCACGATCTTGCCGTCGGATGGGAGGGCTATGCCACGCGCGGAGTCGTCGCCGGTTCCGACGCGCGTTGTGACCTTGCCGTCGGCATCAAATGACGTGTCCAACGAGCCGTTGGCGTTGTAGCGTGCCAGAGCGAACTCCCAAGTCGAACCGGTCCAGGTGTACCCCGCCGCCACGATTTTGCCATCCGACTGGACGGCGACGCCACAGGCGTAATCACTGGAGGATCCGATGGGCGTCGTGACCTTGCCGTCGGCATCGAAGGACGTATCCAGGGACCCATTGGAGGAGTTATAACGCGCCAAGGCGAAATCGCCGCTGCTGTACCCGGCCACCACGATCTTGCCGTCAGACTGGAGGGCGACGCTCCGACCGTAATCGCTGGAAGACCCAATGGGCGTCACAACTTTACCATCGCCATCGAACGACGTATCCAGGGAGCCGTCAGAGTTGTAACGCACCAGGGCAAAGTCATAGTTGCTGCCGTTGTAGCTGTCCCCGGCCACCACGATCTTGCCGTTGGACTGGATCGCCACCCCGTAGCCGTGGTCGTCGCCAGACCCGATGGGTGTGGGGACCTTGCCGTCGCCGTCGAACGACGTGTCCAACGAGCCGTTGGGGTTGTAACGCACCACGGCAAAGTCATAGTTGCTGCCGTTGTAGCTGTACCCCGCCACCACAATCTTGCCGTCGGGCTGGATAGCTACGCTATAGCCGTAATCGTCCGACGTTCCGATAGGCGTGGTGACCTTGCCGTCGCCATCGAACGACGTGTCCAACGAGCCGTTGGGGTTGTAACGCACCACGGCAAAGTCATAGCCACCACCGCTCACGTAAGCATAGCCAGCCACCACGATCTTGCCGTCGGGCTGGAGGGCGACGCTGTAGGCAAAATCGGAGGAAGACCCAACCGGCGTCCTGACCTTGCCGTCGCCATCGAACGACGTGTCCAGGGAACCGTTGCTGTTGTAGCGCGCCACGGCAAAGTCAACGTTGCTGCCGTCGGTGGTGTATCCCGCCACCACAATTTTGCCGTCGGATTGGCAGGCGACGCTATAGCCCCAATCGCCGGAAGGTCCGATATTCATCGTGACTTTTCCTGTGTCCGCGAAGGACGTATCCAGCCCCCCCACTGGGTTGACCCACCCCGTGATGCGGAAGTTGAAGGGGTTCTCATCGCCGTCGTTGCTCGGGATGGAAACATCCCCGCTCTTGATCCCGGGCGTCGTCGTATTCAGCGTGACCGTGAAGTCATCGTAGGCGCCCGGCGACAAGCTGCTGGCCAGACCCGCCACCGCGAAGCCGCTCGGCACGGTTGGCGTCCCCAACGTCAGCGTGGCCAGGCCCTCGTTGCGGACCCGGAACGTATGAATGACTGCGGCTCCACCCCCTGTCGCATTCCCGAAGTCCGTGCCGTCCAGCGCCTCGGGCGTCGTGTCCCCATCCACGATCCAGGCGTTGTTGCCCAAGACGCTGATCTCCGCCCCCCCAAGAACGATATCGTCGACAAAGATCAGGCCGCTGCCATCCACGGCCGGACTCTGGCGGTTGCCTACCCCGAGGTAGAGGGTCTTGACCTGGGTCAGATCCACGCCGGTAAAGCTGCTCAGCGGAATCGCCCACTGCGTCCAAGCAGACGCATTCACCAACGTAGTCCCCGCACTAGGCACAACGCCCACATGCCCGGCCACATCCTGGATTGCCACATACATATTGGCCGGATCGTTGGTCAGAGGGGGATCATTCCCCAGCCAGATCCCTTGCCAGGGACCAGCGCCTGCGCCTATGGTCGCCACATTGGAGAACTCGCCGGTGGTAGCCGCCGAGGTGTTGTGGCTGGTCACGGCCAGACCGATGTAGACGTTGGCCCCCATGGCGATAGTCTGGCTGGTACCCAGCGTGGGCCACGTCACACCGTCGGGCGAGGTCTGGGCGCTGAAGGTATTGCCGCTGCGTGTTAGCCGGACCCAGTACGGGGCGGTCACCGCCGTTCCGCTCCAGCCCGTAGACGAGCAAGAGCCGCCCGCCGTAGTTCGCCACTGGAATGAACAGCTATTGCCGGGCGTCACGACCACGGCAGCGAAGGCCGAGCCGTCGGTCAGGCTCTGGCGAATCATCACGCCGGCCTTGGCCCAGCCATTCGTGTTCATGAGACTGTCCACTCGCGCCGTGATGGAGCCGTCGCCGCTGAGCGACAGGTAGGCGAAACGGAAATCGTCGGCATTATCCCAAATGTCATGGCCGGCCCCCCCGAGGGTGAAGGACCCCGGACCCGTCTGAACGAACGGGACCGGACGACCACGGACCCACAGACCGAGAGCGTCCATGCCGCCGGCCGTCCAGTTCTGGGCCGAAGCGAACGTGCGGGAAGCCTCGGAATAGAACGGGGCCTGGTCATTATCGTAGTACAATGGCATGGACTGGGCCCCGCCGTGCACAATCGTCCGTTCGGCAAAGGGAGCGGTCAAATAGCCGACCGTCGAACCCGTGCCATTCGTCCAGCCATCAATCCAAGTGTCATAGATGCGGTGGCCCGCGTCATCATAGCTCTCCATGTCGTCGACAGACTGGAAGGCTACGGTCCCCCGGATCTGGAAGTTGAAGGGGTTCTCATCGTCGTCGTTGTTCGCAAAGGAAACGCTGCCGGTCTTGTCCCCCTGCGTCGCCACATCCAGGCGGACCGTGAAGGTATCCGAGGCCCCGGGCGCCAGACTGGCCGAGAGCGTCTCCGTCACCGTAAAGCCCGTCGGAACGGCCACAGCCCCCAGCGTCAGCGTCGCCGTGCCGTCATTGCGAACGGTGAACGTGTGACTGGTCCCTGCGCCCCCCTGGGCGACCGAGCCAAAGTCCGTCCCATCGGTTCCGCTGGGAGTGAGGTCCCCATCCGCAAGGGACGCCCCGTTGCCCAGCACCGTGATTTCCGGCCCCAGCACGACGCCGTTGATGGCGAAATTGAACGGATGCTCATCATTATCGTCGTTGCGGATGATGACATTCTCGCGTCTCGTTCCCTGGACGGTGGTCTCCAGGCGCACGGTGAAGGTGTCCGACGCACCCGGCGCCAGCGTGGCGGGCAGACCTTCCGTCACCGTGAAGCCCTGCGGCGCCGTCAGCGACTCCAACGCGAGCGTCCCAGTGCCATTATTCTGCACAGTGAACGTCCGGACGACCGGGGTACCGCCCACGGGCACGCTGCCGAAATCGGTGCCGTCGCTGGAACTGGGGGTGATATCGCCATCGGCAATCGAAATCGTATTCCCGAAAACCGCGATCTCCGGCGGCGCGACGGCCGTGACCAAAGCTTTGATGCAGAGATTTGCGGTCGAACGCCACGTGGTCAGATCGGTCCAACTCGTTCCGTTGGGACTGTAGTAACTCTGCCCCGGGCTCGCCGTGCTCGCCGAATCCCAACCGGGAGACGCATAGTCAACGGCCAGCGGATATGTCCCACCGTTGGTGAGATACAAATAGACGTAGAAATCGTTCCCGGCCGCCAGATGAACCGACGCCGGCAAGTCGATCGTGTGCAAGCCCGCATACGTAGACGTGCCCGTCGCGGAGCCCAGCAGTCCGGTCAGGCTGCCCCCGCTGAACGTGTCGTAGATGCGCAGATCGTAGGTGGCCCCATCGGCCTGCGTCCAGAACTGCACCGCCCGCAGATCCTGCTCGGAGGTTGCCGTGAACGCGTTGAAGCCGTAAGGAGCATTGAAGGTGCCGATGCTCCCAAAGTAATCGTAGAAATAGACCTTCTGATAGGTACTTGCAGGCACCGCATCACAGAAGCAAAAGCCGTTCTTCCCTCCCGAGGTGTCGTAGTAAGAGAGCCAGAAATACCCCGCGTCTCCCCAGCCCGTGCTCCAGCTATTCTTGATCAGCCATGCTCCCGGACCCGGCGCCCCTGGTACCGGTTTGGCATCATCCCACCCCACGATCGTTACGGCATGATTGGTTGTGGGGGCACCGCTGTAGTAATAGGTGTACGTGGAGGAATTGTAGTACGCGCCGTCGATGTACATGTAGGTAACGACGCCCCCCTGGGTCATCACGCCATTTTTCAACTCGTCGGCCGTGTTGAACTCCAGCATCTCCCGGACATAGTACTGGGGTGGTCCGCCCGGCGAAGGCCGGTCGTCATAGTCATGGTAAGGATCGGCCGCTTCGCTCACCGGCCCGTCCCACCGGCTCAGGTAGGCCAAGCTTTCGAAGGAGTTGCCACCGCTGGTGGGACCGGGGTCAAAACCATGGTAGTTCTTCAGGTGGTTCTCGGAGAAGTCCGACACGGGCCTGCCATCGACGAGGATGGTGCTTTCCAGGGACCCGTACGTCGCAAAAATCCAGCACGTGCCCGCCCCGGCTTGGTTCTTCACCGGACTGACATCACCGGAGGTACGCAGGTCATAACTGGAAGGAAAACCCACGATAGGGAACTCTTGCGTGACCGGTGCCGTCGTGGGCTCTACGTCCACGCCCTGGTACATCTTGGTGTGGGTGACAGGACTCATCGCCGGAAGAGGCGAGTCCAGAGACGTGACATAACTGCCGTAGGAAGCCGAATCTAGATCCAGCGGGGGACCACGAGCCTCACTCGGCAGGGATTCGGATAAAGAGGTGCTGTCTTGCTGATCCGTCACGGCCAACCCGGCCGATTCACTCTCGTATGGACTCCCTGCGGCCTGCGACTCTACCCCCGTTTGCACGCTGTATTCGACTTGGGGAAGTCCCGTGATTGCGAGCGATCCCGCCGAGCCAAGATCTGCCTCGACCGGCGGCAAAATCTCATCTGAGTTTTCCACCGAGCCAACCGTTCCTTCGGCCTGTCCGGAGCACGCCGGTAATGTCGCGATTACGGAAGGGTCGCTCTCCTGGGACCCCACCGTCTCCTGGTTGAGATCGACAACAACAATGGCTGCGTTGTCCTGGGCAACTCTCAGACAGGACAATGGTTGCGTGCCGATCAGGTCCGCGTCGAGCAGGACTCTGGGCTCAAGAACCTCCAGGGAAAAGGCTGCGGCGGGCGGCACCTTCTCAGGTGCTCCCGACTGGTCCCCGAACCATTTGAGAGCGTTCTTCAGCACACTACTCCCCTGTCCGTAATTACTCCTATTGTACAATCCGCAGCCATTCACCGGATGCTGCAAAAAAAGGAAAAATTATTTTTCAGGTCACGATTTTGGCGGAGCGCGAATCCGGGCGGGGCGACATGTCCTCGTCCAGGGCAGACGGTTTTGGAGGGAGGTCCCGGGGGCAACGATCGGCCGCTCCCAAGACACCATCAACACCCATTTTCGACAAGAGACTCTCCCGTCACTGCTGTGTTGGCCCAGAGTTGCGAATGGTTACTACTATCCGTAGACCTCAAACTCCCAGAGGGAGTACCCGAACGTCGAGCCGCGCTGAGTGCCCAAGAGCCGCAGATACCGGCCCGAAGCCGGGGAGCCGAGCGTGATGTCGTCCACGCCGCCATCGCCGGTGGTCGTACTGTATACGTCCGACCACGCGGAGGCATCGTTCGAGACTTGGAGCTTATAGCCTCTCCCGTAAGCCGCCTCCCATCGCAGCACAACTTGCCGGATCGTGTAGACCGAGCCCAGGTCCACATAGAGCCACTGGCTGTCCGAGAACTGGCTGGACCAGCGGGTGCCGGGATTGCCGTCCGTCGCGTTCGACGGCGGCATACCCGTGTAGCTCGTCGAGGCCGCCGCCGTCATGCCCAACGCCAGGTTGGGCGGGGCCGCATAGACCTCCAGCTCATAGAGCGAGTAGCCGTAAGTGGTGGCCCGCTGGGTCCCCAGCATTCGCACGTACCGGCCGGAAGCCGGCGTGGTCAAGGTGATGTTATCGACGCCGCCATCGCCGGTGGTGGTGCTGTAGACATCCGACCAGGTCGAGGCATCGCTGGAGACCTGGAGCTTGTAGCCTCGGCCGTAGGCCGACTCCCACCGCAGCACGACTTGCTTGATAGCGTAGACCGAACCCAGGTCCACATAGAGCCATTGGCTATCGGAGAACTGGCTCGACCAGCGGCTGCTCGTATTACCATCCGTGGCATTCGAGGCCGGAAAGCCCGTGTAGCTCGTCGAAGCAACGGCCGGCTTGCCCAACACCAAGTTGGGCGGTGCCGCATAGACCTCCAGTTCATAGAGCGAGTAGCCGTAGGTCGTGGCACGTTGCGTGCCCAGCAACCGCACGTACCGGCCCGAGGTTGGCGCGCTGAGCTTAATGTCATCCACCCCGCCATCACCCGTGGTCGTACTGTACACGTCCGACCAACTGGAGGCATCACTGGACACCTGGAGCTTATAGCCTCTTCCGTACGCTGCTTCCCAGCGCAGCACGACCTGCTTGATCGTGTAGACGGAACCCAAGTCCACATAGAGCCACTGGCTATCCGAGAACTGGCTGGACCAGCGGCTGCTGGTATTGCCGTCCGTCACATTCGACGGCGGGAAACCCGTATAACTGGTCGAGGCCACCACGGTCTTGCCCAACGCCAGATTGGCGCTCGCTGGATTGACCGTGAGGTTCACCGCCGCGGCGCTGGCCGCGTACAGGCTGCCATCGGAGCCATTCCACTGGAAGCTGTCGGGACCCGTGTAGCCGCTGGCGGGCGTATACGTGAGGGTGCCGATCTGTGCTGCCGGGATCTCCTGGTCCACACTGACCGGCGCACTATTGAGCATCAGCGTACCGTGGCCCGGCAAGGACGTGATCTTGACCTTCTGGAGACTGTCGCCCGCATCCGGATCGGTGAAGGTTCCGGCGAAGTCCCCGGCGGCAAACGGCAAAGGCGTATTCTGCGTGGTGCTTTTGCTGAAGCCGCTCACGACCGGAGCATGGTTCACCGCCGGTCCGCCGTAGACCTCGAACTCATAGAGAGAGTACCCGAAGGTCGTCGCTCGCTGGGTCCCCAGCATCCGCACATACCGGCCCGCAGCCGGCGTGGTCAAGGTGATATCATCCACACCGCCATCGCCGGTGGTCGTGCCATGAACATCCGACCACGTCGACGCATTGCTGGAGACCTGGATCTTGTAGCCTCTCCCATACGCCGTCTCCCAGCGCAGCACCACGCGATTGATCGTATAGGTCGAACCCAGGTCCACGTAGATCCATTCATTGTTCGAGAACTGGCTCGACCAGCGACTGCCGGCATTGCCGTCCGTCGCATTCGCCGCCGGCAAACCCGTATAGCTCGTCGAAGCAACGGCGGGCCGACCCGCCGCCAGGTTCGCGCCTGCCACTACGACCGTCCCGGTGATCCGGAAACTGAACGGGTTCTCATCAGAGTCATTCGTCGTGAAGGAGACATCACCCGTCTTGGTCCCGGGCGTCGCCGTATCCAGGCGAACCGTGAACGAATCCGAGGCCCCGGCCGCCAGACTCCCCGACAGACCCTCCGTCAAGGTATAGCCCGTCGGCACGGTCACCGCCCCCAGCGTCAGCGTGCCCGTACCATCGTTGCGAACCGTGAACGTGCGGCTGACGACCGCCTCTCCTTGAGCCACAGAGCCAAAATCTGTTCCATCCGCCGTGCTCGGCGTCACATCGCCATCCGCGATCGAGACATCATTGCCCAGCACCGTGATCTCCGGAACCCCTAGTACCGTGCCCGTGATCGAGAAGTTGAAGGGATTCTCGTCGGAGTCGTTCGTGGAGAAGGTGATATCGCCCGTCTTGGTCCCGACCGTCGCGGTGCCCAGCCGGACCGTGAACGCATCTGATTCTCCCGCGCCCAGACTCGCCGACAGACCCTCCGTCAAGGTAAAGCCCGTCGGCACAGTCACCACTCCCAGTGTCAGCGTCGCCGTACCGTCATTGCGCACCGTGAACGTGCGGCTGACGGCCGCCTCTCCCTGGACCACAGAGCTGAAATCTGTCCCGTCCGTTGTGCTCGGCGTCGTATCGCCATCTGTGATCGAGACATCATTGCCCAGCACCGTGATCTCCGGGCGCGGGGCAACGCCGTAGACCTCCAGCTCGTAGAGGGAGTACCCGTACACCGTCGCCCGCTGGGTGCCCAGCATCCGCACATACCGACCGGAAGCCGGTGTACTCAAAGCAATGTCGTCCACGCCACCATCGCCGGAGGTGGTGCTGTAGACGTCCGACCACATGGAGGCATCGTTGGAAACGTGGAGCCGGTAGCCTCTTCCGTAGGCATCCTCCCATCGCAGGACGATCCGGTCGACCGTACAGACCAAGCCCAAGTCCACATAGATCCATTCACTCGCCGAGTACTCGCTCGACCAGCGGCTGCTGGCATCGCCATCCGTCACATTCGACGCCGGCAGGTCTGCAAGGCTCGTGGAAGCCACGGCCGGCCGACCCAATGCCAAGTTTGGTCCTGTTAGCACTGTCCCAGTGATCCGGAAGTTGAACGGATTCTCATCATAGTCATTCGTGGAGAACGACACAGCGCCGGTCTTCGTTCCGGTAGCGTTCGTGTCCAACCGAACCGTGAACGTATCCGACGCCCCCGGAGCCAGACTGATCGAGAGGCCCTCGGTCAACGTGAAGCCCGGCGGCATCGTTACCGTCCCCAGGGTCAGCACCGTCATGCCGTTGTTGCTGACCGTGAAGACCCGGCTGACGCCAGTGCCACCCTGCGACACCGAGCCAAAGTCCGTTCCATCGGTGGTGCTGGGAGTCGTATCACCATCGGTGATCGTAACCCCGTTGCCCAAGACGGTGATCTCCGGGGTCCGAAGGGTGATATCATCCACAAGGATCTTGCCACTGCCGTCTGCCACTGGATTTTGACGATTGCCGATACCAAGATACATCGTCTTGACACTGCTCAGATCCGCCCCGGCAAACCTGCTCAGGGAAATCAGCCACTCCGCCCAATGATCCGTCGTCTGCAGGATCTCACCGGGGCAGGTTTGCACCGCCATGTGCCCAGCGGTATCCTGAACTGCCACGTACAATGGGGCCACTCCGTTGGTCGGCTGCCCCCTCACGCACAGCCTCAGACTATCGGCGCCGCTAGCCGTCCAGTCCTGCGTTACCGCGAACGTGCGCGATGTCTCGGAATAATAGGGCGTATGCGTATTGTCGTAGAACAAAGGCATAGACTGGGCGCCGCCGTGTACGATTACGCGTTCCGCAAAAGGTGTGGTCGCGTAACCAACTTGGGAACCCGTATCATTGGTCCTGCCGTCCATCCAAATGTCAAAAATGCGGCTGCCTTCCGTATCCGTGTAGCTCTCCATATCATCGATCACGATATGCCCAGCATCCACGGTCCCCATGATCCGGAAGTTGAAGGGATTCTCATCCGAATCGTTGTTGGCGAAAGAGACATCCCCCGCCCAGATTCCTGCGGTTACCGTCTCCAACTGCACGGTGAACGTGTCGGAGGCTCCCGGCGCCAGACTGCTCGACAGACTCTCCGTCAGCGCAAAGCCCGTCGGCACCGCCACCGCCCCCAAGGTCAGCGTCGCCGCACCGTCATTGCGCACCGTGAACGTCCGACTGAGCGAGCTGCCGCCTTGCACCACAAACTGAAAGTCCGTCCCATCGGTTGTGCTGGGCGTCGCATCACCATCGGCGATCGAGATGCCATTGCCCAGCACCGTAACCTCCGGCGGCATGAGCACGGTCCCCGTGATCTGGAAGTTGAAGGGGTTCTCATCCGCGTCATTGTTCGAGAAAGTGATTTCGCCGCTCTTGGTTCCCAGGGTGGCCGTATCCAACTGCACCGTGAACGTATCCGAGGTCCCGGCGTCCAGACTGCTCGCCAACCCCTCCGTCAGCGTATAGCCCGCCGGCACCGTCACCGCTCCCAGCATCAGCGCTGCGCTCCCGTCGTTGCGGACCGTGAACGTGTGACTGACGGCTGCCCCCCCCTTGGGCCACGGAGCCAAAGTCCGTCCCATCGCCAGCGCTGGCAGTGGCGTCTCCATCCGTGATCGACACGCCGTTGCCCGAAACCGCGATCTCAGGGCCTGTGACATTGCCATAAACCTCCAGTTCGAAGAGCGAGTACCCGTACTCCGTCACCCGTTGGGTGCCCAGCATTCGTAGATAGCGGCCGGAGGCAGGCGTGGTCAGAGTGATATCGTCCACCCCACCATCACCTGCGGTCGTGCTGTACACATCCGACCACGCGGAAGCATCGTTGGAAACCTGGAGCTTATAGCCTCTTCCGTAGGCCGACTCCCAGCGTAGCGCGACTCGATTGATCGTGTAGGCCAAGCCCAGGTCCACGGAGATCCATTCGCTATCTGAATACTGGCTCGACCAGCGGCTGGCGGCATTGCCATCCGTCGCATTCGACGCGGGCAAACCCGGAAAGCTCGTCGAGGCTGTCGCCGGCCTGCCCAACGCTAGGTTCCCTGCCCCAACGACCATCCCGGTGATCCGGAAGTTGAACGGGTTCTCATCATAGTCATTTGTGGCGAACGACACGTCGCCGGTCTTGGTCCCGGCCACCGTCGAGTCCAACTGGACGATGAAGGTAGCCGACGTCTGTGGCGCCAGACTGCTTGGCAAAGCCTTCATCAGCAGAAAGCCCGCCGGCACCGTCACGGCCCCCAACGTCAGTGTCGAACCGCCATCATTATAGACGGTGAACACCCGGTTCACCGTATCGCCGCGCTGCTCTGTCGAGCCAAAATCCGTACCGTCGCTCGTACTGGGGCTCGTATCCCCAGCGGCGATCGAGATCCCGTTCCCCAGCACCACCGCTTCCGGCATCGGCGGCGGCACGGTTCCTGTAACAGTGAAATGGAACGGGTTCGCCTCGGGATCATTGGTCACGATCGAGACGTCCCCTGTCTTGACCCCTGGTGTTCCCGTCCCCAGTCCGATCGTGAAGGTGGTCCACACGCCCGGCCAAAGACTGTTGTTCTCCACGGCCCCCGCCCGGAAGCCGTCAGGCGCCGTCACAGATCCCAGGGTCAAAACGGCATTTCCATCATTGCGGATGATGAACTCGTAGTCATCCCGAACGGCCGTCCCGAAGTCCGTGTGATCTATTGTGCTGAGCGTGGTATCACCATTCCCGATAGGGAACCCATGCCCCAGCACGGTGATCTTGGGGACGGCTAGGAAGAAATTGGTTTCCACAAACCCATCCGGCACACCCAAACCGTCCGAAAGTCCGACAACGCCATCCAGTGAGGTCACACCCAACCATGCCAGTTGGATGCGTCCATCAAAGTACATTTCCACCTGTATCGTGTTGGCGCCACCGGCATCCTGCTCGATGACTCCGTTCCATGTCACCACTACCCGATCCGACAACTGCTGCCAACTGACCTGTCCACCCGCTGCCGGGTTCAGGTTGTCGAACAACACGGAGACTCTCGGCGTGTCGAAATGGTCCGCCCATGTGTCCGACGCATCGCTATCGGCCTGCGTGAACGTGAGATAACCATTGCTGCCGACATAGAAGCTGCTGTAGCTTTGCCCGTACAGAAGAACGGATTGCCCCGAGCCCAGGCTCACCGCCACGGAGTCGTCATCTTCCAGGCTGAGGTTCGTCGCCCCCGCCACACTCGTCGGCAGCGACGATATGGTCCGTACGGAGAACCCATAACCTGAGCCTCTCGGCGTAAGCATGATCGCTTTGTTCGCAAGATCAAAGCTGTCCGCCCAGCCCGTAAACTGCTCCGCCGGGGCCAACGCCGAGGGTTCTACGACTTCCCCTGTGACCCGGAAGTTGAAGGGGTTCTGGCCGGGAATGAGGGTTGGGAAAGAAATCTCCCCGGACTTGATTCCCGGCACCGAGGTATCCAGTTGAACCCAGAATATGTGCGTGCCAGTGCCAAAGCCCTCCTCCGGCCAATCATACACAGGCCCCAGGGTAAAACCACCGGGCACGGTTACGGGCAACGACGCGGGAACGGCATCCCACCTCGCACGGATGACGAATGTTTGGACCGCCGGCAAGCCGCCCTGAATTACGGTGCCGAAGTCCGTGCCATCTGCCGGGTCGGGAGTCGTATCGCCATCCACGATCTCGATACCGTTGCACAGCACATGGAAATCCACCGCAGCAATCACGTTCACGGCGATCCGGAAGACAAAGGGACTTTCGTTTCTGTCATTGTTCTCAATCGAAACGTCCCCAATCTTGGCGCCCACAACCGCGGTCTCCAGCCGGATCGTGAACGTATCGGATGCACCCGGCGCCAAGCTGGCAGGCAGACCCTCCGCCAAGGTGAATCCGGTCGGCACTCGAATAGTCCCCAGCGTGAGTGGAGCCGTGCCGTCATTGCGAACCGTGTAGACACAATTGTACGGCGTCATGCCCTGGGGGATATCGGTGAACTGCGTGTTATCGGCGTAGTCCGGAGTCGTATCTTCGTTGGCGATCGACATGCTGTAGCCCAGGACCGTGATCTCCGGTTCCACGACGGGAATCGTTGTTCCCGTGATCGCAAACGTGAACGGATTCTGACTCGTGTTATTGGCGAAGGAGACGTAGCCGGTTTTGGTCCCGAGCGTCACTACATCCAAACGGATCGTGAACGTATCCGATGCCCCGGGCGCCAGGGTGGGCGACAGACCGTCCGTCAGGGTGAAGCCCGTTGGGACGGCGACGGCTCCCGGAGTGAGCGTCTGACTGCCGGTGTTGGCGACCCGGAACGTGTGACTGACGGTCGCTCCCCCCTGGGTCACTTCGCCGAAGTCCGTCCCATCACTGACGCTGGGGGTCGAATCTCCATTCGTGATGGTGATATCATTGCCCAGAACTGCCATCGATAGCGGAACTACGGGTGAGACTCCCTCGTAGCGCGCTAATGCGAAATCGTCGTTGGTTCCGCTCCAACTGTATCCGGCTACCACGATCTTGCCGTCCGGCTGGATCGCCACCCCGTTGATGTAGTCTTCTGCCGAGCCAACGGCCGTGGTCAGTTTTCCATCACCCGAGAAGGACAAGTCCAAAGTCCCGTCGGGATTATAACGCACCAACGCGAAGTCCTCGTTAGCTCCGTTATCGCTGTATCCAGCTACCACGATCTTGCCCTCGGACTGGAGAACCATGCTGTAGGCAATATCATCTGCTGAGCCGATGGCCGTGGTCAGCTTTCCATCTCCCGAGAATGTCGTATCCAGAGTCCCATCCGGGTTGTAGCGCACCACCGCAAAGTCCGCGTTGCCAGCACCGCCAGCACTGTAGCTGTAGCCAGCCACCACGATCCTGCCGTCGGACTGGATGGCCACGCTCCTGCCGTTATCGTGCGACGGCCCGACAGGCGTCGCCAATTTCCCGTCCCCGGAGAAGGATGTGTCCAAGGTCCCATCCGGGTTGTAGCGTACCACCAGAAAATCCCACTGCTCCCCGTTCCAACAATCGCCCACCAGCACGATTTTGCCATCGGGCTGGAGGGCCATACCCCAGATCCGGTCCGTTATACCATAACTCATGGTCTGGATCCCATCCCCTGAGAAGGACGTATCCAAGGTCCCGTCCGGGCTGTAACGTGCCACACCGATGTGCGAGCCGCTGGTACCCGCCACCAGAATCTTGCCATCTGGCTGCAGGGCCATACTATTGACAATATCATTGGATGAGCTGATGGACGTGGTCACTATTCCGTCGCCCGAGAAGGACGTGTCCAAGGCCCCACTCGGGCCGTGGCGCACCAGAGCAAAGTTCCCGGCGCTCACCCCGCCCAAGACGATCTTGCCATCCGACTGGACGACTACGCAATTGGCGTGATCCGACGAAGACGCGAGAGACGTCGTGATCTTGCCGGTCCCGCCAAACGAAGCATCCAGGGAGCCGTCGCTGTTGTATCGCACTACGGCGAAGTCGTCGTCGGTGTACCCAGCCACGATGATCTTGCCATCGGACTGGATGGCCACGCCGTGCCCATAGTCAGACCACGGACCGACGGGCGTGACGACCTTCCCGCCGGATCCAAAAGTCGTGTCCAGATCCCCTGCGGCCAGAAGACCATGAATGACAACAACGGTCTCTGGGTTGGGCCGGGATGCCTCAATCGGGCCGGTGGCCGTTTCCAGGACCCAATCGCCCCCGAGCTCGGCTGGGCCGGTTGGATCACTGGAGGCCGCCACATCCGCCCCCGTCAAACCCGCTAATCCTTGGATCAGTGCCTCACCCTCCTGTCTCGCGCCGATGCCGCACCCGCACAGAAGGATGTCGCCCCCTTCGCTCAGGGACTCGCCCCAGGCGGCCAGATCGTCTGCATACTCGTTCAGCGAGGACAGAGAAAGCGTAGCCGTGCCCAGAATGACCCGACCGGGCGCACCGTGAGAGATGATATGGATGGCGGAGAGATTCCTATAGCCCCAGAGGATGTCGGTGATCTGCTGGACACCGTCTCGCCCAGTATCCAAGACAGAAACTGCAACGCCGGGCAACCTCGCGTTTTTGAGCTGGAAACTCGAATCGAGAGCCGAGTGTACAAAGATGATCTGACTGATAGTGGTTTCGCCGGTGACAGGCGGACCTCGTGGCGCGGCATCGGCCGGCGCCTGCACCGTGACAGGCTCATCGCCACAATTGCAGCGATCCGCGCACCCCTCTGGGGTGTCAGACAGAACCTCACTGGCGGCTCCATCGAGTGCAACGACGGACCCGCCCGCGGTCCGCAGATTTATGTCAACCGTGGGGTCGGTTTCGCTATCCGTCGCGTCATCCTGGCCGACTGGTCCGAGGTCCGAGACCTCAGATTGAGAACTGCTGTCCGGCTGCTCTGCCAAGCTCGCCTGACCGCAGGACATCGGCAACATGGCAATCACGCAGGAGTCACTCTCCTGGGACCCCGCGCCTTCCCGGTTGAGATCGATAACGATGGCTTGGTTGTCAAGCGTAACTACAGGGCAGGACAGTGGTTGTGCGTCTGTCAGGTTCGCGTCAAGCAGGAGTCTGGGCTCAAGCGGCTCGAAGGAGGGTGCGCGAACGGGCTGGACCCTCTCCGCGGCCCCCTCTCGGCCCGTGATCCAACGCCACACGCTCATCGCGCAATCGCCTCAATCATCCCTCACCGGCTGGGAATCCTCACGATCGTCATCCCGTCCCAGGTGAATTTGCATCTATATTATAGGCCCCTTCAGAGAATATCTATCCGTCTTGAGAGTACCGAGTTCCAAGCTACTCTGATCTCTCCTGTTTAGCAATCTGCATTCTGAGTTTCGAGTGTTCGATGCCGAGGTTGATCCATTGTTCGACCAAGCAGGTGAACTGCTTGTAGTTTG
>Ga0315280_10000416_pt1 | contig 79031 bp, 57 predicted proteins | sample YL17G06_40_MG_FD_203697 | JGI IMG/M metagenome (GOLD analysis project Ga0315280, IMG submission 203697) | Sediment microbial communities from Yellowstone Lake, YNP, Wyoming, USA - YL17G06_40 | ecosystem: Environmental > Aquatic > Freshwater > Lake > Sediment | place: USA: Wyoming | collected... | reverse complement strand
TACTTGTGAGCAGCGAGAAGAACTTGGAGCGCCTTCAAAACTCGCCGCGACGGCGGAAGCCGGCGACGATCCCGGATTGGGTTTTTGGTCAATCCTTATTTTAACGCCTATGGGGTTCGAGGGTATCGATTTTTTTTCAGTATGGAAGGCCGTGAACCGGCGCACATCCACGTCGCCCATGCATGACGCTACGCCAAGTTCTGGCTTGTGCCAGTCAGGGTGGCCGAGGTTCGAGGTTTTCGGGCGCACGAGCTGACCGAGATCCAGCGAATCGTCCTCGGGGAAATTGGGGGACAGGCTACGCAACCTCGAAATTCTTGAGACCTTAAATCGGTAGTTGAGTAGCCTGTCCCCGAAACCTGCTCACCTGAGGAACTATTGGAGACTGGCAAATGAGAGACCCGATAGTTGAAGAAGTGCGGAAATACCGAATGGAGCACACGCGGAAATTCCCGGGGGATCTCACTGCAATTTGTGCTGACCTGCGTGCCATTCAAAACGTTTCAGGACACGAGGTTGTTCGCCTCACCCCGAGAAGACTGGAGCCAACAAAGGCATCCAGCCGACGCGAAAGAGCGCACCGCGGCTGATGCGTGAGCATTAGGCGACCACTGGAATGCCATATGACGTCATACCACTCATCGCTTCGATACTCCTAGGTGCCTACTATGTCTTGCTCGGCGAGGCATCACGTCGCTCCCAGGTGGCCGTTGCTGTCACAGTTGGGACAGCTCTGCTTATCTGGTGGTGCTTCCCGCGATGGCATCTTGTCGCCACCCTGCTTCAGGTCGCCGTCAGCATCTACGTGCTCATGTATCTGAGATTGAACCGTGATGGTGGTTAGGAGCTTTCCAGCACTCAAGTGGATCGAGCGCGAACTTCAGGCACGCGGCTTCGGTCCTCCCGTCGTCGCCACTGGGAGGATGGGGCGATGAACGTTCGGAACGAGAAACGCAGGACCCGTCCGCTGAGCATGCAGCCCCGTGCTTCCGAGCGCCGGAGAGCGGTTGCTCTGCTATGTGATGGACACCATATGGACACCACCGGGGGTGAGGTGATAAGCTTTGCTCCCGCTAAGGTATTGCAAACACACTGTGCGCCTGTAGCTCAGCTGGACTAGAGCGTCGGTCTCCGGAACCGAAGGTCGCGCGTTCGAATCGCGCCAGGCGTACCATTTCAAAATCAACTACTCACGGTCAATTCGCAAGGTGTGCCACCTACTCTGCGCTTGCACGAAGGCAACTCCGGACTCCCATTCTGACTCCTGACTCCTGACTTCTGACTCCCAAATCACGAAGGTATTTCAAGGGGCGCAGCCCCTCGGTAATGACCGCCACGTCTGCGACGACGGTTCGGGTCGAGGCGCCTGCCAGTTCCCGGACGTAAAGACGGGGCTGCTGACATGCTGTAAGATAGCCATCCGGAGGTTTCCCATGCCGTTGAGGTTCGCATTGATTCAGCCGGGACTGATTGAGATTACTCCGGAAGAGGGGGCAAAGGACAGCCGGCCGACTTCGTCGCTCCTGGAACACGGAGCTTTCAGAGTGGTTATAGACACAGAGCATCCCAAAGAAGATGGGACGCAGTACGTTGCTGCGTTCGAGCGGTTGGGGCTATCGCCTGCAGATGTCAACTGCGTGATCTTTACCCATCTCCATCCGGATCACTTCGGTCACAAGAACCTTTTCCCAGGAGCGACCTTCGTCGTCCACAAGGATGAGCGTCTTGGCTTTTATTTCAGGAATGACAAAAGAGTATTACTCCAGGGTAATGCCTTGTTCGATCTCAGCCCTGCAAGCCTGGCTCGACCCGAGTACGTCAGCAACGAACCTGACCTGCCCAATCTGGGCGCCAGAATCTATATTCGACACGCTCCTGGCCATACACCGGGGTCGATTATGATTTTTGCTTCCATTACAGTTGCACGCGGACGGTCTGCTGGTACATCCTTTCGGTCGGCGTAAGGCTTGAAAAGATAACTGTTCATCATGGCATTCATTTCATCCTTGGGGGAACAAGCATGAAACAGATCGCCGAGCAACCCAAGAACATGGTGCTTGCCCTCGTATGGGTGCCGATCCTGCTATCGGCCATAGGCCTGCGGCCGCAGGCTGCGACCGGGGTCGCCTTGAGCGACGCCCAGTTTCATGGTCTGACCAGAATCGTTGTGACCACGAACGTGCAATTAACCGGAATAGCCGCTGCCCATATCATCGTCACCAAGCCGGACGGCACGGTGGTCCCGCCGGCCAAGATCACGGGTGTCGATGCATCAGCAGTCGCCTTATCGGTTGTGATCGACGCCGACCAGTTCGCCCGCATAAGCGCTCAAGGCACTACCATTGCCACAAAGGCTTTCGGTTCTTTCAAAGCCTCTCGGGCGGTGAAGGTCCTGAAATTGGGGGAACCTGCCGGCAACGGTCACATCATGAGCTCCAGCCAATGGACGGATGAAGGCTGGAGCACCAGCAAGACGGACCCTGTTTTTTATGACCCGGTCACCGGTCAAATGGGTTTGTATCGCTTCGCCGATCTGACCCCAAACAAAGATGATAAAGACAAACCTATCGATTGGAAGGATGGCAACATTGTCACGCCCGCACATAGGGCCAAGAACATGCTGGTGCTGTTCGTCGAGTTTCCAGACCGGCGCGCAGCGGATGCCGGCGACCCTTATACGACCTTCCCGGCGTACCTCGAGTTCCTGCAAGGTGCAGTTGATTGGTTCCATTTGTCGTCCTATGGCCAGTTCCGCCTTGCGCTTGCTTCCCCCCAGAACGCCAACCATTTGGGATGGATCATGATGAGCAAGAACGCGAGTCAATATCAATGGAACGGCCAAACCCACACCATGTTCGCTTATGTAAGAGAGGCCTGCCAGCATGCTTACGGCAATTGGAACATCAAGGCCGATGATTATGACCTGCTGTTGATCATGCCGGCCAGAGGCAGACCGGGTCTTTCCAACGGTCCAGCCAATATCAACCGCGATCCCACCGACGGTGAACAACCCAACACCAACATCGTGGCCTATGTGGACCGGGACAATAAGCCACACTATATCGGCACCGCCATCACCGCCGGCAATGACATGTTCCGTTGGGGTTACAGGTGGGTCACCCACGAGTCCGGACATACCTTTGGTTTTCCGGACCTTTATATGTATGCCCCCACAGTCAACGGTGTCAGGGTTGGCCAGTTCTTCTATTGCGGCGGCTGGGATATGATGGGCAATATCGCGGGGCATTCCACAGATTACCTGGCCTGGCATAAGTGGAAACTGCGGTGGATCCGGGACGATCAGGTGGATGTGGTCAGCCAATCCAGCTCCAATCCCACCACCCACTTCATTACCTCCGTTGAGACCCCCGGCGGCAGCAAGATGGTGGTCATTCGCACCGGCCTTTCCACTGCCTATGTGGCCGAATTCCGCACCAAGTTAGGAGTCAACGCTTTGGATAACAGGGGAAAATACTCCGGGGTCCTCATTTACCGAATTGATGCTTCCAGATGGGAATCCAGGGACACCAATCCTACGGCGCAAATTATTTCCAAGCTGTTCTACAACAGTCCGGCCGTTGGCGGACCGAAAAACTTGACTGGTGTCTGGCGGCCGATCGACAACACCCTCAACGGCTATGATTCCCCTGACTGCTGCTGGCAACCCGGGGATGTCTTTTCCGATCCTGCTGCCGGCGTAACCATCCGTGTTGACGGCATCACCCACTATAATTTATCCGATCCGAGCAACAGCCCTTACACGGCGGATGATGTCGCCACCATCACTGTCACGAAAACCATGAACGCCGATCTGTATAAGAGCGTGGTGTTGAGCAATGCTCAATTGAAGGACCTCACGAATCTGACCTTCGACACAAACGTTGAATTGCAGCAGAGAATTCCCAATGCCAACGGCGGCAATCGCGGGACTTATACCTACATCCGCGAAGAATCCATGCTCAATCCAAGCAATTTGGTGATTACCAAAGCCAATCGCTCTGTGATCCCGGCCAAGCAAATCACTAGCATCGTGGTGAACCCTACCGGCGTTCAGGTCACTTTGGCTAAAGGCGCCTTTGCCAGTGCGGCGGATGCCGCCGGTGCCACGGTTGCCGCCAAGGCTTACTACCACTTTGGCGCCGGCGCCGCTGTGCGTATCATGGGGGCCAGGCCCGGGAAATTCAATTCACTGCGCTGAGATTTTCTGCTTGCTCGTCCGGCGGTTGCTGGATAAGACTTGTCACGCACAAGTCATTTCGCGGAGGAGGATACCGTCATGGCCTTTCTACGTAAGATTGTCTTACTCGCTGTTGCTTCGCTTTGGGTCTTCGGATTGCGCGCCGAGCAGGGGATGTGGATGCCGCAACAGATCCCCGACCTTGCCGCCAAGCTCCAGGCCCTGGGCTTCAAAGGCGATCCCAAGTCTTTTGCCGATCTCACAGGCCAGCCCATGGGCGCCGTCGTGTCGCTGGGGGGATGCACCGCATCTTTCGTGTCGCCCGACGGCCTGATCGTTACCAACCATCACTGTGTCACGGGTGGTCTCCAGTATAACTCGACCCCTCAGCGCGACCTGCTCCGGGACGGCTTCCTGGCCAAGACCCGCGAGGAGGAGTTGTCAAGCGGCCCCGGGCAACACGTCTATGTCACAACCTCCGTCAGCGACGTGACCGGCGCGATCACAGAGAAAATCGATCCGAAAGCCACGGACCGGCAGCGTAACGACATCATCGACCGCAGGGTCAAGGAGCGCGTTGCGGCCTGCGAAAAAGGCGGGCTCCGCTGCAGCGTGGCGTCCTTCTTCGAGGGGCTCAAGTACTTCGAGATCGCCCAACTCGACATCAAGGACGTGCGTCTCGTGTACGCGCCCGCGGAGGGAATCGGCGTGTTCGGCGGCGAGACCGACAACTGGCGCTGGCCGCGCCACACGGGCGACTGGGGCTTCCTCCGAGCTTACGTCAGCAAAGATGGAAAGGCAGTCCCGTATTCGAAAGACAATGTCCCTTACAAGCCTGCACACTGGCTTAAGGTTTCAACCGAGGGTGCAATACCGGGCGAACTGGTCTTTGTCGTGGGCTATCCGGGACGCACGCAGCGGCACCAGACTTACACCGAGGTCAAGGAAACCACCGGGTGGTCTTTCCCGCGCTCGATCCGCCTCGCCCAGGAGCAGCTCGCGCTCATCGACAAGCTGACGGCAAGCAATAAGGATCTGGCCCTCAAGCTCGCCGGCCGTACCCAGAACCTCAACAACAACCTGACGAACCAGAGAGGCATGCTCGAAGGTCTCGTGAAGGGCGGAGCGCTTGCACAAAAGGAGACACGGGAGAAGGAGCTGGCAGGATGGATCGCAGCCGATCCCGTGCGCAAGCAGAAGTACGGCGACCTGCTGCCGGCGCTGCAGGCGCTTCAGGCGGAAAGCGAGAAAACCCGCGAGCGGAACGCGGTCATGTCGAACTTGTCTTCGGCTTCCTCATATTTGAGCGCGGCACAGACCCTCTACCGCCTGTCGGTGCAGCGACCGAAGAATGACCTGGACCGTGAAGCCGGATTCCAGGAGCGCGATTGGAGCCGCATACGCGAGAACCAGGACCGCATCCAGCGCTCGCTCGACGCCACCGCGGATCGCGCTTTTCTGCGCTGGGCGATGGGCCTCGGGGCCGCACTCCCGGCAGACCAGAGGATCGAGCCGCTCGACAGAGTCGTCGGCCTCAGGGCAGGGATGGCAAAACCCGATGCCGAGAAAGCCATTGACGCTTATCTCGATCGGCTCTATGCCGGAGCCAAGATTGGCGACAGAGACTTCCGCCTTGGCCTCCTGGAAAAGAGCACGGCCGACATCATGGCCACCAAAGACTCCTTCATCGCCTTTGCAGCAGCCCTGGAACCGCTGGCAGAGTCGGTCCGCGAAGCCGCCAAGGACCGGGCGGGCGCTAACGCCCGCCTGCGGCCGCGTTACATGGAGGCGATGCTCGCCAAGGCTGGCGGTCTGGTTGCGCCCGATGCGAACGGCACGCTGCGCGTGACCTACGGCCAGGTGAAGGGCGTGGATGCCAAGGATGGCCTCTTCTATAAGCCACTGACCGGGCTTAGGGGAATCATCGAGAAGCAGACCGGCGAGGGGGACTTCAACGCGCCGCAAAAGCAGCTGGATGCCATTAAGGCACAACTGGCAGGCAAGAAGAAGACGCCTTATCTCGACGCTGCTCTCAATGACGTGCCCGTCAACTTTCTGTCGACAGTAGACACCACGGGCGGCAATTCCGGCTCACCGACGCTCAACAACAAGGGCGAGCTGATTGGCCTGCTCTTCGACGGGACTTACGAATCGGTGGCGTCGAACTTCCTCTTCGATAATGTGAAGACGCGATCCATCCACGTCGACAGCCGGTACATGCTGTGGAACATGACCGAAGTCGACGGCGCGTCCAACATTCTAAAGGAGCTGGGCATCAAGTAGCGCCGGGCCACAGCAGATCACCGCAAAGACCTCGCGGAAACTGCTTGAGTTTCCTTGAGGTCCTTGCGGCTCGCTTTTCATCCCAAACCAACTTTCCGCATCAGAGGTAGTGCTGCAGGTTTTTCCGATAAAAGGCGAGAGTGCGCGCCAGGCCATCCGACAGCGGCACTTTGGGCCTCCAATTGAGAACAGACTGGATCAGGTTGAAGTTTGCGTAGTAGCTGCCGATGTCGATCCGCTTCTTTTCGGGAGGGTAGGGGCGAATCGAGTACTCACCGCCGCCATTTACCTCAACAAGAAGGCTCGCCAGATCCTTGAGGCTGATCACGCAGTCCCCGCCGAGATTGAAGATCTGGCTGTTGGTCTTCTCGCTAGCTGCCGCGAGAAGCAGGGCATCTACCGCATCGTCCACGTAGGTGAAGTCGCGCAGTTGGTTGCCGTCCCAAACTTCGAACGGTTTGCCTTGAACGACAAGGCGGATCCAGGTACCCAGAAAGGTCTGGCGCGAGTCTTTGATTCGCATCCGGGGACCGATGGTATTCGTCAGGCGCAGCGCACACGCGCGGATGCCGTAGACGTTGCTATAGAGGATGTGATACCTCTCACCCGCCATTTTATTGATGCCGTTGACGTCCACGGGCCGAAGCAGATGCTCTTCGTCGACCGGCAGGTATTCCGGCTTTCCGTACATTTGACGCGTACTCGCAAGAACGATCCTGATCCCTGGGTTGTGCTTCCGGCACGCTTCCAGAATGGTGAGCTGAGCCCGGCAGTTGATGTCCAGATCTGCATAAGGATCCTGCATAGAGTCGACGTGGCTTGTCTGGCCGGCAAGATTGAAGAGAATGTCTTGTCCCTGGACGAGGTAGCTCATGCTGTACCCGTCTCTGACATCAGAGATGTTTACGCGTACCTGGTCCTGGATGCCGTCAATATTGTAAAGGCTGCCCCCATACTGCGGTACCAAACTGTCAACCAATGTGACCCTCGCTCCAAGAGCCACGAGCCGTCGAGCAAGGTTGGAGCCGATGAAGCCGAGGCCGCCAGTTATCAGGACTTGCTTGTCCCTGAATTGTTCATCGTCCATCGCAGAAGGGGCCTCCAACGAGAAAAGCGGATCCGTGTACCAATGCCTCTTGCGCCAAACAAGGGCGCGATGCCCTGGAAAGTGCTGGAGTATTTCTATCTCAAGGAAGTCTAAGGAGCAAGCGAAAGTCGGCGAAATTGGTGACAGTATCTCATGCGCGATTCGCGCACCCAAGCGCATGAAAAAGCGCACGGGCTGAAGCCCGTGCCCACTTGAGATCTCTGAGGGTAACATATAGTGGGGACGGGCTTTAGCCCGTCCGCTGCACCGTCTATTTTCAAAGCAGTCACCTTCTTTCAACGACCCTTTGATTCATCCATCGAGATATCCCGGGTGAAAAAAGGTGACTGTCACCAATTTCGCTGTAAAAAGTTTGTTAACCAGCGGTCGAATCGAGGAAAGTCCATGAAATGCAATAGGTTGTTGGCACATTCGCGGCGTGGAATAAACCGAAACCAGCCGCCGGATAGTCCCGTATTCTAGAAGTGTGGGCAGGAGGTATGGCATGAAACTTGGTACAAAGTTGATCCTGGCGTTTCTGTTGCTTGCGGTGCTCCCGCTGACTTGGATCACGCTCTACTCATACAACTCCGCGATCACCGTTTTCCGAAAGGCGGTCGAAGCCGAGTCCGGGGCTCTGGCGGAGGGAATGCGTGGCCGGATGGATTCATTGCAGAGGGAATTAGCCTACCGCCTCGAGCGTCTGGGCAATTTCCCGTTCCAGCAGCTGATGGCACTGAGGGGAGAGAAAGTAGACGCGCAGTTCAATCCTCTGATGGCTCAGTTGATGACCGACATCGGAGATGCAGCACCGCTCGTCGACTCCATCGAGTTTCGTCCCGTCCCGGAGAGCGCACATGCGGTGTCGGGCGCCCGTCGAGCACCTCGTTCCTCCCCAACCCCTCGCCAGTCTTCACCGACAACCTCCAAGAGTGACCCTCAAGACTTGGTGATCCACCTGTCACCCGAGACGCCCGCACCGCCAGCGGACAGACAGTCCGGTGCAACGGAGACGGCTCAGAGTGGACTCGTCATGCATATCCGGCCGAGCGTTCCACTCTCGCATCCTCGAGCCGCGCGGCCAGCGCCCAGTGAAGCGGAGAAACAACAAATCGAGGCCCAACTCAAACAGATCCAGGAGTTCGAGGTAGTCCTGGAGAAGATGGGCGCCGGTCTCGACAGGCCAAGAAGTGCGGACGGACGAGGCTCCGCTGGTGGCGCGGTTCCAAGAACGACACCCGCCATCCAACACGTGAATCCGCTGGCCAGTAATTTTGGCTCCGAGGTAAGAACCGGCGGCGACACCATCGGCACGGTGAGGGCCCGCGTGAGTCCTCCTCAGCTATTTCGAAGCGTCCTTTCCGGAAGCAGACAGCGTCAGGGCGAAATACCCTTTGTCGTCGATGCTGACGGCAAGGTCCACGCCATCAGCCAGTCGGATCAGCAGAAGTTGGAAACCCTGGGCCTTACAGAGACAGGTTCCGGATCAGCAACGAAAGCAACTCCTCCCGCACTGAAGGACTGGGTCGTGGTAACACGGAAAAACGAAGAATCCAATGTGACCTTCGGCATCGCCCGCCCGGTCAGCGAGCCTCTGCGCGAAATCCGCAATGCAGCGGTCCGCAATCTTGCCTTCGGGTTGGGCATGGTCGGGCTGGCTTTGCTTGGGATTGTTCCCCTCTCGCATCGCATGACGCGCAACCTCGCGGCCTTGACCCAAGGGGCAGAGCAACTGGCGCGCGGCAATCTGAAGGCACGCGTGCCGGTCAGGTCGCGCGACGAGATAGGCAAGCTGACAGAGACCTTCAATCGCATGGCTCACGATCTTGACGAGAACCAGAAGCACCTGGTCGAGCAGGAACGGTTGCGCAAGGAACTGGAGATGAGCCGCCTGATTCAGGAAGAGTTGCTGCCAAAGCGGCCGCTGCAAGTCGGACCCGTCGAGGTCAAAGGTGTTTCGATTCCGGCACGAGAAGTCGGGGGCGATTTTTTCAACTACTTTCCGCTGCCAAATGACGATGTGGCTTTCCTGATAGGCGATGTTTCCGGCAAGGGAGTGGCAGCGGCGCTCCTCATGGCAAGCCTTCAGGCAACGCTGCAGGCCCGGCTCCCGCTGGTAGCCGACCTGGCACAACTCGCCGCGCAACTCGACAAGGAAATAGAATCGAACACACCGCCGGAGGTCTATCTGACCCTGTTTATGGGTATCCTGAATCCCAGGGAAAGGCAGCTGCGCTACGTCAATGCCGGCCACCCTACGCAGTTCGCCGTCCGTGTTGCCGGCCTCATCGAGCGTCTGGAATCGACAGGTCGGCCACTGGGCCTGCTGTCGGGGGGCGAGTACGTCGAGCGCCGGATCGAGCTTTCTGAAGGGGATGGGCTCTTTCTCTACACCGACGGCCTGGTGGAAAACGTCGATAGGGTCGGAGGCGAGTTCGGCCAGCAAAGGCTCGAGAGCTTGCTCCTTGAGGCGCGCACCGGCAGCACCGACCAAATGCTGACTCGGGTCGAGAAGGAAATTCGGAAGCACCGTGGGAAAGTCGAAGCTGCCGACGATGCGGCCATGCTTGTCCTCAAGATCAACTCCCAGGCTTAGAAAACCGGGGACACCTCCCTATTTCTGGCATCTCTGCGTATCTGCTCATCGACACTCTCGACAGAAATAGGGAGGCGTCCCCGGTTTTCCCGGGCATTAATTCGGGAATTGAGCCATCACAGCAGCAAGTTGCGAGAGACTCTGGGTGAAGAACATTTCAAAGCCCAGCAGCTGATAGTCCGTCGTAACCTCGACATGCCCGCTACCCAGCGGGAGGTCCTGCGTGAAGAAACCGGCGCCGGCTGTGGGCCAGCTCAACAGCTTCGCAACCTTTGCGTGCGGCCCGAGGACATCGGTCATCTGAGCTACTGGCATGCCGGTGCCGTCAAATACCGTCATTGTGTAAGAGATTGAAGTTCCAAATGGATTCAGCAACGCGATCCCCGTCAAGTAATTGTCGCCGGGGGTTCCGGACGGCCACTCATGGGCGATGTGCGAGAACAGGAGCGTTTGCTGCGGCACGCTTTCGCTGGGCACCGCGGAGATCGACTGGACGCTGCCGTTGGCATACCTGAATGCGCTGAACCCTGTGATGCCGACCTGATCGCTATCGACAACGACATAGCCCGTGATCATGTCCCCGGAAGCCAGCCCGAAGAGGCTGGAGGCCGATTCGAGCAGCTGCCCGTTTGCATTTATGACGCGCTGCGCTGGGGTTCCCAGCACGGAACCGTCGTTCGCATAGGCAGTGAGTGTGAGGTTGGCTGTTGTGCTCGACGGGTTCACAACGCCGATGAGGCTCGTGTAACCCTGATTAACGGCGAAGTGCGGGAAGAAAAGGCGCGCTTCTGTGCCCGCGGGGGCCGCGCGCAAGGCCGCCAGCTCGGTTGTGTTCCCGAAGATCTCGAGGCCGGTGATCGGACGGTCGGACGTTACGTGGACATATCCGCTGGAGGCTGCCACCGTATTGAAGGCGAACATGTATTGCCCCTTGGCGGGCACGGCGGCGGTCGTTGGGCCACTAAGCGTACCGCCGGACGAACTCAACAGGGTGTAAGTAATATTGGCCGTATTGATCCCGGGATTGAAGAGCCGATAGGTTGCCGCGCCGGACGAATCCGACTCGTGCCGCACGAGAAGAAAGTCGGTATAAGTGTCTGCCGAGACGTCCACCCCGTCGGCGAGATGAGTGAAGGTCGGGTCAAAAATCAAAAAGAACCCCACCAGCTTTTGAAGGGCGGAGGCCAGCACGCCGCCGGCTTCGGTTGCTCCCTGCTGAAATCCGAATAACTCAAAGTCTAGTTCGGCAACCTGTCCTTCTGCCGGGATGGAACGCGCATTTGTGCCGCTCTGTCCGACGAACGGAGTCCCCGTGGAATCGTAGGCCATAAAGGTCGCCTGGGTCGGACTCGACGTTGAAGGGTTTAACGCCGCGAAGCCGGTGATGAAGGCGTTGTTGTCTAACATCGTGTTTGTGCCGCTGTTGATGCCGCTGACCAGGAGCGGGTAGTTCAGCGGATAAGAAGAACCCGCCTCGATCGCGCCTATATCCACTGTCCCGCTGCCATGCAAGGCGCTGGCGCCGGCTACGCGGAATTGCTGGTTGTAGTCCAGGAACGGGAGGTTCGGCGCCGCATTGAAACCCATGTCGATGGCAGGTGAGCCCGGCGCCAGGCTGTAGTCATCTGCGCTGGGATTGTTGAATCTGGGATCGGCGTTAATATTGGTACTGGTGCCGCCCGTCATTGTGCCGTCGCCGACAAGCGAGTATGTTATGTTGGCGGAAACGAGCTGGTTCAGATCTTTGCTCCCACTCTGGGTGACGATGGTATTGTATACAGAAAGCGTCGCACCCGTCTGGAGGGTAATCCCGAATGTCCGGCAGTTGTAGACAGTGTCATTCACAAGTTTGACAGAACTCGAGCCGCCTACGTCAACGCCGTTAGCCATATTGGGCGAACTCGAATAGTTCGACCGGAGGATGATGTTGTTGGCCAAAAGCGCTGCTGTCGAACCGCGCGCATAGAAACCGATCCCGTTGTCCTTGATCAGGTTGCCGACAATCTGCAAGTTCTGTGCCTGATCGCTCCAGATGCCGACATCACCATTGGATTGCAGCTTGTTCCGCGTGATCAACGCCGTTGGACCAGGGCCAGAGCTGGTGACGGAGGCCGCATAGATTCCGGTGCTGTCATTCGCATTGAACGTGTTGCCTGTGACCGTCATCGTGCCGTCCCAGAGTTCGATGCCGTCACCATAGGGCCCGGTATTGCTTGCGAACGTGTTCTTTTCGAGCGTACCGCTGCAGTTTTCCAGGTAGGCGCCGGGACCGGCGTTCCCGCTGAATGTCGAGGCGATCAGATCGACATTGGAGTCGTATTCTTCAACCCCGGCAAGCCCGTTGTTCTGAACCGTGGAATTGCTGATCGTCAAGCGTGCGCCGCCTGCGACACGAACTCCAGATCCCGAGGATCCGGAAACTGTGGAATAGGTAATGTCGACGTCGCCGCCATATCTGACAGAGACCCCGTGGGAATAAGCGCCCGCCGCCTGATTGGTCAGGTTGCAATGGTCGATTGTGACGGACGTGGGGATGGATGTGGATGGCTGCAAGATGTCGATTCCTATATCGCCGCCGTTTATGGTGAAGCCTTGGATTAGAACATTTCGCAGCCCCACGATCTGGAGATCAGCAGAAGCTGTGGTAGTCGTGCCGTCCAGCACCGGCGTCTGGCCTGCGGCCGCCCGTATTGTGATCCCGTGTAAAGGGAGGCCTTGAGCGTTGGTGCTGACCGTGATGGCCCCGGTTGTGCTGGAAGAAGAAGGCACCGAGTACGTCTGGCTGTCGGCGATTTCGATGATGTTGCCTGGGTTGGCAGCCGCGAGCGCATCTTTCAGGCTGCTGAAGATGCTTGACCCGGTTGCACTCTGACTCAATGTCAGGACGCGCGACGAATCCGGAACGTAGATGCCGGCCCAGTACGGAACCGAGTACGTCGCGGAAGTCAGAGCGCTTTGAATCGTGATGAACCCTTGAAACCCTCCGGTTTGGGGCGCAGTCGCCTGAATCGAGACGCTGACGTTGACGCTTGAATCCGGCGCGACCGAGCCTGTATTGCTTGTGCTCAGGCTGATTGAGGGTCCGGAAACCAGCGGCTGAACTGAGAGCGTGTATTGATCCGCACTTCCTGAAACGTTGGTGATGGTGAATGTCTGGGTGAGGGAGATGCTGTCAGAGTAGGACTGCACGCCGAAGTTCAGGTTGGTCGGGGAGAAAACGGCGCTGGTGGCCGCAGCATTCCCCATATTGAGCAGGCCGTTTCCAGCCTGAACCACCGTTGCCGGGGTTGTCCCATCGATGGTGACGTTCTGGGTCGCCGTATTGACAAGCGCAGACTTGATTTCAGCCGGCGTGAAGTTCGGGAACAACTGTTTTAGAGCGGCCGCTGCGCCGCTTACCATCGGCGTCGAGAAGCTCGTCCCGCCGCCGACACCAAAATGTGAGGAGGTGTCGCAGCTAAGCACGGTGCCACATGCCGCTGGGATGGTGGATGAGTAAACGTTCGCTCCGACGGCCATGATGTCCGGTTTGATGCCGAAATCGGGGGACGGGCCGCGCGAACTGAAGTCGAGTAAGATATCGGGTGTAGTCGGGGCCGCGACTACGGTGCTGCTCACGTCGATGGTCAATGTGGCCGCCGGATTGGCGGCCACGAAGCTCTTGAGCGCGAGGCCGTCCGGGTTAGAAACCATGACGGCGGGGGTTGTGATCGAGGTGAGCCCGCCCATAGTAAACGGCCGCGCTCCCAGGACGTTGTTATAGACGATCACCGCGCGTGCACCGGCACCTGCCGCATTCGTGACTTTCGTGGAGAAGGTGCACGCGCCACGTTCGATCAGGGCGATCTTCCCACTCAGGCTGCCCGAAGGCAGAGAGGAACAAGCCAATCCCGTCCCGTCCAGCGTGGAAACATCAACTATCAGGATTGAGTTGATGGCAGTCGAGATTGCGGGGCCGCTCCCATTCTGGTACGCGATGTTCTGAAGACCCGGCGGCACCGTCCCAGGGCCAGTGACATGAAGTTGCGGGGCGAAGGCGCGCGAATTCCAGACCGCTCCCACGGCAATTGCGTCCGGAGTAGAACCAGGAGAATTGATCGTGTGTGTATCGGGTCCCTCATTCCCTGCCGCCATGACGACGACCAGGCCGGCGGCAATGGCATTATTGATGTATTTCACCTCGATGTCTTCCGAGGCCGGCACGTAATCCAGGGCTCCTAAGCTGAGATTCAAAACATCCATGCCGTCAGTGACGGCGTCGTCAATCGCAGCATCTATGCCTGATGACAAAGCCGAACCGTTTATCCCAGGTGTACCGAATACCTTGTAATTACCGAGAAAAGCGGCGGGCGCCATCCCGGAAATCTGGGCAAGGGGAGCATTGTATGCTTTCCCGGCCGCGCAGCCGGCCACGAAGGTGCCGTGTCCGACTTCATCGCTGGCATTGTTCACGTTCTGCGGCCAATAGCCGTTTGCGGTGGTGACGTAGTTTCGTGCCACAATTACTTTGTGATTGGTATATGCCTTATTGGCTGCCGTATCGTATTTGGGAAATCCAGACGGGTATGAACTCGGCGTCGGCGCCGTGGAATCTGCGAACATTGGGTTACTGTAGTCGATCCCGGAGTCGATAACGCCGATCTTCGCTCCCAGGCCTGCGTTAGTGCGGCCCCCGACCGTGCTGAGGTTCCATAACTCCTGGGCGTTTTGTACAGTCGCCGCCGCGTCAAGGTTCATGCGATATCGCCGCGAGAAGTAGACTTTCTTCACCCCCGACAATCGCCGAACCGCGAAGTATTGCTCGACGGGTACGCGCGCGAAGATGGCGTTCACTACCGTGTTCGTGGAGCCCTGGACTTGCACTCCGTTCAGAGCACGCAACCGGTCCATCATGAGACCCTGCGTGCGTACAAGCTGAGCCCGATAAGAGACTGCTTGAGTGGAATCCAATCGCGGCCGGGGGCGTCCTTGGCCCACAACGGCCGGTAGAGCGGCTCCACGCGCAGCCGGCTGGGCCATCACCTGTACGACCGAAGGATCGGTCAGCTCGATGATCAGCGGCAAGTCCCTGGTCCCTGGAATCGCATAGCGGAGCAGATTATCCAGGCGCGGCGTTTTTCGGCTCTGAGCCAGAGGTGAGCCTGTTTGCGGCGTTCCCCCGGCAAAAACCGCGAGAGAAAAAACGGCTGGAAGTACGAACCGGAACGAGATACGGATTGTGCGACAACGCATGACTTCTCCCCCTAAAACCAACGTATCGAATTAAGCACTGTGAGTGATTCTAGTGTAGTTTCACCTTTTTGCCAGTCCGGACTTTCCATTGCAACCAGGTCACTCAAGAATCGTCCCATACCCAAACCCTCCGAGTGCGCCATTCGCGCTCGATTAATGATGCTCCTGGAATGCAAACGGATCATTTCTTTACAAAAACATCACATAGATTTTACGAATTTAACAAAACCTGCCGGCCGCATTGCGTTGGAGCTTTTTTGGGTCCCATTAGAAGGCCGGATCGTCATATTATTCATCCTCCGCGCAGAAGGAGGCGGATATGAATCAGATCGTCATCCATGAGGTGAGTCTTAGGGATGGATTGCAGATGGAACAGCAGACCGTTCCGATGGACCAGAAAATCTCCTGGATCGAAGGATTCATCGCCGCCGGCGTTGATATTCTCCAGATCGGGTCCTTTGTTCATCCGGTCAAGGTTCCCCAGATGGCCGACACCGACAGGCTCTTTGCCCATTTCTCGGGAGCGAACCGGAAGCCTGACCATGTCATCCTTTCGGCTTTGGTGTTGAACGAGAAGGGACTCGAACGCGGGTTCAACTGCGGTGTCGAAATGTTCTGCATGGGGGTTTCGGCGAGCGAAACCCACAGCCGGAAGAACACCGGGATGGCGATTGCCGAGGCGACGGAAAGCATCATTGCCATGGCAACTAAGGCGCTGGGCGCCGGGAAAAGCGTTCAGGTGTCGGTTCAATCTACCTTCGGCTGCGGCTATGAAGGGCGCGTCCCGGAGGAGAAGGTGCTCCAGCTTGTGGAGCAGTTCCTCGACCGCGGCTTCAAAAATATCAGCCTGGCCGATACGGCAGGCCATGCCACGCCCGATCAAGTGGAGCGAATGTTCGAGCAGATCTTCAGGCTCGACCCGACGGTGACGTGCACCGGCCACTTCCACAACACTTACGGGCTCGGGCTGGCAAACTGCTATGCGGCCATGAGGGTCGGCGTCAAGTACTTCGAGTCTTCGATCGCGGGGTTGGGGGGCTGCCCCTTTACCAAGGTCGCCTGCGGCAACGTCTGCACAGAGGACTTCGTCCACTACCTTCAGCGCATCGGGCTGCGCCGCGATATCAAGCTTGGCAAGCTCGTAGAGATCGCCTGCGGTGTAAGCGCTTTCTTCGGGAGGGAGATGCCGGGAATGGTTTACAAAGCCGGCCCGATCGTTGAATCTAAAACCTGAACCACGAAGACCACAAAGAAAGTACTTCAAGCAGCTATATCTTTTGGGCTTAATATTTGAGAGGGCTGCGCTATGAAACTACTTGAAGGCATCAAGGTATTGGACCTGACCAACGTTTTGTCAGGGCCGTTCGCCACATTGCATCTTGCTCTCCTCGGTGCCGAGGTAATCAAGATCGAGCCGCCCGGCACAGGGGACCTGGCTCGCAAGCTGGGGAACGTGCCGAAGCTGAATGCCGAACTCATGGGAACCAGCTTTCTGGCGCAGAACGCCAACAAGAAATCTATCACGCTCAACCTGAAGCACTCCTCGGCACGAGACATTTTCAAACAGCTGACGCGGCAGTCCGACGTGGTCGTCGAAAACTTCCGGCCCGGTGTCATGAAGCGCCTCGGTCTAAGCTATGAGGTGCTGCGCGAAATCAACCCAAGGATTATATTTTGCGCCATCTCCGGCTTTGGTCAGACGGGCCCCGATGCGCTGAAGCCGGCCTACGATCAGATCATTCAGGGATTGAGCGGAACGATGGCAGTCAACGGCGATGAGCGTCTGAACCCGTTGCGCTGCGGTTTCCCAATCTGCGATACCGTAGGCGGCCTCAATGCCGCTTTTGCGATTCTCGCAGCTTTGTACTACCGCGAGAGGACGGGTCAAGGGCAGTTCATCGACGTGGCCCTGCTTGATTCGATCATGCCGCTGATGGGGTGGGTCGCTGCCAATCTGCTGATCGGCTGCCAGCAACCGGCCCTCATGGGAAACGACAACTTTACTGCGGCCCCATCGGGCACCTTTGCCACTAAAGACGGCCATATCAACATCGCCGCCAACAAGCAGGAGCAGTGGGAAGCCGTCGCCGATGTCCTCGGCTTGCCGGAGCTGAAAACCGACCCGCGTTTTCAGGAGCGGGACACGCGCAAAAAGAAGCGGAAGGCGCTGACGCCGTTGCTCGAGGCCAAGCTGAAAGAGAAAAATACGGATTATTGGGTCGAGGTGCTCAACCAGAACGATGTCCCTTCGGGAGCGATCCTAGGTCTGGAGGAAGCCCTTAACCAGGATCAGATCAAACATCGGGGCACCCTGCAGGCAATCCACGTAGAGGGGATCGGCGAGGTGCGGCTTTTCAACCTGACGGCCCAATTTGAGAAGACTCCTGCCAGCTTGGAAACGCCTCCGCCAAAGCTCTCTGCTCACACCGAGGAGGTGCTGAAAGGCATGGGTTATACGGCGGCGCAAATACGAGAACTGCGTCAGGAGAATGCCATCTAATGTTTTGGAAATTACACAAATACTCAATAAACAAGGGATTTGGAAATTCGGGGACAGGCGCCATAACCTCGAAATTCAAACTTCTCCTTTCATCGTTGAGCATGTCCTATCACGTCCCAACTCCGACAATTCACGGCACACCCAAGATGTTCACACTAGATGTTTCGGAATGGATGACCTATTTCAGATATTTTCGAGGTTATGGCGCCTGTCCCCGAATTTTATTGAATTTGCGTACGCGGTCACCGAAATCCATGTAATTTCATGCGAGATGACCCGCCAAACCTGAAAAACGTTGCCGGCGGGAGTGGTGCGAATATGCTGCTATATAGCGTGACAATGTTCCTGAGCGCCTACCTGCTCTTCCTGGTCCAGCCCCTGATCGGCAAGTATATCCTTCCCTGGTTTGGCGGCACGCCGGCAGTCTGGACTACCTGCATGTTGTTCTTCCTGACGCTGCTCCTCGGCGGCTACAGTTACGCCCACGCGCTCGCGAGCCGGTGGCCGTTGCGCCGGCAGGTGATGCTGCACTTTTTCCTCGTGACCGTCACTCTACTGTCGCTTCCGATCGTCCCTTCTCCTGCTTGGAAACCGATGGACGGGAAATCGCCGGTCATGCACATTCTCGGTCTGCTGCTGGTGAGCATTGGCGCCCCGTATTTCATCCTTTCTTCGACCTCACCGCTGCTGCAGTCGTGGTTCAGTCGCACACGCTCGGGAGTGTCCCCGTACCGGCTTTATTCGCTTTCGAACTTCGGTTCACTGCTGGCGATCCTCATGTATCCATTTCTGGTCGAGCCCGCATTGAGCCTGAGGCGTCAGGCTACTATCTGGTCCTGGAGTTATGCGGCCTTCGTATTGATGTGTTTCCTCCTCTCGCTCAAAGTGCTCCGAACTCCTGAGCGCGAAACGCGCTCGCACGGCGCCGCAAGTGGTGAGGACACCCACGACGAGCCCCGACCGGACCTCGGCCGCCGCCTGTTATGGCTGGCACTTACTACCTGCAGCTCGGTCATGCTCCTGGCCACGACTAATGAAATGTGCCAGGATGTGGCAGTTGTCCCGCTGCTTTGGATTTTGCCCCTGGCGCTCTACCTGCTTTCTTTCATTCTCTGCTTCCAACACGAGCGGCTCTACTGGCGCCCGCTGTTCGTGCCCGGCCTTGCAGCAGCGATCGTGTGGACCTGCTTTGTCCTGTATGGCGGCGTCTTCGTGAGTCTGCGTCTGCAGATCCTCAGCTATTCCGTAACACTCTTCGCTTCCTGCATGGTCTGCCATGGTGAGCTGGTGCGACTCAAGCCGGGATCGCGCTATCTCACGTCGTTCTATCTGATGGTTGCAGGCGGCGGGTGTTTAGGAGGGATACTGACCACGCTGGCGGCGCCTCACCTGTTCAAGGACTTCTGGGAATACCATGCCGGGTTGCTTGCCACTGCCGTGCTGACGCTGATCGTCCTCTTCCGCGACAGCAGGAGCCCGCTGTATTACGGTCGGCCAGCCGCTGCGTGGGCAGCCCTCTACCTATCCGTTGCCGCCCTGGCATTTGCGCTCACGATGCACATTCGGCAGTCGATGGAAAACAGCGTGGAGACAAGGCGCAACTTTTTCGGGGTTCTGCGCGTGCTCGACTCCGACAAGGACAACCCGACGCAGCGGCATCTCACCCTGATGCATGGACGGATCGAACACGGATTTCAATATCTTGATCAAGAGAAACGCTATTGGCCCACTTCCTATTTCGGCCCCGACAGCGGTGTCGGCCTGGCGATCACCCTTCATCCGCGCCGGTTGGCCGGCGATTACCGACAGCGAAATCTGCGCATCGGCGTGGTCGGCCTCGGTACCGGGACGCTGGCTACCTATGGCACGGACGGCGATTACGTCCGCTTCTATGAGATCAACCCGGAAGTGGTCCGCCTGTCGGACAAGTATTTTACCTACCGCAAAGACAGCTCGGCGCGCATCGACGTAGTGCTCGGAGACGCGCGCGTCTCAATGGAGCGGGAGCGCCAGCGGCACGAGCCTCAGATGTTCGATGTCCTGGCGGTGGACGCTTTCAGCGGCGATGCCATTCCTGTCCATCTGCTTACGCGCGAATGCTTCCAGTCCTACTTCTACCATCTGAAAGACGACGGCATCCTGGCGATACACATCAGCAACCGCTATTTCGATCTGAGCCCGGTGGTGCGCAACATGGCCGCGCTCGATCCAGAGCACGAGATGCAAGCCCTCTGGATCGACGATCCAGGGAACGACGCTCAGGGTACGGACAGCACAGACTGGGTTCTCTTGACCCGCGACAGACAATTTCTGGAAAATCCTGACATCCAAAAATCCGTCAGGGCATGGGACCACCCCATACCGCCACCGATTTTCTGGACCGACGATTACACGAATCTGTTCCGCCTGATGCGCCGCTAAAACTGAATCTACAGTAATACCAACATTTGCCGAAAAGTAAATTATCGGGGGTTCGAGCCGACTTGGCTCGCCGCACCCATTTGAAGCGCGCTGGCATTGTTTTGCAAAACGGAGTCTCTAAAGAATGCAGGTGGAATCCACTACTAAGATCATGCCGACGACGCAGAAACCTGCCGGACCGTTGATCTGCCCTCGCTGCCGGTGCGAGGTGCCGACCGGATCCCGTTTCTGCAATATGTGCGGCGTTGCGCTGCGCGCGAAAGCCGCGCGCTTCCCCAGCAACGGAATGCCTGAGAGGGAAGCTCCTGTCAAAACGATAAGAGGCTCCCCGCCAGGAACCGTACAGGCTCCTGCAAGAACCGTACAGGCTCCTGCAAGAACCGAACAGGCTCCCGCACCTAAGCCTGCAACCGAATCCCAAGCGGCAGAAAGTCCTCCGAAATCCGAGTCCATCTCGCTCTACGACGCTCAACTCAAGAAATCCCTTGAATTCATCCAGAGACAGCAGGGCGTCCCGGCCTTTTCCCACCAAATCCAGGAAGTTATGGGCTTGATGGGAAACGACGAAGCTTCCTTCCGTCACCTTACCAACACCATCCTCCACGATTACAGCCTGACCCTGGCCGTCCTTCGGCTCGCCAATTCGGCCTATTACAACCGCTCAGGACAGCCGATCGCCAGCGTGGCCCGCGGCGTAACAATGATCGGCATCGATGCCATCAAGCGTCTGGCCGCCGGCCTGATGCTGCTCGAGAATTACGAGAAACGTGATTCGGGCATAAAGGAGCTCCTCCTCCTGGCAATGTTGACGGCCAGTCACACGCGCCAGTCCGCAATGCGTCTGCACATGCCGGATGTAGAAAAAGCCTACCTGTGTGGGATGTTCCGCAACATGGGAGAAATCCTGGTCGCACTCCATTTCACCGAAGCATATGAGAGAATCTTGCGGGAGATCAATGAGCACAAGCTGTCCGAGCGCGAAGCCTGTATGAAAGTCCTGGAGTTTAACTATGAGGACCTGGGGCGTGCCGTCGGCGGCAGCTGGAATCTGCCGGGATCAGTCCTGCAGGCAATGGATCCGTCCGATCCTCTCGGCTACAGCAATGGGACTGAGGATGAAAAACTGCGAACCCTGGCAGCCTTCAGCCATGAGTTGACCCTTTGTGTCTACCGCCACCCGCCGGGAGAGAAAAGCAAAGCGCTCGACAATTTGATCGAGAAATACAACTCGATCCCGGATCTTGATCGTAAGGTCGTGAGGGTGCTGCTAGACGAAGCCGTCACGGAAACCAAGGATACCTTCTCCACGGTAGGGATCCCGCTCAACGATCTTCATCTCCGCCGCCAGCACAGCGTCGCATTGACGGGTGAACAGGTGCCTAAGGACTCCGAGAGTGCCACACTGGCAACCGTTACCGAGAGCGCAGAGCCCGCAGCGGCGCCCGCACCTTCCGGGGAACCCGGCGGCAACGGCGATCTGCTCAGCCAGCTCGTCGCCGAGGTCAAATCCGCCATGGAGCCGGGCCACGAGCTCAAGCTGAACGAAATTCTGATGATGGCGATGGAAGCATGCCACCGGGGAGCACGTTTCGACCGCGTGGTCTTCTGCTTGGCTACTCCCGATCGCTCTATGGTACGCGGAAGGCTTGGCCTCGGCTTGTCCATCGATGATGTCATCGAGCAGATTCAGATCCCACTCTCCGGACAGCAGGAGGCCCTCACGCTGGCGTTGCTCACGAAGCGGGACCTTTTCATCGACGCAGAGCACGATGACCGCTACAAGGACTCAAATCTCATTCGCAACCTCCATGCCACTTGCTTCGGACTTTACCCGGTGATCGTGGACAATGTGGTAGTCGGCTGTCTTTACTGCGACCGGTTGACACCGAATTCCTTTCCGCCTCAAGCGATCTTCGATACCATAGGACAGCTGCGCGACCTCCTCGCAGAGCTGATCCGCCGCACACGCCAGCGCACCTAATACCGCAGAACGCACGACACCTTTCGTGTCCTCCATGCATTTAGCGATCTCGGTTTGCAAACCAGGGCAGGGTCAGGAAGCGTCGAGCACAAGGATCCCGAACTCCTTGGGAAGCGACCAGAAGAGCAGCTGGGCATCGTCTTCGTCCAGCCAGATCTCGATCGACTCACGATAGGAGGATTTGCGCCCGCCCAGCGTATCGCGCGCCCAATCCCGCACTTGAAGGTAAGCGTTCACAATCCAGCGCGTGAAACGAGAGCGTGACTGATCTGAGAGCAAGGAGCGGATTCTTAGGGCTTGGTTTCCTTTGCAGACCAGATCGTAGTCCGATGGCATCCGCTTCGGCCCCCACGGGTCGCGAGTCGCGAGCGATGACGTGGTTGCCTCTCCCGATCCGGGTACGACCTTGGCTCGGACCGGTGATTCAAGCGGCCTGGCCTCGGTCTCCATCCAAGTCCGGGCAACGAGGGATGAGCCGCCGGTCCTCTGGATCTTGCTGATCGCGAAGCTGCGCAGGCTGTGCCCCTGAACTTTCAGACCGATCTTCCGGTTTGCCAGGTCGACGGCGAGGTAGGGAGCCGGGTTCTTTGCCAGCGAGATCTCAGCAGAAAGCACCTGTGCCCGCCGGGACAGCATCGCGATTTTCCCGCGCAGTTCCTGCTCTTCGGGAAGTTTCGTGCCTGCCTGCCGAGCCTCTCGCGAACGGCAGGAAACAGCAAACAAGACCGCAAGCATCGCCGCCAGTGCCAGAATGAATGTCTGCATTCCGGCTCGCTCGCCCGGATGTGTCGTCGCCGTGCGCCGTTTCATCGCCATTCGATCACCACCTAGTAGATCCAGATGGGGGTCCCCGGCTGCGCGGCGGCGAAAAGCTTCTTCAGCATGTTATCGTCGACTCGAATGCACCCGTGCGTCACATTGGCCCCAAGAAGCCGGGTGTAGAGAGTTCCATGAATAAAGAAGCCGTCGCCGAAGGCGATGGCGTAATCTCCAAGCACATTGGCCGTAGCACGCTGGGAGCGATCCTTGGGAATAGGTTCGCCTTCCTCTATGTAGGACCAATCGGGCCGATACCAGACGGGATTCGCCACTTTGCCGAGCACCCGGAAGTGCCCTCTCGGCGTGTCGAAAGTCCATGACCGCTTGCCGGTGCTGTCGGTCAACTCCATGCCATTTCCCGTGGAGCACGTTCCCTGGGCAATGATGCGCAAGCCCAGCATCAGGCTGATCCGCCCTTGAGACGTGTCGACCAGGATCACAGGCCCGCCGGGATACAGACGGCTTTCGACGGCCTGCAGCTTGCGCACCCTGTCTTCAAGAGCGCGCGCCAGCCTGCGCAGTGTGTTTATGCCGTCATGCGCGTCCGCAGCCGCATTCCTTCGTTGCGGGCTCCTCTGCGCCGACAGCTCCTCCGAAGGCTCGGAAGCCGAACAAGCCTGCAGGAGAAAGACCCAAGGCAGGCACAGCAGGAACAAGAGTGTCCAACGGAGCGCTTGTTTGAGATCCATAGGATGTGAACCGTCACTCCTTCAATGTGGCCGCCAGACGGCTGGCGCCGACAATCGTGACCGGCATGCCGATGTACGCATGTTTGTACAGGTCGGCCATGTCGGCGTTTTTCAATGACACGCAGCCATCCGTCCAATCCGAATCGAGCCGCCCGCCTCCATGAATCTCTATGTTCCCGCCAATCCCCGAGCGCACTGCGACCTCCCCCGACTTTTTCATAGAGTTGAAGCGCTGCCGGTCGGCAGCATTGGGGTAATCCAACAGAATCGCCCAGCCGAAGCTCCTCGAGCGAAACTTGCGCCTTATTCTGTATTCGCCCTCCGGGGTGGAAGCGTCGTGCGCTTGCACTTTCATCCGATACCAGTTTCGCCCCAGGTTCGCCATATACGACCTCTCGAGGCGCCCGTCGGCCAGCAGCAGGCAGCGATGCTCCAGCTTGTCCACCAGGATAGCGGAGTGGCCCGTTTGCTTCGTCCAACGCAGCAGAGCCTGCGCCTGGTTTTCCCACTGCGCGCGGAGCTCGGGATCGTAAAAGCGCGCCAGCTCGGCCGCTACAAAGTCTTCGTTTTGCGCCCAAGCCACACTGGCGCGCAGCACAGCAATGAGCGCAGATTCCGTCTGCCCAAGCGCAGCGAGATTGCGCGCCCCCTCAACCAGCATTCTGGCACGGGACTGGTCGTAGTTCCTGATTTCGAACTTGGCCTCCGTCTTCTTGGCCTGCGGGTCGATGCCAAGCTCGATCTCCAGGGTTTTTAAGAAGATACTGAGCCGCGCCTTCTCCTCGCGGAGCCGAATCGCCTCGCTCATGCGGATCCGCAGCGCGGTCAGTGATGCGCCCAATAGCTTGTCAACACACGGCGTATAGTCGCGCGTGACAGCCCACGCAGCATTCGCAGAGCCGAGGCACGACTTTGCTTCATTGACTTGAGCAGCCAGCGCGCGCAGTTCTGCCGTGAAAACAGACACCCCCGGACCCGTCCGGCAGTTCGCCGCCAGGATATCCGCATACGACTCAAGCTGCCAGGGGTGGTCGCGCAGAGCCGCTCGCATCCACAGCTCGTACGTCCCCACCCCTAAAAGTAGAACCAGGACGGCCCCTGACAGGCCGGCGATCCATCGTTTTTTGCTGAACGCCATTTACCTTCCTGAAACGGCGATTGCACCAGCTCTAGCGCTTTGCCTTCACTTTCTCTTTCGCAGCTTTGACCTGATCGATGATGCCGCTGGCCTTGGTCTTCGCAGTGTTGGCCTGGCCGAGTGCATCCATGTACTTCTCCTGGGACAGCGCCTGAGTAGCAGCAGCCTGGGCCTCTTGCGCACTCATCAGATCGGACTGCATCGCTTCCAAATCCGCTTTCGTGTCCTTCCCCTTGGGCGCCGTTGCGAGTGCCTTTTTTGCATCCTCAAGCATAGGCGTCAGACTCACGATGATAGCTTCGGCGTCCGCCTTCGCTTTGGCCTTGTTGGCCTGTGCGTCCGTCGCGGCCTTGGCGGCCTTGTCCTTGGCCTCCTTCAGCAACTCGGAAGCGGTTTTGTAGTCGCGCGAAAGAGCGAACTTGTTGTCCTGGATCTGGACCTCGGCCGTGGCCTTGGCCAGAGTATCTTCCGCGTCCTTGAGGCTATCGGGGGCATAGGTCCGGACATCATCGGTCTGGGCTCCGGTAATGGCAGCCTGAGTCGCCGCGATCTCCTCCTTGGGCGCGGACGCGCAAGCGAAGAACAACAGAGCGGCTGCCAGGGATAACGCCACAATCAAACCAAATCTCATCGATACCTTGTTCATAGTTACTCCTCAAAAATAGAGATCGCAATCTCTAAAGTTGACACAAACGACAGCTCCATTTGACTAACCGTTACTCACCTTCGCAAGTATCGTGCCAACCCTATGGGGGAAAAGGCAAACCATCGCAGCCAACAACAAGCACCTGGATAATCTGCTGACGAATCACAGCTTGAGTGATCATGCCCGCTTGCGGCAGCGTGACGGAAACAGCAATTCCCCGCCTGCCCCGCCTGGGAGCGGGTACAGGAAACCATGCAGATTTTGCATATCTGTTACTTGATTCGTGCTACTCTTTTTCGTTGATTGGTTTCTGTCGCGAAACCCCGTATTGCGGAGGAACGAATGCCGGCGCTGCTCAGTCACAAGCTAAAAGAAAGTCGTCCCCTGCCAAGGATCTTTCTTTGGACTCTGCTAGGGATTTTCAATGCCTTTCTGTGGCTCCTGCTTCTTGCTTTCCACTTGGAGATATCCTTGCGCGCGCGTGAGGTCCGCTACTTCGGCACGCAGTTGTTTCCGCTTCAGGCTCCCAAGGGCGTTCCGCTCTATGTGATTTACCCCTCGTGCGCGCTGCTGACGCTGGCGAGCGCCGGGGCGATCCTGAGCGACCGCAGTAATTTGGCCACAAGGGAGCGGATCCGGACCCTGCTGTTTCAGATCCTTGACAGCCTGGAGATCGGCGTTGTTGTGCTCGACGACAACGATTTGCTCGCGATGGCGAACGACAGCGCTCGCCGGCTCCTGCCGGAGATCCCGCCCGGGTACGCCGCCGTGGATTTCCTGGAAGTGCTGCAAGACCGCCCTGGATTAAGGGAAATGGTTACGGCCGCAACAAGTCAGGGAGACTACGCTCAGGAAGTCGAGTATGACCTCGGCACGCCCCAGGATCCATGGCCTGTTCGTATCACCACCCTGCCCCTCAAGGACCCTCAGAAACGCACAACCGGCACGCTCCTCCTGGTGCATGACGTCCGGGAATCAGTACGCATGGAACGGCAGATGCAGGTCGCCGAGCGCTTATCTGCTTTGGGTACGCTGGGGGCCGCCATGGCGCACGAGATCCGCAATCCTCTGGAAGCGATGGACCTGAACCTGGCTTTGCTCGAGCGGAGCTTGACGGCGCTCGAGCCCGCGCACGCGGAAGGGGAAAAGACCGCCAAGTACGTTACGATTCTCGAATCGGAAATCTCCAGGCTGGCAGCGATCGTGGAGAACTTCCTCTCCTTCGCCAGGCCGAGCAAATCCCCGATGGCGGAGATCCGCCTCGACACCATCCTGCGCCAGATCGTTGACTTGCTCGCAAACCAGGCACAGTCCAAGAAAGTCACCCTCGATTTCTCAGTCGACGGGACCCCCCTCGTGCTGGGGTCGGAGGACCAGCTCAAGCAGGCTTTCCTCAACCTCGTAATCAACAGCCTCGAGGCAATGCCTCACGGCGGCTCCCTTCGCATCCGCGCCCAGACGCGCCAGCGAGAGGGGCCGGCCGGCGCCAAGGACTTGGCTGTCGTGCGCATCGAGGACACTGGAGTAGGCATTCCACAGGAGCAGCTTGCACGGCTTTTCGATCCGTTTTTCACCACCCGGCCCAAAGGAACCGGGCTCGGTTTGACGATTGTCCACCGCGTGATCCACGAGCACAACGGCCACATCCGCGTCGCGAGCGTGCCGGGCGAGGGCTCGACCTTCACAATCGAGCTGCCGCTGCTCGTTTCGGCAGGCAGAAGGGAGGCAGCATTCCATGCCTAAAGCCACAGTCAAGGTCTTGGTCGTGGACGATGAGATCAACATCCGCGAAGCCATGGCCGCCATTCTCGGAGACGAAGGTTACGAGGTGAGCGCAGCCGCCTCTGTCGAAGAGGCGATGGCTCTGCTCGGAGCGGATTTCTTCCAGGTCGTGGTCTCGGACATGCGCATGGACGGCCAATCCGGTCTCGATCTGCTGCTCTGGATCCGCGAGAACTGTCCGGAGACCGAGATGATCCTGCTCACCGCTTACGGCAGCGTCGAGGGCGCCGTGGAAGCAATGAAGCGGGGCGCCTATGACTACCTGTGCAAGCCTGTCGATCGCCGGCGCCTTTCCCTGCTGATCGAAAAAGCGCTTGAGAAGCAGCGCCTTTCGACGGAAAACCGAAACCTGCGCCGGCGCTTGAGCCTCAAAGAAGAGTTTTCCAACATCATCGGCAGTAGCGGACGCATGCGCCAGATCTTCAAGGTCATCTCAGAAGTGGCTCCGACCAACGCCACCGTGCTCATCACGGGGGAAAGCGGCACCGGGAAGGAACTCGCGGCCCGCGCCATCCACGGCCGGAGCAACCGCAGGGACGGGCCGTTCGTAACGCTCAACTGCGGGGCCCTGCCGGATACCCTTCTCGAGAGCGAGTTGTTCGGCTATGAAAAGGGAGCCTTCACCGGCGCCACAGCCATGAAGATGGGACGCATCGAAATGGCATCCGGCGGCACGCTCTTCCTGGACGAGGTCGGCGACATGACGCCGAAAACCCAGGTGGACCTGCTCCGCGCCCTTCAGGATCGCGAGTTGAGAAGGCTGGGAGGCGCCAAGGTCATCAAGGTCGATGTGCGCTTCATCGCCGCGACCAACAAGGATCTGGCCACGGAGATCGCTGAAAAGCGTTTTCGGGAAGACCTTTATTATCGCCTCAACGTCGTCCCGATCGCCATGCCGATGCTGCGCGACCGGAAAGAGGACATCCCCGTGCTCGTCCAAGCCTTCCTGGAGGAGTTCTGCCGGCTGCATCAAAAGGAGCCGAAGAAAGTCGCAGATCGCACCATGGAACTGATGCTCCATTACTCCTGGCCCGGGAATGTGAGAGAGTTGCGCAATGTTGCCGAGCGCATGGTACTTCTGTCACGCACCGACACACTCGAACCGCACGATCTGCCCAGCTCGATCCAACGCGACCACAACAACCGGCCTGAGATCACCATTCCGCTCGACCAGCCGCTCAAGCAAATCGAAAAAACAGTCATCAGCAACGTCTTTTCCCGAGTCACCCGCAACAGGCGCCTGGCCGCCCAAATGCTGGGCATCAGCCTGCGCGCGCTTCACTACAAAATCCGGAGATTCCAGCTAGACCGCAAATAATGCACGCACTGCAAAACATGCACGGGCTTGTTGAGCTCTGTCCTTCTCATCTGCAACAGATCAAACAGTTATCTATCTAACGGATTCCCCTAGTTTTCGCTGCAATAATTGCACCCACGGGATTGCCGCCTGGACTTCAACTGGAAACTCGCGGTACCGGGTGATCGCGTCTGTCTCGAAATTGGTGACAGCATCTCATGCGCGATTCGCGCACCCAAGCGCATGAAAAAGCGCACGGGCTGAAGCCCGTGCCCACTTGAGATCTCTGAGAGTAACGTATAGTGGGGACGGGCTTTAGCCCGTCACAGGCACCGAATCTCCGCGCATGAAAATGTCAGCCAGGGGTGGACCCCGACCGGAGGACGGGGCTTGGGCACAGCACATCGTAAAGGCGCCGCCTCGCAGCCGACGTCCACATTTTCACGTACCATTGAGAGATTGCGGGCGAAAAAGGGTGGCTGTCACCAGTTTTGCAATGTTAGAATGGCACCAGACCCACAAGACTCAAAGGAGAAGCCGCATGAATCGTCGCGATTTTCTCAGACAATCTGCCGCCGGGGCCGCGGCGTTTTCGGCGCTGGGCCCGGGATTTGTCTCTTCTGCTGGGGCGCAGGCCACAGCAAGAGTTGCACTCGTCAAAACCCAGGATCGAGCCAAGGGCATCACAGCCGCCATGAAACTGATTTCGTTCCCCTCGCCGAAAGGGAAAAAGGTCCTGCTCAAGCCCAATTTCAACACGGCCGACCCGACACCCGGGTCGACGCACAACGACACGCTGCGCCAGCTCGCTCTGGAGATGAAATCTCGCGGGGCCGCGCAGATCACGGTGGGCGAGCGCAGCGGCCCTCCCCAAACAAGATCGGTCATCGAGGCAAAGGGCATCCCGGCGCTGTCTCAGGAGTTTGGATTTGACGTCATCAATTTCGAGGAGCTGGGAGCCGATGGGTGGGTCCATTTCAACCCGCCGGGAAACCACTGGCAGAACGGTTTCGACGTAGCCAGGCCCATCACGGAGGCCGAGTACCTGCTGTGGACGTGCTGTCTCAAGACCCATGGGGCAGGCGGCATCTTCAGCATGTCGATCAAGCTTGCCGTGGGCACGACCAACAAGAACCTTATGCGCGAGCTCCACGGCGCCCGCCAGACGCACATGCGGCGGATGATCGCTGAGATTCATCACGCCTTTAAGCCCCACCTCATCGTTATGGACGGAGTGGACGTGTTCGTGGACGGCGGCCCGTCCAATGGCAAGCTGGTCACAGCCGGGGTAATTGTCGCCGGAACGGACCGCATCGCAGTCGATGCCGTCGGTCTCGCGATTCTCAAGCACCTGGGATCAAACGACGCGATCATGTCCACAAAGATCTTCGAGCAGGAGCAGATCCAGCGCGCCGTCGAACTAGGCCTCGGTGTGGGGAAGCCCGATCAGATCGAGATCGTCACCGGAGACGCAGATAGTCGGGCATACGCCGACGCGCTCAAACCAATCCTGGCCCAGGGCTAATCTCTGGGAGAGTTTGTCAGGCTGCACTCGCGACCGCAAAAACCTGCGCGGCACTGCCGCAACCAAGAGTCTTACCACGCCCGAAACTTCGCCACACAGTCAGCATCATGCTGATTGAACGCGCTGGTGCAAACCACTTCGAGTCACCGCGCGGAAGTTCTCCGGATCGAAGGAACTGAGGCACAGCCTCAGGTGGGTATTAGAGCTGTCAAACAATGGAAATATGCCGCCACGATTCTTGACGGCGAGCCGGATTCTGTAATCGCCATCGTGACTGTCAGCTTCACGTTGCATTAGCAGGAACTTTCTGCATTTTCCTCCGTTTCTTTGCAGCAGATCCGCGCGGACGCGCGTAATATTCTTGCTCACAAGACCAACTAGGAGGGAAGAGACATGATCCATCGGCTCGTCTCGAAGATCGGCCGGCGTGTGCTCACAACCGGCGCATCCATCCTTATGCTCGGCGTGTTCGTCCTCGCCGATACTTACCCGCGCCAGACAGCCGTCGACATCCAGAACTACGTTTTCAAACTCGAACTCAGAAACGACACCAACACGATTGCCGGCGAGACAGAGATCGACGTCCTGTTCGAAACCGACGGCGTCACGGAGCTTTTCCTCGACTTGATCGGCAAGTCCGCGGACGGCAAGACGGGCATGACGGTGAGCGCAGTCAAGGACAAAGGCCACGCCCTCGTCTTCAAGCATGAGAACAACCGCATCCAGGTCAACCTCGGCGCTGCCTCGAAAAAAGGCGAGCGCCGCCGGATCACCATCATCTACTCGGGAGTTCCGGCCGGCGGCCTGATCATCGGCCCGAACAAGAACGGCGAGCGGGTCTTCTTCGGCGACAATTTCCCCGATCGCTGCCGCCATTGGCTGCCGACGATCGATCACCCGTACGACAAGGCGACCTGCGAGTTCGCAATCACAGCGCCCGAAGCCTACCAAGTCGTCGCGAATGGCGCGCTGGTGGAATCAACCAGCCTTCCCGGCAACCGCCGCCTCACCCGCTATCGGGAATCCGTTCCCATCGCGACCTACTGCATGGTCATCGGCGCCGCCCGCTTCGCAGTCGAAACGGTCGGCCAGGTCGCATGCGTGCCGATCCAGACCTGGGTTTACGCGCCGGACCGCGATGCCGGTTTCGCAGACTACCGCATTGCCATGAAACCCATGGAGTTTTTCACCTGGCGCATCGGTCCCTTTTCCTATGAGAAGCTGGCCAACGTCCAATCCAAGACCCGTTGGGGCGGCATGGAGAACTCCAGCAATATCTTCTACAGGGAGGGGTCCGTCAGCGGGCGCGGCACCAACGAAGGGCTCTTCGCCCACGAGATCGCGCACCAGTGGTTCGGAGACTCGGTGACCGAGTCCGATTGGGACCACACCTGGCTAAGCGAAGGATTCGCGACCTACCTCACTCACGTCTATAACGAATACACTTACGGCCGCGACGTGATGGCGCGCGGGCTGCGCCGGGACCGCGACACCGTTATCAAGTACTTCGAAAAGAACCCGCAATCCGCGATCGTCACCCCCGCCAGTGCCAAACTCGACAACATCCTCAGCAGCAATAGCTACCAGAAGGCGAGCTGGTTCCTTCACATGTTGCGCCGCCTGGTCGGCGATGAAACATTCTGGAAGGGTCTCTCGACCTACTACCAGCGATATCGGAACGGAAATGCTCTGACCGAGGACTTCCAGCGCGTCATGGAAGAGGTGTCCGGCAAGAAGCTGGGTGAGTTTTTCCGCCAGTGGGTTTACACGCCCGGCCAGCCTTGGATCAAGGGAAACTGGTCCTACGCCGGCGGCGTCCTGACTGTAGAAATCCACCAGACGCAAGCCGCAGACGTCGTTTACAGGACCGCACTCGACATCGGGATCATCACCGACCCAAACGTTTCGCCGAGGATCGAGATCGTCCAGCTCGAACGACGCGACCAGACCTTTTCAATCAAGCTCGACAAGGAGCCGGCCTCCGTCGTCCTCGACCCGAACGTCTGGCTGCTGATGCAAGCCGGTGAGTTCGTGAAAAAGTGAAGGCGGTGGCGGAGTCACACTACAGCAAGTGATTCTGCTGATGCTGGGTCGGCTTTTACCGAAAACCTTCCACCAGCATAATGTCGCTGCCGCTCTGATCTAGCTGGACGAAGAGAAGGAATCTTCCGTCGGGTGAAACAGCCAAGCCCGGTTCCGATCGAGATATGGGCTTATCCAGCGTGGCGACCTGAGTCACCTTGCCGGTTGCAAAATTGAAGAACTCAATAAGTGGCTGAGAACGCAAATTGGCTGTGGCAAAGTAGATCCCTTCTTTCACTACGGTCCACAGGCGCCAATACCCTGCGCGGTGGTGGTCAAGGACCAGGGTTTCTTCTCCCCCACTTACCGGGATCTGCCAAATGCCCGGAACGTATCGGCCTTTCGCATAGTAAAAGATCTTGCCGTCAGTGGATTCGAAGCCTTCAAAACCGCCGTGCCTGGTTACCTGTACGGCTTGACCACCTTCAAATGGTGTTTTCCAGACCTGCATTCCGCCACTGCGTGTGGAACTGTAGTAAATCCACTTTCCATCCCGCGACCAGCTCGGGGTCACATTCTCGCATAGCTCCGCCGTGAGGCGCCGCGGCTCCCCGCCATCCGCGCTGACGATATAGATATGGGCACTGCCTGCCCGATCAGAGTCACTCGAACGGGAGTCATAGGCAATCCAATGTCCGTCTGGAGACCAGCGCGGAGTGCCCGTGAGATAGGATCCGCGATTCACCAACTGCACAGGATTCGTGCCCTCTTGATTGCAAATCCAGATCCCAAAGTCGCCGGTACGGTTGGAGGCAAAAACGATTCTCCGTCCATCTGGAGAGTAATCGGCCCCTTCATCGTCGAGCGTTGAGGAGATCAAGCGTGCAACACTCCGGCCGCGACCCGCTGCATCCAGCTCGAGACGCCAGACATTCAGGTCATCCAATATCTGCGTGTAGGCCAAGCGGTCTCCCTGGCGAGAGACGGTTGGGCTGAGCGCCCTCTGCCCCACGGCCGGCACGCGTTCCGGCATTCCTCCAGCAACAGATATTCGCCACAGGCTATGGAGGCTGCTGCCGCGTCTCGACGAGAACACGATCTCGCGGCCATCCGAGGTCCAAGCTAAACCTAGGATCGATGCATTGTCGAAGGTGAGCCGTCGCGGCTCGCCTCCGGCCAAGGAAAGGAGGTAAATGTCGCTGGTCGCTAAACAGGCCGACCGGGTGAAGGCCAGGGACTTTCCGTCCGGAGAGAAACCTGGATAGAAATCGCCTACGGTTTCTCGCGGAGGCGAGGTTACCTTTAGCTTTTCGCCGGTCTCAATCGACAAAAGGTAAATGGCGAAAGGCTGATCTTGCGAATCCTTGTCAGCAATGGCTAGGAATTTCCCGTCCGGAGAGTAGTACTGGCTGTTGCCCAGTGTCGGGTACTCATATTGAAAAACATCGGCGACTTTGCGCTCATGGCCGCCCAAAGAGGGAATCAGATAAAATGCACTGCTCTCAGCGGACTGACGGAAAAAGGCGATATGACGACCGTCAGGGGACCATGCAGGATGCGTATCGGCCGCAGTGTCAGTAGTTAGCCGGAGCGGCTGACCTGGGCCAATTTGCTTGACGTAGATGTCGGGATTATCCCCCTTTTCGCCCTCCCATACGAAAGCGATCTGGTTCCCATCAGGCGAAAAGGCCGGATACGTTGCGCGGCCCGGGAAACTAGTGAAGGGAACGATTCTCAACGTCGGAGACGCCGAGATCCGCGAGACAATGGCCGCTCCGCTGGGCTGGTCCCAAAACTCTCTTACGTTGGCGACAAATCGGTACCCTCGTTTTGGGATTGTCTGAATGTACTGCTTGGATTCCTCCCCACCGAGAACTTTTCTCAAACAGGAAACGTTCTTTGCCAGGTTGACCTCTTCGACAAAGGTATCTGGCCAGATCTTCTTGATCAATTCTTCTTTACCAAGCACGTGCGCGGCGTTTTCGACCAGTAGCAGCAAGGTCTCGAAGACTTTGGGAGCCAGCGGAACATACTCCCCATCACGCAACAGGAGCCTGTCTGCCAGGTTCAGACGGAAGGGACCGAATTCATAGAAGTGCTGGGCTATCCGGTTCATGGAGAATGGCATAATTATGCCATAGCTTTGCCAAAACTTCTCTAGAACTTTTTCAAGACTTCGAAAAGATTTCCCGGACGATTCTGGCGCAAAGTCGGCAGCGAGGGACCGCAGAGAGTAAAAAAGCAGGCCGTGGGCCTTCTATATCCAGGCACCCGTCACATTTCCCAAAGAGTTGGATTGAGTTCCAATACCTCTCAAGCCCTTGCAGATCGAGACTTTCATGGGACTCTGATAGATTTGTTGCCACAAAATCTGCCGTACTCGAAGGAGGCACTATCTTGAACAAAACGAAACGTAGTTCGATTGGAAAGAGCCTGCGGCGCGGGTTGGTCGGCGCGCTGGGCTTGATCCTCTGTTTCTCAGTCGGCGCATTCGCGCAATCTGACAACTCCCAGCTTTCGGGATTTGTCAAAGATTCATCGGGAGCGGTCATACCCGGTGTGACGGTCATGGTTTCTCTGGAAGGGCAGGCTTTACAACGAACTGCCGTCACGGATTCGCGAGGCTACTATGTCATCGCGCCTTTGCCCCCTGGGTATTACACTGCTGCCGTGGAACAGCCCGGTTTCAAGCGTTCCGAAACCACCCACAAGAAACTCGATCCCGGCATCCCGGGTGCTCTCGACATCGTGCTCCAGGTCGGCGGCACCAACGAAACCGTCACCGTCACGGCCAATACGGCCGTCGTGCAGACGGAGTCGGCAACGGTCGGCAAGCTGGTGGAAGGCACCCAACTCCAATACCTGGGGTTGAATGGACGCAACCCGATCTTTCTGGCGGGCCTCATGCCGGGTGTGAACACGGACCTGACCGGAAACAACTATGGCAGCAATACCCCGCCCAGCATGAATGGTTCGAGCCTCGGCATGATTTTCTTTGACGGCATGGTGGGTGTCCGCACCCGCAACAACGGCACCTGGAGCATCGGCGCCGCCGACCTGGACGCAACCCAGGAGGTCCAGGTCCTGACGGCGAATTTCAGTGCCGAATATGGCCGCACCGCCGGCGGCCAGATCCGCGTCGTTACCAAGGGCGGATCCAACAAATTTCATGGAAGTGCGTATGATTACATACGCAACTCCGCGTTCAATGCCAATTCCTGGAGCCGCAACAACTCAGTGCTTCAGTACACACAACCCTGCACGGACCCGGCGAATAAATCATTATCCCATTGCCGCCCCGCTCCGTTCCGTTACAACCAGTATGGCTGGAACGTGAGCGGTCCCGTCATGCTCCCCTTCACCAATTTCAATCGGGACAACCCCAAGCTCTTCTTCACGTTCAACCAGGAATGGGTGCACTCGCGCAGCGGTTCGACCTCGACCTTGACCATGGCTTCGGATGCGATGCGACAGGGGAATTTCAACGAGCTGCTGGATCCCACAAACCGGTACTTCCAAAGAGCGGTTTATCTCAAAGATCCGCAGAAGTCCGGGTCGTGCAGTGCAACCAACCAGACGGCCTGTTTCAACTACAACGGGATTATCAACTACATTCCGCCCAGCAGGCAAAGCCGGAACGGGATGGCCTTTATGAATTCCTTCCCCAAATCCATGGGCTGGCTGAACCCTTACCCCAGCAGCACAAACTGGATGAGCGGTGAGCTTGCCGGCGGAACCAACCAGGGCAAGACCACGATCGGGGCGGACTACGTTCCCACCCCGAGTCATTCGATTCGGGTGCGCGGGCAGTTTTTCAATTCCAAGCCGCCTGACGCCGTCACCGACTACCGGAACCAGTTCTACACCTACCCTTGCCCTAGCTGTAACACCTGGCGCGACCGTCCCAACCGGTGGGTCTCGATCAACTGGACCTGGTCGCTGTCGGCCAAGTGGGTCAACGAGATGCTCGCCGGCTTCAGCCACGACTTCGTCGACAATATTCTCGATCTCAGGGGCAATGCCTGGGATAGAACCAAGTTCGGAATCGACTACCCGTACATTTTCCCCGGCAACGAGAAAGAAGTTCCCAACAAGCTGCCGACGGTCAGCGGGGTGGGCGGCATTTCGGGCATCAGTTCAACGCCCTATCCGGCGACTTCCGCGGGTCCTATCTGGCAGTTCTCGGATAACATGAGCCTGATCAGCGGCCGCCACTCGATCAAGTTCGGCGTTTATGTGGAAAAGTCGGGCGAGAACGACAAGGACCAGATCATCATCGGCACGGCGCCGGGCAGCACCAACAATCAGAACGGCCAGTTCCAGTTCAGCGACAATACCCCGAACGGCACCGGGAACTCGCTGGGCAATATGGCCATCGGATTGTTCAATACCTACGCCGAAGTCGGCGCCCGTTCCTATACGCAATTTCGCAGCTGGGACATCGAAATGTTTTTCCAGGATGCCTGGAAAGTGACTTCGAAGCTGAAGGTGGAGATGGGGCTGAGGTACAGCCTAATTCAGCCATACTTCGCCATGTGGAACAATATGTCGAACTTCGACCCAAGCTTGTATGATCCCAATAACGCCGCGACCGTCGACCCGTCGGGCGGGTGGGTGACCGGCACTCTGGCTCAACGCTACAACGGCATGGTGTTTTCAGGAGAAGGCTGGCCTGACGCAGCGAAAGGACCCGGACGGGTCATCGTTGCGAATACAGGCGAGTTCGACTTCCTGTTCCGCCCCGGCACGCCCAAGGGATTCTACAAGATGCACAAGAAGGACTTTCAGCCGCGCTTCGGGATTGCGTACGCCTTCAACCAGAAGACCGTGCTCCGCGCCGGCGGCGGACGCTTCATCAACCGTCTGGGAGTGAGTGACGGGATCTTCTTAGGCGGCAATCCGCCGCTGCAGCCGCAATACTCCATAAGCAATGGTCTTGTGGACAACCCCGGCGGCAGCGGTGGTGTCGCCCGGGATTACCCTCTGAATCCGTCGATTCAATCGAACGAGTTCCCGAATCCCGAATCGTGGGCCTGGAATGCCACCTTCCAGCGGGAAATCCCCTTTGCCACCACCGTCGAGATCGCGTATGTGGGCCGCAAAAGCCTGCGCTCCACACGCACCATCAATAACATCAATCAGCTCCAGGCCGGCGCGATCTACGATCCGGCGAATTTCCTGCCCGGCACAACGAAACTCAAGAACCTGGATTCTCTGCGTCCGTACAAGGGATTCGGCCTGCTGAAAATGGCGGTCAACAACCAGAACTCCATCTACCACAGCCTGCAGATCCAAGCCAACCGCAGGTTCTCCAAGGGACTGAGCTTCGGATTGTCCTACACATACGCAGTGTCGAACAGCAACAGCCTCCTTACCGATATATACGATTGGGATGGCGCTTACATGTGGGGCATTGGGTCGCCGAGTCACAACTTGGTCATCCACGGCATTTACGAGATCCCCTTTCTCAGAAACCGCCAGGGAGTGATCGGAAAAGCCTTCGGCGGCTGGTCGATTACGGCCATCACCCAGCTCCAGCGGGGCAGCGGCATGGTCAGCTTTACCGATCCCTATGATGATATCGGGCTCGGAGGCAGCGCCGGAACCCAATACATGATCCTGACCGGTAATCCCTACCTGCCGAAAGACCAGAGGACCTATGGCCTCGACGGCCAATTCTTCAATACTAAAAACCCCGACGGTTCGGCGATCGTAGCACGGCCCGCCCAGGGAACCTATTGCAAGACCGGTTGCGCCAGGAGCATCCAGGTAGGGGCTTCCTGGTCTCAGGAGCACAACCTGTCGTTCTCGAAGGATTTCAGGATTCGCGAGGGACAGCGGCTCACGGTCCGGGGAGAGATCTTCAACTGGCCCAACCATCCCGAATGGGGCAGCCCGGACACCAACTGGCGGTCTTCCACTTTTGGGAAAGTCACCAGCAAGAGCAGCAACACTCGTGAAATGCAGCTTTCCCTGCGCTTCTCCTTCTAGTCGATCCGCTTCACGGTTTGGACCAACGGCCCATGTTTGCTCCGGGAGCAAACATGGGCCACACGCAGGACCTGAAAACTTTGTTTTGAGGCATTTGAGGATCCTTGATTCGCAGGAGATTCATATGGAGAGACACACATGATCCGAGATCTAAAACGTTTATCTTTATTGCTGCTGGCGTGTCTGTTGATATTCGCCGGGGCGCGCAGCCAGACGGCGAAGCCGGCCGGTGCGCCGGCCCAGGCCGCGCAGGCTCCCGGCGCTCAGGCCCAGGCTGCGAAACCCGCAGCGCCGGATCTGACCAAACAGCCGACGTTGTACGTGGTTGCCTACGCACATCTGGACACGGAGTGGCGATGGGACTATGTCACAACCATCAAGGATTACATCCCGAAGACCATGCGGCTTAATTTCGATTGGATTGAGAAGTACCCGCACTACATCTTCAATTTCAGCGGTTCCAACCGTTACCGGATGATGAAGGAGTACTATCCGGCCGATTACGAAAAGGTGAAGAAGTACGTGGCCGCCGGCCGCTGGTTTCCGGCCGGTTCGTCCGTGGAAGAAAATGACGTCAACTCGCCCTCCGCCGAATCGATCATCCGGCAGGTCCTCTACGGCAAAGCCTATTTCCGCCGCGAGCTCGGCAAGACCAGCGCCGAATACATGCTGCCTGACTGTTTTGGCTTCCCCGCATCGTTGCCCACGATCCTGGCCCATTGCGGCATCAAGGGCTTTTCCACGCAAAAACTGTCGTCGAGCTGGCAGCCGGCAGCTATGGTCGGCGGTCCGGACTCACCGGAAAAAACGCCGCAGGGAATCCCGTTCAATGTCGGCGTTTGGGAAGGTCCCGATGGGAAGTTTGTGGTTGCGGCGCTAAACCCCGGCGGCTACGGCAGCCAAGTAAGCACCGACCTCAGCAAGAGCCCTCCACCGCCGCCACCGCCAGATCCAAACCAGCCTCAGCGAGGCGCAAGGGGAGGAACCAACTGGCCTGCGAGAATTCAGGTGAACGGCCAAGTGAGCGGCGCGTTCGCTGATTATATGTACTACGGCACGGGTGATACCGGCGGCTCTGCCAATGAATCCTCGATACGACTGATGGAAGCGATCGTCACCAAGAGCAAGACAGCGCTGCCGCAGCCAGGTGCCGGCCGCGGTCAAGGGGGGCAGCCGCAGGTTCCGCCGCCACCGCCGAGCCCCGAAGTCCAGGTGGGCGACGGTCCTGTGAGGGTGATCTCGGCCACGTCGGATCAGATGTTCCTCGACCTGAAGCCAGAGCAGATCGCGAAGATGCCGAAGTACAAGGGCGATCTCGAGCTGATCAACCATTCTGCCGGTTCCATCACCTCCCAGACGCACATGAAGCGCTGGAACCGTAAGAACGAAGTGCTCGCGGATGCTGCCGAGAAGGCTTCGGTGGCCGCAGAATTGCTGGGCGGCCGGCCTTACCCGCTGAAGCGATTGACTGACGCATGGACACTGGTGATGGGAGGGCAGTTCCACGATATTATCCCAGGCACCAGCATTCCCAAGGCGTACGAATACTCATGGAACGACGAGATACTTGCGATGAACCAGTTCGCCGGCGTGCTGACCAGCGCCACCGAAGCGGTCGCCTCCGCCTTGGACACTCAAGTTAAGGGCACGGCCATCGTGGTCTATAACCCGCTGTCCATCGCGCGTGAGGACGTTGTGGAAGCCACCGTATCCTTCCCCAACGGTGTTCCCAGGGCCGTTCGTGTTTTCGGGCCGGACGGCAATGAAGTGCAGGCGCAGTTAAACGGCGAGAAGAATGGGGCCGCGCAGATTCTGTTCGTGGCGAAGACTCCTTCGGCCGGCTACGCGGTTTACGATGTTCAGGCCGCCGATAGCGCCGCGGCATCGCAGCTCAAAGTGACGGAATCGTCGCTCGAAAACGCGCGATACAGCATCAAGCTGGCCCAGAACGGCGACGTCACCAGCATCTTCGACAAGACCCTCAACAAGGAATTGCTTTCCGCACCAATGCGGTTGGCAATCATAACTGACAACCCGCGGCAATGGCCCGCCTGGAACATGGATTTCGAGGACGAGCAGAGGGCGCCGCGTACGGTCGTCAGTGGACCGGCGCAGATCCGGGTCGTGGAAAACGGTCCGGCGCGCGTGGCGGTTGAGGTCGCTCGCGAAGCGGAAGGATCCAAGTTCTTCCAGACGATCCGGCTTTCGGCCGGCGATGCCGGTAACCGCGTTGAGATCGGCCACGTCATGGACTGGAACAGCAAAGAGGGCAACCTCAAGGCCGTCTTCCCCCTGACCGCGTCGAATCTGAATGCGACTTACAACTGGGACATCGGCACCATCGAGCGTCCGAATGAAAACGAGCGCCAGTTCGAAGTCGCCTCCCACCAGTGGGTCGACCTCACCGACAAGAGTGGGACTTTTGGTGTGACGATTCTTACGGATTGCAAGAATGCTTCAGACAAGCCCAACGACAACACGTTACGCCTGACGCTCGTCCGCACACCCGGCACACGCGGTGGCTATCCCGACCAGGGCACGCTGGATATTGGTCACCACGAGTTCGTATATGGACTCGCCGCCCATGCCGGCGACTTCCGCCAGGGACAGACCGACTGGCAGGCCCTGCGCCTCAATCAGCCTCTCGTCGCTTTCCAGAGCCCGAGTCATGCGGGAGCGCTCGGCAAGACCTTCTCATTGATGAAAGTCAGCAACAGCCGCATTCGCGTACTGGCCCTCAAGAAAGCCGAGCAGACTGATGAGTATGTCGTCCGCCTCGTCGACATGGACGGCAAGCCCGCCCAGAACGTGCGCATTTCATTTGCCGTTCCGGTTGCCGCCGCCCGCGAAGTCAACGGCGCGGAGGAACCCGTTGGTGCTGCTACCGTGACGAACGGCGAGCTGGTGACGTCTTTCACGGCGTTCCAGCCGCGCACGTTTGCGCTGAAGCTCGGCCCTGCACCTGCGAAAGCTGCGGCAATTCTCTCGCAGCCGGTCAAGTTGTCCTACGATCAGTGTGTCGCTACTCCAGATGGCAGACCGGGGGCGGGTTACTTCGATTCGCAGGGTCGTGCTCTTCCGGCAGAGATGCTGCCCAGCCAGATTTCCTTCGCTGGAATCCGCTTTAGCCTCGCTCCGGCTGGGTACGGAAAACACAACGCAGTGATCGCACGCGGCCAGACGATCACTCTGCCGACGGGCAGTTTCAACAGACTATACATACTGGCAGCCTCGGCCGGCGGCGACGTGAGGGCTACGTTCCGCATTGGCGATAATCCAGCCGATCTGACAATTCAGGACTGGAGCGGCTATATCGGCCAGTGGGATAACCGGATCTGGAAACAGGTACCGGCGCCGCCGCCAACGCCGGAACAGCAGGCGCAGCAGGCAGCAAGGGGCGGAGGTCGTGGCGGGCAACAGGGCCCGCGCATGGTTGACGTGATGGACGGCCTGATCCCAGGTTTCATCAAGCCTTCGCCCGTGGCTTGGTTCGCCTCGCATCGCCATGCGTCGGACGGTTCCAATGAGCCGTACGCTTATTCTTATCTTTTTGCGTATGCGATCGATGTGCCGGCGGGAACAAAAACGCTGACCTTGCCGTTCAACCAATCCATCCGCATTTTGGCCATCACCGTGTCGGATGAGGGTGCGCAAGTGCGCCCGGTCCAACACCTGACCGACTATTTAGAGCGATAGGAGTTTCGTTCGGTAGTCTTGAGAGTTCGCGGCGGCGTTCGGTCCTCCGGGCGCCGCCGCTTTTTGTTTCCGGCAATGGCCCGGATCAAAAGAGGATTTTGGCAGCGATCACTATCGGCGCTGCGATCAGACCCACAACAAGCAGTACCAAGAGCAGGATCGGAATCCCCACCAAGACCAAGGGAATGACCCCCGCAGCAAAGACAACCCCCAGGATCAGGAGCGGAATGCCGATCAGGACAACCAATACAAGCTTCAACAGGCCGAATCCGATTTTGATCGGAAGAACTATCACGCCAATCAACAGTTTTGCTGCCAGCACAGCAACTCCGAGCACCAAGAACAACATGCCTAGCGCCAGCATAGAATTCCCCTCCTTAGATTCCGTCAGTTTATACGGATTCAAGTCAAGATTTGTTCCATCCCGGCGACTGGAAGGCGCGTACACTGTCTGTTAGAATTTGGCAATTAGTCGGGGCGAATCGGTGGTGGGTAGAAACCTTAAGGGTTCTTTTGCGGGATCAGTTGCAATCCTTGCCGTTATTCTGCTGAATGCGGCGTGCGGCCGCGGTACGGCCTCGTCTGCCTCAAACACGGCCCCGCAGACGGATATGGGGGTATCGAAGAAGGTCATGGGTGACAAGGTCGTGGAGAGCGGACTCAAGCTGGCCACTTTCGGCGCCGGATGTTTTTGGTGCGTCGAAGCCATCTTTCAGCGACTGGAGGGGGTGCAAAAAGTAGTCTCCGGTTACTCTGGTGGGTCTCTTGAGAATCCCACTTATGAACAGGTTTGCACTGGAACCACCGGGCACGCGGAGGTATGCCAGATCACTTACGATCCGGAGAAGATCTCTTACGATGAGCTCCTGGAGATCTTCTGGAAGACGCATGATCCCACAACCAGGAGCCGCCAGGGGAATGATGTGGGAACCCAGTACCGGTCGGTGATTTTCTATCACGATGAGGAACAGAAGAGACTGGCGGAGAGCTACAAGGCAAAACTGGAGGCCGCACACATATGGAGTGGTCCAATCGTGACGGAAATCGCTCCTTTCCGGCGGTTCTGGCCGGCCGAAAGCTATCACCAAGACTATTACAACAACAATAGCGGCAAGGACTACTGCACGTTTGTCATCACCCCAAAGATGGAGAAATTCGAGAAAATCTTCAAGGCCAGGCTTAAACAGAAGTGATTTGTTCAGAGATGCGAGGGACACCCAACAATAAATGTGCTTCAGCTCCAATCCCAGGTCTTAGAGAGGAAAACCTGCATGCCGGATGATTCACGTCGCAAAATTGAGGAACTTCAGAACCATATGCGATCGTGTTCTCGGCAGGGATGAGCATTTCGAGTGGGACCGAGCTTACGTAGTCCGCAGAGAAGCAGAGGAAGCACTCCACTACGTCTAGCCTCTCACTGAATCGCGACGCAAGCAGGTTAGCGGTTCCGGTCCCAACGCCCCTTGGCGCGAAGTTGGTCAACTTCTGCCCTTGCCATTTCGCTCAGACGGACATAGTCGATCTTGGCGGCGCGGTTGAGCGGCATCTGACCCGGATTGAGGATCACGTAATGAAAGGGCCGCATGTAGGACGCCATGCTACGCGAGTGGCGCTTGAGTTCTTCCACTGACAAGTCGACCCCGGACTTCTTCTCGACAAACACCACGATCGCCTCCGACAACAGCCGATGCTCAGCGCCGACGGCGCAACAACCGGCGACTTTGTCCTGCAACGCGCAGAAGTGGTTTTCGACGTCCCCGGGAAAGACCTGGTAGCCGGCGGGCTTGATTACCCATTTGGCGCGGCCGGAAAGGTGGAGGCCCTTGTCATCCTTCCAGCCGAGGTCGCCGGTGTATAGATAGCTATCGGCAGACACGGTCTTCGTGGTGGATGCGGGGTCATTCACGTAGCCGAGGAACGTCTGAGGCCCGCGAAAACAGATGTGGCCGACCTCGCCGTCCGGCAGCGGCTCCCCTGCTCTTCCGTCTTCCTTCATCTCGCGGCGGATCGACACGGGGAACATGGGCATATCGTATCCAATGCCTGCCATGACTTCCTCAACCGACGAGGTCATCGGCGTGTAGGTGCAAAAGCCGGCGGTCTCCGTCAACCCGAGCCCGGTCGCGACGAGAGGCGCCATCTGCGCCATGCGCTCGAGAAACTGACGCGACACCTGCTGGCCGCCGTACACCACTTTGCGCAGGCTCGAGAGGTCGTACCTGGCGAAGTCTGCCAGCCGCCACTCAAATTGGAACATTGCCGGAACCTGCCCGAGCATAGTCACATGGTACTGCTGAATAGCATCGAGCGACTTGGCCGGATCAAAGGTTTCGAGGGCGACCACGGTCCCGCCCCAAAACAAGGCGGTCATCAACACCTCTGCCTGGCCACCTACGTGGGAGGGCGGCAGGTTGAGAAGTATGCGCTCTTCCCGGAACCCGAAGGCGGCTCCGAGACAGAGATTCTGGCAAGTTATGTTCCGGTGAGAGAGGAGGGCAGCTTTGGGTGAACCGGTCGAGCCGGTGGTAAATATGGCCTGTGCTCCATCGTTCTCGCCTACAGCCGCCCTTGCGTCTGCCAAGACAGTATGCAACCCCGGAGAGAACGGACCCGTACCTCTCGCGATCATCTCAGCCAGATCGGCTTGTGCAAAGAAGTGCTCGACGTCCGGGCACCCGCCCTTAACCGCTGCGGCCAGGTCCGGAGCCAGATAAGCGAAACCCTTCGGCTTGAGCATCTCGACGGATCGGAGCACCTCAGGAACCCGCAAGCGGAGATCCAGCGGAGCATGGATCACGCCTATCTTAAAGCAAGCGTACTCGAGCATGATGTGCTCGAGCGACATCGGCAGCGAAGCGGTGACGAAGTCGCCCTTGCGGAAACCCAAGCCTACCAGGTGAAGTGCCAAGGTTGTGGACAGACGGTCGAGGGTGCCCCAATCGACGACCTCGCGGCGGTCGTAGTTTATGATTGCCGGATCATGAGGCTTGCGCTCAGCCCACCATGCGACAACTTCATGCAGAAGATGCCTGCCGGCGAAGTCCTGCTCGAAATTGTCCAGGGTGCACTGCGGCACCCCATGGAGGTGTCGTATCTGCAAAAGTCAAAAAACCTCTCATGTTTTAGCTCTTGGAGATACTACATCGTCTACGTCAAGGGCGACAAGCCTTAGGGCAAATTCGGAATTGATGAGTCGGCGGGACTCGACACTCCGTATCGCCACGCTAACGGAATTCGGTCGGAGTCCGACAAGGCGTGCGATTTCGCAGGCTTTAAGCCATTTGCATTTGCTGAGCATCCAAACGAGTACGCGACGACGCTGGCAGGCTGTAAGATCGCTGAAGGCTGCCTCCACTCGTGCCGCCATCTCTTCAATGCTAATTTGATTTGAAGCGCGCAACAAGGCCCGATGTGCGGGCACTTCTGGATGTGGTAGTCTTCTCTTCGCCAGCGCACGGATTCTACGAACGAACTCCTGGTCTCCCAAGACCAAGTTCGCCACGGATCGAGTGAACAGGTCGGACTGTCTTTCTCGCTTTCCTGCCTCGACATACCTTTGGTAGTCATCGGAGCTGCCAAAGTGGCTCAGGATTTGATCGGTACTCACCCACGGTACAATGGTCCAGCCGCCGCAGTAATTGTGATAGCTAGACCAAGGGTAGTCTTCAAGAGAGGTTACGATATTGGCGCGATAAGGATTTAAATGGATATATTGTGAACACTCGATCAAATACTGCCCGTCCTGCACCAGGATCGCTTTATAGCGTCCCTGCCACAAATGCCCGGGACGGTTATGTCGCCGGTTGTAATCGCGGGCATAGTTGCCCAAGATCTGCTGCATCCATCGGCTCATGCCGCCGAATGGCGTTTCGCAGAGTAAATGGATATGGTTCATCAACAGGCAGAAACAATGCACAATCAGTGTGCCGGCTTCCACCTGGAGCTCAATCTGCTTCAGCAGACAGAGATAGTCATGCTCATCCAGCAAGACTGGCATTTTCGCAACTCCGCGGGCCATAGCGTGGTAGATGGCTCCGGGAAACTCCACTCGAAGCGCTCTAGACATGGATCCAACTCTAAAACAAGAATTAACGCCACGACTCAGGAACGAAACGTCCTGCATCAACATATCTAACTGAGCCACGTGCCTAATCGCCAAAAAAAGGTGTCGAAAAGAGTGTCGTATCTGCAAAAATCAAAATCTAGGAGCGTTTTTGACTTTTGCAGATACGACACCATCTACCGGCATTGCCGCGTAAACCTCCGGATTGACGCAATTGGGCAAGCGCTCGCCCTTAAGACCGGCAATCAGATTCTCAGCAGCCATCAACGACATCCTGGCGCGCGTCGCCCAGCTAGCGGAGGCGATGTGAGGGCACACGACGAGGTTGTCCAGCTCGAGCAGCGGGCTGTCCATCGGCAGAGGTTCGGGGTCGGTAACATCAAGGCCGGCAGCGAAAATGCGCCGCGATTTGAGCGCTTCATAGAGAGCCTTCTGGTCTACGATCGGGCCGCGTGCGGTGTTCACTAGTATCGCCGTGGGCTTCATCTTTGCCAGGAACTCGGCATCGACAAGATGGCGTGTTTCCTCGTTGAGCGGCGCATGGATGGAAACAAAATCCGCCGCGCGCAGAAGCGCATCCAGGTCCGCGGGCTCGGCGGCGACACCGGGTTCTGAGCCGGCAGGCTGGGGGTCATAGTAGAGTATGTGCATGCCGAATCCGGTAGCCCGGCGCGCGACCGCGCGCCCGATGCGTCCGAAGCCGACGAGACCCAGCGTTGCGCCCGTGAAATCGGCTCCCAGCATGAAGGAGGGACTCCAAGTTTTCCAGCCGCCGCTGCGGACGGTCCGGTCCCCTGCCACAACCTGGCGGCCGGTTGCCATCAGCAGCGCGAAGGCCATGTCAGCGGTTGCGTCGGTAAGAATGCCCGGCGTATTGCCCACCGGGATCCCTCGGGCGGTGGCGTCGGCAACGGCGATGTTGTCGAAGCCGACAGCATGATTGCTGATGACCTTCAACTGGGGGCCGATAGCGTCCATGATCTCGCCATCGATCGTGTCGGTCAGCAAACAGAGCAGCCCTTCTGCACCGCGGGCGCGCTCAACAATCAGCTCGCGGCCAGGCGGCAGTTCCGCAGGCCAAACTTCGGCATCGCAGAATCCTGCGATGAGATTCATCCCCTGATCGAGAATGACGCGGGTAACGAACACTTTCGGCTTCGCCATCCGGCCCTCAGCTGTCTGTCACACATTCCCTGCGTCTTTGTGGTACATTCTGCGCAAACACCATTCTAGCATGGTCGGTCCCCTGGTATTCGCACCCACCCACTGGCGCCTGCGGGATAATGCACTCCAGCGAGCGCGGTGGAAGAGTATCGCTACTCACAATCTGTCCCGGAGCGGGCCGGCGCTGGAACTGCGTGCACAAGATGCGGGCGTAAGGCAGGCCGGCAGAAGGCACTCTGTACTGCCTGTAACGCCGTTGATCAGGGAATCAGCTTCAGACCGAACTGGATCCGCCGCGGACTGGCCGCGCAAAAGCAGGCTATGGAACGGGAATCAGTTCGTCGGATCGCGTGTGTTGAGGGCTCGCCGCATGCGCCGGCCCCAGTCGGCAAGAGAAACTTTAAGATAGTTTGACGCTTCCCTCTCGCTGCGGCTGATCGGCCCTTCCGAACCGGGCTCCACTTTGACAACTGCCAGAACCGGGCCTGCTCCGGACAAGACTTCAGGCAGAGATGTAGCATACGAATTAGCATCGTCGAAAGAGTAGATGCGCGAAAAACCGGCGCCACGCGCGAGCGCGGCAAAATCCACTTGACCGGCGCCCGGGATCGGTTGGTTTCCGGTGATCTCGTAGATGTCGTTTTGGATCACAAACAGAAAGAAGTTCTTGGCTGCCGCCTGGACAGCAGTAACGAGCGTGCCCAGAGTCATGAGCATGCTGCCGTCGCCGTTCAAGCAGATAACCTTCCGCTGGGGACGCGCCAAGGCAATGCCGAGAGCAAGATCGGCGGTGTGCCCCATGGCGCTGTCGGCCGAGGCAAAGTCCAGCTCGCTCTCGGAATAACTGGCCCATGGGCGTGTCACGCCCATGCACGTGATCACCACGGCGTTTCCGCGAAGCCTGGCCAGGGGTTCCAGCAGCTCGTGTTTAGTCAGCATAGTGTCTCTCGAGTCACGTCATGTCTTGAGTAATAAGAAGCGCGAACGGCTCTTCACTTTCCTTTGCTTTCCAGAAGTCCTCGGAGATCCTTGCTACATCTTCGTCGGCGTGCAGGAAGTCAAAAGGCAGTCCCCATGCCTTAAGAGTAGCTTCGGTGATGAGCGCCGCTGAATCCAGGTCGGCGCGGCTGAGGGTTTCGGCATCCAATGCCTTACCTCGCGCCTCCAGGCGCCAGCCCACCAACTTTGCGTAACCGCGGTAGGTGATCAGGCAGACTAGGGGCACCCTCATGCGCGTGATCGTTCCCCGGAAACTGTCGCCGCTCTCGAAAAAGCCGGTATTTTGAACCAGAACCACCGGGACTTTACCGCCGATCCATAAACCTGCCGCAATCGCAAAAGCTTCACCCTCCCGCGTCACCGAGACGAGCCGAATGTCCTGGTCTGTACTCAGAAGGCTAAACAGCATTGCCGACGAATTGTCGGGCAGGCCGATTACGTGTGTCACGTGGTTCCTTTTCAGTTCCTCCAGAATCAGCCGTGCTTGAGCCATTGCTCGCCTCAGTCATGCCGCACGAAACTTGCGCATCTGCAAGCCGACATCCTACATCAGAAATTCGGTGACAGTCACCGAAATGCCTGAAGAAGGTTGTAATCAAGAGTGGGAGTCAGGCTCCATCCAGAGCGACACGAGGTTTAGCCGGATAGTCGCGGTTTTTGCGGACCCGACAGACCGGCCGTGATAATGCGAACCGCAAAGACCTCGAAGACCTCTAAGAGTTTGTCCTGGAGGCTATGTCTATTCATTCGGGGCTCGGCGGAATACGCTTCTGGACCCACACATGGGCGGCCTCCGGCTAGCGACCTTGCCCGGGCGCTGTGGGAAAACGTAAGATGTTCATGAGCGCAATCAATGTTTGGGGATGGGTGCGTTTTTCCGCAGCGCCCGGGCAAAGTCGCTCGCGCGCGCAGCGCTGGCCCATGTGTGGGTCGTAGAAGCGAATCACGCCGCCTTTGTTTCTTAGAGGTCTTGGAGGTCTTCCGTGGTTCGTTTTTCGCTTAAAATCGTTGGGCGGAAGCTGACGACTTGCCTGCAGTTGACTCCCACTTCCAATTGCACCCCCTGAAGAAAGCTGTATCCGGGCGAAAATATTCGGGCATTTCTCTGACTGTCACCGAATTTCTGAGGCAATCCTGTGGGCCCAGCGTGTTGTTTCGGGCAGGCGGTACCTGGGTGCACACCGCAGTACATATTCGATCGCCGTGGCCAGGCTGATCCTGTGGCCGATCGAAACAAAGATGGGTTTCACGCCGCCCGCGGTGCGGAGAGCGGCTCCCACAACCTCGCCGTCATCCAACAGCGGCCGCCACGAGCCGCGCTCCGCGGGGACGAGCTCATGGACACCCGTAAGCCGTGTCTTGGCCACGCCAATCGAGGGCGTTTGACTCAGGAGCCCGATGTGGCAGGCCAGGCCGAAACGGCGCGGGTGAGCCAGTCCCTGGCCGTCGCATAGCAGCAGGTCCGGAAGGCGTCGCAGTGTCCGGAGAGCTTCGAGCGCGGCCGGCGCCTCTCGAAAAGACAACAGGCTGGGAATGTAAGGAAAGTCAGCCGGGTGGCGGACGACGGTCGACTCGCATAGCTCGAGCTCGGGAAAGCGTAACACCGCCACGGCAGCACGCGCGACGGAGTTATCATCCTCGAATGCCACGTCAATCCCGGCTACAAAGCGAACCGGCCCGAGTTCATCTGCCGAAACCACCTGCGTCCGAAGCTGCTGCTGGATCTCGCGCGCTTGTTCGGGAGTGACATTCCACGGATGCCCCAACTCGAGATTCAATTGCCACCGCCTCCCCGTGATAGCCGGGTTATAAGCCTCTTCATGCGACGAAGGTGAACCCCGTGCTGGCGGGTCATGCCACACGCAGCGCAGTGCATGAAGCAGCCGGTTTCGGCGAGCTGCGCATTGCAGCGCGGGCACCGGCCCAACGGCGCGATCAGCCGATAGAGATCCAGCCGGGCGAGCACTTCTGCCGCTTGCTGCCGCGGCTTGTCGCTGCACACCCGATAGACGCGCGAAGCCTTGGATTGCCGGTCGCAGTCGCGCGTGAGCAGGATGCGCTTCTCGGCTTCGGCCATTCGGACACAGTCATCAGGGCTGCCGCCCGCACTCGAACGCGTGTCAAAACCGAGCATGCGCAGATAGGCTGCCAGCCGCACCAAATCCGGGCCGGCGACAAAGCATGGCCGCCGCAGTGGCTCCTCCCTCACTCTGGCTGTGCCTCTAATATCCAGGGATTCGAAGACAGGGTAGACGCTGATGTGATCACCATCGCACACCACGTGCGCCGGGCTTACCGACTCGCCGCTGCATAGAAGGAGGTCGACTTCGGAGAGCGGCACGCCGATGGCTCCAAGCAGAATCGCCACGGTTACTTCGCCTTCGAAACGGCAAACGAAGCTGCGTTTCCTCTTGTCTTCAGGCAGGTAATCGTTAAGCTCTTCGTAGAATCGCAGATAAGCCTGTTTCATCGGCACACCTTGCGCCCCGGCCAAAGCCGCGCCAACCAAAAAGAGATTGACGAATGAATAAATCGTCATTCGTCAACCCATCCCGGACGGGCACGGGCTAAATGTAGCACTGTTCTGCAACGGAAGCTCGTCGTCGCTACGGTTCACTTTCATGTTAAGCTTGCAGGAGCGGGAGGGATCATGATCGAGCAACTGAAAGACGATGTGCAATCCCTGGAAGAGGAATTGATTCGCTGGCGCCGTGACTTCCATCGTCACCCGGAGCTCTCCTTCCAGGAACACCGGACCTCTGCCACCATCCGGCAATTCCTCGAGAGCCTTTCGCTTCCGATTCGGGCCTGCGCGGGAACAGGGCTGATAGGCGTTCTTCAAGGGATGCCCGGCGGCAAGACTGTGGCACTGCGGGCCGACATGGATGCGCTTCCACTCAGGGAGGAAGGCGCCAAGGAGTATCTCTCTGAAAACGCGGGTGTGTGCCATGCCTGCGGTCATGATGGTCACATGGCAATCCTGATGGGCGCGGCCAGACTCTTGTCCCGGAGAAAAAGCGAATTCCGGGGAACGGTCGTGTTTCTGTTCCAGCCGGCGGAGGAGAAACTCCCCGGCGGAGCGCAGCAAATGATTGCCGAAGGGGCCCTCGATGGAGTCGACGCCGTTTTCGGGCTTCACCTCTGGCAGGGCTTGCCCACGGGCGCGGTCGCCTGCATGAAGGGTGCTATGATGGCCAACGCCGACGAGATTACGATCACCGTGATCGGAAAGGGAGGTCACGGCTCCGTGCCCCAGGTCGCCGTGGATCCAATCCTGGTCGCCTCTCACTTGGTCGTAAGTCTCCAGAGCATAGTCAGCCGCAACGTTGATCCTCTCAAGGCGGCTGTGGTCACGATCGGCAAAATGGAAGGCGGGTCGGCGCACAACATCATTCCTTCGCAGGCTTCTCTCTACGGCACGGTGCGGACTTTCGATCGCGAGATCCAAAGCTTGATTGAGAAGAGGCTCGGAGAAATTGTTGAGGCAACCTGCCAGGCCTTCCAAGCCACCGGCGTGCTGAAATACGACCGTGGGTATCCGGCCGTAGTCAACAACGAATCGATGACCGATCTGACCCTGGAAGTGGCAAAAAAGACGCTGGGCGGGACATGCATCAAGAACATAGATCCCATCATGGGAGGCGAGGACTTCGCATACTACCTCCAGGAGGTCCCGGGCGCCTTCCTCTTCTTCGGAATGGGCGACGGCATGGGTTTCCCGCACCATCATCCCGCCTTCGACATTGATGAAAAGGCGCTGCCGCAGGCTACCCTACTCATGAGCAGACTGGCCCTGGAGTATCTGAACATAGGATGCGCATGAATACCCACATATTCCGCGAGTACGACATCAGAGGAGTGGTTGGCAAGGATCTGACCAAAGAGACCGTGCGGGATCTGGCGCGTTCCTTCGCGACCTTTCTGAGAAGGAACGGCGTCCGGCGAGTGAGCCTGGGGCGCGACGCCAGGGAAAGCTCACCCCGATTCCGCGACCTGATGGTGCAGGGCCTCAATGAAACGGGTTGCGATGTGCTCGACGTCGGCATGGTCCCGACGCCGGTTCTTTATTTCACCCTGTTCACGCAGGATGTGGACGGCGGAGTCATGATCACAGGAAGCCACAATCCCGCCGACAACAACGGCTTTAAGGTCTGCCTCGGGAAAAGCACGATCTACGGCCGCCAGATTCAAGAGATCAAGGAGATCGCGCTCAAACGAGCATTTGAATCCGGCAGCGGCAAGGTAGAGGAGCGCGCTGTGCTGCCGCTGTATCACGAACACCTCGCCAGGAACATCAGGATGGGACCGCGCCGCCTGAAGGTCATCGTCGACGGCGGCAACGGCGTGGGAGGGCTCGTGGGCGCGCCTCTGTATCGCGATCTGGGCTGCGATGTGGTCGAGCTGTTCTGCGAGCCGGACAGCTGCTTCCCGCACCACCATCCCGACCCGACGGTTGTCGAGAACATGCGGTTCGCGATCGACCTCGTGCAGGCGCGCGGCGCCGACCTTGCAGTTGCCTTCGACGGAGACGGCGATCGCATCGGCGTCGTTGACGAGCGCGGCAAGATCATCTGGGGAGACCAACTGATGGTGATTTTTTCCCGCGCGATCCTGCGCGAGCGCCCCGGCGCGACTTTCATTGCCGAAGTCAAGTGCTCGCAAACGCTCTTCGACGACATCCGGCAGCACGGCGGCAATCCCATCATGTGGAAGGTTGGCCACTCTCTGATCAAGGCTAAGATGAAGGAGGTCCATGCAGCACTGGCGGGCGAGATGAGCGGGCACCTGTTCTTTGCCGACCGCTATTTCGGTTACGATGACGCCATTTATACGGGCGCGCGGTTGCTGGAGATCCTGTCCGGCGCCGAAGGGCCTCTCTCGAGCCTGCTGGCCTCTTTGCCGCGCACGGTCTATACGCCCGAGATCAGACTCGACTGCCCGGATGAGAAAAAGTTCGACGTGGTGCAAGCGCTGACCGAGGAATTCAAGCGCACTCACGAAGTCGTAGACGTAGATGGCGCCCGCGTCCTCTTCGAGCACGGCTGGGGTCTGGTGCGGGCTTCCAACACGCAGCCGGTCCTGGTGCTGCGCTTCGAAGCCGACGACGAACCACACCTTGAGGAGATCCGCCACACAGTCGAGGAGCGCACGCGATGTCTGATCGGATGAGAGGGAACGGCGGGGGACACAAAGATCCTTTCGCGCATTTCACACACTCTGTGGTTCCTGCCGGAGCAATAACTCCACGGCGGGAAGAACTTCCTCCGCTCGACCCTGAATCGCCAGATCTACGGCACTGGAACTCGGCGTAACCTCAGGATTGATCTCGACCGTGAACGCTCCCTGACCGCGTGCTTCGTGCACGAGGCCCGCAGCCGGATAGACAACCGCGGAAGTTCCCAAGGTCAAGAACACGTCGCATCGAACCGCTCCAAAGGAGCGTTCCAGAACAGCAGGATCGATACTTTCGCCATACCAGACGACACCGGGACGCAGCAACCCTTTGCAGTGCGGGCAAGACGGCGGAATAGTCGCAAGCGGGACACTGTCGTCCCACCATCGCGCCGGCGATGCGGAGCAGCGCTGCCAGCACAGCACTTCCCAGATCGAACCGTGAAACCGGACGACATTTTCGGTCCCGGCCTTCTCATGCAGGCCGTCGACATTTTGAGTGATCAGCGTAAATGCCGGATAGCGCCGGCTCCAGGCGGCGAGCACGGTGTGGGCGGCGTTCGGGCGGCACTTTGCGATCAACTCGCGCCGCCAGTTGTACCACTCCCACACCAGTTTGGGATCGCGTTGAAACGCCTCCGGCGTGGCGAGCTGCTCCGGCAAAAAGTTTCTCCAGGGCCCCTCGCGCCCGCGAAATGTCGGCACTCCGCTGGCGGCCGATACGCCGGCGCCGGTAAGGACCGTGATGCGAGAGGCAGACTTGATTCGGCCGGCGAACTCTGCAATCGGATCCTCAGTGCTCACTACTCACCTTTCCTCTCGCCGGTCATTCCTCTTTGAGCGACCGCTCCATCAGCTCTCGGATAGCTTCCCGAGGAGAGACTTCACCCTCGAGGATGCGATTCACCTGCTGCGTGATGGGGACGTCGACGCCGTGCCGTGCGGCCAGCGCGATGGTTGCCTTAGTCGTTTTAACGCCTTCGGCGACGGTGCGCATGGAACTGATGATGTCCGGCAGCTTTCTTCCCTTCCCCAGTTCCACTCCGACGGTGCGGTTGCGGCTCAGGCTGCCGGTGCATGTCAGGGCCAGGTCGCCGATGCCGGCCAGCCCTGCCATGGTCTCGCGCCGGGCTCCGCAAGCGCAGGCAAGCCGCGTCATTTCGGCCAGACCGCGGGTCAGGAGGGCCGCGGTCGCATTGTGGCCGAGCCCCAGCCCTTCGATAACTCCGGCCGCGATGGCAATCACGTTCTTGAGCGCTCCACCCATTTCGACGCCCACGACGTCGCTCGACGTGTAAAGGCGCAGCGTTGTGGACGAGAACTCCTTCTGAACCGCCATCGCCAGCTCGCGCTTATCCGAAGCGACGACCGCCGCAGTCGGATCGCCGCGCGCAACCTCTTTGGCGAAGCTGGGCCCGGAAAGCGCGCACAGGCGCGGCTCAAAGTGCGGTTCGACTGCGGCTCGGATGATTTCGCTCATGCGCATCAGCCGTTCGGTGTCGATCCCCTTCGTGGCGCTGACGAAGATCATCTTCGGCTTTAGATAAGGGAGCATCTGCTCGAAGAGACCGCGGCAGAAGTGCGAGGGCATGACCGTAAGCACGATGCCGGCGCCGTCGAGAGCTTCATGAAGGTCGTTTGTAGCCGCGATGCTAGTCGGGAGCATCACGCCGGGCAGGAACACATCGTTTTCGCAGCGCGTGCGAATGCTATCAGCCACCTCGCGCTCGTACGCCCATAGCTTGATCGGACGGCCCTGGCGTGCCAGCGCGACGGCCAGCGCCGTGCCCCAGCCGCCTGCGCCGATGATTGCGATTTGTTCCATGGTTTCTACCGGCACATGATTATAGCGTTTCCGGCCGGCAACCAGAAAAAAATACGGTGACAGGCTTCGCTGTCCCAAGCCATGAAGAATCCTCAACTGACTGGGCGTTCCAGGGCGCGTGGACAGCGTTGCCTGTCACCGTATTTTTTTTAATGCAGTTGTGGCCTGCAGCATGGGCTTGACATTGCATTTGGGCATGGACGATGATCGCGTCGGGTCCCTGGATCTCTGTGCTGCTTCCGGCTTCGGTCGCGGGAGCACTCTGCGAGCCTTGGCCGTCTCGCCAATGTTTCGCTGCGCAAAACACACTTGTGCCACCTCCAGGAAAGGAGGACTCCATTGAAGAGAACCGCATTGTCTCGTCCAGCACTGGCGCTGTTGATCGGCATCGCTGTTTCCCTTTATAGTCCGGCCGGCGCCCGACAAGCCAACGCCAACAAAGGTGTTGATTCCAATCAACAAACCAGCACAGCCCTTACGGCAGTGGCAGGTGTCGATCGGGCGGTCATGTTGCCGGGGAAGACCTATCTGAATGGATATGCAGGATACGGCGAGCCGCCGAGGCCGGCTCGAGGCGGGCGGGGTGGCCAGGTCGCACTGCCTCCGGCAAGTCCCGGTCCCGCGCCTACCGTGACCTGGAGTAAGGAGTCCGGTCCCGGCACAGTCGCTTTTGCCGACGCCAGGTCACTCGTGACGACTGCGACTTTTTCCACTCCGGGCACCTACATATTGAGACTGACAGCCGACAACGGTCAGTCAAAGGTTTCATCGACCTTGAATGTCGCGGCGGAGACGCCGCCACCGGCAGCCCATTTGAATCCGGTCTACACGAAAAACTTCAAGATCAACAGTCCGCTGTGGAACGCCAGGGCGAAGGCTCTGATCGTGAACTGGATTCCTCACTGCATCGACCAGATCAACCGGACGGACCTGCAGCAGGGCCAAGGCGGAATCGACAACTTCATCGAAGCGGCGAAGGCGCTGGCCGGGCTGCCTCATGGAAATCACAAGGGCTATGTGTTCTCCAATGCCTGGGTTCACCAGACAGTTGAGTCGATGTCGATTGCCCTGATGATCGATCCCCGGGGCGATCCGGACATCATCAGAGCCCAGGAGAAAATGCGAGCGACTTTGGAGGACTGGATTCCCAAGATCCTGGCCGCGCAGCACCCTGACGGCTACCTTCAGACCGCGTTCACGCTGCGCAACCCTGACCGTTGGCCGGATCGCTGGACAGCGCAGGGGCGCAGCAATCACGAAGGCTATACCGCAGGCTATTTCCTGGAGTCAGCCATTAACCACTACCTGATGACGAACAAGAAGGATGCCCGGCTATATAACGCGGCCAAGAAGCTTGCCGATTGCTGGGCCGACCACATCGGCCCCACCCCCAAGCAGGAATGGTTCGACGGTCACCAGGAAATGGAACAGGCGCTCGTGCGCTTCGGCCGGTTTGTGAATGATATGGAAGGTCCCGGCAAGGGCCAGAAGTACATCGATCTGGCCAAGTTCCTGCTTGATTGTCGCAAGGGCGGCAGGGAATACGATCAGAGCCACCTGCCGGTCGTCCAGCAGTATGAGGCCGCGGGACACGCCGTGCGTGCGGCCTATACCTATTCGGGCATGGCCGATGTTGCGATCGAGACGCACGACATCGACTATGAAAGCGCGGTGATGTCGCTCTGGGACAACATCGTAAACAAAAAGTATTACATCACCGGCGGCATCGGCAGCGGCGAGACCTCGGAAGGCTTCGGCCCGAATTACTCGCTGCCCAACAACTCCTACTGCGAATCCTGCTCGAGCTGCGGCGAGGTCTTCTTCCAGTGGAAGATGAACCTGGAGTACGGAGACGCCAGGTACGCCGATCTGTACGAAGAGACGATCTACAATGCGCTTCTGGGCGCAACTGATCTGGAAGGGAAGAATTTCTATTACCAGAATCCTCTGAATGCGAATTCAGTTCGCCATCCCTGGGACACCTGCCCGTGCTGCGTCGGCAATATTCCCAGGACCCTGCTCATGCTTCCCACCTGGATCTATGCCAAGAGCGCTGACAGTCTCTACGTCAACCTCCTCATTGGAAGCACCGTCAATGTGGAAGATGTTGCCGGCACCGATGTCGAAATGGTGCAAGCGACGGATTACCCCTGGAGCGGCAAAGTCTCCATCACCGTCAATCCAAAAGTTAGAAAGAATTTCAGCATCCGAATCCGTGTGCCGAAACGCAACGTCAGCGGCCTCTATACAAGCACGACCGATGCGAACGGCATCGTTTCGCTTGCGGTCAACGGGTCGGCAGTGAAACCCAAGATTGAGAAGGGATATGCGGTCATCACCCGTGCCTGGAAGGCCGGCGACAAGATCGACCTGGTATTTCCGATGAAGGTCCAGCGCGTAAGGGCCAGCGACAAGATCGTCGCCGATCGAGGCCGCGTGGCTCTGCGGTATGGACCTCTGGTCTATAACATTGAGGCTGTCGATCAGGATATCACCCAGACTCTCGGTCCCGATTCGCCTTTGACTACGGAATGGAAGGGTGATCTCTTGGGCGGAGTGATGATCATCAAGGGCACGTTCGCCAACGGCGCTGCGCTCATGGCGATCCCGAACTACGCCCGGTACAATCGCCAGCCGGCCGCAGCCGTCGAAGCTCCGCCCGCGCCCGCCGGCGGCGGCCGTCCCGCCCCTCGTCCTACGATGTCCATCATCTGGATCAAGGAGCGCTAGCCTAGTCCGCACTGTAATTCTTCTCGTCTTGGTGTCTTGGTGGTTGCTCTCAAAGGCAAACCACCAAGACACCAAGAAACACAACACATCACGGAGAATCGGTGACAGGCGTCGAATTTGTTGCATGAGTCTTACACCTTGTGTATCATGATGTGTATGCGAACCAACATTGTCCTGAATGACGATCTGGTGCGAGAGGCGATGCGGTACTCCGCGGCCCGAACCAAGAGGGCGTTGATCGAGGATGCATTGCGGACCCTGGTACGGGTGCGAGCCGAAGAGCGGCGCCGGCAATCCTATCGCGATCGATTGAGCGACCTTGAGCGCAGGCTGCGTGGACTGACAATCCGTGAGTCTTCTTTGCACTTGCTGCGCCAGGACCGGGAGGGACGATGATTCGCCGCATTCTCGATACCAGCATTGCGATTGCCTGGTACCTGCCCGAATCATTTTCCGCCGGCGCCAAGCGATGGCAGCACCTGATGCTCGAAGGAAAGGTGGAGTTGCAGGCACCCTCACTTCACTACTGGGAGTTCGCCAATGTCCTGCGCACTCGGGTGAGACGAGCCGAGCTGGATGCTGAAATTGCGGATGAGATCTTCGCGCTGCATCTTGACGCTCCGATTGTTCCGGCGGAGCCTGACAGGGGAACGGTCCTGCAGATTGCGCTGAAGTACGAGACCACGGTGTATGATGCCGTGTATCTCGCGTTGTCGCTGCAGAAAGACATTCCTTTTTTGACCGCCGAGCGCGCGAGCGCGCCCTGGATCAGGAAGCTCGGCAAGCTGGCCGACAGCATAAGCAGATAGCGCGCGCAGCGCGATGCGCGTAAGGTCGGATGACTTTGGCGGCGCGTTGCGTTAAGCTGTTGCAGCTGGAAACGCCGGGGTGGCGAAACTGGCAGACGCACAGGACTTAAAATCCTGGGCCCCGCAAGGGGCGTACGGGTTCGATTCCCGTCCTCGGCACCACTCGAATCCGCGTCGGACAAGGGCTTGCGGCTGGTAACCCTCCTTCGTCAGCCCATCGCGATATAGTCGAAGTACCCGAACTGTACCCGCGACAAACCAACGCCATCCAAGTGAAACCAAGATCGAGCTGAATTCCCGACGGCGCATTCGGCTATAGCCAGAATCCGATCGGACTATGATGACCCCAATCCTCAGAGTGTATTTCGATCAGGGGTGCTGAAGGGCAGGCGGGAGGCAATTCGAGATACACCACCGCTGCCCACCCAGCCAATTATTTCGCAAGTTCTCTATGCCTTGAGTTAGGCAGATTGGATGGAGATGCTCATGGCCCAAACTAAGAAGCCGCTGTGGACCTGCCCGAAGTGCAGGCATCACTTCGTGACCCGGAACATGTGGCATTCCTGCAGCAACTACAGTCTGGAGGGCCACTTTGAGGGCAAGGAGCCGTCGGTCCGCCAGGTGTTCGACGAGTTGCTCGCGCTGGTCCAGCAGTGCGGCCCGGTAACGGTGATCCCGCAGAAGACTCGTATCGCCATCCAGGCTCGCGTGCGCTTTGCCGGCGGGATCGCCCGGAAGAACTGGTTCGATGCCGGGCTGTGGCTGAAGCGGCGGGCCGAGCACCCTTGTTTATGGCGGGTTGAGACGTTCGGCCCGAAATCGTACGGGCTCCATTTCCGGCTGACGCGACCCGAAGACTTGGACGAGCAGTTTGCCGCGCTAGTGCGGGAGGCATACGCCGTGGGCTGCCAGGAGCATCTTAAGCGATGAGGATAGTCCGCCTAAAAAAATGCAGCGGAAGGCGAGGGACACCTTTTCTTTCTTCTTCTAGCCCCATTGACCCGCCGCCGCTGATTTTTGGCGTTAGACGACGAAACTCACCTCTTGCAGTGTAGTGTCACTGGTAGTATCATCCTTTGCGTGACACGGGTTGAGAAGACTCTCGACAAGATGAAGGCCAGTCCACGGGATTGGCGTATCGAGAGTCTCAAATCAGTGGCAGAAGCCTACAACGTAGCTTACCGCCAGCCGGGTGGCAGCCACGTCATCTTCCGTCACCCCAACGGGGCGATGCTGAGTGTGCCAGCACATCGCCCGATCAAGCCCGTCTATGTGAGGAAACTCGTTCGCCTGATCGAAGATGGAGTTACCGAATGAAAACGCCCCGAATTGATTACCCGTTTGAGATTCGCCCTCTTTCGAAGGACGAAGGTGGCGGGTATGCAATCACGTTTCCCGATCTTCCCGGGTGTCGTTCGGATGGCACCACTCCCGAGGAAGCTATCGAGAATGGTCGCGACGCGCTCGAGTCGTGGCTTGCAGTTGCGCGCGAGTTTGGTGATGAACTGCCAAAGCCGTTTTCGGCTGTAAGCGGGCGTTTCGTTCAGCGCGTCCCTCGCTCCCTTCATGCCCAACTCATCGCCCAGGCGAAGGCTGAAGGTGTTTCGCTCAATACCTTGGTGGTTTCCATCGTGTCGCAAGGGCTTGGACGGCGCCAGGCCGAGTCATCAGAAACAGGTCGTCTGACTAAGCGCTCGACCGGCCGCACGGCAAGAGCCGCGCGCCGGTCAGCTTAGTCGTTAGACTGGCTATGTCCCTCGGCGAGCAATTGACAATATGTACGCTTGTGCATACAATTGACGAGTGAAGGTCGAATGGGATTATCTCAAAGCGACTTCAAATCTCGAGAAGCACAATGTCGATTTTGCTGATGCCGTAACGGTGCTGGACGACGACCTGGCAATCACCATCCGGGATGAAACCTCGGGAGAGGAGCGCTTTGTCACTCTTGGAACAGATGCCCTCGGTCGATTGTTGGTTGTTGTCTACACTTGGCGCGAAGATTGCATCAGGATCATATCCGCCAGAAAGGCGACGCCGCGAGAGCGTCGCCGCTACGAGAGCTAGATCATGAAGAAAGAATACGATTTCAGACGGGGCAAACGAGGAGCTGTTCTCAAGGCACCTCCAGGAAAGATACGTATCACGATTCGCATTGACGAAGATATCCTTCAAGCTTTTCGGGCCCAAGTCCACGCGGCTGGCGGCGGGAGTTACCAGACTTTGATTAACCGAGCTTTGCGGGAGCATGTTGAGTCCAGCCACGAGTCCTTAAAGGAGACGCTTCGGTCTGTTGTTCGAGAAGAGCTGGCCAAGTACGGTAAAAACGAAGGAACCAGTCTGACGAAGCGCTCCAGCGGACCCGCAAAAAGCGCGGGCCGCTGAGCGCTGCCGCTATGCCGCTGAATAGCAGGCTTCGTGAGATCCAAGTATGGTGTTCCGGAGTCCGGTGTTGAATCTCGCACTTACGAGCGATCTGCCGTCGACAGCCAATCAAGTGGTCTTCGACTTCATCAGAAGCGGCGGTCCGCACCCACGAATCGCCTGGATGCCGCCGTTCACTGAGATGGGCCGTGAGCGCTTCCCGGCCGCGCAAGAGCTGTTCGGAGCGTACGGATTCTCGGATCTCGAGTACTGCGACATCGACGAGGAACCGAACGAAGAGCAGTTGGCTCACCTCGACCAGTACGACGTCATCTACCTGACCGGAGGCGACCCAATAGGATTTCGGCGCAATATTCTCCGGGCTGGGTTGCCCGGGCGGTTGCGACAGTGCTTGACCGCCGGCCGGTTGATTGTCGCCGCTAGTGGAGGCTCGATGCAGCTCACGAAGAACGTGTCGCTCTTCCGGCTACTTACCGCGGCGCTCGATGAAGTGTTCGCGAATCGTGGCGAGTACGAGGCGCTCGGCGTCGTTGACTACGAGATTCTGCCGCACCTGAACCGGTTTGAGCCCGCGTTCCTGGAGACGGTTCGGCGCTATTCCGAACGAGTGGCTCATGACGTGATCGGCCTTGCCGACGGTGCTGCGGTACTGCACCGGAGCGGCGACGACTATTGGTGTGTCGGACAGGCGACGCGGTTCCGCAGCGGAGTCATGACTCCGATCGAGGCGGCGGCACAACAAGCCGCTGCAGCCGACGGCCGGCGCGGCGTCAGCTGAACCAAATCAAAACCCGAAAGGAGAACGACCATGAAAGACGAAAAGAAGAAATTGACCACCAACGCCGGGGCTCCCGTCGCCGACAACCAGAACGTCATGACCGCTGGGCCGCGTGGCCCGATGCTGCTGCAGGATGTCTGGTTCTTGGAAAAGCTCGCCCACTTCGACCGGGAGGTCATCCCCGAGCGGAGAATGCACGCCAAGGGCTCGGGTGCGTACGGCACCTTTACCGTCACCCACGACATCACAAAGTTCACCACGGCCTCGATCTTCGCCAAGGTCCGCAAGAAGACCGATCTCTTCGTACGCTTCTCGACCGTGGCCGGCGAGCGCGGCGCAGCCGACGCGGAGCGCGACATCCGCGGCTTTGCCATCAAGTTCTACACCGACCAGGGCAACTGGGACCTCGTCGGCAACAACACGCCCGTTTTCTTCCTCCGCGATCCCTTGAAGTTCCCGGACCTCAATCACGCCGTGAAGCGCGACCCCCGAACCAACCTCCGGAGCGCCCTCAATAACTGGGACTTCTGGACTTCGCTCCCGGAAGCGCTGCACCAGGTCACTATCGTCATGAGCGAACGCGGCATTCCCACGTCGTACCGCCACATGCACGGCTTCGGCAGTCACACCTTCAGTATGATCAATGCGAAGAATGAGCGTTTCTGGGTCAAGTATCATCTCCGCACGCAGCAGGGGATCAAGAACCTAACGGACCAGGAAGCCGAGGCGATCATCGGCAGGGACCGTGAGAGCCACCAGCGCGACCTGTATGAAAGCATCAAGAAGAAGGACTTCCCGAAGTGGACCATGTACATCCAGGTGATGCCGGAGAAGGACGCGGCCAAGTGCCCGTACAATCCGTTCGATCTCACCAAGGTCTGGCTAAAGAAGGACTATCCGCTCATCGAAGTGGGTGTTCTGGAACTGAACCGCAATCCGGAGAACTACTTCGCCGAGGTCGAGCAGTCGGCCTTCAACCCGGCCAACATCGTGCCCGGCCTCGGATTCTCGCCGGACAAGATGCTGCAGGGACGTCTCTTCTCCTATGGCGACGCCCAGCGCTACCGGCTCGGAGTCAACCACCATCTCATCCCGGTCAACAGGCCCCGCTGTCCGTTCCACAGCTACCATCGAGACGGCGCGATGCGGGTTGACGGCAATTACGGCAGCACGCTCGGGTACGAACCGAACAGCTTCGGAGAGTGGCAGCAGCAGCCGGAGTTCGCCGAGCCGCCGCTCTCCTTGGAGGGCGCGGCCGACCACTGGAACCATCGCGTCGACGAGGACTACTACACCCAGCCGGGGCTCCTTTTCCGCCTGATGAAACCGGAGCAGCAAAAGGCTCTCTTCGAGAATAGCGCGCGGGCCATGGGCGATATTCCGAAGGAGATCAAGCTCCGCCACATCGGCAACTGCATGAAGGCCGATCCGGCCTATGGCGAAGGAGCAGCCATGGCACTAGGTATCCCTCTGAGCGAAGTTCCGAAAGAGACAACTGTCAGCTAACAACCGGTTCCGGCGGCCGGCGTTGAAGCTGCAGAAAAAGCCTTGAAACACTTGTAAAGACGGCATCGTAGCTTCCTTTGAATCCGATCAGACCGCTTATGGAGACTGGGGAGCGACGATGCCACGGTACAAAGACTATTCCTACGATCAAGGCCGGAAATAAGATCTCGAGCCTAGAGTAGTGGCGGTGGAAGCACCGAAACCAGGACAGCAAAGAGTGACGACAAGCGAACAGATAGGGTCAGCATTCTAGCCGGAACGAGACTCCAGGCAAAATGAAGCTTGAAAACGCAATGAACGGATCGCAAAACTGGCTTCTTCTACAGCCTCGTTAGGCCTCAAACGAGCTTCCAGCGAACTTGACAGGGTATCTCTTTGTAGGCTATACATTGTATATCCTACGGAGGTGCGGAGATGGTCACGAAGGTACAGAAATGGGGGAACAGTCAGGGACTCCGCCTCGCCAAGCAGGTGCTCGAGGACGCGCACATTTCGGTTGGTGATGACGTCGACGTAACCATACGCGACGGCACGATTATCGTTGCTCCGATAAAACGCATCCGCGGCAAACGGAGCCTGCAAGAGCTGGTGTCACGTATTCCCAAGAACTATGAGGCTGGGGAAACCGATTGGGGAAAACCAATCGGCAGAGAGGTGTGGTAAATGCGGCCTTACGTCCCGAAAAAAGGCGACTTCATTGCCGTCACTTTCGATCCTCAGTCTGGCCACGAGCAGAGAGGCCGCCGACCTGCACTGGTTGTGAGCAACACTCAGTTTAACGAACATACGGGTCTTGCTATCGTTTGCCCTCTTACCAACAAAGATCGGAGATTCCCCTTCCATGTCGCAATTCCTAATCACCCAGAAGTCACCGGATTTGTGATGGTTGAGCAGGTCAAGTCGATCGATTATCGCGCACGCAAGGCCCACATAATTGGGAGCGCCTCCGAAGGGGTGCTTGAAGAGGTCCTCTCCATCCTTGATGCCTGTATTTACTAGAGGCCTAACACGCGGCTGTACCTGACGGCCGCCAGAACTGACGCACCCGCGGCCGCGGGTGAGCGCCGATCGTTAGGCACCCTTGAAGGATAGTCTGTTGATCCTCAACTCTAATCTGGCTATAATCTAGCCAGAATGCGATATGAGGTGATCCTTGCTCCGGAAGCAATAGAAGATCTAAAGCGTCTCAAGGCGCACGTGCGCGCCGAGGTCAGAGATGCTATCGACCGGCACCTACGTCATGAACCCACGAAGACCAGCAGGAGTCGGATCAAGCGCCTCCGCGGTCTGTCTAAGCCCCAGTATCGCCTTCGTGTTGGCGAAGTACGTATCTTTTACGACGTCTCGGGATTGTCCGTTGAGGTACTTGCGATAGTCGCAAAAGTGGGAGCCGGGGCATGGTTAGAAAAAGCAGGTGGACCCATATGAAGAAAGCCGCGCTCTCTGAGGTCAAAGACGATCTTTCCAAGTTTCTGAGGCTTGCGGAGAAGGAAGAGGTGGTGATCACCCGGCACGGCCGGCCGGCCGGAGTGCTCATCGGCTTCGAGTCGGAAGACGACTGGTTTGACTACAAGCTGGAGCATGACCCCCGATTTCTTCAGCGCATTGAGGCTGCTCGACGGAAAATCAAAGCAGGTCACGGCATCAAGATCGAGGATGTCGGGGAAGAGCCATAGGGGCGCCTAACTATGGCATCCAGCCGCCGCCGCAAAAGGCGCGCCGCGGCTGATGCCGGAGGTTAGCTGGCCTATGCGCGAGTGAGCTTCCCCGGGGCACATGAAGGGGCGTATACTTTGCACTGCGAGGTGCGTTATGGATTGGAGAGCTTACATCACGACCGATCCCAAAATCTGCCACGGCAAGGCATGTATCCGTGGAACCCGTGTAATGGTTTCAGTCATCCTTGACAATCTGGCGGCCGGCCAAGGCCCCGAGGCCATCCTCAAAAGCTATCCATCGCTCACGCTGGAAGCCATTCAGGCTGCCATCGCCTACGCTGCCGAACTTGCACGGGAGCAGGTCTTATCCCTGCCGGCATAACTGATGAAGATCAAGCTCGATGAGAACATCCCCGAAGATGCCGCAAGCATTTTCACAGGTGCCGGATATGAGGCATCCACCGTACTTCACCAGGGGCTCGGCGGCAAAACCGATCCGGAAGTGGCAGCTGCCTGCAAAGCCGAAAGCCAAGTGCTAATCACGCTCGACACCGATTTTGCCAATCTCGGCGCCTATCCGCCAGAGGATTATCCAGGGATCATCGTTCTGCGGCTTGCGCATCAGGCAAAGCCGCACGTGCTGTCAATCCTGGCTCGGCTTCTGGAGCCACTCGGACAGAAATCGCCATCGGGCCATCTCTGGATTGTGGACGAATACCGCATGAGGATTCGTCCCGGAGGTGAATAGCAACATCTTAAGACCAGCTAACTATGCGCTCCAGCGGTCCCGCAAAAAGCGCGCGCCGCTGAGCGCGAGCGTTAGCTGGATTTCGTCATGAAGATCAGTTCTCTATGGAAACGTTTGAGCAAAGACTGAAACGGTACGTGACTCAATTGGATCTCGAGATCTTCGGTTGGTAAGCCGTCAGTTTTCAGAATTCCTATGCAAGCGAAATCAAGGGTGCAAGGACTAAGAAACTATATCTGTCCGTCTATGTCCTCACTAACGCCGTAATGCAAATGGTCTCGGAAAACATGTTTGACTTGACCGGGCTCGATGGAACGAAGTTCTTCCTCTCGCATTATGTTGATGGCGCCGACAATGACAAAAAGCTTTCCCTCGTTGCCGGTGAGATTCACAGCCTGCGAAACGTTTTGGCTCATCAGGGCTATTCAAGCCTGCAGCATAGAGTCGAGATGTTTCAGTATCCAGATCTGCTATCTATGCCGTTGCTTAGAGAGCGATCACAACTGCATCACACCCTAGCGTAAGAAGTGCCTCCGACGCGGCTTCTGGAAGGGGCTCGGATCCTCCAGTCCTGTGACCCTCTGGTCCTACCCTCTTCGGCGTCACCGGCAGGCGCCGTTGGTTCTCGTCGACTTTCATAGAGTTACGTTTGTTCTTGTGCCCATTTGCGGATCGTGGTAGGTTCGTTGCACGCTGAGCAGAAGCAAGCTTTGGAGCGGGAGACTCCACCGCTTCGCCATGGGGAGGACAATGCCTGAACCTTGGGTTGCTGTCGACAAAGTTGCGCGTCACCTCGGTGTAGCTAAAGACTCGGTCTACCGCTGGATCGAGACCAAGAGCCTGCCAGCTCACCGAGTGGGAAGACTCTGGAAGTTCAAGCTGTCGGAGATCGATGAATGGGTCCATGCCGGCGGCGCCGGTCAGGATCATGACAACAAACGCAAGGAGAAAAAGTGATGGCGCGGAAAACGGGAAACGCCGTGGACACCGGCGCCACCGTCGGCTACGAAGCCCAGCTCTGGCAGATGGCCGACGCCTTGCGCGGCAGCATGGATGCAGCAGAGTACAAGCACGTCGTCCTCGGCCTCATCTTCCTCAAATACATCTCCGACGCCTTCGAGGAGCAGCATGCAAAGCTTGTTGCGGAGAAGTCTACAGGCGCCGACCCCGAAGACCCGGACGAGTACCGCGCCCAGAACATCTTCTGGGTGCCACCTGAGGCCCGCTGGGCACATCTCAAGGCGCAGGCGAAGCAGCCCACCATCGGCCGGCTCGTTGATGACGCTATGGCCGGCATCGAGCGCGACAACCCAGCGCTCAAGGGCGTGCTGCCTAAAGATTACGCCCGTCCCGCGCTCGATAAGGAACGACTCGGCCAGCTTATCGACCTCATCAGCAACATCATGGTTGGCGACCAGGCGAGCCGGGCGAAGGACGTTCTCGGTCGCGTCTACGAGTACTTCCTCTCGCAGTTTGCCAGCGCCGAGGGGAAGAAGGGCGGCGAGTTTTACACGCCGCGCTGCGTGGTCAAGCTCCTGGTCGAGATGATCGAGCCTTACCGCGGCCGGGTGTACGACCCGTGCTGCGGCTCCTCGGGTATGTTCGTGCAGTCGGTCGAGTTCATCCGCGCGCACGCGAGTGGCAACGGCAATGGCGGCCGTGCCCGCACCGACATCTCGATCTACGGCCAGGAATCGAACTACACCACCTGGCGGCTGGCGAAGATGAACCTGGCTATTCGCGGGATCGAGGGCCAGATCGCCCACGGCGATACCTTCCACAACGACCGCCACCCTGACCTCAAAGCTGACTTCGTTCTCGCCAATCCGCCGTTTAACGTCTCCGACTGGGGCGGCGAGCGTTTGCGAGATGACAGGCGCTGGCGGTACGGCGTGCCTCCGGCGGGTAACGCCAACTTCGGCTGGGTGCAGCACATCGTTCACCACTTGGCGCCCGTGGGCGTTGCCGGCTTCGTGCTCGCCAATGGATCGATGTCGTCCAACCAGTCAGGCGAGGGCGAGATCCGCAAGAGCCTGATCGAGGCCAATCTGGTGGACTGCATGATCGCGCTGCCGGGGCAACTCTTCTACTCGACGCAAATCCCCGCCTGCCTCTGGTTCCTGGCGCGCGATCGGAAGAACAGCAAGTTCCGCGACCGCCGCGGCCACGTGTTGTTCATCGACGCCCGCAAACTCGGCCGTATGGTGGACCGCACTCACCGCGAGTTGACCGACGAGGACATTGCCCGCATCGCCAACACCTACCACGCCTGGCGCGGCGAGAAGGCCGCGGGCAAGTACGCCGACGTGCCCGGCTTCTGCAAGAGCGCGCCCCTGGACGAAGTCCGCAAACACAGCCACGTGCTCACCCCGGGCCGCTACGTCGGCGCCGAGGCGCAGGAGGACGACGGCGAACCTTTCGAGCAGAAGATGCAGCGGCTTGCTGCACAATTGCGGCAGCAGCAAAAAGAAGCCGTGAAGATGGACGACGCAATCGCCAGGAACCTGAAGGAGCTAGGATATGGCGAGTAGGCGCCAGGGCGGCAGCAAGGCGGAGGCCCGCAAAGTGATGGGCCGCCGGCAGAATAAGGCGATGATTCCCGTTGCGCCGCCGCGAGGCGGGTTGCCTGCCGGCTACGCCGAAGCCTTGCAGACGATCAAGCGCCGCATCCAGGAGGAGCGCCTGCGCGTCGTCCTCTCGGCGAACGCGGCGATGGTGATGCTGTACTGGGACATCGGGCGCCTGATCCTGGAGCGGCAAGAAGAGGCCGGCTGGGGCGCCAGGGTCATTGACCGGCTGTCGCAGGATCTGCGCGAGGCCTTCCCGGACATGAAGGGGTTTTCGCCTCGCAACCTCAAGTACATGCGCGCCTTTGCCGCTGCCTGGCCGGAGCGGGCAATCGTGCAAGAGGCTCTTGCACGAATCCCCTGGTACCACCACATTGCCCTGCTGGAGAAGTGCCGTACGCCGGAGGAACGCCTCTGGTACGCGCGCCAGAGTGCCGAGCAGGGCTGGTCCCACAACGTCCTCGCCCTCCAGGTTGAATCCCGCGCCCACGAACGCCAGGGCAAGGCCGTCACCAACTTTCCGGCCACTCTCCCGCCGGAACAGTCCGACCTCGCCACGCAAGCCTTCAAAGACCCGTATCTCTTCGACTTCCTCGGCACGGCCGATCCGCGCCGCGAGCGCGAAGTTGAGCAATCGCTGGTGGATCACATCCAGCGCTTCCTGCTGGAACTGGGAGCGGGTTTCGCCTTCGTCGGCCGCCAGGTGCTGCTCGAAGTGGGGGACCGGGACTTCTACCTCGACCTGCTCTTCTATCACCTGAAGCTGCGCTGCTTTGTCGTTATCGAGCTCAAGGCCGGCCCGTTCGACCCGGCCTTCGTCGGCCAGATGAACCTCTACCTCTCGGCGGTGGACGACCTCACGCGCCACCCCGACGACAGGCCGACCATCGGCCTGCTGCTTTGCCGCTCGAAAAACAGGATCGTGGTCGAGTACGCGCTGCGCGATCTCAGGAAGCCCCTCGGCGTGGCGCAGTGGCAGGCGCGGCTCGTCAAGTCACTGCCCAGGGAGCTGAAAGCCAGCCTGCCGACCGTGCAGGAGATCGAGAAGGAGCTGCGTGATGTGGAGTGAGCGAAACTTGCTGAAGGTGCATCGCAGCACCACGACGCTGCGCGAGGAACAGGCCGAAGCCGCGAAGCTGGACACCGCTATCGCTGCCAACCTGAAGGAGCTTGGGTATGGCGGGTGAAGCGTGGAAACGTATGCCGCTTGGCGACTTTGTCACTCTTCAACGGGGGCATGACCTCCCCGACGATCGACGACGGCCGGGCAATGTGCCGATTCTCGGATCGTTCGGGATCACTGGCTGGCATGATGAGGCGAGAGCTCCCGGGCCGGGCGTCACGGTTGGCCGAAGCGGAGCTTCGTTCGGTGTTGTCAGCTACTCACCGGGTGATTACTGGCCGCTCAACACTGCGTTGTACGTGATCGACTTTCACGGCAACGACCCGCGTTTTGCCTACTACTTCCTCAAGCAGTTCGACTTCAAGGGCTACAACTCTGGCAGCGCACAGCCGTCCCTCAATCGCAACTTCATTCACCCGGTACCAGTCGATGTTCCGCCGATCGACGAACAACGCGCCATCGCCCACATCCTCGGCATGCTGGACGACAAGATCGAGCTGAACCGGCGGATGAACGAGACGCTCGAGGCAATGGCGCGGGCGCTCTTCAAGTCGTGGTTCGTGGACTTCGACCCCGTCCGCGCCAAGGCCGAAGCCCGCGACCCCGGCCTCCCTAAGCCCCTCGCCGACGTCTTCCCCGCCCGCCTCGTGGGCTCCAAGCTGGGCGAGATTCCGAAGGGGTGGCAAGTGATTCCGCTGCCGAAGGCAATCGAAGTCAACCCGACGCGCTCACTGCGGAAGGGAGAGATCGCGCCCTATCTGGATATGGCGAACATGCCAACGCGTGAGCATACGCCCGGGGCTGTGTTTGATCGGCCCTTCGGATCGGGCATGCGATTCATCAACGGAGACACTCTCCTCGCGCGAATTACTCCATGTCTTGAGAACGGTAAGACCGCCTACGTTGACTTTCTGGGGAAGGGCCAAGTCGGGTGGGGTTCAACGGAATACATCGTCTTGCGTCCAAAGCCCCCGCTCCCCAAGGAATTCGCTTACTGCCTTGCCCGCAGCGATGGTTTTCGCCAGTTCGCGATCCAGAGCATGACAGGCTCCAGCGGGCGGCAACGCGTTCCCGCCGAGTCGTTGTCACACTACATGTTGGCCGAGCCCCCGGCCCAAGTCGCGAAGCGTTTCGGCTCTTTTGTCCGGCCCCTTTTTGCAAGCAGCAGCGCGGCGAGCCGCGAGTCCTGCACTCTCACCGCCTTGCGCGACACGTTACTGCCCAAACTCATGTCCGGTGAGAAAAAGCTCACCTCACGGAGCACTTCTCATGAAGATTAGCACCGTTCGTTTAAGGAACTTTAAACGATTCACTGACCTGCTGATTCGCGATATCCCGAGCACGGCGAAGCTCGTCGTTGTCGTCGGGCCGAACGGTTGTGGAAAGTCTTCACTGTTCGACGCGTTTCTTCATTGGTATCGACAGAAGGCAGCATTCGGGATTCATCACGATGAGCTCTACTTTCGAAAGGATTTTCAACAACCCTTCGGATGGGATCAGAGCGTAGAAGTGACATTGCACGGAAACGTTCCCGCAAAGCGGGGCTGCCTGTATATCCGCACCGCCTACCGCAATGACCCAGACTTCTCGATTTCTGGTTTCAGCCGACCGAACGTTCCGTCCGACACCATTCGTTTTTCCCGTGTGATCGACAATGATCAAACCGTGTCAGAGAACTATCAGAGGCTGGTTTATGACACAACCGCCGCCGTCTACGATCCAGCGAATGATTCGAAGACGGTTCGCGCCCTTCGCGAAGAGTTGATCGGTCAGGTTCGCGATTCAATGAAGCGCGTCTTTGGCGACCTGCTCCTGAACAGCATCTCGGACCCCCTCGGTTCAGGAGCATTCTTCTTTGAAAAGGGCACGGTACAGTCATACCACTACAAGAATCTCTCGGGCGGAGAGAAGGCGGTCTTTGATCTCCTCTTGGACCTGCATGTTAAGAAGAAGTACTTTGTTGATGCCGTCTATTGCATTGATGAGGTCGAGGCTCATCTTCATACGCGGGTTCAAGGAACTCTTGTGCGAGAGATGGTGAAGATTCTCCCAGCCAACTCGCAGCTGTGGGTGACAAGCCATTCGCTCGGTGTTCTTAGAGCGGCACAGGAAATGGAAGCAGATGTGCCGGGATCTGTCTGCATTATTGACTTCGATGGGGTGGACCTGGATACTCCCATGGAACTTCTGCCAGCCACTCTCGGCAGGGTTACGTGGGAGAAGCTGCTCGCAATCACGCTCGACGACTTATCCAAACGAATTGCTCCCAAAGTAGTTATTGTATGTGAAGGATCCTCTATTGGGACCCGACGTAAAGATTTCGACGCAGAGATTTATAATCGAATCTTAGGCACTCATTTCCCCGAAATTTTGTTTGTATCGGGTGGATCGTCGCAACAAGTTGAAGTGACCGGCGTTTCTATACGAGAAGCACTGAGCCGGATATTGCCAACCACAAAGATCGTTACTCTTGTAGATCGCGACGATAAGTCGCTGGCTGAAATCGCTGAATGGGAGGCGAGGGGCGATATCGTCCTCGCCCAGCGCAACTTGGAGTCATATCTGTTTGCTGACGATGTGATTGAGGCCTTGGTGGTGCGAGAGGGTAAGCCGAACTCGTTGGCTGATGCTTTGAAGATAAAGACCGATGCGCTCGCCGCCAGCACAGGTCGGCACAACGCCCCGGACGACCTTAAGTCTGCCGCCGGGGAGATCTACACCAAACTCAAATCCCTGCTTGGCCTTCAACGACCTGGCAACAATAGCGACGCATTCATGCGGGACACCCTTGCACCTCTAATCGTTCCGGATATGGCCACCTATCAGAAACTCAAGGCGGATATTGTGGACAAAATCAGGTGAATACTTTCAGCGAATCCACCGTTGAACAAGCCGCCCTGGCCTGGCTTGAGAGTATCGGCTGGTCTGTCCGCAATGGCCCGGAGATCGCGCCCGGGGAGCCTGCGGCAGAGCGCGACGATTACGGGCAGGTCGTGCTCGAGCAGCGGCTGCGCGATGCGCTCGCGCGGCTTAATCCGGAGCTGCCCGCGGAAGCACTGGAGGACGCCTTCCGCAAGCTCACGCGCCCCGAGGGCGCGGAACTCGTGGCGCGCAATCGGGGCGTGCACCGCCTGCTTGTGGACGGGGTGACGGTCGAATATCGCACCGCCGAGGGCGAGATCCGCGGCACACAGGCGCAGGTGATCGACTTCGACGATCCCGGCAACAACAACTGGCTGGCGGTCAACCAATTCGGCGTCACCGAAAACAAGCACAGCCGCCGGCCGGACGTGGCGCTCTTTGGGAACGGCCTGCCGCTCGCGGTGCTGGAGTTGAAGAACGCGGCGGACGAGAACGCCACGATCTGGTCCGCCTTCCAGCAGTTCCAAACTTACAAGGCCGAAGTGCCGTCGTTGTTCGCTACCAACGAGCTGCTCGTTATCTCCGACGGGGTGGAGGCGCGCGTTGGCACGCTCACCGCCGGGCGCGAGTGGTTCAAACCCTGGCGTACCGTTTCGGGCGAGCATGTAGCCGATCCGCACCTCCCAGAGCTGCAGGTGCTGATTGAGGGTGTGTTCGCGCCGTGGCGCTTTCTCAACATGGTTCGCGACTTCATCGTGTTCGAAGACATGGGCGGTGGTGTTGTCATTAAGAAGATGGCAGGCTACCACCAGTTCCACGCGGTTCAGGTAGCAGTGAACGAGACGCTGCGAGCTGCCGAACTGTGTCGCGAACCCGAGAAGATGAGAGAGGAACCAGGGCGTTACGAGGCTGGCCTGAGGCCCGGAGGCAAGCCAGGCGACCGGCGAGTTGGCGTGGTATGGCACACGCAGGGGTCCGGCAAGAGCCTGACGATGGCCTTCTACGCCGGGCGCATCATCCGCGAGCCAGCGATGGAGAACCCGACCGTCGTCGTGCTCACCGACCGCAACGACCTCGACGACCAGCTCTTTGGTACCTTCTCGCGCTGCAGGGAACTGCTGCGTCAGCCGCCCGTGCAGGCCGAGAGCCGTGCGCACCTGCGGGAACTGCTGTCAGTTGCGGCGGGTGGCGTGGTGTTCACCACAATCCACAAGTTCTTTCCGGAAGAGAAGGGCGACCGGCATCCGACGCTCTCCGAGCGCCGCAACATCGTGGTGATCGCCGACGAGGCGCACCGAAGCCAGTACGACTTCATTGACGGCTTCGCGCGGCACATGCGCGACGCGCTGCCTCACGCCTCATTCATCGGCTTCACGGGCACGCCGATCGAGCTGCAGGACGCGAACACGCGCGCTGTGTTCGGCGACTACATCAGCGTTTACGACATCCAGCGCGCAGTGCGGGACGGGGCGACGGTGCCGATCTACTACGAGAGCCGCCTCGCCAAGTTGGCGCTGGATGAGGCCGAGCGGCCGAAGATCGACCCGGACTTCGAGGAGGCGACCGAAGGCGAGGAGGTCGAGCGCAAGGAGAGACTCAAGACCAAGTGGGCACAGCTCGAAGCCATCGTCGGAGCTGAGAAGCGGCTTCGGCTTATCGCCCAGGACATCGTAGAGCATTTCGAGCGGCGGCTGGAAGCAATGGACGGCAAGGCGATGGTCGTGTGCATGAGCCGGCGGATCTGCGTCGAGCTGTGCCATGAGCTCGTGCGTCTGCGCCCAAGCTGGGAGCATGAAGATGACGATCGAGGCGCGATTAAGGTGGTGATGACAGGATCGGCCTCCGATCCTGTGGACTGGCAGCCCCACATCCGCAACAAGCCGCGGCGCGAGGCGCTGGCCAACCGGTTCCGGGATGCCACCGATCGGCTGCGGCTCGTGCTCGTGCGGGACATGTGGCTCACCGGCTTTGACGCGCCGAGCCTCCATACGATGTACGTGGACAAGCCGATGCGGGGCCACGGGCTCATGCAGGCGATCGCGCGCGTGAACCGGGTCTTCAAGGACAAGCCGGGCGGGTTGGTGGTGGACTACCTAGGCCTGGCCCAGGAACTGAAAGCGGCGCTCGCAACCTACACCGAGAGTGGGGGCACGGGACGGACGGCGCTCGATCAGGAGGAGGCGGTCGCTGTGATGCTGGAGAAGTACGAGGTCTGCTGCGGCCTGTTCCACGGCTTCGACTGGTCGAAGTGGATGACCGGGACGCCACAGGAGCGGCTGGGACTCTTACCGCCCGCGCAAGAGCACATCCTCAGGCAGGAAAACGGAAAGGACCGATGCGTTGTTGCGGTGCGTGAGCTGTCGCAGGCGTTCGCGCTGGCGGTGCCGCATAGCGAGGCGCTGCGCATCCGCGACGACGTGGCGTTCTTCCAAGCCGTGCAAGCGGTTCTCGCCAAACGCGCACCCGGCGATGTCCGGCCCGAGGAGGAGATCGACCACGCTGTGCGGCAGATCATCGCGCGCGCTGTGGCACCCGAAGGGGTGGTGGACATCTTCGCTGCGGCGGGACTGGCGAAGCCCGACATCTCGATCCTCTCCGACGACTTCCTGGTGGAAGTGCGCGGCATGCCGCAGAAGAACGTCGCGGTAGAGCTGTTACAGAAGCTGCTCAGGGGCGAGATCAGCACACGTCGGCGCAAGAACTTAGTGCAGGCGCGCTCCTTCGCCGAGATGCTGGAGCAGACGGTCCGCCGCTACCAGAACCGCACCATCGAAGCGGCACAGGTGATCGAGGAGCTGATCGCGCTGGCAAAAGAGATGCGCGCGGCCAACGCACGCGGCGAGGCGCTTGCGTTGAGCGAGGATGAGCTGGCGTTTTACGACGCGCTGGAGACGAACGACAGCGCGGTGAAAGTGCTCGGGGACGAGACGTTGCGCACAATCGCTCGCGAGCTGGTCGCAACCGTTCACAACAATGTTACGATCGACTGGACCCTGCGCGAAAACGTGCGCGCGCAACTCCGCGTCCTGGTAAAGCGGATCCTGCGCAAGTATGGCTACCCGCCTGATAAGCAGGAGAAATCAACGCAGACCGTCGTCGAACAGGCGGCGTTGCTGTCGGACCAACGGGCTACCAGCGAAACTCCGATCGAGGCCTGAGAAGCCCGTTTGCTTTCCGTCAAAGCCAAAAGCGGGGGCTGTGCCCGAAACTGTGGCTGCGATAACTTGACCGCGACCGAGCGCAACCAACTCAGTCCAACTTCGCGGGCGCGAGGGACGCGGGTTGTGCTTATTTAACCATGACTTGCGGATTCTATTAGCGGTCTTAAAATCCTGGGCCCCGCAAGGGGCGTGCGGGTTCGATTCCCGCCCTCGGCACCAACGAAGCCCGCGTCGGACAAGTCTTTGCGGGCATTCAGCATCCCCCGAAACTCCCTCGAAATCCCGCCGAAATGCCCAAACTGCGCCCGCGACATCGAGACAAGAACTGGAACGGCATCTCCGAAATCCACATTGTGAATGTGGAGCGCGGAAACGCCGCGTAGCTCACGACACCCGCCGTCAGGGTGACAAGGTGTCCCCTGATGCCTCACGATCAAGGTTTTCCACGGGAACGCCGCAGGAATTCCAGTTCCTTTCGCAAGGAGGACCAATACTGCCGATCTTTCTCGCGTTCAGCCATCTCTTCTGCGAGGAGCCCGCGCGCGATTTCCATCAAGTCACGGGCAAGGGCGAGAAGGGGCAGCCGAAGAAGGTCAAGCCACGACCAGAGGCGTCACCGAACCCTCCGTCGAACAGGCCGCCCTCGGTTCATCCTGACGCCGCTCATCGTTCTGAGTAAAAATACTCAGCGTAATGAGTAAATCGCCAACATCCTTCCAACGCCCCCACGCCGATGGGCTGGCGCGCCGCCTGACGAAGGGCAGGGTTCATTCACATGGAGCTGGAGGCGATCAAAGGTCAAGGAGGTCCTTCAGCGCGGCCTTTACCTTTTCCACCAAGGCGTCCGGGAGCAGTCCCAGTTCCTTGCGAAAGAGCGAGTTGTCCCAGGCCAGGATCTGGTCAACGAGGATGTCGCTGTCAGCGTCGAGCCCGCAAGTTCCCCTGGCGATACGCACCCGCAAGGGAAAAGCATCCTCACTGGTAACTCTTGTGGTAAGCGGCAGAATGACCGTACTCTGGAGACCGGCTTCGCTGAATTCCGACGGCTGGATGGCAAGGCATGAGCGCTGTTTTCCGGGCTTTGTACCAACCCGCGGTTCCAGATCGACGATATAGAGATGCCAGCAGCGGGGGATCAACGTCAGATCCTCTTTAACCTGGAGTGCGCCTGAAACTCGGCGTTCACTTCCCGGCTGCTCGCGGCAACGAGAGCAGCGGCGCGTTTCCAGCGCCTGATTCGTTCACGCCGGTCAGCTTCTTTTTCGAGAAGGTCGATTCCTGCTCTCAGGACGTCCACCTTGCGCTGGATCCCGAGCCGCCGCTTGAGGCGTTCGATCCGGCGCTCATCCTCTTCCTGGATCATCAGCGGTTTGCCCATATGAATCTCCGAATATATCGAAAAGTATATCATTCACCTCAATCCGCGCCAAACGAGAAGAGACGTGAAAGTCCGTTTGAGAACTCTGATGGCGGCACCCACGGCGTCTTCCAGCCCGGACTGGTGATCGATGCGCCGGAGGAACAAACCGAGGCGCTGACATCGGCAGGCTATGCCGAGCGCATGGAGTCCCCGTATGAAACGGCGGCGTTCGAATCCGGATCCCAAGCAGTCAGGCCGGTGCTGCGTCCGCGAAAGGTGCAGTAGCGGGATTCAAGCTTGTGTCGCCTCCCTGCATTGAATCCCTCACGCCCGCCAAAGCAAAGTTGCATCTGCAACTCGAAACGGATGCGGAAGACATGACGGGCGGCAAGGTTCAATTTACAATGGTGCGCGTGTGTCTATATGATTCACCGCGGGGCGCTGCAAACTGGCATCAACTGTCGGAGGAGCTTGTGGGCATGAAAAGGATTCTGCTGTTGACGGTCGGCGTGGTTATCTGGGCGGGCCTGCTTTCCGGGCAGAACGAAGAAGAGCGTTACGTTCCCGAAACCGACCCGCTCGTGCTCAAAAACCTCGAGCACTGGCAAGATCTCAAGTTCGGCCTGCTGATGCACTGGGGACCCTACAGCCAGTGGGGTGTTGTGGAATCCTGGTCAATCTGCTCCGAAGATGAGGGTTGGTGCAGGCGCAAACTGCCGGACTACGTCGAGTATAAAAAGGAATATGAAGGGCTGAAGAAAACTTTTGATCCCGTCAATTTCGACCCGTCGCGCTGGGCCAAGGCCGCTCGCGACGCAGGCATGAAGTACGTCGTCTTCACAACCAAGCATCACGACGGCTTCTGCATGTTCGATTCAAAGTATACCGACTACAAGATCACATCGCCGGATTGCCCGTTTCACACCAATCCCGGGGCCAACGTCGCCAAAGAAGTCTTTGACGCTTTCCGCAAAGAAGGCTTCCTCATCGGCGCCTATTTTTCAAAGCCCGATTGGAACAGCGAATATTACTGGTGGCCCAACTTTGCGACGCCTGACCGCAATGTCAACTACGATCCCGAGCAGTATCCCGACCGCTGGAACAAGTTTGTGGAATTCACCCACAACCAGATCACGGAGCTGATGGGCGACTACGGCAGGATTGACATTTTATGGCTCGATGGCGGATGGGTAGCCAAGAAATCGCAGGAGGAGATCCAGCGTGCATACCTTGATCTTCTCAGCCGGAGCAAATCAGGCTTTATCAAATCCCGCACTGTGAACCAGGACATCCGTATGGACGAACTGGTTGCGAAATGCCGTCAGAAACAGCCCGGGCTCATCGTGGTCGACCGCGCTGTCTACGGCAAAAATCAAAACTACCTGACGCCTGAGAACCGCGTTCCGGACAAGGCCCTGCCCTATCCGTGGGAATCGTGCATCACGTCGGGCGGAGGCTGGTCGTTCACGCCGAACGCAAAATACATGAGTGCACGACAGGCCGTCCACCTTCTCGTCGACATCGTCTCCAAAGGTGGAAATTTGCTTTTGAACATCGCGCCCGGGCCCGATGGAACATGGCAACCGGGGGCCTACGATTTGTTGAAAGAAATCGGGGCATGGATCCAGGTCAACAGCGAGGCGGTTTATGGTTCCAGGCCGATTGCTCCCTACAAAGAGGGCAATGTATGCATGACCCGGCAGAATAATGCAAACGTATTCTTTCTCTATCTTGCCGGGGAAAATGAATCCGCTATTCCTAGAGAGATTCGCGTGAGTTCCCATCGGCCCGCCGAAGGAGCACAGGTCACCGTGCTCGGGAGCAACAGCAACCTCCCATGGAAGGCAGACGGCAGTGGTTTCGTCGTGACGATTCCTAATGATCTGAGAGTGCATCCACCGTGCCGATACGCCTGGACCATCAAAGTGAGCAGCGTTAGGTAGCATCGCCGAGCGCGGCAATTCGCTGCGCGTCCCGATCCACGGGACGATCGACTGGATCGTCGCGGCTCAACGCCCTCCGGACGGCATGAGGAACCGGGGCCTAGACTCGTTTCTGTCGCGAAACTGGCTTAGCCGAAAGACAGAGTACCGATGGGATCCCTTTAGTGGCGGGTCGCGGTAGGAATGCCGGTTGCCCGGCACCCCCCGCACAGACCCGTGCTGGCGCTACTAACGCACACGGTTCCTACCTCGGATGCTCGACTCAGTATGCCGAACGAAGAAGCGCGCATCGGGGT